>Ga0126381_100000578_pt1 | contig 40229 bp, 33 predicted proteins | sample PanSoiMetPlot_28_FD_96465 | JGI IMG/M metagenome (GOLD analysis project Ga0126381, IMG submission 96465) | Tropical forest soil microbial communities from Panama - MetaG Plot_28 | ecosystem: Environmental > Terrestrial > Soil > Tropical forest > Bulk soil | place: Panama | collected 2016-02-17 | reverse complement strand
TAGTCGATGAGGCCCATCATCTCGCAATTGAGGTACTCGAAGAGATTCGGCTGTTGACGAACCTTGAAACTTCACAACAGAAACTTCTGCAAATCCTTCTGGTAGGACAGCCGGAGCTCGATGAGAAGCTGGATTCTTACGAACTACGCCAGCTGAAACAGCGGATTGCGCACCGGAGCAGCCTTGGAGCCTTGGACGAGATTGAAACCCAGGGGTACATTCAGCGCCGGCTTGAACTTTCGGGAGCAAATGGGTGTGCTCTTCTTCTGTTTCCTCCTAGTACGGTGCAGGCCGTCTATGAGAGTTCTGGCGGAATCCCAAGGTTGATTAACACGGTGTGTGAGAATGCTCTGATCAATGCCTATGCCCGTAGGGCGAGGTCTGTTTTACCCGAGGTTATTGAAGAGGTCGCATCGGACTTGCGCCTCGGCATAATGCATGCACCGCAGACCAAAAACAATTTGAATGGGATGGAGAACCAGGACTTTTGGCAGGCAGCCAAAACCCTCCTGGAGTTTCACCAATTTGTGCAAGCTTCGCGGTCGAAGACTGCGGAGCCTTTAATGCCAGTTGTGCCAGGGGCCAGCAAGCATGAGCCGTATATTTGAGGCGCTTCAGCAGTATGAATCGGAGCGGAATGGCGGTCTGCCGGAGCCTGTTCTGGCCGTTACAGACCTGCTGTGCGCCGCCGATGGAAGCGGGGTAGACACTGTCAGCTGGGAGTCAGGACAAAGCCACATTTTGGGTTCGGCGATGAGCCCAGATAACTCTATGGTGCCGATGGCCGAGAGCAGCCGGGTAGAGACTGTTAACACAGATTCAGAACGAAGCCACGTTTTGCGCTCGGCTATGGGCCCGGACAGCCGTATGGTGTCGATCTCAAGCCGCTGGGGTTTGGCGGCTGAGAAATTTCGCTTGCTGGGACTTCGCCTGCGCCAATTACGTCAGAAACGTCACATTAAGACAGTCCTCATCACAAGTACATTGGCAGAAGAAGGTAAGAGCTTTGTGTCCGCGAACCTAACGATCACGATGAGCCGGAAGAAAGATCAGAAAGTACTTTTGGTCGACGGCGACCTGCGACGGCCAACTCTCGGCAAGAACTTTGGTTTGGGCCAGCTCTCCGGCCTGAGCGAATGTCTGAAGAAGGGCACGCCGCCAGATCAGAGCATTTATTTTCTTGCGGACTTGGGGTTTTGGTTCTTACCTGCAGGAGCTCAGCCCGACAATGCCCTAGAGCTGATGCAATCCGGCGGACTAACCGAAATTCTCAAAAAACTGAGCAGCTCCTTCGACTGGGTCATTATCGATTCTCCACCACTTCTTCCTCTAGCCGACACCACCTTGTGGTCGCGAATCGTGGATGGCACTCTTCTGGTGACACGCAAGGGGAAAACCGAAAAACGGCATCTGCAGCGCGGAGTGGAGTGCCTCGACCAGGCCAGCATCCTCGGCGTTGTCCTCAATAACAGTAGCAACGCAGATCATAAGAATTATTACCAGCGATATGGCTACGGCTCTCCGGCAGCCGAAGAATCCAACGCTGTTGTAACCCCGATTGCCTGAGTTGTAATGTACGGCCCTCTTCCCCATCTGACACGTTTTTCGTCCTTGTTCTTCTCCCAGACCGTGAATAGGAGATAAGTCGTGACGAGTCGCGAGCCGAACCACGCCATAAGTGCCACTTCGTCCACCCAACCACTTCACACTGAGCACCGTCATATCTTGGATGAGGACTCTTTCCAGCGAATGATAGCGCTCGAACGAAAGAGGACGGAGCGATCCCGGAAGCCATTCCTGCTGATGTTGCTAGAAACAGGGGCGTCTTGCCGAATCAATGGTCACGGCCTGCAGGCCATCATTTCGGTTCTTTCCACCCGTACGCGAGAGACGGACATAACGGGGTGGTACAAAACGGGCGCAGTCGCCGGAGTCATGTTTATTGAGATAAATCTAGACGACAAAAACAGTGTCCTGGCCACGCTTCTTGATCGAGTCAGCACCGCGCTTCGCGACCAGTTAAACGCGGAACAATTTAGCCAGATTCGCATTGCCTTACATGTCTTTCCGGAAGATTGGAACAACGATTCCCAGCAGAGTCCCAGAGATCCGGCCTTTTATCCCGACCTGGAGAGTCAGGATCAGGCGAAAAGGTCCATGCTTTATTTAAAGCGATTAATGGACATTATAGGTAGTGTTCTGGCGTTGTTGGCGCTGGCTCCGGTCTTTCTTGCCGTTGCGCTGGCCATCCGCTTTTCGTCAAAAGGCCCAATACTGTTCCGGCAACGGCGAGTCGGACACCGAGGCATGCCCTTCAATCTACTCAAATTCCGGTCGATGTATGTGAACAATGACGCCAATATTCACAAGGAATACGTAAAGAAACTGGTTGCTGGGAAGGCTGAAAAACAGTCGGCGAGCGGAAATGGCAACGGAAACGGGAATGGAGTCTATAAGCTGACTTCCGACCCACGAATTACCCGCGTGGGAGCGTTCCTGCGGCGCTCTAGTCTTGATGAGCTGCCACAGTTCATCAATGTGCTCATGGGTGAGATGTCGCTGGTCGGACCGCGGCCTCCGCTCCAATATGAGGTTGAAGAGTACGCTCCGTGGCACCGCAGGCGCTTGTTGGAAGCCAAACCAGGGATCACCGGGGTATGGCAAGTGAATGGCCGGAATCGCATAGCCTTTGATGATATGGTGCGCCTTGACCTGATGTATGCCAAAACCTGGTCCCCTTGGCTTGACCTGAAGATATTGCTGCGTACACCCCTGGCTGTCATTGAAGGAGCACACTGAAGCAAGAAGGAGCGCGAGAGTTTATGTCAGCGAATCTCACCAGCGCCATAAGACCCCTCGATTCTGTGCAGCTTTATCCGATATCCAGAAAGGCGGTTAGCCTAGTTAAGTTTGGGGTAATCGGGTACGGATATTGGGGACCAAACGTGGTGAGGAACCTCCACAGTATCAGCGGCGTGGAAGTGGTGTCGGTGTGCGACAAGAGTTCGACTTCGCGCAAAAGAGCTCACAAGACTCACCCGAGTATCTACGTGAGCGCGGACGCGGCCGAGGTGATCACGTCGCCCGAGATCGACGCCGTCGCGATAGTAACTCCGGTATGGACTCACTTCGAACTGGCCAAAGCAGCACTGGAGAACGGGAAGCATGTTTTTGTGGAAAAGCCTTTCACCAGCAACATTGCTCAGGCAGAACAGCTGATCGACCTCGCGCAGCAAAAAAATCTCAAAATCATGGTCGATCACACGTTTCTGTTTACGGGAGCGGTTAAGAAGATCAAACAGCTGTTGCAAGAGGATCGGCTCGGTAAGCTTTACTACTATGATTCCACGCGAGTAAATCTGGGACTGTTTCAACATGACATAAACGTGGTGTGGGATCTGGCTCCTCACGATCTCTCGATAATGGATTACTTAATAGAGCGAAGCCCTGAGGCTCTGGTTGCAACCGGTCAGCGGCATTTAAATGGATATGAAGATGTTGCGTTCATTACCTTGTATTTCCCGGACAACATCATTGCCCACGTGAACGTCAACTGGCTGTCACCGGTGAAGGTTAGAACTACTCTCATCGGCGGTGAGAAGCGGATGCTGGTCTGGAACGACCTGGAAGCAGACGAAAAGGTCAAAGTGTACGACCGAGGCGTAGAAATCACCAACTGCGAGGGCTTGTATGAACTGCTGGTCAACTATCGATCCGGAGATATGTGGGCACCGCAGCTCGAGCAGGTTGAGGCCTTGCGGCATGAATTGACCTACTTTGTGGAATGCATTGTGAACGATCACGGTCCCACGAACGATGGCGCCGCTGGTCTCCGCGTAGTCAAGATTCTTGAGGGAGCTAACAAATCTCTGAAGAAACGAGGGGGACTAGTTTATCTCTAAGTTTTTATGATCACGGACAAAGCTCTCAAAGCCGCCTGCATATAACGAGTAATCTCATGACATCGGTACGCGAATACAAAATTGGCCTGCTCGGTTGCGGAACTGTTGGCCAAGGCCTTGTCGAACTCATCAATCGAAATCGCGCGGTCATTCGAGAACGCTCCGGAGTGGACCTGGGCCTTGCGAGGATTCTTGTCCGCGACTTGGGTAAGTCGCGGCCGGGAGTGAACCCGAAACTGTTCACAACACAACCAGAACGAGTCATCAACAACGGTTGTGATGTTGTAGTCGAACTGGTGGGCGGTCTGGAACCGGCTAAAAGCTTCATACAGCGAGCGTTAAAGAATCGCAAACCGGTTGTCACCGCGAATAAGGCTTTGCTCGCGTTGGATGGCTTGGAACTTCTCAATACGGCTGCTATCCATCGCGTTCCATTTGGATTCGAAGCCAGCGTTTGTGCGGGTATTCCAATTATCCGGACACTACAAGGTGGATTGGTTGGCAACACGATTCAAAGTATCGCCGGGATTCTTAACGGCACCTGCAATTACATTCTAACTCGGATGTGCGAAGGTCATCTTGACTTCGAGGAAGCGCTGCATGAGGCACAGGCAAAGGGTTTCGCCGAAGCCGACCCGTCGCTTGACATTGACGGCCATGATGCCGCGCAAAAATTGAAGATCTTAGCGGAGTTGGCTTTTGGGGGAAGGCTCCCCGAGAACGCAGTACAGGTACAGGGTATACGCGATATAACAAGCAGTGATATAGAAGCTGCTCGCAAGCTCGGCGGCGTGATCAGGCTAATAGGTTCTGCCGAGGCACTGGATGGTAGCGTTTCGCTGCGGGTTCAACCCGTTATCCTTCCCCAATCGCATCAGCTAGCGACCGTGCGAAACGAAAATAACGCTGTACTGGTCAAAGGTGACGCGGTCGGGGAGATGTTCTTCCACGGCAAGGGAGCAGGTTCGCTGCCGAGCGCTAGTGCCGTCCTTTCAGACATCGTTGATATTGCGATGCATAGGCGAGCTGTGCCGCGCACGTCACAGCGATGCCTTACAACTAGGTCTAAGAAGTTCGACAGCCAACGATATCTAAGGTTTCCGGTCTCGCAGCCAAGTGCGATCGGAACGATCACTGAGGTCTTCGAGAAGTATGGCATTGGGGTGACGAAGGCGGCAGCGACTTGGGCGAAAAGACCAGGAGAACTGCACGAAGTCAAGCTTGTCACGCTTTCTTGTTCTGAAAGCGGACTCAACAAAGCTTTGCAGAATATCGCACAGTCCGGAACACTGAACGGGAAGTGGATAGCACTGTCAATCGCAGCGAAGAGCCCTGTCAACTGATCCTCTACACCCTTGCAGCTGTTCGGCAATTCCTGAACAAAAACGTGAAACCTACTGTTCTGCTTATTGCTACATCTCGTTGGGTGCCGACAGCCCGTCTTGCCATGGCATTGTCAAGAGCCGGTTTCGCAGTTGAAGCTCTTTGTCCATCTCATCATCCCATCGAGAAAACTGGTGTTGTTCGAGAGACCCTGCCCTATTGCGGACTGATGGGGCTGACATCGATCAAGAGCGCAATCTGTGCAGCAAAACCGGACATCATCATCCCCTGTGATGATACTGCCACCCGCCAGCTGCACCTCTTACATGATCGAGAGAAAGAAGAGAAGGAAGGATTTCACATCTCCAGCATAATTGAGCGTTCACTCGGCTCATCAGAGAGTTTTTCGGTTGTCTACGAAAGAGCTAGATTTATGGAACTGGCGCTGCAAGAGGGGGTTCTAGTTCCTCGGACCGAGGCTGTACACACCCCCGAAGGACTTGCCGAATGCATGGCACGCTTAGGAATTCCACTTGTCCTGAAAGCAAACGGCACCACCGGAGGGGAAGGCGTCCGAGTCGCTCACGATCGCGAGGAAGCCGAGCGCGCCTTTCAGGCTCTGCATCGTCCTCCTTTACTCGCACGTGCCGCTAAGAGAGCTTTGATTGATCAGGACAGCACACTGGTGTGGCCAGCTGTGCTTCGCCGACAGTCCTTAGTGAATGCTCAAGCATTCGTACAGGGACGCGAAGGAACAAGTGTAATTGCTTGCTGGAAGGGTACAGTGTTGGCGGCTCTGCATTTTGAGGTGGTAGAGAAAAGGAGTTTTACCGGCCCGGCTACCGTTCTCCGCCTAATCGAGAGTGCCGATATGGCAACGGCTACCGACAAGATGGCTCGACGCCTGAATCTCAGCGGAATCCATGGTTTTGACTTCATGCTGGAAAATGGAAGCGGCGATGCATACTTGATCGAAATCAATCCGCGCACAACGCAAGTCGGACATCTGACACTTGGACCAAAACGTGACATTCCCGCAGCCCTGTATGCGGTCCTCTCCGGTAACCCTGTCCAGCCCGCTCAGAAACTTACTGAGAGGGACACTTTCGCACTATTTCCACACGAATGGATGCGGGACCCGGACAGCGAATATCTCGGCTCCGCCTATCATGATGTTCCCTGGGAATCGCCTGCATTGGTGAGTGCCTGCCTGCGCACGGCGCAAGCGCAGCTCGGATGGCAGGGTTATAGGAAGTTTCTGCCCGGTGCGTCCAGAGGTTGTTCTCCCCGTATTGTGCCAATACAAGCTAACGCCGCGACTGTGAACGTCTCATCCCGGTCCAGCGCAGAGGGTGACTGAGCCGAAGCCGTTTTTTCACGCCCTACAGCCCTGACCTCCAACTCTCCTCTGAAAGGATTTACACTCAGCATGGATTCGTACAGCTGTATTGCGCCTGATGTGAAGCTCGGGCGAGATGTGAAGCTATCCAAGTTCATCAATCTGTACGGGTGCGAAATTGGCGATGAGTCAAAGATCGGTGCATTTGTGGAAATCCAAAAGAACGTAAAAGTCGGAAAACGCTGCAAGATCTCAAGCCACACATTTATCTGCGAAGGCGTAGCCATCGAAGACAACGTATTTATTGGACATGGTGTGACTTTCATCAACGACTCATATCCCCGAGCGACCACGGCCGACGGTCAGGTGCAAACGGAGGCGGATTGGAACATCGAGCGGACGCTCGTGAAGCAGGGCGCATCGATCGGTTCGGGAGCCACGATTCTTTCCAATACCTGCATTGGTGAGAACGCGATCGTTGGTGCGGGAAGCGTTGTCACCAAAGACGTTCCGCCTAACACCATTGTCGCTGGCAACCCGGTCAAAGTCCTGCGCCGGATCGAACAGGCCTTGGTGGTCAAATGAACATTTCTACCATTCCTTTTCTGGATCTCGTGACGCCACAGGTGGAATTGGAGCAGGAACTCACTCAAGTATTCCAACAAGCTCTGAGGACCGCTGGTTTTATCGGCGGTGCGATGGTCGAAGAATTCGAAAAAGCCTTCTCTGCCTTCTGCGGTACTGAATTTTCGGTCGCAGTCAGTAGCGGCACAGACGCTCTTCGTTTTGCACTCATGGCATGTGGTGTGCAGTCGGGCGACGTGGTTGTAACGGTGCCACACACATTCATTGCGACAGGCGAAGCAATTTCTCAAGCCGGGGCTCTTCCGGAGTTCGTCGACATCGACGAGCGCACCTACAACATGGACCCGGAGAAGCTGTGCGAATATTTCGAGACACGGTGCACGGCCGACCAATTTGGCAAGCTCATCAGTTTACGGAGTGGTCGGCCGGTGACGGCCGTTGTGCCAGTGCACCTCTATGGCCAGACCGCAAATATGGATCCAATTCTTGCGCTCGCAGAAAAAAATGGCTTGATCACGGTGGAGGACGCTTGCCAAGCTCACGGGGCGGAGTACTTTTCGCGAACGCAGAATAGCTGGCGAAAGGCGGGCTCCATGGGACGGGCAGCCGCGTTTAGCTTCTATCCGGGCAAGAACCTGGGCGCTTGTGGAGAAGCAGGCTCGGTAACCACGAATGATGAATCAATAGCTACCAAGGTGAAGATCCTACGTGACCATGGGCAATCCCGGAAGTATTACCACGAGGTGGAGGGATATAACGGTCGCCTCGACGCGATTCAGGCAGGAATACTCAGCGTGAAGCTGAATCACCTAGAAAAGTGGAACTCGCAACGGCGGACGCGAGCAGCCGAATACAACCGATTGCTGGCGAAAGCTAATTACTGCGTGCTTCCACCTTACGAGCCTGCCTGGTCCCGCGCTGTGTACCATTTGTATGTTGTCCGGACTGATGATCGCGAAGGATTGATGGCACGGCTGAAGGTTGCGGGCATCGGCACCGGCATACACTACCCAATTCCGCTGCACCTCCAGCAGGCTTACCGATCGCTGAATTACCGACCTGGTGATTTTCCTGTTGCCGAGCGTATCGCTACTGAAGTTGTCTCGCTGCCCATGTTTCCGACGCTCACAACCGAGCAGCAGAACGAAGTCATTGACCAACTTGCTGGCTTCATGCAGGGAAGAGCTCCGTCGAGCGCTGTGGGGGACCCTGATCTGTTGCGGGCTGGAAGAATCGCTTAGTTAGCGCACACATTGAGGAATCACAAATGAGGATTGCGGTTATTGGCGCAGGATACGTGGGATTGACCACAGCCGCCTGTCTCGCGCAGAGCGGCCATCAGGTTTTCTGTAGCGAGAGCGACCAGGACAAGCTCACCAAGTTGCAACGTGGGTTCTTGCCAATGTTCGAGCCAGGAGTTGAAGGCATCGTCGCCGACCTCGTACAAGCAGGTCAACTGATCTTCGGTACGACTGAAGATGCGGTTGAGTGGGGGCAAGCGATTTTCATTTGCGTGGGGACACCTCCTCTGCCGAACGGAGACGCTGACTTGTCAGCAATCGAGGCAGTGGCTCGAGTGATTGCCAAACGCGCGACGGGTTACAGACTGGTGGTTGAGAAGAGCACGGTTCCGGTGCAAACGGCGTCACAGCTTCGAAAACATCTGTCTCTTCGTGGGGCAGTGGGCGCCAATTACGACGTGGCGTCTAATCCCGAGTTTTTACGCGAAGGCTCGGCTGTTGAAGACTTCCTCCATCCGGACCGGATCGTTATCGGAGTCGACAGTGCACGCGCTGAACAGACGTTGCGGGAGATATACAAGCCGGTCTTGGATCAGACCTTTATATGTCCTGTGCACACGGATTGCCCAAAGAGGGAACAAATCCCTTTTCTGGTGACCGACACGAAATCAGCCGAGTTGATAAAGCATGCGTCCAACTCTTTCCTCGCGTTGAAGATTTCGTTTATCAACATGGTGGCTGATCTGTGCGAAGTTGTTGGGGCAGATGTGACCAAGGTAGCACAAGGAATGGGTCTCGACGCGCGTATAGGGCAGGCATTTCTCACGGCCGGGTTAGGTTTTGGAGGCTTCTGTTTTCCAAAGGATCTCCAAGCTTTTATCCGAATCGCTGAAAAGTCCGGCTGTGACTTTTCGCTCCTTAAAGAGGTCGAGAAGATCAATCAACGTCGAATCGAGCACATCGTACAGAAAATTCGAGAGGAACTCTGGGTTCTCCGTGGCAAGAAGATCGCGGTGTGGGGTCTTGCTTTCAAGCCAAATACCGATGATATGCGTTTTGCGCCGTCCGTTCCCCTCATAAACTCTCTCCTCGTCGAGGGCGCTGCGGTGAGCGCGTATGACCCGCAAGCAATGGAAAAGGCCAAAGCGGTGCTTCCCGACATCAATTACTGCCGGAACCCGTATGAGGCTGCTCAGGCCGCCGACGCGATCTTAATCGTTACCGAATGGGAGGAGTTTCGGCACATACACTGGGATCGCCTCCTGGCTGTCGTCGAACACCCGTTAATTGTTGATGGGAGAAACATACTTCCGGTAGCAGACGTAACCCTCCATGGATTTCATTACATAAGCCTCGGCCGGCCCGCGATGGGTGCAGAGCGGATGGAGAGAGAAGCCCAACAGACCACCCTGCGCACAGCGCCGGAAGAAGCATTGGCATGATCCGGCGATCTCAGCAGTACATGGCGACTAAGTGACAACACTGTGAAAATCGTTTCCATCGTAGGGGCGCGACCCCAGTTCATCAAGGCAGCTGCGGTAAGCCGCAAATTGCGACAACACCACGAAGAATTTCTGGTGCATACGGGGCAGCATTATGACTACGGAATGTCCGGTATTTTCTTCGATGGACTCGAGCTGCCTCAACCTGATGCTAACCTGGGCGTCGGGTCAGGCTTGCACGGTTCTCAAACGGGCGCGATGCTGAGTGCAATCGAAGATGTGTTGCTCGCCCAGCGCCCAGACTGCGTCCTGATCTACGGTGATACCAACTCGACATTGGCCGGTGCCCTGGCTGCCTCAAAACTATCCATTCCGGTTGCCCACGTAGAAGCTGGCCTGCGAAGCTTTAATCGGCGCATGCCGGAGGAGATCAACCGCGTGGTGGCGGATCATGTGTCAGACCTGCTACTTTGCCCAAGCGAAACGGCAGTCGACAATCTGGCTGCGGAAGGAGTTGCGCGAAACGTCCACCTGGTTGGGGACGTAATGCTTGACGTTCTGAACTGGGCAAAACTACGCGCTGAGGCCAGTCAAGCGGCGGTTATGGAACGGTTTGCGTTGTGCAGGCAGGGTTATTTGCTGGCTACCGTGCACCGAAGCGAAAACACGGACGACACGGATCAGTTATCAGGCATTTTGCGCGCCTTCAATATGGTTGATGAACCCGTGGTCTTTCCCATCCATCCGCGAGCGCGGAAGATGATCAACGAGACAGGTTTCCGGCCCGAACCTCATCTGCACTTCGTCGAGCCTGTCGGATATCTAGACATGGTTTCGCTGGTGAGCGCCGCGAGGATGATTCTCACAGATTCAGGTGGCCTGCAGAAGGAAGCCTATTGGCTGGGTGTGCCCTGCTTGACGTTACGTGGTGAAACCGAATGGGTCGAGACTGTGAAGGCGGGTTGGAATGTGTTGGTGGGCTCGGATTCAGGAAGCATTGTTGGCAAGGTGCATTCGTTCTCTCCGCCAGCCTCGCGTCCCACCTTGTATGGGGACGGGGCGGCAGCTGACAAATGTGTCGACTTAATCGGGCTTGAACTCGAGGCAGAGCGTTTCGCGGAAAGGGCTTGAATATGGAAGTCGGACTAATCAAAAAGCGCAGCGCCAGGGTAGCCGTTGTAGGTGTCGGCTACTGGGGAAAGAACCTGGTCCGCAATTTTCATGAGTTGGGCGCATTAGAACTACTCTGTGATGCTGAAGCGTCGGTGGAAATCACCTGCAAGAACCGTTACGAGGGCGTCAGGTTCTGCTCAGAATTCCGCGACGTCCTCTTGGATGATTCGATCGATGCCGTGGCGCTGGCCACGCCCGCAATTGCTCACTATGAAATGGCAAAGGCGGTGCTTGAAGCTGGAAAGGACGTTTTAGTCGAAAAACCATTGGCTATTGACGTGAAACAAGGCGAAGACCTTGTAAAACTAGCGGGAGAGAGGCGCCGCATTCTGATGGTTGGCCACATACTAAGGTATCACCCGGCGATCCTGGCACTGCAGAAACTGATCAATGAAGGCGCTCTCGGCAGAATCAACTACCTGTATTCCAATCGCCTGAACATCGGAAAAATACGAACCGAGGAAAACATTCTCTGGAGCTTCGCTCCTCACGATATCTCAGTAATGTTGGCGCTCCTGAATGAAATGCCAGCCCGCGTAAGCTGCAGGGGTGGTGCGTATCTGAGTCAGGCTGTCACAGATGTTACGTTGAGCCACTTCGAATTCCCCAGTGGAGTGCAAGCGCACGTGTTCGTCAGCTGGTTACACCCGATTAAAGAGCAGCGCCTTGTTGTGGTTGGATCGGAGAAGATGGCTGTGTTCGACGACACGGCGGAACAAAAGCTCATTTTGTATCCTCACAAAGTTGAATGGAAAAATCGGATTCCAACGGCTGTTAAAGCCAAAGGGGAAGTCGTCGAACTCGACGGTCGCGAACCACTACGCGAGGAATGCAAGCATTTCTTGGAGTGTGTAGAATCCAGAACTTCTCCTGTCAGCGATGGAGAGGAGGGACTCAGAGTCTTACGAGTTCTCGATGCCTGCCAGCAGGCGTTGCATAACGGAGGAGTAACTCTGGCAACATTCCAATCCAGAACCGAGAAATCCGAACTTCCTTACTTCGCCCACGAATCTGCTTACGTTGACGATGGTGCTGAAATTGGTGCTCGCACCAAGATCTGGCACTTCTCACATGTCATGAAGGGTGCCAAAATCGGCGAGCGCTGCGTAGTTGGTCAGAATGTGAATATCGATGGTGGGACTCTAATCGGTAGCAATGTCAAAATTCAAAATAATGTTTCGGTGTACACCGGCGCGATCATTGAAGACGATGTATTCCTCGGACCTTCGTGTGTTCTGACAAACGTCACGAATCCGCGTTCGCAAGTGAATAGGCACTCTTTGTATGAGACCACGCACCTGAAACGAGGGTGCACCATCGGTGCCAACGCGACCATTGTATGTGGAATCACAATCGGGCAGTACGCATTTGTTGGTGCTGGTTCGGTTGCGACCAAGAACGTTCCAGACTTTGCGTTGATGGTGGGAAATCCAGCACGTCAGGTCGGATGGATGAGTCGACACGGACATCGTCTCAACTCGCCTGATTCTGAGGGAGTAATGCGATGCCCAGAGACTGGGTACCGCTATGCGGAAGTCGAATCGGGTGTTCTCCGGTGCCTTGACCTAGACGAAGAGGTACCGCTACCGACCGAGCTAAGCATTGGCAATAGATCCTATAGAGAAGTTAGAGAGGAAGCCAAGTATGAATGTGCCGCTCCTCGATCTTAAGGCGCAGTACGCACAAATTAAGCCTGAAATTGATGCCGCAATCACGGAAGTGATGGATTCGCAGCACTTCATCCTGGGGCCGAAGGTGGAGCAATGCGAAAAGGCAATCGCTGCCTACTCGGGTTGTTCGCACGCTGTCGGGGTCTCGTCGGGCAGCGACGCCCTGCTTGCCTGCCTCATGGCAGAGAACATTGGTCAAGATGATGAAGTCATTACCACCCCTTACACGTTCTTTGCAAGCGTGGGCGCGATAGCCCGTCTCGGGGCCACTCCGGTTTTCGTAGATATCGATCGAGATACCTACAACCTAGACACGTCGCAGATAGCCTCGAAGATTACCAGTCGAACGCGTGCGATGATCCCCGTGCACCTTTACGGACAGGTCGCCGAAATGGATAAGGTGATGTGCCTGGCCCACGAGCATGGGTTAGTGGTGATCGAAGATGCTGCCCAGGCAATTGGCGCTGAGCACAGAGCTCGTCGCGCCGGCTCGATCGGACACTACGGGTGCTTTTCATTCTTCCCCTCCAAAAACCTTGGTGCCGCCGGCGACGCAGGCATGATTGTGACGAACGATGCTCGGCGTGCAGAGAAGCTATGCTGCATTCGCGCTCACGGCTCCAAGCCGAAGTATTATCACAAGCTTATCGGCGGAAATTTCCGGCTTGATGCAATACAGGCAGCTATCATCTGCGCCAAGCTCCGGCACTTAGACGGTTGGATCGCGGCTCGCCAGCGCAATGCAGAGAAATACGATGCGCTCTTTGCCAAAGCTGGCTTACCAATTGGTTTTCCTGTCGTGGCGGCCGACCGTCACATTTTCAATCAATATGTGATTCGCGTGTCCGAGCGTGATCGGTTGCAGGCTTTTCTGAAGCAAAAGGGCGTATCAACTGAGGTCTATTACCCCGTGCCTTTGCACCTGCAGGAGTGTTTTGCATATTTGGGGTATGCGGCGGGTGCATTCCCTGAAAGTGAACGGGCAGCGAAGGAAACTCTTGCCCTGCCAGTCTACCCAGAATTGACGTATTCACAGGTGCAATATGTCGTCGATTGCGTTCGCGAATTTTTTGACCAGACAGTCACGGCGATGAGCGGCTCTCAGCCGCGCGCGTCGGTGGAGCGATTTTCTTGATCGGCGTTATAGCCAGACCTAACCAGGTCGAAGTGGTTGGAGAGTTTTTCGAACTGTTCAAAACTCCCTGGGAACTATACCGCCCTGGGCGGGCGTACGACGTCATCATCGCCACTGCGGATGTAGAGCCCGAAACTCAGCCCAGGTTGCTGTTGGTTTACGGTCCTGACACGAAGAGTATTGACCAGAGCCTCAGTATCAGAGCCTGTAGACGGCGTAAAGGAAAAATCCTTCGAAAGCGAGACGCTGTGTTGCCGATTTATGGCCACTTGCTCACATTTGCGGAGGGCAACGAAGAAGTAGCTTGCATAACGACAGGTTCGGAATCAGCAGGTGTGAAATTTACTCGATCCGATTCCACTCTGATCCGGATCGGGTACGACCTGTTCGATGAGGTTGAGTTTCTTCTATCTGTCGGGCAGCCTGCGCAGAACGCGCACATTCCCGCGCTCGACATTCACATTATGATGTTGCGGGAATGGATATTGGAAACTGGACTAAGCCTTGTGGAAATTCCTCCCGTTCCATCAGGTCATAGCTTTTCAGTGTGCCTTACACACGACATTGATTTTGTGGGGATACGAGGTCACAAATTTGATCACACCATGTGGGGATTCCTGTACCGAGCGACCATCGGTTCCGTCCACAAGTATCTCAAGGAGAGAATCTCTCTGACGAAGTTGCTCAAGAACTGGCAAGCGGTTGCGTCTTTGCCGTTCGTTTACCTTGGATGGTCAAAAGACTTCTGGGACCCGTTTGAGTGGTATTTACAGGCCGAAAAGAATTTGCCGGCCACCTACTTTTTCATTCCGTTCAAGGGGCGTGCCGGCGAGAAGCTAGCTGGCCGCAATGCATCACGGCGAGCTGCTGCCTACGATATTGGCGATATTCCTGGCTGGACAGAGACTCTGCTGAGAGAAGGCTATGAGCTTGGCGTCCACGGTCTCGACTCGTGGCATAGTACCGATAAAGGCCGCGATGAGCTGGCAAGAATCGCCGCAGTGACCCGGGGCCGCAACATTGGTATTCGGATGCACTGGTTGATTCGACAAGAAAACACCGCTCGTATTTTGGAGGATGCAGGCTACTCGTACGATTCGAGTGCGGGCTACAACGAGACCATCGGGTATCAAAATGGCACTAGCCAGGCATTTCGCCCATGCGGTGTACAGCGACTGCTCGAACTCCCCCTGCTCATTCAGGATGGAGCGCTCTTCTATCCTAAGCGGCTCGATCTTTCCGAATCTGAGGCTGAAGAACACTGCGAAACTCTCATTGAAAATGCAAGTAAATTCGGCGGTGTACTTACTCTTCTGTGGCATGACAGAAGCCATGGGCCGGAACGATTTTGGGGCGACTTCTACATCAGGCTCATTCAAAAACTGAGATCGTTAGGTGCTTGGTTTGATACCGCCGGCGACGTAGTGGATTGGTTTCGGAAGAGACGTGCCGTTCGCTTCGAGCCGGTTGCGACGGCCGGCCGTCCTCAAACATTGCTCCGATATGAGGGCGGGCCAATCGTGCCCCCTTTAATAGTAAGGCTGTACCCCGGGTCTTATGTTCGAAATATGTCAGGGGCCCCACAGACGACATCCGATTTCGTTGATATTCCTTTTCCCGGGGAGACCAATCACCAATTGGATCAATTGAACCAAACCCTACTTGAAGATTCCCTTCATTCGGCCTAGATGCCAAACAACCCTAGCACTGACGTTGAAAGGACAGCAAATACATTGCCTAATACGAAGTCTGTTTGCATCTTGCTTCAATATTACTACGACATAGACGTGCGCGTAAGGCGCAAAGCGGAAGCGTTGGTCGAAGCTGGATACTCGGTTGATGTGCTCGCGCTGCGGCGACCGAACTCACCGAAGGCCTACAGTCTCGGAGAAGTCAAGGTACGGACGATCGCGCTGGGAAAAGAACGCGGTTCATTAGTTCGTTATGCATTCGAGTACCTTGCCTTCTTTTTATGGTGTTTTGTACGTGTTTCTATCCAAATGCCATCGAGGCAATATGCCTTAATAGACGTGAATACCCTTCCTGATTTCCTTGTATTCGCTTCGATCATTGCAAAATGGATGGGCGCGCAGGTTGTCCTGGATATGCATGAAATCACCCCTGAGTTCTACAGGTCAAAGTACGGAATGCCAGAGAAGTCGTGGGGAGTCCGCCTCATGAAAATCCTGGAGAGGATGAGCTTCAGCTTTGCGGATCACGTCATAACGGTTAACGATCCGATTCAGGAGCTTCTAGTCAACCGCGGGCTTCTCAGGCATAAATCGACAGTAGTGATGAATTCGGTGGACGAGGCGCGCTTCGCCTCTTGCTCGAAATCGTCTGCGGCAGTCGATGCGGCAGCGGTCTCAAGTACATTTGTGATGATGTACCACGGCACAATCACCCGTATTTACGGTCTAGATATTGCAATCGATGCGTTTGAATTAGCACATAAGGATATGCCCGGAGCAGAGTTCTGGATTTTGGCAAACGAACCGAACCCGGCCTTGGAACAACTCGTCGAGGAACGCCGGTTGGCGTCGAAGGTTCGCCTATTCGGATTTATCGTGCCGTCGGAAATTCCTGCATGGCTGAATAGGTGCGACGTGGGGATTCTGCCAATGCGGCGAGACGTTCTCCTCGAGCTCGCGTCGCCGAACAAACTGTCGGAATATATCATCATGGGCAAGCCAATTGTCACCTCCCGTCTAAAGGCTCTAACACACTACTTCAGCGAGAGTGCATTGGCTTGCTTCGAGCCCGAAAATGCAGGAGACCTTGCAAAACAAATGGTGCGGCTCTATCGAAATCCGGAATTGCGTACGCGCATGGCGGCTAAGGCCAAAGAAGAATATGCCCCAATACGTTGGGATGTCATGAAGCAGCGATACCTGACAGCGATGGCGCACGTGGCTGGTCCAGCACCGTCTACCGCAGAGAGGTCGCGTGTCGCTGAAACGACCGTTTGAAACTTAGGCTCGTCACGAATCAACCGAGCTAAAGCGATGATAAACAACAGCTTTTCCTTACAGAACCTTAAAGTCATCACGTTGAAGCTCGCGAGCTATTGCGAGGAAAATGACTGGGCAGGTTATGATCCTTACGATGCACTAAACAGCAAGCTCTTTCAGGCAGTCCCATTTCTAAATGCGCGAATTCCTCGCCTTGTTCTGACGCAAGCTTTAAAGCGGAGTCCAATCAACATCCGTGGCCCGCTGCTTGTCCCCAAAACACAGAATGCTAAAGCCATCGGGCTCTTTCTCTCAGCTTATCTGAATCTCTCAAGAACCGGACTGATCGAGGGTAGCAACCAGATCTGGCTGATGATCGAACGGCTGATCACCCTTCGGTCACAAAAGATACCGTATTGGTGCTGGGGGTATAGTTTCCCCTGGCAAACCCGAACGATAGTGGTGCCCAGCGCAGAGCCGAACTTGGTGTGCACCGCTTTCGTCGCGAGCGCATTGCTAGATGCCTACGAACAATGCCATGATTCACAATGCCTCGACATGGCAATGAGTGGGGCGGAATACATTTTGAACGAACTCTATTGGACGGACGGCACCTCGCTGGCGGGTTTCAGCTATCCATTGCCATCACTTCGGAATGAGGTCCATAATGCCAACTTCCTTGCTGCCGCTTTGCTCTGCCGTGTGTACAAACATACCGGAGAGGGGAAGTTCTTGGCCCCTGCGCTGACGGTAGCGCGTTGCTCGGTAGCAAAGCAGCGTGCAGACGGCTCGTGGCCCTACGGTGAGGGACCGTCTCAACAATGGATAGACAACTTTCACACCGGGTACAACCTATGCGCGTTACAGGCCATTTGTCGTGCTACCGACACGACTGAGTTCGAATCCTCCATCCGACGCGGGTTTGAGTTCTACCGGACTCACTTTTTCAGAGGAGATGGTGCGGCCAGATACTTTCACAACCAGACGTATCCCCTCGACATTCATTGCGTGGCTCAAAGTATTATTACACTCCTTGCCTTTCGAGATCTTGATTCGGCCAATGTCCGATTGGCTCGTTCTGTATATCAGTGGGCGATGGATCGCATGTGGGATGATCGGGGTTTTTTTTATTATCGGGTCCTTCGTTTTGGAACTATCCGAACTCCCTATATGAGGTGGTCGCAGGCCTGGATGCTTTTAGCCCTGTCTGAGCTGGCGAGCGAATCAGCCGCAAAACAAGATACGTACAACCTAGCGAGTCACAACTTTGCGTGAGGTTGTATGTCCATGCTTCCAATTTATGTCCTTATTACCCCGGCCCGAAACGAGGCTACTTTCATTGAGTTAACTATTAAGTCGGTCATCGCGCAAAGTGTTCTACCTCTAAAGTGGGTCATAGTGAGCGACGGCTCGACCGACGGGACAGACGAAATCGCAAGAAGATATGCGGGCGACTACGAGTGGATTGAGTTGGTTCGGATGCCTGAGCGTCGCGAGCGTCACTTTGCTGGGAAGGTTAACGCCTTTGACGCGGGCCATGCGAAAGTGGCCGAGTTGAAATACGATGTTATTACTAACCTTGACGGCGACGTCTCGTTCGACCCGAAATACTTTGAGTTTCTATTAACAAGATTTGCAGAGAATCCACAACTGGGTGTCGCGGGAACACCTTTTACGGAAGGATCGTTTCAATATGATTATCGGTTCACAAGCATAGAGCACGTATCTGGACAAGTCCAACTGTTCAGACGAGAGTGCTTTGAGCAAATCGGGGGCTACACACCAAGGAAGATAGGAGGAATTGACTTGGTAGCGGTGACCACGGCTCGAATGAAAGGCTGGCAGACTAGGACGTTCTTAGAAAAGACGTACGTTCATCACCGTAAAATGGGCAGCGCCACCGCTGATCTCTGGAAGGCCCTCTTCAAGGTAGGCCGAGCTGATTACCTACTTGGTAGTCATCCATTGTGGGAATTTTCTCGGTGCCTCTATCAGACGACACGACCACCGATTCTGTTGAGTGGCGGTCTTCGTTTAGCTGGTTTTGCCTACGAGATCGTGAGAAGAACCGAAAAGCAGGTGTCCCCGGACTTCGTTAAATTCAGGAGAAAAGAGCAAATGCGTCGTCTGTGGGAATTTGTCATAAGCCTGAAAAGGAGTGTGTTCGGAACAGCCGATGTCGTTTAGTGGAACAACCATGCAGAATGCCACCTTTGCAAGTGGACATGGTACGGACAGCGAGTCTTTCATCGCTGGCCCCGAGGACCTCATCCTAATAACCGGGGCAAGCGGCTTCATTGGAGGGCGGCTTGTGCAAAACCTCCTCGACCGGGGATTTCGCAATTTACGTTGCTTTACAAGGCCCTCCAGCATAGTGGCCAAACTCGAAGCTCTCCGCGACAGCCTAGACAGCGCACGAGTTGAAATAGTCAAAGGCAATCTGCTATCCAGAGAAGATTGCAGTGCTGCAACCAAGAATGCGGTGGTAATCTTTCACCTCGCCGCAGGCAGGGGCGAAAAGTCGTTTCCTGACGCTTTCATGAATTCGGTCGTCGCGACGCGGAATCTCCTCGAAGCAAGCATCCGGCAGCAGTGCCTGAGGCGTTTTGTGAACGTTAGCTCGTTCTCAGTTTATAGTAATAGCAAGAACCCCCGGTGGAGGCTGCTCGATGAGTCCTCCGAGGTTGAATCGCATCCAGAGATTTGCGGGGATGCTTATTCTTTTGCAAAGATCAAACAAGACCAAATTGTCACTGAATGTTGCAGCCAGCTGGGTATTCCCTACGTCATCGTTCGACCTGGCTACGTGATTGGCCCAGGCAACCCGGGCATCACGGGTCGTGTGGGGATCGGAACCTTCGGCATTTTTATGCATTTGGGCGGTTCAAATCAGATACCTTTTACCTACGTTGACAACTGTGCAGATGCGATTGCGTTGGCGGGATTGAAGACCGGTATTGACGGGGAAGTGTTCAATGTCGTTGACGATAATTTACCTTCTAGCCGGCGATTCCTGCACCTATACAAACGTAACGTCAGGCGCTTCAAATCAGTGTACATTCCTCACTTTTTGAGTTTTGCAGGCTGCTATCTGTGGGAACGATATTCGATGTGGTCGCAGGCGCAACTGGAGCCCGTCTTCAATCTCCGACTTTGGCGTCGCTATTGGAAGAGGACACGCTACAGTAACGACAAGATAAAGAAGCGGTTAGGTTGGACGCCAAAGGTTCCCATGACAGAGGCGTTACGGCGCTATTTAGAGAGTTGCCAGAGTGCAGGCAAGCATGCGTAACATTGCCGTTGTAGGAGGTGGCGAAACTTCCGGTGCACGCGTCGCATTCCAAAGGATTGAGGGATATTGGATTGTTGCTTTCTTGCATGGGCGAGAAATTCGAACAGACACAGCAAGAGACAAGGATTAAGCACAGCACGGACCAGCCCTTAAGCGGGAATGCTGTACGGAGATTGACCAAATGTACTTTACGGAACGGACGCTTACTTTTATAAAGAGCGTGCTCAAAAGCTACGGCCCTTCGAACGTTAAGAGGTTCCTTTGGGATAAGGAGTACTCCGGAGACAAGTGGAACTTCGCCGACAATACCTTAGGCGACTGCGTGTATATTCACCTGGAAAAGTATGTCCGGAACGGAAGCATCCTAGATCTTGGATGCGGCACGGGCAACACAGCGACCGAATTAGCTGCGAGTGTATACCGGCGTTATGTTGGCGTAGATATATCCGAAACCGGGCTACGTAAGGCAATGAGGCGCTCGCACGACGCTGGCCGAACGGACAAGAATCACTTTGAACGGGGGGATTTCCTCAACTATGTACCAACCCAACAGTTCGATGTGATCCTTTTCCGCGAGTCTATGTACCACGTTCCGCTGCATAAGATCAAAACGATGTTAGACCGTTACTCACTGTACCTGAAGGACGGTGGGGTGTTCGTCGTCAAGATGAATGCTTCGGGTGGTAAGCTGGCCCGGCCAAAGGCGATGGTAGGCGTTATGGAAACGGAATTCGACGTCATGGAGAAGCAGCAATACGGCGACTCGGGACCGACGGTAATTGTTTTTCGGCCGAACCTACCCATAACCAAAGGAGTGGATCGCCGTTTCGGCGAAGAAAACGTCGGAGAAAAACATGCTTAGGGTCGCCATCGTGGGCTGCGGCAAGATTGCAGATTCGCACGCCTCGCAAATCCAGAGAATAGAGGGATGCGAGATCCTTGGAGTCTGTGATAAAGAGCCGCTTATGGCGCGGCAGTTATTTGATCGGTATCCGATCAAGCGTCATTTCAGTGATCTGACCCAACTCCTGACGGAATGCCGACCGGACGTAGTTCACATCACGACGCCACCGCAAAGCCATTTCGAGATTGCTAAGCTTTGTTTGGAGTCTGGGTGTCACGTCTACGTCGAGAAGCCATTCACACTTTATGAGGAGGATGCGCAAAGACTTATTGCCCTGGCTAATCAACGCGGCCTCAAGTTGACCGCCGGACACGACGATCAATTCCGACACGCAGCTCGTCGTATGCGAACCCTAATTCAGAGCGGCTTTCTCGGTGGTCCGCCTGTTCACATGGAGAGTTATTATTGCTACGAACTCACACAGTCTTACGCTAGGGCTCTTTTGAGCGATAGGCAGCATTGGGTTCGCGGCCTGCCGGGGAAATTACTGCATAATATCATCAGTCATGGTATTGCTCGAATAGTGGAGTTCCTGAGCAGCGAATCTCCCGTGGTACTGACATATGGCTATACTAGCCCTTTTTTAAAGGTCATGGCTGAGCGCGAACTCATCGATGAACTAAGAGTTATTATTTCTGAGGACGAGCGCTGCACGGCCTATTTCACCTTCTCCTCCCAGATGCGTCCCTCACTTCACCAACTTCGGCTTTACGGACCCCAAAATGGCCTGGTTTTGGATCAGGATCACGAAACAGTAATCAAGCTTCGTGGTACAAAGTTCAAGAGCTACGCAGAAAAGTTTGTCCCGCCCGCGCTGTTGGCAAAGCAGTACGTAGGAAACCTGACCACGAATTTGAGGACGTTCTTGGCAAGGGATTTTCACATGAAGTCGGGCATGAAGTACTTGATTGAGGCTTTCTATCGTTCAATCGTCAATGACGGTCCCGTACCTATCCCGTACCGGGAGATTCTACTAACGTGTCGCATCATGGACAAAATCTTCGCTCAACTGGATTTTTCAGCCTCCCAGACCCTAGTTCCAGGTGGAAAAGTCAAGTCGGGCACTTCTGAGCTTAGCCAGAATCCTACTTGCGCCACGGCGATCACAAACTTCACCACCGCAATCGTATAGGGTAGAGACTCAATAAGTCAGAGGAACTTAGCAACGCGCCTTCCTTGCAGGGATGTATTCAATGTCATCTATGTTAGAGATACAAAACTACCGCCAGACCGCAGCCGGTGATAGTATTGAAATTAGCGTTAAGGGCAAGTGGGTGCGGGTTCCAGCCTTACATGTAAATGGGCGGGCGATAATTGTTCGGGGAAAGTGGGTCAAGAAGGCTATTATCGACGCAGAGGAGTGGCTCGAGAGCGAGATCGACGATCCCGAGTTGTGCATAAGAAAACTGCAAGAGCAAAGATCACATGCACTGCGAGCCGATATCTTCACTTTTTCGCAGAAGGTACCGGCGATTTCGCCCAAGTACGGTTACCCGATGGAGTGGCAGAGTGTTGCCGCAGTCCGCGTGACAAATTTTAAGGACTGGTGGGATAAGTTACCGCAGGAAACACGCAAGAACGTGAGGAGGTCACAAAAGCGCGGAGTCGTAGTTTCAGTTAAGACCTTCGATGACGAGTTGATCAACGGAATAATTGACGTAAATAATGACTCTGCAGTGCGGCAGAACCTACCATTTGCTCACTATGGAAAGACTTTTGAGCAGGTAAGGAGAGATCAGTCGACGTTCCTTAATCGCAGTGAATTCATCTGCGCATATCTGCAGTCCGAGATGATCGGTTTTGTCAAGATAGTCTATCGAGGAGAGGTGGCGTCGATATTGCAAATTCTTCCAAGAGCAAGCCACTACGATAAGAGGCCTGCCAATGCGTTGATTGCGAAGGCAGTTGAACGCTGCGAAGTGAGAGGAATTTCGTACCTGACCTATGGGATGTTCAATTACGGTAACAAACGGGACAGTTCTTTACTGGAGTTCAAGATTCGAAACGGGTTTGACGAGATATTGGTACCTAAATTTTATGTTCCGTTGACGCTATGGGGATCATTTTGCTTGAGAATGAAACTCCACCGCGGACTCCTAGGAGTCCTCCCACCCCGCGCAATCACAGTTGCCGTTCGTGCCCGGGCGAGATGGTACGATCTTAAGCAAAGGATGAGCCGGTGTAGCTCAATGTCAGAGCGGTCGACCTGTAATCGACAGATGGGGCGTTCAAATCCTCCCGCCGGCTCCAACACTTTAACTCGCATCGAACCTGGGTCGTGACGAACTGACAGATGATATCGCGCACTGCATTGTTGTCAGCATTGGCAAAACCGGCTTTTGGTGAATGCGAGCGCTATTGCCGGAAGTAGATTGATCATATGCCGGGTATCGTAGGGCTTATAAGTAAAAGGCCCCGCAAGTGGGCTGAACCGCAGTTGCTGCGGATGGTTGAGGCTCTTCGCCATGAGTCTTTCTACGAGACCGGAACTTGGGTGGACGACTCCTTGGGGATTTATGTGGGATGGGCCGTTCTGAAGGATTCATTCTGCGCCGGCATGCCCCTACACAACGAAAAAAAAGATGTCGTCCTGGTTTTCTCCGGGGAGGACTACCCGGATCCTGGGACGCCAGGAGGACTGAGGCAGCATGGTCATGAGTTCAATGCGAAAGGCCCATCCTATCTCGTTCACATTTACGAGGATGACCCCCTTTTCCCAGCCGGCCTGAACGGAAGGTTTCACGGACTTCTGGTAGACCGAAGCAAGGGAACGGCCACACTTTTCAACGATCGCTTCGGGATGCATCGAGTTTGCTATCACGAATCGAAGGAGGCCTTCTATTTTGCGGCGGAAGCCAAGGCGATCTTGAGGGTGCGTCCCGAACTCCGACGGATGAACCCTCGGAGCTTGGGAGAGTTTGTGGCTTGCGGCAGCGTGTTAGAGAACCGCACGCTCTTTGACGATCTCCAGGTGCTACCGCCTGGTTCGGCCTGGCTGTTCCGGAACGGCTCAGTCGATCGAAAGAGCTCATATTTTAACCAAGAAGACTGGGAACAGCAGGCTCCATTAGGGTCCGACGCTTACTATCAGGAACTGCGGGACGTTTTCAACCGGAATCTTCCGCGGTATTTCAATGGCCGCCAGCGCATTGGCATGTCTCTGACTGGCGGGCTCGATACCCGCGCGGTGATGGCCTGGCAGAGGTTTGCCCCGGGAGACCTTCCCTGCTACACATATGGCGGAATGTTCCGCGAATGCCAGGACGTTCTGGTGGCACGTCGGGTTGCTGAAACATGCCAACAACCCCATCACGTAATCACAGTAGGAAACGAATTTCTCTCGCGCTTTGCCCATTATGCTGAGCGCAGCGTGTATCTTTCGGAAGGATGTGTCGATCTGAGCCGTTCCCCAGATCTCTATGTGAGTGAGAGGGCTCGAGAGATCGCACCCGTGAGGATGACGGGGCTCTATGGCGATGAGGTACTGCGTCATCTTCGCGCGTTCAAAGCGGTCGATCCTGCACCAGGGTTATTCAGCCGAGAATTTTTACCGTACGTTGATCAGGCGAAGGCAACTTACGAAAACGTACTTCGCGTACATCCACTTTCCTTCTCGGTTTTCCGACAGGCACCCTGGCACCATCACGGAATCCTTGCTCTGGAAGAAACTCAGGTCACTGCTAGAACGCCGTTCCTTGACAACGACATCGTCCGAGCCGTCTTCCGAGCGCCAAAGTCGGCTTGCACCAACAACGAAATACGCCTTCGCTTGATTGCCGACGGCCATCCACCCCTCCGGCGGATCCGGCCTGACCGTGGCTTTGGAGGAAACGGAGACGGCTGGTCGGCAGCGGTCCTTCGAAGTCTTCTCGAGTTTGCGTACAAGGCGGAGTACGCCTTCGATTACGGCATGCCGGAATGGTTGGCTCGAGTTGACCAGCTCCTCTCGCTTTTTCATATCGAGCGATTATTTCTTGGCAGGCACAAGTTGTACCATTTTCGTATCTGGTACCGGGATGCACTATCTAAATACGTTCGAGGGATGCTGCTCGACTCAAGAACTCTTTCCCGACCATACCTTCAACCGAGAGGGCTCGAAGCTGCGGTACGGGGCCACCTCAAGGCCGTGCGGAACTACACCACGGAGATCCACAAAGTGCTGACGCTGGAATTGCTACACCGCCTTTTCCTCGACCCGAGATGAGACAAACAATTCAGGGTCAAAGGCTCGCGGGGAGAGGATCATGGCTCCGACGATAGCCACCGTCTTTTTTGCTCTCGGCATCAGTGGACTCTTCGTACTCGATCGGGACCCGACGAGTCGGACCTCAAAGGCGCTGTGGATTCCTGTGATCTGGGTCTTTCTCATTGGATCCCGACCAGTGTCCATGTGGCTGCAAACGTCAATCCCAGTACAAAGTTCAGCCGACCAGTACGCCGAGGGGAGCCCTGTTGACGCGCTCGTGTGGGGGATTATGTTGGCAGCCGGGATGGTCGTGCTTGCCAACAGGGCACCACGAGTCAGAGCGATCCTCCGAGCGAACGGACCGCTCCTTCTCTATTTGGCCTACTGCGCCCTTAGCACCCTTTGGTCTGAGTACCCCCTTGTCGCTCTCAAGCGTTGGAGCAAGGCGGTAGGCGACCTCGTGATGGTATTGATCGTCCTGAGTGATCCTGATTGGTCGTCTGCACTCAAGCGACTCCTGACGCGGACTGGCTTTCTATTGGTGCCCCTGTCCATTCTGTTCATTAAGTATTACCCGGCCCTAGGACGGGTGTACTACGACTGGTCCTTTACACCGCAGCAGATCGGCGTCGCTGTCGCGAAAAACCAACTCGGGATGGTGTGTCTCGTTATTGGGCTTGCATCAGTGTGGCGGTTCCTCATCGCATATCGAGGCAGACGGGGAGCTTACCGGACGCGGCGGCTGATCGCTCATGGCGCCAATCTCGCGATGGTACTGTGGCTTCTTCGAACAGCCGATTCTGCGACTTCCAAGTCGTGCTTTATCCTGATAGGCGCCTTGATGGTGGTCACTAGCCTATCGAGGCTGGGTCGTAAGCCTGGAATCGTGCAGCTCATGGCTGCAGCGATAGTATGTGGGGCCCTTGTAACTCTCTTTTTCAATCCCATAGGGGGGCTCATCGAGTCTGTTGGCCGTGACGCGACGCTCACCGGGCGAACTGCGATCTGGGGTGTAGTCCTTAAAGTAGCGGGAAGCCCTATCGTCGGAACCGGCTACGAGAGTTTCTGGCTCGGAGAGCGACTTCAGAGAATATGGGACATGAACGCGAAAATTAACGAGTCCCATAACGGTTACCTCGAGGTTTTCTTGAACTTGGGATGGGTTGGGGTGATCCTGCTGACGGTCATGCTGGTGACAGGCTACCGAAATGTTGTTGCAGCCTTCCGTCGGGACCCCAATGCCGGAATTCTCAGGTTAGCGTACTTTGTCACGGTGCTCGTCTACAACTTAACAGAGGCCGCGTTCAAGGAACTGAACCCTATATGGTTTTTCTTTCTCTTGGCAATCAGCGTAGTGCCGGAACGAAAGCGTTTCGAACAGCACACAGCGGGACTCCAGACCTCAGACCACGCGCTCGTGGGATCTTCATATGTAGCAGCCAGTACCGGAGTTCCTTCCCAACCGCTCACAAGATCGACTCTCCCGATTGAGCACAACACCGAAGTGATTTTTGGTCGATTATAACCGGCGGTAGAACTCTTCTAATGAAGGAAGTGCTGTACCAAGGAGTCATCGTCGTTGAGGGATCCACTGATTAAACACTCAAGATTGCGTGGCAGGCTCCATCCGATAGTGTACGCCTGCGATGCAAACGAATCACTCCAGTGGTCAGAAACAAAGCCTTCTTTCTTAGTCAGGGAAGTTCAAGAAATCCCATTGCGATAGCGTCTTACACGACAGCTCCGATCTCGGAAGCTGTGGATTCGGAGTACCTTTGAGACCCTTCGACGCAAACGGAATATTCCACCCCATTAGTAAAGGTGGCGAGCTCCGACGAGTTGCTATCCAGTCTGCGGGCATTACAGTGTTTTCCCAAGGTTTCTTATTCTTGGTCCAGATGGTAGCCACCATCATCCTGGCTCGGATTCTAACGCCGGCGGATTTTGGGTTGGTAACCATGGTCACAACGTTCAGCCTGCTACTTACAAGCTTTGGACTGAACGGTTTTACCGAGGGAGTTCTCCAAAAAGGAAATATCGATCAGGCTCTGGCGAGCAACTTGTTCTGGATCAATGTGGGGATCGGTCTTTTCTTAGCCGTTAGCTTCGCCTCAGCGGGGTCCTTGCTGGCGCGATTGTACGGTGATCCACGAGTCGTGCATGTTGCCCTCTGGATGTCCCTCACAATCTTTATTAGCAGTACCTCGGTTCTTCATCTAGCCCTGCTCAAACGGGCGATGCGCTTCGCTATGGTTTCTGCCAATGACGTCCTCGCCCGCGTGGTTTCGGTTATCATATCTATCCTCGCAGGGTGGGCAGGTTTCAGGTACTGGGCACTCGTGGCGGGAGCTGTCGCCCTTCCGCTTATGACGGGCATTGGCGCTTGGATGTTCTGTCGATGGGTTCCCCGATTTCCTAGACGAGCAGCCGGTACGGCCACGATGGTACGGTATGCAATCAGCGTTTACTCTCACTACATAGTCAATTACTTCACTTTTAACACGGACAATCTCTTGGTCGGATGGCGGTTTGGCGCGGGGCCACTTGGGTTCTACAAGAAAGCGTACGATTTATTCGTCCTTCCAGCGCAACAGCTGTTGTCCCCCGTGGCTTCGGTCGCAATTTCCTCTCTGAGCCGACTTAATGGAGACTCCGTCCAGTACAGACGCTATTTTCTCACTGGGCTCTCTATTTTGGCATTTGTTGGTATGGGGGCGGGTGCCGATCTCACCCTTGTGGGCAAGGACGTAATTCGCCTACTGTTGGGACCAGGTTGGGAACTGTCGGGTCGCATCTTCACATTCTTCGGCGCCGGCATCAGTGTCATGCTTCTCCATGATGCTACCAGTTTCATTCACCTATCCATCGGAACCGCTAATCGCTGGTTCCGATGGGGGCTTGTTGAGTTCACCGTCACGGCTCTGTTCTTTGTTATCGCTTTGCCGTGGGGTCCTGTGGGAATCGCAGTAGCCTGGACTGCTTCCTTCTGGGTTCTCACAATCCCTGCTTTCTGGTATGCAGGGAAGCCGATACACTTTGCGATTGTTCCGGTGCTCTCTGCCGTTTGGAGATACCTCGTAGCTTCAGTATTGGCAGCGTGTGCATCTGCTGGCGTGATTGGGCAGGTCCCGTCTCTGATCGCAGCTTCAGGCTCGGTTGGAGCTGCAGCCCGGATTGCCACGGTGTCAGTCCTGTTTGGAGTTTTCTATATCAGTGCAGTCATTCTCTTGCACGGCGGGTGCGAACCCCTTTACCAGGTCACGAGACTCTTGCCAGACCTGATCCCATGGGTGAAGTCGTCAAGGTGGTTCCCAGCCGCGGCAACGCACGCATATGGAACTCCTGAATGCATGGCCCAGGCCTTTCCGTCGGAAGAGATCCCGGTATCCGGTGGGGGATAACTCAGTGTCGGCGCAAAACTCACCCCCGAAAATTTCACAAAACAGAGATGAAGTCGCCTTCCAAACTTCAGGACTGACGCCGCTACCTGAGATCAAACTTGCATTGCTAACCGGAGGCTTTGACAAACCATACGCGTTCGGCTTGGCAATGGCGCTTGTCGCCAAAGGCGTTTACCTGGATGTCATCGGCAGCGACGAAGTGGACCGTCCTGAGATGCATACCAATCCCAATCTCAGGTTCCTTAATTTGTGGGGCAGTCAACGAGCCAATACGACGGTTATGGGCAAAATCTTGAGAGTCTTGGCGTACTATGGGCGCCTCCTTCGATATGCCGCCGTTGCGAAGCCCAAGATATTTCACATCTTGTGGAACAACAAGTTCCACCTCTTCGATCGCACTCTGTTGATGCTTTATTACAAATTCTGCGGCAAGAAAATCGTTTTCACTGCACATAACATCAATGCTGGCAAGAGAGACGGGAATGACGGTTTGCTCAATCGTCTAACTCTGAGGATGCAATACCTTTTTTCAGACCACATGTTCGTTCACACGGAAAAGATGAAAGAAGAACTGCTTGACAGTTTCGGTGTTCGCGAGCGATTCGTCACGGTAATCCCTTTTGGGATTAACAATTCTGTTCCGAAAACGGACCTGTCTCCAGTCGAAGCGAAGCATCAATTGGGTATCCTTGAGGGTGAAAAAACCATTCTTTTTTTTGGCAATATCGGACCTTATAAAGGCTTGGAATACCTAGTCGGTGCATTTCAGCGAATTGCGGAAAGAAACGGGGACTATCGACTGCTAATTGCAGGCAAAGTTAGGGGAGGGTGCGAGAACTATATCGAGAAGATCCAGCAGGCGATCAACCGCCACGCCAGCCGGGAGCGGATCACCCAGAGGATCGAGTACATCCCCGAGGGGAAGACGGAGGTGTATTTCAAAGCAGCGGGTCTTCTCGTGCTCCCTTATACAAAGGTATCACAGAGTGGCGTGCTTTTCCTGGGATATAACTTTGGTCTGCCTGTCGTCGCGACCGATGTAGGATCGCTCAGGGAGAACGTCATCGAGGGCAAGACTGGCTTTCTCTGCAGGCCGAGCGACCCGGTTGACCTCGCGAGGGCGATAGAGGCCTACTTTGAGAGTGACCTTTACAAAGGCCTTGCCACGCATCGTTCGGAAATAGAGGGCTACTTCAAGCAAAAACATTCGTGGGATATCGTCGGCGAGACCACCCGGAATGTGTATGCAGACTTGTTGGGGGAAGCTCATCATGAAACCTTTGGTATCGGTTCTCATTCCTGCGTTCAACGCGCAGAAATGGATCGCTGACACCCTCCGGTCAGCGATTGGCCAAACCTGGGAAAGTACGGAAATCATCGTCGTTGACGATGGTTCCACCGACCAGACACTGGCAATCGCGAGGCGGTATGAATCGGACCAGATTCGCGTTGTGACCCAAACAAATCAGGGTGCCGCTGCAGCCAGGAACAACGCGTTCTCACTCAGCCGGGGAGATTACATTCAGTGGCTGGATGCAGACGATCTATTGGCTCGTGACAAAATTGCCAAACAGGTGGAGGCGTTGAGACGGTGTCGAACTGTACGCACACTCCTCTCCTCGGAGTGGGGACAATTCATGTGCAGGTATGATCGAACGAAGTTTGTTCCGACTGCTCTGTGGTGTGATCTGTCTCCGACGGAATGGCTGCTGCAGAAGATGGGCCGTAATCTGCACATGCAGACGGCCACGTGGCTAGTCAGTCGTGAATTGACGGAGGCTGCCGGTCCCTGGGATACCAGACTACTGGGAGACGATGATGGCGAGTATTTCTGTCGCGTACTTCTGAAAAGCGACGGTATCCGATTCGTTCCGGGAGCGAAGGTGTACTATCGCGCAACTCCCAATAGCCTGAGCTACATAGGCCGATCGGCTCGAAAGGTGGAGGCACAGTGGTGCTCCATGCGTTTGCACATAGAGTACCTCCGATCGTTAGAAGAGAGCTCAAGAGTTCGCGCTGCCAGTGTGGACTACCTGCAAAACTGGTTGTTCCATTTTTATCCTGAGAGACTCGATCTGGTTGAACAAATGCGGCAGCTGGCTGAGGAATTGGGAGGAAAGTTGGAAACACCGCGTCTGTCCTGGAAATATTCATGGATCAACGCGATCTTCGGACCGGCTCTTGCCAAGCGTGCTCGAATCATTCTCCCGCGATTAAGATGGTCGGTGGTAAGGTTCTGGGACAAAGCTCTCTTGCTCATCCAAACCCGGGGACTTTCGCTGGGAACGTGAGCCCGAAAATCCGTGTTAGCGATCCCGGAGCAATCACGCTGCTTCACAGGTGGAAATACCTAAGGTACCAGTGTTCCCAAACGGCCATGGGCCAACGGCCTAGGACCCGCTCGACCTGCCGGTGCCATGATGTGTACTTCCGTGCGTTTGCCAACTTGACCTCCGAGGGTAGAATTCTTTGCAGACCGTCCTCAAAACGTGGCACGGGCCAGTAACGACAAAGGTTAGAGACCAGAACGCGTATTCGAACATTACGTTCCACCTCGGCCACCGTGTTACTGAGATTTCGGAAAGCGGCATTAGCTGCTTTTGTATCGCGAGGACGCCAGCGAGGAAAAATGAGACGCAAAGCTTTTCTCTTCCTCCTTTTCTTGCTCTGGCTTTGCATGTATTCACATGCCCAACTTTGGTCCGGAGTTTTGAGCTCCAGCCGAGCCGCCGATTGGACCAACGCAGGCGTTGCTGGTGGCATTCCGACGAATCGGACTCAATGCGGATCTACGATTACAGCCTATACCGGAACAGCAGCGACCATCAACAACGCTTTAGCAAACTGTGGAGTCAATCAGTACGTTCAACTCGGAGTCGGGACATTCAATTTGTCAGACGGAGTGACCTTTGGGAACCTCAACAATGTGACCTTGCGGGGCATGGGAGCTGGTCACACGATTTTGCATTTTACCGGCACGACAGGTTGCGGTCTGATCACCGTCATTTGTTTAAGCAGTGACAACACCGATCAGGACCACATTACCAACACCGCAACTTGGACTGGGACGGCTGAGGGCGGAGCCGGCATTTATCCTAAGGGAGCAACTCATGTCACCCTCAACAATGTCAGCAATTTGGCTGTCGGTGGTCAGATCTATCTCGATCAATTGGATGACACTTCCGATGGCTTCCCAACAGCGGGCTACATCTATGTGTGCCAAACGGTGAATGTCTGCACCGGTCAGGGCGGTGGTAAGGGCAGGCCTAACCGCCATCAAATTCATGTTGGCCAAGTCATGGCGATCAATGGAAACACTGTCACCATATCTCCTCCGTTAACCATGCCGAACTGGAGATCCAGCCAAAGTCCCGGTGCATGGTGGCCCACAAGCAGCAACGTAATGCACGATAACGGGATTGAAGATTTAACAGTTAACGGAGTTAATAGTGGTGGGCAATGCGGTACGTGCGCAAACATCGTCATTTTTAATGCCAGAAATATCTGGGTAAAGGGAGTTAGAAGCATTGAACCTAATACCACAGGCGGTAATCCGCTGTCTGCGCATGTGTGGATATACTACGGGGCATTCGACACTATACGGGACAGTTACTTCTATGGTGGAGATAACTGGTCACAGAGCTACGGCATTGAAGAGGATATGTTCAACAATGTGCTGATTGAAAACAACATTTTTCAGCACGTCACCGCACCAATCGTACCGCAGGGCGGTGGTACCGGGGGCGTGAGCGCCTATAACTTTTCAATCGACGATAACTATACGGGAGGTGGGAGTGCTCCGGGGTGGATGGATCCAACAATCACCTGGCACGAAGTTGGTGAGGCAATGAATCTCGACGAAGGCAATAGCGGGTTAGGGCTGGACGCAGACAACATTCACGGAACGCACCATTTCGGAACTTTCTTCCGAAATCACTATTATGGTGATATTTGGAACAATCCAGCTAAGAATGGCAACACGCAGATAATGCAGTTGCAGGCATACTCGAGGTTCTTCAACTTTGTCGGGAATGTACTGGGTCGTTCTGGTGGCTACTACAACACCTATGACGCGCATAGCGCCAATGCTATCTTCGACACAACTGGCTCAACTTATCCAGGAGTTTCTTACCCCGCGGATTCACAAACAGGTAATACACTTATGCGCTGGGGCAATTACGACACGGTAACCGGAACTTCTCGATTTGTTTCTTCCGAGGTGCCCAGCGGATTGAGCCATTACGCCAATCCTGTTCCTAACACACAAAACTTGCCAGCTTCGTTCTATCTTTCAGGCAAGCCTTCCTGGTGGGTATTCCCTAACGGAACTACTGCTCCGTTTCCGGCCATTGGGCCCGATGTCACAGGAGGCAATGGCCCCGGTGGTCACAGTTATGCTATCCCAGCGGAGAATTGCTGGTATAACGTGATGGGCGGAGTTGTTGGAACAAGCGGCCTTTTGACGTTTAACGCGAGCGGTTGTTACGGTTCGAGTGGAGGCAGTGTAAATCCCCCATCGGGGCTGACCGCTCGTGTTCAGTGATCTTTCGACTGCGGAGCACGCCTCGTGGTAGCTAGTCCCCGGGGCTGCAACAAAAACACATGTTCCTGCCGCGATCACTAAAATCAAACTTCTCCCCCAGATTGTTCTCGCTTGATCGCGTTCCCATTTATTCTTTGGGCTTAATCAATCGATCGACCGAAAAACGATAGCGAAGCATATGGGCGATATGTTTTGCTGTAAGGCTGCTGGCCAAGGCATAATAGACCTTAACGAAGGATGCCAATGAACAGGACTGCAGTGGTTACTGGGGCAGAGGGCTTCATCGGATCTCATTTGATTAGGTACCTTCAGGCCAAAGGTTGGAGCGTGGTAGGCACGTGCCGTGTGTACGGACTCGATTCGTTCCCTAAGCTGCCGAAATTGCGGTTCGTTCAATGTGATCTGCGCAACGGACAAAGGGTGACACAGCTATTCAACAAGTATGAGCCAACTCATGTCTTCCATCTAGGAGCTCAGAGCTTGCCGATCGTGTCATGGGCAGATCCGGTCTCAACTTTCGAGTCAAATATCATGGGTTCCCTGCACGTACTTGAGGCGGTGCGGCATATGAAACATCCTCCTGTAGTTGTGTCGGCCTGCTCGAGTGCTGAGTACGGCAACGTGCCACCCTCCGCGATACCTGTTATCGAGGAGCGGCCGCTCCAGCCACTCCATCCGTACGGTATCAGCAAAGTCTGCTTGGACCTGCTGGCGCTAGAGTACTTCCAGGATTACGGGATTCCGACAGTCAACCTGCGGCTGTTCAACACAACCGGGCCGGGAAAGACGAATGACGCGCCGTCAGATTTTGTGCGGCAATTGATCAAGATCAAAAAAGGACTGCAGTCGCGGGTCCTCGAAGTCGGCAACCTCAAGCCTCGGCGTGCATTTCTCGATGTGAACGACGCGGTGCGCGGTTTTTACCTTGCCGCCGTGAAAGGAAAGCGCGGCGAGGCTTACAACTTGTGCGCAACTACGACGCATCAGATCGGGAAGTTGTTACGGACTGCGGTTCGTCTATCCGGCGTCAAGGCAGAGATTCGCCCTGTTCCCCACCTGATGCGTCCCTCTGACGAGAAGATCATCTTCGGCAGCACAGAGAAGTTCCGGAAGGACACAGGTTGGAAACCGGCACTGTCAATCGAGCAAACGTTGGCCGCTATGTTGAAATACTGGGACCGGCAGTATAGCGTCTGCGGCACCTCGGAAATGGATGCATGCTGAAGGGGCGAAGTCTCCAAACCAATTGGCCATACCCGCAACAAGCCAGTTCCACGAAAATGATTGATCAGGCGCCTAACCAACGCAGAAGTACCGGCAAATCAGTAGCCAAGTGGCATTCGTGCGTGGATAGTGGCGACTGGGACCCGAAGGCCGTTCTGCTCGTGGGCGGGAAGGGAACGCGCTTGCGTTCGGTGGTACCCTCCGCGCCGAAGCCGCTGGCGCGTTTCGGAAAGTGTTCCTTCCTGGAGTTGTTGGTCCGGCAGCTACGACACCAGGGTATCCGACAAATCGTAATGTGCACGGGGTATCTGGCCGATCAGATCAACCGTGAGTTCGGTGATGGGCATGACCTCGATGTCTTGATTGAATATTCGAGAGAGCCCAACCCCCTTGGCACTGCCGGTGCCGTAAAGCTGGCGGAGTGTTACCTCAGAGATGTTCCCGAGTTCCTTGTAATGAATGGTGATTCGTTTTTGGAGATCGATTTCCGCCACTTAATCGGGTTCCATCGAGAAACTGGTGGCTTGGTAAGTATGGCGGTGCGAAGAGTCAATGATGCAGCCCGATATGGAACCGTGCATGTAGACAACCGCCACCGAGTAGTCTGTTTTGCGGAAAAGATGGGTATTAAGAGTCCGGGCCTCGTGAATGCAGGTGTGTACGCGTTTAGCCGAGAGACTATTGCCTACATCCAGGACGGACCGGCAAGTCTCGAAACAGATGTTTTTCCGCAGTTGCTTGATTACGGAGTTTATGCGCTCGAGCAATATGGAACATTCTTCGATATAGGCACTCCGGAAGACTACGAGCGTGCCCAACATCTTCGTGATCACCTATACGAGGCGGCCTTCCGCACACGAACATCGGTTGCCGATTCAATCCCGCCACATACCGGCGAATCGTAGTTCACATGCCGACACGGCTACATGGATTTAGCTGCGATACGCGAAGTACACCCACGGAGGATCAATGAGGCACACGGACAATCTCGAGGCCCAGGTCAGCGAGTCGATCAAAGCATCCATTGCTGCAAAGGAGCGTCTCCTGAGCAGCCCGGAACTGATTTCGACCATTGCTGTTGTCAGCCGTCTCTTGACCGATGCTTTTGAGCGAGGGAGAAAAGTGCTTCTTTTCGGCAATGGTGGCAGCGCTGCGGACGCCCAGCATATTGCCGCTGAGTTCGTAGGACGATTTGCATTTGATCGTCCTGCGTTGCCTGCATTGTCGTTATCCGTGAACACCTCTTGTCTGACAGCCATCGGAAATGACTACGGGTTTGACCAAGTCTTTGCTCGACAGATCGAGGCTGTCGGCCATTCAGGAGACATTGCAATCGGTATTTCTACCAGCGGAAATTCTCCCAATGTGCTTTGTGCCGTATCAGCTGCCAGGAAAATCGGGCTTCACACGATTGGCTTTACCGGTCGTAACGGCGGAGATCTCAGGCGCAACGTTGAACACTGCATCAGTGTGCCATCAAATGAGACGCCACGGATTCAGGAATGCCACATCTTAATCGGCCACGTCATTGCGGAAATGGTGGAACAAGCGATATTCCATGAACAACAGAGCTGCGTTTCTGGATCGTGACGGGGTTATTAACCGAAAGCCTCCAGACGGCCAATACGTAACGGGCTGGAAGGAGATGGAGTTCCTTCCGGGCACTGTCGAGGCTATCAGACTGCTCAATGCAGCCGGATTCCGAGTAATTCTGGTGACAAACCAGCGGTGCGTCGCAAAAGGACTTATCACTGTCGCAGACCTCGACTCCATTCATATGCAGATGTGCGATACACTAGGACACGCTGGGGCAACGATCGACAGCATCTATATTTGCCCTCACGAAAAACATCCGCCCTGCAGTTGCCGGAAACCCGCGCCCGGTATGCTGTACGAAGCGGCCCGTGCCCATTCTATTGATCTACCCACGTCGTGGATGATTGGTGATTCTGAGGTCGACGTCGAGGCGGGCAGAAATGCCGGATGCAACACGGCTCAAGTGATCATCAATAGCGAGACAGAGATTTGCAAAGCTGATGTAGTTGCTCCATCTCTACTCGAAGCAGTCCATCAAATACTACAACGCGACAAGATCGCCGTTTCTCACGGTGTTATGGATCTGGTGCAAAGCAATCGTAAAGAAGGCGTAACGGAAGAAAAACATCTCCGACTCGTTTCAGAGTGGCAATCTTGTTTTCGACTCTTCCTCCAAGAGGAGTGATTATGGCACCTCCGAGAGCGTTCCTAGTCCTCTCGGTGGGTAGACGGCTGAGCGTATGATAATAACTAGCACACCTCTTCGCATCTCATTTTTTGGCGGTGGTACAGACTATCCTGTTTGGTACCGTCAGTACGGGGGCGCTGTACTGGCGACCACCATAGACAAGTGTTGTTACATTACTTGTAGGCGGTTACCTCCGTTTTTCGAGTTTCACAGTCGTATCTCCTATTCCAAAGTTGAAAACGTGAATAGAAACAGTACAATCGAGCATCCATCGGTGCGCGGTTGCCTGCAATACCTGGGAATCGATGAGGGCGTCGAGATTCATCATGTCGCTGACCTGCCTGCCCGAACCGGCCTGGGCACAAGCTCCGCGTTTACAGTGGGACTGCTGCTCGGCCTGTACGCGCTGAAGGAGCAGATGCGCGACAAGCATAGGCTTGCCTCCGACGCAATATATATCGAGCAGGAACTGCTACACGAGGCGGTTGGTGCGCAAGATCAAGTAAGTGCCGCATATGGCGGCTTTAATCGTATCAACTTTCACACCGATGGAACAATCGAAGTGAATCGGATACTAACGGCGCAAAGCAGATTGGCAGAGCTCGAGCAACATCTTGCACTCTACTTCACCGGTTTTGCGCGAACTGCTTCAGAGATCGCCCAAGAACAGCTGAGAATGACGCCTCACCGCAAGAAAGAATTAGATACAATGCTGCAACTCGTTGATGAGGCTGAAACCGTTCTGGGCAATCCCAACCGGCCAATACAAGACTTTGGTCGACTGCTTCACGAGAGCTGGCAGATAAAGAGGACTCTAACCCAGAAAATCACCAACGCCAACATCGATGAGATTTACCAAGCTGGATTGAGTGCTGGCGCTCTTGGCGGTAAGCTTCTGGGAGCTGGTGGCGGAGGCTTTATGTTGTTTTTCCTGCCACCCGACCGTCGCGGAGCCTTAAGGGCGCGATTGAAAAAGCTACTGTGCGTTCCTTTCGCGTTTTCGAACAAGGGTAGTCGTGTCGTCGTCTATGAGCCGGAGGAGGCGTATGACAACTCGCTTAGCGCCGAGCGTTCCATTGTCTACTCCCAGCATTCATCTGAAACGATTCCCCAACCATTAGACGACTCGCATCATCAGCTCGCTTTTGGACTGCCGATAGGAGGATAAGTATACCTAGCAGCAACTCACATAATGAGAGCGACTTCAACAGGTTTCACCGACCTAAGAAAGTGTTCTTAGCCGCGCTGATGGGAAAGTGCTTGGGGCTTGACGTTCGCAGTGAGCGTCACAAACATTGCTCAAGTCGCCGCTTAGGGTAAAACGGAAAGACCAATTGCTCGATCTGCATAATTTCGATCCATGCGCGGATGCCCGGTGGCAGCGATTTCTCGAGCGGCGTTCTGATGCATCCGTTTTCCACACTGTCGGCTGGCTTGAGGCGCTGCGCCGTACCTATGACTACGAGCCAGTCGTATACACGACCTCAGCGCCTGCGGCAGAAATAAGAGAGGCGTTGCTGTTCTGCCGGATAAACACCTGGCTCTCAGGACGGCGGCTCGTCTCCGTCCCTTTTTCCGACCATGCCGCTCTCCTTGTCGACGCCGATTATGGTCTTCAACGTTTACTCTCTTTGGTACAAGAAGAGGCCGGAGCGAAAAGCTGCAAATACATCGAAATCCGGCCAGCTACGGATCTGAGTTCAAATCTGGTAGGCCTCGAGCAGAGCGCAGTTTTCTCTTGGCACAAGTTAGCTCTCGACGAGGGCTTGGATGCTATTTACCGATCGTTTCATAAGAATTGTATTCAGAGAAAAATACGGCGCGCCGAGCGAGAGGGCTTAGAGTACAAAGAAGGAGGCTCCGAAGAACTGATACAGCAATTCTATGATCTCCTATTACTGACACATAGACGTCATGGCTTACCGCCACAGCCGATCTCGTGGTTTCGCAATTTGAATGACTGCTTAGGCGGTATGTTCACGATCCGCGTTGCGTCCAAGAATGGTGTCCCCATCGCCAGTATTATCACACTAACTTATAAGCAATCGATGATTTATAAGTATGGGGCCTCGGACGCAAGATATCACAACTTGGGGGGAATGCCGTTTCTGTTTTGGCGGGCCATTCAGGATGCCACGAGGTCGGGACTCAAAGAAGTGGATATGGGACGGTCGAACTGCACAAATACTGGGCTGGTTAGCTTCAAGGAGCGCTTGGGGGCGCAGGCAAACAAGCTGGTTTACTGGACCTACCCTGGCAAGTCGCGCCCTGATCCGAACCGCTGGGACGTAAGGGCCGCCAGGAGTATTTTCGCGCTGTTACCAACCGCCATTTTATCTGCAACGGGAAGATTGCTGTACCGACATATCGGGTGACCTGTAACACTCTCGAGTTCCACAGTTGCTACCGACCGAAATCATAAAACAGGCGCAAGCATCTCAGCCCGACAACGAGGTTTTGTGAGTAGGGCAATGCCGACAATAGTGTGGTGCTGGGGCTTATATATGCATATCGTTTGTGGGCAAGTCGCCAGTTCAGCAACAGATCTGCGCGTTACTGAGGTTGATTTTAGAAGGGATCCGCGCTGGGAAGTGTTCGTAGTCTCTCATCCTCGCGCGTCGATTTATCATCATTCGGGCTGGCTCGAGGCCCTGGAGAATGAAAATGGCCAGAGATGTACAAGTCTCGCCTGCGAGGACATCGATGGCAATCTACACGGAGTCTTACCACTGTTTTACACACGTGGTCTGCCCTTCAATGTCGGACCGGAGCGACTTCGGTGTCGCTTGTCTTCCTTGCCGCGCACTCCGATAGCAGGCCCACTGACGTCCAACAGCCGGGCGACTGTCTGCCTGATCCGTGCAGCAATCAAAAAGGTTGAGTGCGAGCCAGGATGTGAACTCGAAATCAAAACGCAAGACCCTGGGCTTGACCGTCTGATTGAAGGCGTCGTTTGCGTGCCTTGGAGAATGACGTATGTCCAGGAGCTCCCTGATCAGGAGGAGAAGATTCACTTCGGTGACTCTCGAAATCATGCTCGTATCAAGTGGTCGGTCAACAAAGCCATTAAATCGGGTGTTCACGTCCGGACTGCTGACACAGAGAGCGACCTGCGCGCATGGTATCGAATCTATTTAGGTACAATGTGTGCCAAGGTCTTGCCTGCTCGACCCTATCGCTTTTTTGCGGGCCTCTGGGCATCCTTGAATTCCCGCGGACTCATGCGGTTGCTCTTAGCCGAGGACGGGCGAAAAAAGCTCTTGGCTGGCTCTGTCTTTTTGTCGTTTGGCCGAACTGTCTCCTACACCTTCAACGCGTCTTGCGGAGAGGATCTTCGGCTACGGCCTAACGACATCTTGCAGTGGACAGCGATCCACGACGCCTGCAGGCGTGGCTTTCAGAGGTACGACCTTGGCGAGGTTCCAGAGGGGCACCTGCAACTGGCGGAGTTCAAGCGCAAGTGGGGTGCCCGCCCGAAGCGCCTCTATCGATACTACTACCCCGCATCGGTAAAATGTCCCACTGATCCTCCTAGATCTGGCTGCCTATGGTCCCTTGCAAATCTCGTCTGGCCCCGGCTGCCGCTCAAAATGACCGCCTGGATAGGAGACGGGATTTACAATTACTTGTAGGGGTTATCTCCAATCTCGTCGATATAGTCCAACTATATCTGACGAAGCGCCTTCCTGTGTAG
>Ga0126381_100000577_pt1 | contig 40252 bp, 32 predicted proteins | sample PanSoiMetPlot_28_FD_96465 | JGI IMG/M metagenome (GOLD analysis project Ga0126381, IMG submission 96465) | Tropical forest soil microbial communities from Panama - MetaG Plot_28 | ecosystem: Environmental > Terrestrial > Soil > Tropical forest > Bulk soil | place: Panama | collected 2016-02-17 | reverse complement strand
TACGATCTTTCTGCAACGCCTCGGCCAAAAGTTCAGTGTGAATGCGACTACTATCAACGACTAACACACGAATGCGTGGCGCATTCTGGGAGACAACGCCTTCCATAAAATCCTCAAACCTGCCGTGTCGAGCAAGACCTCGACTAAAGTTTTTGAAAAAAACGTGCGTGGCCCAGACACAAAATACCTCCGTAAAACCACGGAGTGGTCTTTGAAAAAGGGTGCAGGATATTCGAGGGGAGGAAAAAACTGAACAAAACCCGTTAGCGCGTGGCCTTTGAGCAGGTTATACGTAATCTTTCATTCAGGCAACAAATTTATTAATTTATTGCAACACAAATTTATTGCAACGAATTGCAATCTCGCAGCCGTATGGATTTTCATTTCGGGAAAAAGGCGACTGACGATTGTTGTCTCGTGGTCTGGCATTATGGATGATTTGCTCCACAATCTGGACGACGACTCAAGGGTCCATCCCCGAAATCGGTGCGAGGGGCGGTTCGGGAAAGGTGCGCAGGAAAGGTGGAGTGTTGATTCTAGAGCCAAAGCATAAAAACCGATGCTCCTGTTGGGGAGCGGGGGCATACACGATATTCCTTCGCTGAACAACAGGCACTTCCAACACCCTAAAATTCGCGGGAGGCTGCCGCGGAGCTTGGAAAGGCCCGGAAGCTCAGACAATTGCCGACTGAAACTGCTGAAGGCGAGGCACTAGAAGACTCAACCGGCGGTTGCGGGGAGGTAGCGCTCGATCTGAGTGATGGGGTACTTGCACTCCACAGCGATGGCGAAGCCCCCTCCGAGTCCACTGGGCTGAACCCGCACCACTTCGCCCTCACCGACAACCTCCACCGGATGGACGATTCGTCCTCCCTTGAGAGTCAGAACGAAGCTCACCCGACTGTGTGGAGGAATCAGTGAAGCGGTCTGCAACAGAAGTCCCCCAAGACTCACGTTTGTGGTTATGGCTTCCAGTTCCGAGGCCACAGTCCCGGACTGAACCTTCACGTGTATCGGGTACCTCAAGTCAAAACGACGATATTTTCGTTCCTGCGGATAGGTTTTTGCAGTGGCGTCGTGGGGTTGGGCCATATGGTCGAGTGTTTAGCTCAGCCACGATATTAATGTCGAACTCACAATCGGACCAGAGCACAGAATGGCACTGTACTACTGGACATGTCCTACCGTGTCCGCGATCACTTTGGGTCATTTAAAGGTAGAATTCAGAATGGTGCCGGAAGAGTCGCAGAGCTTGGGCTAGGCAGGCAAGGAAATTGCCGGCTCTGCCTCTGAAATGAAGTGAAAAAAGAGGATGATGAACATCGGTCCCGGGACGTGCAGATGAGAACCAGTTCCGGGAGGTCGTCCGCGTCGCTGGCGCAGGCTTTCCGCGATCGGTTTGGAGCGGAGCCTCAGATTTTTGGTGCCCCTGGCCGGGTGAACATAATCGGCGAACACACCGACTACAACCATGGTTTTGTGATGCCGTGCGCAATCGGTTTCACCACCCGCGTTGCCATTGCGAGGCGACCTGACCGCCGCTTGGTGCTGCACTCGGAAGCCTTTTTGGAGCATTTCGAGTTTGATCTGCAGAATCTTCCGACACACGGCGCGCGGGCTTGGTGTGATTACATCGTGGGTGTAGCCGCGGTGCTCCGTGCTGATGGGCATTGTCTTGAGGGTGCCAACTTGCTGGTCCGCGGAGAGATTCCGATCGGTTCGGGATTAAGTTCTTCTGCGGCGATCGAAGTGGCCAGCGCAATGGCCTTGTCTCAGCTGAATCGACTCGCTCTCAGCCGGATCGAGATCGCCAAAATCTGCCACCGTGCAGAAAATGAGTTTGTTGGCGCGCGCGTAGGCATCATGGATCAGTTTGTCGCTTGTTTGGGAGAGGCTGAGCACGCGTTACTTCTCGATTGCCACTCCCTCGACTTCCGGATGATTCCTGTACCGCCCCGAGTTCAACTCGTCATCTGCAACACCATGGTGAAGCACCACCATGCTCAGGGTGAATACAATCGCCGCCGCGAGGAGTGCGAGGCTGGAGTAGGGTTGCTAGCGCAATGGTATCCGAACGTACGCAGCCTCCGCGATGTGTCTGAGGAGCAGTTATCCGACCATGCGCACGAGGTGCCCGAGACCATTTACCGACGTTGCCTGCACGTCCTCACCGAGAACCGCAGGGTCGAGCGTGCGGAGGACAGCTTGCGGCGTGGCGATCTTTTGAGCTTGGGACGGTTGATGGGAGATTCTCATCGCAGCCTTCGCACTCTCTACGAAGTGAGTTGCGCAGAACTCGACCTTATGGTCGAACTCGCACAAGGTCTGCCGGGTTGTTATGGCGGAAGAATGACCGGTGGTGGATTCGGAGGATGTACCGTCAACCTGCTTGAGAGGGAGCAAGCCGCCGCCTTTTCTGACGAAATTGTGGAGCGCTACTGGAAGAAGATCGGGACGAGGCCTGACGTTTACATTTGCCAGCCGTCGGATGGCGCGGGAATGGAACCGCTGACGGCCGTGTCGAGTAAAACATGAGAGTGCTGGTTACCGGCGGCGCAGGGTATATAGGAAGCATTGTAGCTGCGCAGCTGCTGGAGGCGGGACACGAAAAGGTCGTTGTGTACGACGACCTAAGCAAGGGAACTCGTTGCTCGGTCCCGCTTGGTGCGGAGTTGATCGAAGGGAATGTAGGCGACCGGGCGGCCTTGGACGAGATATTTCGGAAGCATGACTTTGACGTTGTCATGCATTTCGCTGCTTTTATCGAAGCCGGCGAGTCGATGGAGGCCCCGGAGCGTTATTTTCGGAACAACACTGCGAACACTCTAGCAATGCTCGAGAGTATGCACGCCCATCGTGTGCAACGCTTGATCTTTTCCTCCACAGCCGCGTTGTATGGCGATCCGGAGCGCACTCCCATCTTGGAAACCGATCCTCTGTCTCCCACAAATGCATACGGTGAATCGAAGTTGCTGGTAGAGCGAATGCTGGAATGGTTTCATCGTATTCACGGGCTCTCTTATGCCAGCCTGCGTTACTTTAACGCCGCCGGAGCGACCGCAGAACGGGGCGAGATGCACACGCCAGAGACGCACCTGATTCCGATTGTCCTGCAGGTGGCAGGCGGAGTTCGGGATCAAGTGGCGATCTTCGGCACTGACTACGCGACTCCCGATGGCACATGCGTGCGGGATTACATTCACGTCAGCGATCTAGCTCGGGCTCACATGCTCGTATTGGGAGCCTTAGCCCAGCAGCGCATGCCAGCGCAACTGATCTACAACGTTGGGAATGGCGGCGGTTTCAGCGTGCGCGAGGTCATTGAAGTGGCCCGCAAAGTCACCGGACATGCCATACCGGCGGTGGAGACGGACCGCCGGCCCGGGGATCCGGCAGTTCTGGTGGCAAGCTCCCAGAAAATCCGAGGCGAACTGGGTTGGATTCCTGAGTTTCCCCTGCTGGAATCGATAATCGAAAGCGCGTGGAAGTGGCACCTGCAGCATAAAGGCCGATGAATGGACTTGAAGAAGCTTCAGGCAGCGTCGCACCGACGATACAACCCGCTACTGAGGGAGTGGGTACTGGTCTCGCCGGACAGGGTCGCGCGTCCGTGGCAAGGGCAGATGGAGAGCGCCGCCCCTCAGTCGCCCACTTACGATCCTGATTGCTACCTCTGCCCGGGAAACCCTCGCCCCAGCGGAGCGCGCAATCCTGAGTACACGGATACATTTGTTTTTGACAATGACTTTTCTTCATTGCAACCGCAACAGGCAGACCTTGCGGTAGATGAGGGCATACTGAACGCCAGGACGGAACGTGGAATCTGTCGCGTACTGTGCTTCACACCGCGGCACGACCTCACGCTCGCCCGAATGACGGTCGATGCTGTCGGCGGTGTGGTTGACGTGTGGGTGGAGGAATATCGACGACTCGGAAATCTCCCGTTCATTCGTCATGTCCAGATTTTCGAGAACCGCGGTGAAGTCATGGGATGCAGTAATCCGCACCCTCACGGACAGATCTGGGCTAATGAAACTATTCCGAACGAGCCACGCAAAGAGGGCGTATCGCTGCTCGCGTATCGGAAGGGACGCGGCGACTGTTTGCTCTGCGATTACGCGAACCTGGAGTCGAGGCTCAATGAACGTGTGGTATGCGAGAATCCATCCTTTCTTGTCGTGGTGCCATTCTGGGCGATATGGCCCTTCGAAACGCTACTGCTCAGCAAGAAACATGTTTCTGATATTGCCGGTCTGAACACCAAGGCTCGTACCCATCTGGCAGAAATTCTGAAGAGGATCACGACTCGCTACGACAATCTGTTTGAAACTGCATTTCCTTATTCGTTTGGATTTCACCAACGGCCAACCGAGGGAAAGGAGCACCCCGAGTGGCATCTTCATGGACATTTTCTGCCGCCCCTGTTGCGCTCGGCAACGATTAAGAAGTTTATGGTCGGCTATGAACTGTTAGCCTCTCCGCAAAGAGACTTTACGCCGGAAGTGGCGGCGGAAAAATTGCGTCAGCTCAGTGAGCAACATTATTCCCGCTCCAGTTAAGTCTTGGTTTTCGCTCCAGAATACCCGGCCTAATCGGACCTGTCAGTGCTGAGGTTGGATGACCTGCAGCAGAAGCCCACTTCCGCCACGGAGAATTAAGTCGCCTTGATCTGAGGCGAGCGTGATTTGCCCGACTCGGCCGGGCGTCGCCGGCATGCACCAACGAAGTGCCGCCTGCTACAGCCCGATGCAGTGATGCAGTCGGGATCGCTAACAGATCGATTCACCGTAGATAGAGTGATAGAGTTAGTCGCGTGGCCAACGACGATTGGCGACGCCGTTCTCCTGAGTTCAACTCACCGCGCTTGGAGCGAAATCCTGCATTGCGAGATAATTTGCGGCTCATTGCAGAACGACACGGGACCATCAGTTTCCTCAATCGCAATCGCGTCGGTGCTCAGCTGCTCAGCTGGCCTGGGGTCACAGCTGCGATCGTGGGAGCTCGCACCCCGGAACAGGGAACAGGTGGATGGATGATGGATGGATTGATGCTGCCAATCTGGAGCTGACTTTGGATGATCGGATGATCGATGATCCGATGATCGATGATCTCGATGAGATCGCAAAGGCTATCGATCGCAGCGGCGCGGGCAGTGGCCCGGCGATGCCGAATCTTGGAGTTGCGGCCTAACGAGAATTGTAGTGGATTTGTGCGGGAGAGACTCTGCAGGCGGGCTTCGCGCAGGACTGGGGTTCAGGAGGGCAAGCGGTAGGACTCGAAAAGTAAGTCAACTTGAGTCAGCTGGGAGGTAAGTTTCGATTTGCGTGAGAGGCTGCTTGCACTCCAGCGCGACTGCAAATTCTGCATCAGTCGCGCTGCGGGTCATTCGTACCACCTTACCTTCACCCACTAGGTCAACCGGGCGAGGCGTCCGCGCACGCAAACTGATAAGAAAGTTCACTTCGCTGTCCTGGGGAATCGGCACTAGGCACTCCAATAGTAGGCCGCCGATACTGACATTTCGGCTGACGGCATCCGCTTCACCAACCAGTTCACCGGAACGGAAAACGAGGTGCACTGGATCTCTAAGTTCGAATCGCCGATACCTGCGTTCCTGACGAGACGATGACCTGGCAACGCCAGCTAGCTCGCGCATGCTCATCACTCCAGTTTTGGGTCGCAAGGCAGTTGAGAATACTCATCCGAAAAGAACCAAGAGCGACACCTAGTTTGACAACAGATCGCAGCGTCTTCCACTCGCATAGATGAATGTGAGCGTAACGGGGAGTATCAAGAGAATCTGAGTGTATTCCCCGGTTTGGTGGCTTCGGGTTTGCAAAATGATTAATCTTGTCGATCCGCATTACAGAGTAGATTCTGTAGTACAACGAGCGCTGTGAATTCGAATGTGCAAGCTCGATTAGACCCGCAGTCCCAAGTCGTTCTAGCAGAACTCGTCCGTCGTCTGGGTGGGAGTCCATCCCGCGTGGTGCGGACGGGTTACGCTGCTGGCCGTCATGTTACGGGAAAGCTCCCACGGGATCGGGTGGGGCGATTCGCCTCCGACGTTCCCGACCTTGACTCCAACAAGAAATATTTGCAGGGATTTGGGCAATGAAGCCCACTCTCCTTGATACCGGGTCATAGTTGGAGTATTGGACCGAAGCGAAGCTCACCATAATCGCTGCTTAAGCGTTCTTGAAGGACTGGAAGGCCCGCTGGTTACTTGCAAATGGGTGAGGGCCGAAAGCTGGTATCAGTTGCGCCAAGTGCCGGGACAGCCGAAACCGTGATCGAAAATGTAGAGCGTGGCATTGTCCAGATTCCGTTTCAACTTTCTCGTTCCGCGAATCTGGTGCGCAAGCTCAGGCGCAAGTATCGTGATCGGCCCATGGACCTTGCGGACGCGTGTCTGGTTCAACTTGCCGACGATCTGAGCACCATGGAGATCCTTACGTTGGATCGGGAATTCGAATCATATCTCTGGCGCGGGACTCGCTCATTCCGCCTTCTAATAACGCTCGACTGACTGGTATATAGGACTGTGGGTGAATTGTCTCCAAGCCTGACCTGCAGAAAAATAGCGTCTCGTATTACATTTATGAACATGTAATGGAGGGAAATGGAATCTGCCATCACCGCCAAGGGCCAAGCCACCATCCGAAAGCTATCCGTGAACCTCTTGGGTTGCGCTCGGAATGATCGAGTTAAGTTCTTCCTGCATCCCGACGGGAGCGCAGTCTTGTTGCCGAAAGTCTCGGTTTCGGCGGTATGCGGCATGATCAAATCCCTGGAATCCGCGACCCGTGACAGCGAGCAAATAAGAGTAGCGACGAAGGGCGCTTTGCGTCCAAATCCGCGCCGACGACACCGATGATCGGACTCGATACCAACATCCTGATACGCTATCTCACCCAGGACGACCCTGCCCAGTCAGCCTAGGCCACGCAAGTTTTTGAACGCCGTTTGACACTGAAGAATCCGGGGGGGTCAGCGTCGTCGCCATGGTCGAAACCGTATGAGTGCTCGATCGGGCGTATGGTTTAACAGCTCAGGAAATTGCAACCGCTGTCGAACGCCTGCTGCAGGGTTGACGTTCTCGCGATCGAAAATGAGCAGGAAGTCTTCACTGCTATGGTTGCTCTAGAACAGGGGCGCGGATTATTTGCGGGCGCGATGATCACAGAGCTTGGAGCACGGGCAGGCTGTACTCGCACGTTGAGGTTCCACTGAAAGACAATACGACTCGCTGGCTTCAAGCTTGTGCAATCCCCTCTCGCATCCGGCGCCCATTGCGTTGTTTCCACCTAACTTTTCGAGTCCAAGATCTTGCGAATTTCCTTCGAGTTAAGCGAATTCGGATTGATCTGCAATGCGCGCTGCAAATGTTTTCTTGCCTCCGCCACGTTGTTTTGTTTTTCGTAGACCATTCCAATGTGGTACTCGTACGTGGCATTATCCGGAGCCTTTTCCAACACTTCGCGCAGCAACCCTCCCGCCGCACCATATAAACCCTTCCGGTAGTATGCCCAGGCCAGAGTATCTGCAGCACCTGGAGAATCCGGCATTTTCTGACGCGCCATCTGGGCCAGGGAGAATGCCATATCGGCATTCTCTCCGTTCTCCAGCATCAGATAAGCAAGGTTGTTTGCCGCTGGTGCATAGTTAGGATCCACTTGCAGCGCCCTTCGATACACATCCTCCGCCTGCGGCGTCCTCCCGCGGAGTTCTTCCATCGTTCCAGCAAAGAAGTAGGCGGATACATTTCGTGGATTTCTCTCGATTGAGGCGTAAGCGGTGGCCAGCGCGTTATCCGACTCGCCGCGAGCCATCTCGACCTTCACAAGCAGGACAAGAGCGTCGAGGTTGGCCGGATTCAGTTGCAGGGCTTTCTGCAGCGAGGTTTTTGCTCCAGACAGATCTTTATTCGCCACTTGCATTCCCGCCAGCAGCGCATAGACGGAGTCGTTGTTGGGCGTTTTAGCCGCCTGGGCCTGTACACGCTCGAGTGCGTTTGCGTTCTGTTTCTCCAGCATCAAGATGCCGGCTACTCCGGCCAAGGCCTGAGTGTAGTTGGGGTCCCGCAAGAGAGCATCCTCGTAATATTTTAGTGCCTCGGTCTTCTCGCCCCGCTTCCGCAGCAGGTCACCCATTGCGGTGCAGCCTAATGGGCTTTGGGGCGCGACCTCAATCGCCCAGCGCAGATCGGCTGCAGCCGCTGCCGCTTGCCCAGCCGCAGCCTCATTTCGAGCCCTCAAAACATAGCCCCATGGATCCCCAGGGCTGTTGCGGATAAGCTCCTCTGCGGTTTGGCGCAGAAGTTTCTGATCACCTCTAGCGGTGGCGGCTTGCGCCAAAGCTAACTGCACCTCTGTCATCGCGGGCGCGAGCTTTGCTGCGTGCAACCATTCGTCCTCGGCACGTACCAGATTGCCTGTCTCCCTTAGAGCCAAACCGAGCTGATAATGGCCATAGGCATTCTCAGGCGAATCCTTAAGGGCACTTTCCAGGATGATCGTAGCTGCGCTGAACTTGCCCTGCAAATTCAGCAGGGTGCCACGAATGATCTGGGCTCCATTGTCCTGCGGATTGGTTTTCAGAATCCCGTCGTTTAGTCGGGCGGCCTCGTCGTTCTTGCCATGAGACAGCAGGAGCCGAATGTAATCCTCCTGTGTCTTCAGATCCTCGGGGTGCTCTTTCGAAATGGACGCGAATTCTGCGAGCGCCTTGTCGGCCTCGCCGATGTCGTTGTAGTATCGGCCCAAAACGCGATACAAGTCTCCTTCCCCTGTCAGATCCTTCTTCGCCTGAATCATCACCTGCTCGGCTTCAATCATGTGACCTTGTGAATACAAGAACCGAGCTAAATGGTCTCGCAACTCCACCCGTTTGGGTTCCAATTGAACGGCGCGCTGGAGCTGCAATTCCGCATCCAGCCATCTTCCTTCATGTGCGTAAAGACTGGCGAGCGCTTGGACAGCAGGCGCGAATTTCGGATTGATCTCAAGTGATTTCTTGAGACTAACCTCGGCAGCATCTCCGTGGTCCTGATCCCCTTGGAGCGTGCCGAGCTGTACGTAGAACTCTGGTTCTTTCGGCTCCAGAACAATCGCCTTCTGTATCTCCTGCAAAGCCACGTCCAGCTTGCCTTGCGCGCGGTTCAATTCAGAAAGCAAAAGATGCGCATCCGCATTGTCCGGATTCCGCCCAAGCACCTGGTTGGCAATTGGGCCAACGCGCTCGTAGGATCGGCTCGCAATGTAGATGAGCCCGAGATCGAGCAACGCCTTACTATTGTCGGGATCCAGCTCAATGGTGCGCCGCAGTTCAGCGTAGGCATCGGCAAACCGCCCAAGTTTCAGGTAGCTTTCTGCGAGCTTAAGGTGGGCGGCCGAATTGCGGGAGTCAGCTTGCGCGGCATTGGAATACTCGATGACTGCCTCGCGGAATTTGCCGGTTTCAAAATAATGATTGCCGCGTTCGAGATACTTCTGGCTCTCGACTTTTAAATCGCGGTTGCAAGCTGGCAATGCGATTAACACGTGAGCGCACACCAAGGTCGCGAAAAAACGAACAGCGTGCGTGGACGTCCGATTCACTGGATTGAAATCTGTACGACCTTGCTAAGCGATCTCAGTTTGAACTTTCCAGAACAATAAGCATTGGGGAGGGTGTAGCGGGAAATTCGGAGGTATCCGCAAGATTGTTTAAGCAATTTACATTAATTGAAAATCGCACGCCAGCCGAAGGGCCTGCGACCGCGTTCAAGAGGATTACGCATTCGCAGGCCGAACCAGAGCAAAAGGACCGACGCTGCGACCATCAACTCGAAACCCAACAGGATCCAACTAGACGGCTCCGGCATCGCGACTCCGTAATTGCTAAGTGCGTAGCAATTTCCGCTTCCGCTGGTGCACTTGCCGGTACCCAGGAAATCCCAACTGGACGCCTCCGTGCAATTCACACACACGAAATCAAAGCTGAATGTAATAGATTGACCGGGACCGAGCGCAGCCAACTGGTTAACCGTAACTCCACTACCGGGCATCACGCAGATCGCGTCGGTAAGACTCGAGTTACAGCCGCCATTCCCGCCGTTGGTTTTTCCCACAAGCGCCTGGTACTCGCCTGTATAATCCGTTCCTCCCGATGTCGCGCTGAAATTGCTGACGGAACCGGGCGTAATGCTGCTGCCGCTCTGGAATAATGTCAGGGACCAAGTGTTGGCATAAGCATTATTCGTCGACGTAGTGTTGTTGTTCGTGATGGTGTACGAAAGTGAATAGGTGTTGGCAGGATTGGGTGGGCTGGGCAGGGGGGTAAGTGTTGCTTGAAAAGCGTATCCGTCGCAGTTGGTGCCGCAATTGGAGACAGACTGCGAGTCGGCATAAGCCATCCTGCTCAAGGCACAAACCGACAGCAACACAGTCGCCGCAATGAGACGAAATCGCCCCATGCGCATAGGTTAATTCTTTCTAAGCACCCGATCGCAACACTACCAACACGGTGAATGTAGCCCAACGCTAGGTTCTGTCAAGACTGATAATTCTTGCGAGCGGTTGCAACCACTTGCAACCTTGGGCTCGGTCGTATGTCGAAGCGGCTCAAACACTTATAGCCCGATCGCGAATTGCCTAAACAGCCGTTGCGGAACTCGGCGAGCAAATTCGATCCGCTGGGGAATGCGGGGGCTTTGGGCTATAGTTTTCGGCTCCCTTGTCGCCCTTCCCGAGGAGAATCGCGATAGGAATGAGGGCCAGTATGCCCAGGAAATAGAAGACAACTCCGCCCGAAGTATGGAGCCAACCGTGAAGGAATCGGCGATCCACATAAATGGTCAGCAGTGAAATTGTGACGATACGCACCCCGTTCTTCAGCACAAGAATCGGGATGACCGCCAGGATCAGCAGCGACTTTCGCCAGAACGAGCGCAAAACGAATTGACCCACCAGGACGGTGGTAAGCATCAGCAGGAAGCTGGAGCGGATGCCGCTGCACTCTTCGGCTACTTCAATGTCGAGACTAGGAACGCTTAGCATAAATCCGCGCCTGAATACAGGTACGTGGAGCAGTCGCAGCAGTACATAGGCTACGGTGGCCGATCCCGATTGCAGCAGAATGGTCAGCCTCGTGATGAATATCTCTGGGATCGGAATCAGCAATAAGAGAAAGAGCAAGGGGAAGCGCGCACGTGCAAAAGCCCGAGTCCCGTAGGTTGACACAAACCCCGCAATCCATAAAAAGATTATTGCGAGAGTTACGAGTGACAGCTGTTCGTCGCTCGCCAATTCTGAAAAATATCGCTGACGAATCCACAGAAGGCCGGTTGCGACGAAGAGTAGACTCAGGCCCCCGCAGACATTGGATCGTATGTCTTGGAAAATCTCCTGCCGGTTCCGGTACAGGATATACGCGCTGATAGGAATGACGAGAACGATATGGGAAGCATAATCGTGCGTAACAGTGAAGTCGATTAACGCGCGCAGCGGTTTCCAGAACACAAACGTGGAGACAATGCCAAAAAAAACGAAACAGACATGCGGCCTGCGAATGTTGCGGTATTGATCAGCGGCAAACAATGTTGTTGCCCTTCCGCCATTCATGACGTTGGGCGTATCCACCCAACAATTTGTGGTCTGTTACGTGAACCAAACACCAGATCCGCTAGCGCGTTCCGAATGCCTGTCAAGCAACCCAATTCTGGATCTTCAACCCGCCAATCCGCCGGAATTCGCTCTCGTCGTTCGTCACCAGAGTTAGCTGTGCCGCCCGTGCATGCGCCGCAATCCAAAGATCATTGTTCCCGATCATCTCACCCTTCGATTCCAATGCGGCCCGAATTGACCCGTAGGGCTCAGCCGCGGCTTTCGGGAGTGGCAGGGGGCAGAAAGTTGACCAGTTCACGCAATCGTTCGAGTGCCGAAGCCCGTACCGTTGGTGGCGCCGTAGAACAACTCCCCGTAAGAAATGGCCGCAAGTGCGACTTCTCCGGGCGGACCCTGCCAGAACCCGCCCATGCTGCCTAAGCTCAATCGCCGGCGAGCGCTTTTCGTCCTCACGAAAATAGATGAGATCCTCGCCTGGGAAAAGAAAAATGAGGCAGAGCGGGATAGCCACTTTGTCGAATTGGGCAGATACCTTTGCGAAGTGTGGGCGGGCCAGTACTGGCGAGTGGAGAGGCTGGCGTCGTTCGATGATTTTCTGGAGAGACGGTTTCCGGAATCGAGAAGAAAGGCATACTACCTGATGTCGATTCACGAACACCTTCCACCGTTGGTCCGGCGAGAACTTAAGGCGGTGGGATGGCGAAGTTGACCCGCTGGGACCAACAAGCACTTCGATTGTGCAACCTGGTTGCACAAAGCCCGCGAGATGCCCAAGGAACAGTTTAAGCACGAGGCCGAAAAGGAGTTGACCGGCCGAGATACCGAGCCGGCAGAAATCATCTATTTCAAGCCCTACAAGAGCCAGGTCCCAGTGTTGAACAGGCCATGGAGACGGCGGCACTAATGTTGGGATCCGACAAGGCCCGTGGTTGCCTCCAAATGATCTGTTGCCGATTTCCTGGCAGCTGCAAACCTCGACGGCGGCAATCCGGACACCCTACTTTTTTCGATGACCAACTTTTTCAGGTTTCTGCCGCAGGCCCAACAGCAGGTTTTCCTTGAGAAAACCCGGCATCAGCCGGCGCACCGCATGCAGTCCAAAACCGGGAATTCCGTAACGAATCACTTTGATTGTGGTAAACGCCGAGCATCTTTAATGCGCGGGCGTCGTGTTCGATGATGAACTCGGAGGTATACGGCAGGCCGGTGGCGTAGGAATTGGAATTCTCCCAGGGCCCGGATGGTCTGCATCGGGAATTGGGGCAGGCGCCCAATTTGAGGGCGAGCTGAGCTGGCCATGTTTGTCGATCGCCGCGACGACGTACTGGTAACTTGTACTGTCTTCAACAACGAAGTCCACGCAGCTATTTCCGCCGTATGCGAACGCGTTGATCTGCTCACATGTGGTGCAATTGGCTTTGTCCAGCCGCGTACTAACAGATTGAGTTCGGTACAAGCAGTAGCCAGCGACGCCAGTCTGGCCACGCGAAGGAGAAGGGCTTGGATTCCAGGAGAGCATCACCTTGTGATGACTAACGGATATAGGCTGGGGCAAAATGCCGCCCTGAGGACACCTTATGGATTCGGGTGAGTACTTGGAAGTTGATTTGCCTTTAGAAACTGATTGCGCGTTTGAACCCGCCCCGGATTGAGTTTGGGCATGTGCAAATTGAATTGGGCAGGCTACCGCCACCAGCGCGGCCAATGCTAAGCCAACAATGAGATGCTTGATCGCCATGAGGCCAATAAACACGAGGAGAGTTGTTCTACAGCTGCAAGCGGCCTGCGGAAAGCAGGATCATTTTCTTTTGCCACGGCTCGACACGGACAGTGCCCATCACGCCACCATCGGGGTGCTGCGAAATGTGACAATGACAGGGAAGAATTCCCACGATCTGCGGATCACGAAAGTTCAGCGTGACGCTCTCGGGTATTCTCGGAATCCGTCCCAGGCAGGCAGATTCACGGTGTCGAGCAACGTCTCTGATGTCATGCAGCTGCAGCCTACGCGAGGCGATTGGGCGAGCCTGCCAATAGTTGGGACGTTCTCCACTTGCGCGTGGTGTCAAAATTGCAGTTACTGCAACTGAATAAACGGTGCAATGGACGGCACACTGTTCGAGTTTAATATGAATAGCATGTAATACCCTGGCGGCGCCAGATAACCGTTGCCAGGAGCTGTAATGTTCAAACCTCCTGTGGTCTGCGCGAACGTTAACTGAACATAGCGTGCATCCATGTTAAAGAAGTGAGTTGCAGCGCCCAGGCGCATCAGCACAGCACTTGTGATTGAGGCGGCATCTGGCGTCGCCACGAAAAAGCTCTGGCCATAAGTGATTTGCGACGGAGCTTGCGTGATTGTCGGCCGCGGGCCTTTGAATAGGTAAGGCGGCGAGAAGAACTCAGCGCTCAACTCATCGGGCACATTGCCGAAATCTGCTCCCATTCCCGATTCCATGACCCGGCCATCCGGAAGCAGAACTGCGGTACCGTGGTATTCGCGCGGTGTGTGCATTGAGGCCAATGTTGTCCACTTCTGCGTTATTGGCGACCATAGTTCCGCCGGATAAACAGCGTTCGCAATATTCCCACCATTTTTGTCAGTTTCGCCCCCGGTCGCTAGGACAGTGCCGTCAGGAAGTTCGGTCAGATTCAGGAAGCTCCGCGGGTATGCCATCGATGCGGTCTGCTGCCATGCCGGAGACGACTGCGTCATATCGATTACATATGTGGTGTTGGCCGACGGCCCTGTCATCTGGCTATCAGCCGCGCTGCCGGCCTTCATGATTTTGTCTTGCACGTACATGACAGAGCTGCCACCGTCCTCAATATTGAAGTCAACCGTCGACCAGTTCTGCGAGCCGAGGTTGAGCATGTCAGTGACAGTGGCGTACTCCGATCCATTGACGTGGACGATGTTGCCGCTCGAAAGCTGATAGATGAACGGGTAGGTCTCGAATGGATTGTTCGCGTTCGTGAGTTGTGTCCAGGTGTTCGCAACCGGATCATAAACCTCTGGAATACCGGCGTTCGTGTGTTCAGTCGTCTTCCATCCGCCCATCACGTTGACTGTACCATCTGACAATGTGATCGCACTCGGATACCAGCGCGAATAAGCCATCTTAGGTATAACTGTCCAGGAGTTGTTGGAGGGATCAAATATTTCGGCGTTCGCAATCCCCATATTGTTGCTGCTCTGTCCGTATCCACCCACAATAAGGATCCTGCCATCCGCCAGTTCGGTTTGTCCGGAACAGAACAAATCTGCTGGCGCAGGCACACCAGTGAATAGATTATTCAGATAGTCCCACACTGTGGGGGTGTTTCCGTCCTGGTAGAACAGTACAGTGTTGTTCTTCATGAGGATGAGATTTACAGCTACTGCCGGGGTGGTCACCGGCATAGACCAGCTACCCATAGCCGCAGCGTTACCAGAATTATCGACAGTTACAGTGATCGGGTTGGAGGTCGCGCTCAACCCGGCGCTGTTATAGGCTGTTGCCGAGATGGTGTGATTGCCCGCAGTCGTGGCAGCCGTATTCCAGGCAATTGAATACGGAGGGGATACCACTTGGGATCCGAGATTCGCAGAATCCAGTAGGAATTGGACCCCGGTGATCGTAGAGCCTGTATTCGTGACGTTTGCAGTGATAGTGGTCGTACCAGTCACACTGGCAAACTGTAGGGGAGCCGCGATGCTCACTGTCGGGGGTGTGGCCCCACTACCTCCACCGAGTGAAGGCAATACTTCAACAATACTTAAATTGTAACGATCGGTAGAGGGAGCCGTGTCATTAATCGCGACTGACGTCCCGATCGTCACAGTGGTGCTCGTTTCGCGTTGGACCCAATAAGTATCACCGGTGGAAGTTAAGTCCTGGTGCACGAGCGTCTGGCCGCCACCCAACGTACGCGAAATGGCACTGTCATAGTCATTGCCAACGCCAAGTACCCAGGAATTGCTTCGAGTGGTCAGCAGGCTCGCCGTAGGCGCACCCTTCGCTGAATTTCCACTGGCTGTGGCACCTATCGCTCCTGACCCGTTGCTTCCTGTCGCATCGACGCCTGTGAAGCTCATCACAGTGATCGATGACTGGACCTTTTGCGAAAGACTTGCGGTGACAACTACGTTCGAAAGCGGGTTCGGTGCAAACGCCCGCCAAATCTCAGACGCTCCACTTTGTACATTGGTGCGCTGCACGAGCACCCATGTTAAACCGCCGCCTGTGACTCCCGTAACGGTCGTGTTAGCGCCTGACAGATAGTCCGTCGCAATGAAAGCTAGTAACAATTCACTTCCCGACGTGGTCGAAAATGCAGGACTGGCAGCAGTGGTCGACGCCGTCGTAATGTCTTTCGAAACTGTGGCGTCGATGGCCAAGACTCCGGCCGTCGCAGTCTGTGCAGTGAAATTGAAGTTCGTTACAGAGGCCCCGTTTATCGCGGTTGATTGCGAAGCCGGAGTGAACGTCTCACCCGCCAGATTCGGCGTAACCGTGTAATTTCCGTTTTGCAGGTTCACAAAGGAATAGTTTCCATTGATGTCGGTCGTTGTATTCGCCGTCGTCGATCCAGTCAAGCTCACTGTCACATTCGCGCCCAGATTCGTTGGGCTAATCGTCCCCGAAATGCTCCAGGTCGGATTGGCTGTCGCCGTAAAAGTCACATTCGTAGCGTTGGCTCCGCTTATCGTGACCGGCCGATTCGATGGGTTGAATGTAAACTCAGGGTTTGTGGGTGTCACCGTGTACGCGCCATTAAGCAAATTGCCGAGGGTGTAGTTGCCAAAAGCATCGGCCGTGGTTGTGGCGCTGGCTGCACCGCCTAGGGTTACGGTCGTTCCACTTACCGTTGTTCCGACATTTCCTGATATACTCCAGGTCTGCAAGGCAAAGTTAACTCCCGACACATTAATTCCAGAGAGCGTCACATTCTGACTTGCCGGGATGAAGTTCTGGCCTGATTTAGCCGGGACAACTGTATAAGTGCCATTGCTGAGATTGGAGAAATTGTAATTTCCTGAACTGTCTGGAGATGTAGTCATTGTGCCACCACCTGGAAGCGTTAGCGTGATGGTCGATCCACTAATCAGCGAAGCTGGAGCCAGCGCACCTGAAATTGTGGATGTAGTACCGCCTCCACCGGCGGCGATAACCTCTACTAGGCTGAGATTGTAGCGATCCGTGCTCGGCGCAATGTCGTTAATAGTGACAGCGGTGCCGCTAAGGGGAGTGGGATTGTTCTGCATCTGTACCCAATAGGTATCCCCGGTCGAGGAAAGATCCTGATGTACCAATGCCTGTCCAGCTCCCGGAGTCCGCCCTATGGCACTATCCCAGTCGTTTCCCACACCGAAGACCCACGACCCATTCTGAGTTGTCACCAACGTTCCAGTCGGCGCTCCTTTCGAAGCATCCGCACCCTGTGTGGCCCCTACGGCGCCGGAGCCGTTAGCCCCCGACGTGTTGACCCCGGTAAAGCTCAGAAGAGTTAGCGATGAAACAACACTGTGCGAGAGTGTGGCAGTGACCGTGACCTGGCTCAAGGGTGAGGTGGCGAAAGCGCGCCAGATTTCCGATGTACCCTGTTCCACATTCGTCCGCACAACGAGCGTCCACGTAAGGCCTGCGCCAGTAATGCTACTTACCTGAGTATTTATACCCGATACATAATCACCCGTTACAAACGCTAGCAGCAACTCGTTGCCCAATGCTGTAGAAAATGCCGGCGTGGCGACCGTCGTGCTCGCCGAATTCTTATCGACAGAGACATTCGCGTCAATGCCAATGGCTGCCGACACCGGGCTGCTTATGCTGAGGGTTACGGCGATCATAGCCGCGATGATCAATCTGCGGATACCAAGAAGACGTGGGGGGCTCACTCTCTTCTCCTTTGTGGTTTTATACGTCGCAAATGCTTAAAAGATGAGGGCCTGGATTAGAACCAGAAATCCGCGCCCAGAAGACTTAAGTTTGATCGCTGGGTGGCACTCGACTGTTTTCCAGAATATCTTCGCGCTTTCGATACCACCGGTTGCTTTTCGGGCGTCCACGACTAGCTACTCCTCTGATACGACTTTTTTGTGGTCGTAGCCGGAATGATCGGTAACGATCAAACACGCAATCACGGTGATCGAGGCGCGCCAAGGAAGTACTCTTCATCTCCAAGTTATATTGCGCCCTTGCCAATAAACCAAAAAACGGGATACAGGGGTCGTTAAACAAGGGGAGAGTTATACCGCAGCTGCAAGCGGCTTCGGAAAAGCAGAACTATTTCTTTTGCGCTGACTCGACACGGACGGTGCCCATCATGCCACCATCGGAATGCTGCGCAATGTGGCAGTGAAAGGGGAGGGTTCCGACGATCTGCGGATCACGAAAGTCCATTCGTATCGTGACGCTCGGGTATTTTAGGAATCCGTCCCACGCAGGCAGATTCACGGTATCGCGTGGAGTCGGGTCATGCCAACCGATCCCCTGGGAATCTACAATCAAGAAGTGCAGCTGATGAATATGAAACACATGGGATTCACGGGACCTATTTTCAATGGTCCAATCTTCCACCTCGCCTTGGTGCACGGTAATGTTCGGTTCAGCGTTGCGAGGGTCGAACACAGCGGGCTCGTGTCCCTCCTCTGTGATAAAGAAGAGGGTTGGACTGTTGAGATCGTCCGGGCGCAGAAGTTTCTCAGAAAAATATAGTTTTCGCTTGCGAACAGGTTTCACAGACGACAGCGATGTAGCCGTCGTCTCCAGATCAACGGAAGAATTCCGCGCAATATACCCAGGAGTGGCATCGTCGATTGAAGGGATAATCGTCGCGAGCGGTCGAGGTGGATCTACGTCGTCCAGTCCAAGACGGAGTGCCGGCTGTGAGCTGTCTTTCTTCACTGTAGGCCCGCTATCGTCCTCTGCTCCGCGAAAAACGCCGCCCGTCACGAGCACCCCTGTGACGCCATTCGCGGGCCCTGTCACGATGAACTCGGCCCGTGCGGCGGGGGGTAGGAAGATATTCGTATTTTGAGGCTTATAGTCCTTCGCCCCAGGCTCCCCATAGTGAAGCGGCACACCATCGAGCGCGACTAAGTCCACACTCTGGCGCTTGCCGTCATAGAGAAGAGTCAAGTTCAAATATGTGTCGGCAGATGCATTCACGATTCGCCAGAATTGGCGCTCGAGTGGTTTCATCTTGATTACTGCAGGCGGATATTTCGGATAGGGCACCGGAACATAGTTGATGGAAATCTGTTTTGTTGGCCGTTCTGGGTCTGCCTTCTCAGACTCTGAGGGATCAGGCATCTTCTCATCGCGGATAACGAATACACGCTCGGGAAGTCCGGCAACTCGCGGGACGGCGTTTTCCATTCCTTCAACAATCAGGGCGCCGGAAGCTCCTCCGAGTAGTTGTTCCTCTGTGAACCCGTGAACATGTGGATGGTACCAATACAGTCCCGGCGGCTGATTCTTAGGAATTCGAATGCGGTACTCGAACGGCGGATCGCCCGGCTGCACGAGCGTTTTCACAGTTTCATCCTGATGACAGATCGGAGGCACGGACAAGCCGTGAAAGTGAAGATTGGTCGAGGCGGCCGTCATCGCACCTCCCGTGCAGCGATCGGCATCAGAGTCTGATTTGTGCGCAGGCGCATGATTAGAAGCGGTCGCAGGCTCGGTCGAGGGCAGCGAGATCGCGTTCGTTAGCCGAAGCACAAGTTCGTCGCCCGGATCCAGCCTCAGAGTTGGCGCCTGGTTCCCTCGCTCATCCGTGTAGCAATACCGAACGTGGCCCAGGATTGAATCGTACGAGTGCGATCCGGGCAAGCCTGCCGCAACCGAGCTTGAGCGGCTGCCGATCGAATCAGACCAGTGCCAGTTCGGTTCAGTGGAACTATGAATGGTCAAACTCAGCTTCAGCGTACTGTTTTCACTCTTGAGGTCTCTCGGCTCAAGGACCGTGCTCGCAGGCGAACCGCGAGGACAGGTTTTTACAAGCTCGGCCGCTAGTGTCTCGCGAAACTGTGCTTGAGCCGAACGGCAGATGAAGAGCGTAAGAAGGAGGTATGCTGAGGCCAAGAAAGTTTTGCGCCACGATCCTAACTTGCATTTATCACGAGGAGTTTCCACTTCGCTACCGTAAATCGCTGCAACCTCCTGACTTGGTGCCCAAGACCAACGAGTGTGCATCACGCGCGGGCTGTAGCCTGCTCACGGCAATGCGCTTGGGCAAGTTCCGTAAGCTCCTCTGGGAAACCTACCAGCGGATCACAATGGTCTGAGAACGGTAGTGAAACAAGCCGCCTGCCGGTCAGCCAGCTACGGATGCGACGGAAGGACCCATCCATTCGATACGGGCGAGTGTGGGTGGGAAGTTGTATAGACGACAGGTTCGTATTCATAGGTGCGCCGCAGTGCTCCGAGCCAACCAGTGGAATGAAAAATCGAAACTCGAGGACTTGGCCGTAAGAGCTCAGGCCAGCGAGGATCGCGGAGTGGATCAATCGTGAACACAGCCATTTGGAGTCCGAAAGTAGGTCATCTCGCAACTCACAAAATTGACGCAGGCAAATCTATGTGCTAGCTGCAGCTTCTCGCTGAATAGCCCTGTGGGTTTAAGAGCGATCTTCATTCGCCGCCGTAGCAAAGCTCTGGCGCGCTCACAACGAAATAAAGAGCGACGCCATCACCAACACATCTATGGCGCCCGTACTTCGACCGTCGTGAGGTTGTACCTGTCTGTCGTAGGAGCCGTGTCATTGATCGTCACTGTTGTGCCGCTCAAAGGCGTTGTGGCATTTTGCATCTGCACCCAATAAGTGTCGCCAGTAGATGTCAGAAGCTGGTGCACAATCGTCTGCCCTGTGCCGGGCGTGCGGGCGATCGCACTATCGTAATCATTGCCGACGCCAAACACCCAGGAATTGTTTCTCGTGGTGACGAGAGAAGCGGTGGGAGCACCCTTGCTCGAGTTGCCCGTTCCCGTAGCTCCTACGGCATTCGGGAGGCTTGCGCCTTGAGTTGTATCAACCCCAGTAAAGCTCATCACCGTCATAGACGTAACTACGCTCTGCGACACAGTCGCAGTCACAGTAACGTTCGTCAGGGCCGAACTGGCAAATGCCGCCCAGATTTCGGCGTCCCCACTCTGGACGTTTGTCCGCTTTACCAAGCTCCAGGTCACACCACCTCCGGTCATAGCTGTGACTGTTGTGTTCGTACCCTTCAGGTAATCAGTAGCAACGAAAGCGAGGAGTAGTTCGTTCCCGGCCTTGGTCGAGAATGGCTGGGTGGCGATCGTCGTTTTCGCTGATGTGCCATCCGCTGAGGTGTTCACGTCGATGGCTAGCCCTGTGCTGCTGGAACTCGCCGTGAAGTTCAGATTTGAAACGTTCCCGTTGCTTACCGTTGTCGCCTGGCTCGTAGGATTAAACGTGAAGCCAGATTTGGTAGGCGTAACGGTATAGGTCCCGTTTGCAAGCCCCGTGAACGAGTAATTTCCCGAGCTGTCGGCGGTTGTCGATGCGCTTGCCGCACCACTGAGAGATACGCTTGCATTCGCGCCATTTGCTGAAACATTTCCGGATATCGTCCACGTCGAAGCTGAGCTGACGGTGAGCGTCACAGTTATGGTCGCAGGCGAATTCTGAGAACCGCTGGACGTAACCGTGACATGGCCGGTGTAAGTTCCAGCTGCCAATCCTGTGATGGAAGCCGAGACCTGAAGCGACTGCGGAGCTGTTCCGGATCCTGGCGAGACGCCAAGCCACGTGCTGTCGCTGCTGGCTGTGAAATTCAGGGCTCCGGTACCTGTATTGGTTACGTTTACTGTGGCAGGTAATGGATTGCTCCCGCCAACTGTAGCGGAAAATGGAACTGCAGTTGGGGAAACCGAAAGGACGGGAGTGCTCAGACCTACAAAATTCACACCGGTCAGACTGCTGCCATTTATCGTTACGGTCTGACTCGCAGGCGTAAACGAAATTCCAGTCTCCGAGGGTGTGAGAGTATAGGAGCCATTGGGCAGACCGATGAACGAATAGTTTCCGGAAGCATCAGTCGAAGTGGCTGCATTAGCCGGGCCGCTGAGCGTGACCGTCGCCCCGCTCAGAGTGGGACTGATGTTACCTGAAATGCCATATGGACCCAGCGACGGCAAGACTTCCACGACTGACAGGTTATAGCTGTCGGTTGTTGGGGCGGTGTCGTTGATGGTGACGCTTGTTCCGCTCGCAGGAGTTGGGCTGGATTCCATTTGAACCCAGTAGGTGTCCCCAGTGGATGTCAAATCCTGATGAATAAGAGTCTGGCCGGCCCCAATTGTTCGCCCAATGGCATTGCTGAAGTCACTGCCGACTCCAAAGACCCAGGAGTTATTACGCGTTGTCACGATGGTAGCCGTTGGCGGCCCGCTTGCAGCGCTCTTGCTAGCCGTAGCTCCAATTGCTCCGGATCCTCCTGTTCCCGTGAGATCTACCCCAGTAAAACTCAACACCGTGATTGACGAAACCACACTCTGGGACAGAGTAGCGGTAACGGTCACGTTGCTGAGTGGGCTCGATGCGAAAGCTTTCCAGATCTCCGCGTCTCCACTCTGAACATTCGTTCGCACTACTGGGCTCCACGTGAGCCCACCACCACTTACGGCTGTAACCGACGTATTCGTGCCACCAAGGTAGTCAGTCGAAATGAACGCAAGCAGAAGTTCACTTCCCGAGCCAGTCGAAAATGCTGTCGTGGCTATGGATGAACTGGCAGCTGTGCCATCCTTTGACACATTCACATCCCGTGTCAAGTTAACCGTTATGATAGCTTGCGCCGTAAAGTTAACCGCAGGAACATTCGAGCCGGTTATCGTCACATTCTGTGCAGCTGGCATGAACGTGTACCCTGATTTCGTAGGTGTCACAGTGTAAGAACCATTGCCCAAATTCACGAATGAGTAGTTCCCAGATGAGTCGGCGGTTGCGGAAGTACTTGCTCCGCCGCTCAGTGTGACTGTTGCATTCGCACCAGAGGCGGTAAGGTTCCCAGAAATGCTGAAGCTAGTGGCCGTGGCTGTAAAATTGATGTTACTTACGTTATTGCCACTCACCGTCACAGTTTGGGAGGTCGGGCTGAAGCTAAACCCAGTATTACTCGGTGTTACGGTGTACGAGCCATTTACCAAGTTGGAGAAAGAATACGCGCCCGAGCTATTGGCTGTAGTCGTCGCCGAACCTGCTCCGCCGAGGGTCACTGTGGCTCCGCTTCCACCGTTAGTTGGACTGATCGTTCCCGAGATCGAATAAGTTGCGGCTCCGCTGAAATTCACATTGCCAACGTTAGATCCTGACAGGGTCACAGATTGGGAACTTGGCGTGAATACGTAACCGGCCTGGCTCGGAGTTGCGACATAGGAACCATTTGGCAAACTAGTGAACGCAAAGGTACCAGATGAGTTCGCTGTTACGGTTGTATCCACAGGCCCAGTGAGGGATACTGAGGCACCGGCGCCAGCAGCTATCGGTGTGATGGTTCCTGAAATACTGAGCGTTCCCGATGGTGCAGGAATAATTTCAACGAGCGCAAGGTTCCAGCGGTCTGTTGTCGGCGCAGTGTCGTTGATAGTCACAGTCGTGCCTGCAACAGGGGTGGGAGCGTTCTGCATCTGGACCCAGTATGTGTCTCCGGAAGAGGTCAAATCCTGATGAACGATGGACTGATTCGCTCCTGGTGTGCGAGCGGTCGCACTGTCAAAGTCATTCCCAACTCCAAAGACCCATGAGCTATTCTGAGTCGTGGTCAGGCTGGCCGATGGTGCACTGGCTGCCGCGCTTTTGCTCGCCGTCGCGCCAATAGCTCCAGAGCCGTTCGTTCCCGTTGTGTTTACGCCCTCGAAGCTACGAAGCGTGATCGAGGAAATCACAGTTTGCGACAAATTCGCGCTAACTGTTGCTCCCGTGATCGGCGAAGTGGCAAACGCACGCCAGATTTCGGAATCGCCATTTTGTCCATTAGACCGGACTACCAGAGCCCAGGTAAGTCCGCCACCAGTCATGCTGGTGACGGTAGTATTCGTTCCCGTCAGATAATCCGCGGTAATGAAGGCCAAAATAAGCTCATTACCTGTGGCAGTGGAGAAAGAAGGCGAAGTAATCGTACTACTAGCGCTGGTGTCGTCTTTTGAAACCGTTGCATCAGCCGTGATTGGCGGTTTAGGCACGGTAACTGCGACGCCCGCAGATGGAGTCTCAAGATTGGCGCTGTCATCCACCGCACGGCTAAGAACATTGATCGATCCGGCACTGAGGGGAGTCCAGGAATATGACCAGGTCGATAGTCCGGTTGCCGGATGCCAAGTCTGCCCGCCATCAGTCGAAACTTCTACTCCCGCCACAACGCCGCCACCTACGTCGACAGCGGTTCCTGTGACTGTCACAGTGATGCCAAACTGAAGAGTAGCGCCGCTGGCCGGTGAAGTTATAGCCGACGTCGGCGGCGTCGTATCGGTTGACTCAGAGGGCATGATCAACCCAGGCTGGAGCGTCGCCGGTTCAACCCCCATATCTGCAAAGAGGTTTGCGGTCGCCTGTTGCATGTCGGGATCAGCCGGCTGATTCGACTCGAAAGGACTGTCGTGATTCGAGTCTAAGCCCCATGCCCACTGAATCGTTCCTGCTCCGAAAACCAATGCACCACTCGGGGCGCGATGCATTGTCATTTGATGCGTCGCAACACCGGCACCATAGATTCCGCCCTGGTCCAGTAGTAAATCCGCAGTAAGGGTTTGAGAAGTGGACGAAAGATCAAAAGTTCCGGCTGGACGGGCTCCGTTGTCGAGATCCTCGTCCCACTCATAACCTAAAGTTCCCGCTGGAAGAGTTGCGGTCTGTCCTGAGCCAAGCTTCGCTATCGTAGTATTGCGCCAAAACCGCAACGGTGCGTACGCGGCTGGGACCTTAATGGAGAGGGTACCAGGATTGTCCGAAGCTGGCCCGTTGACCATGAATATGGTGCCAGTCAGGCTGTTTTCCGGCTGCCCGCCATCCGCCGGGGGGCTCTTGCTGGTGTCCCGCCATGTACCGGTCCAGGTTGGAGGATCCATCGGATCCACGGCTGCTGTGGCGGTTGGAATCGAATTCGGTCCGAGCGTCTCCTTGTAACAAACATCGTACGATAAGGTGTGTTGCTACCATCAATACTGTTCTCCCAGCGCGTCTTCCAGAAAACCTCATTGCCGCTGAAGAATGCCAGGTTTACACCGGCATCCCGCGCCGCCTCGACACTAGTACGTTGCGGACCGGACCAATATTCGTCGTGCCCGACACTCAAATAGATTTTATGGTTCTGAATGAGGGCGCCATCTCTGGCAGCATCCACACCGGTAAAATATGTCACGTCATAACCATTCGACTCCAACCAACGAACCATCGGATACTCTTCACCAAAGACCCAAGTGGCAGCCTCTGATGAAAACGTTCTTGTGTCGGAGGGTCGGTTATAGCTGACTTTATACGCCCGGCTGGTCAGATCGAAAACGTCCGTCGGGCCGTAAACACTGTGCCCGCCATATCCGTTGTAAGCTTGCCATGTCTCATCCGATGTCTGAAAAAGGATCGCTGAGTGACTTGAATCATTTCTCACCACGAAGACGATCTGACTGGCCCCTCCTGTGTCATTCCTCACTGGCGCGGCTATGTAGATGCCGGATACAGCCGTAGTCGGCACAGTCCACGATGCAGATACGCCCCAATTGCCACAATCGTAAAGCTGTGTAGTCGAATCGATGAGGCATGCGGGTTGGGTTTGGGGCAATTGCGCGGACGGCTGAAGCGTAGTTATGTACCTGCCGCCATTACCCTGATAGTAACCCAATCTATATATATCAATATGATAGCTTGTTGCGGAGGTGCTTATTTTAAAGTTAATTGTTTGTCCTGCATTTACACTAATGTCTGTCGAGAACCCTTGAATGGTAAGGTCGCCGAGGCCACCGACAGTCCATCCCGTTGTACCGGGGAGGCAATTTTCTGCTTCGATCGGATTCTGTGGGGCACTGCATGACCCGAACACAGCCTTGATCGTCAAGAGCATGAAACAGGTACCGATGAAAATGTTCCGCCGCATATAGTTCTCCTCTTTGACTTAGACCACTTCAGTATTTCGTCAGTTTGGACGGAGGAAACCGATTGCTAGTTGGTTCTGTGACAGCACACATTCAGTAAAGTGACCGTCTTGACATCCCACTCTGAGGCAGGGCTACCGGTAAGGCAGTTCTCTGCCACAATCGCATTCGCGAGGTTGGTGCGCTGCGCCTGGGCCTGGATGCTAAGTGCAAGGATGGCGAAATAGCATAAGCCCACACAAAGACGAAGGAATACGGCAAGTACGTTCGGTTGCCTAAAGACACTGCATGTTTTGGCGAACATCGGTTTGCACCGTGAAATCCTCTTGGGGGTAACAGAGGCACGTTGCATGCCTAAATGAAACAAATCTACTCCAAGAGGAAAAGGGCCCTCCCGACCGCCTCCCCCACATCCCCGGCAAGGGGTCCTCCGCAAGGCCCCAACCGTTGATGGCGCAGTCGTTGGAGGCAGCGCAGACTCGGCGGTGCCTTCACCTGGGCCGCGGCTCTTTTCGCGTCTAAACCCTTTCGTACCGACAGAACGGGAACGACCAACGCTGCCGACTGTTAAGCCGACAGGCGCCTTGCCGACTTGCTCTCATCACGCGCTTGTAGCAATTTGAGTTGATTCCACAAGTACCTGACAGTACCAAATCGCCTTAAAATGCTTTTCAGCCGGGCCCAAATGACAATAGGAACCTGTTTCCACCTCTCCCCAAGCGTGCGGGCAAACAAGGTGCGGCTGCGAAAGCTATCGTAAAATCGGGCATTGACATTCAACGATCCTGGATCCCATGGCTTGCACCACCCTTGGAAGTGGATAATGCCAGGACGTTGTTTATCCCTCAAATCCGATATGGATGTTTTCAGGTCAATTTGGTAGTAGTTCCACCGGGGATCCACCTTTTTCCACCTGCCATCGCAAGCGAAATTCAATGCGTCTTGATCGGAAAAGGCTGAGTGGGGATGCAGTTCCAGATATTCGATCGCCTTCTGAGATGTCCGCTCCGTTCGCCACTTTGCGAGGTCAATAAGAAGAACGCCAGCATTGAAATAGTCTTGGACGCACGGCAATGGCAACCCCCCAAGGCTTGTGTTACCCATTTTGATATGCGTGGTAACACGTTCGTCCAGAACCGCTCCCACAACTGCACCGTCGAGCTCCGTTTCGCATAGGGACACTAAATCATCTAGTACAAGGATGTCCGCATCAAGGTACAACACCTTCGAGATTTCTTCCGGCAGACTGTTCGTAATCAGGAACCGCGCATAAGTCGCGCTTGAAATATGGCGAATTGTCGAAAATCCTGAGAACGCGGTTACATCTACAGACACCCATTCGATTAAACATGATCCCTTGGGCAATGAATCTGCGATCTTCGCCTTTATGTTATGAGAAAAACCACATGCGAGAATATAAATTTGCAGGGGCCACGCCCTACGATTCGCTTCTGTAACGGAGAGAAGAGTTGTCGCTAACGGCATTGCGTAGTCAGGGTCACAAGCAAATACCAGTGGACAACTAACTATTGGGTTATCGATGGGCATCAACTGGCCACCCCTTCAACACCAGATTCATCGATGACGAATGTCATATCGTTTCGCCGTATGTCATCGGGATAAGTAACTTTGAGACTTGAGCCTTGCCTACTACACAATGGAAGGCCCAACTGCTGTTCCGGATGGCACGTTTTACATGGAGAATCTCGCCGCGGAATGAACGAGGAACCTCACAAACAGTTTGCATTAAAAAGTGGGTTTGATTTCTCTGCCAATTCCAAACTACGGCAAACCGCTGTTGCTGGGCATCACTTCCTGAAGATAATTCAGAAATCCGTGAAAGGAGTTAAATCTTGTCAAGTCATTATCTTCGATACTGACGCCGAACTCTTCTTCGACAACCGCAAACAGAGTAACCCCAGCCACGGAATCCCAACCCTGTACGGTGGTCGAGCTGGCATCGTAGATCTCGTCGGTGCTCAGATTGGGGAAAACTGCCAAAAAGCAGTTCGTGAGCCGATCCCGTGAGTCACCCATTGATACTCTCCTGACGATTCAGCGACGCGTCTGCGCGGATTTCTGCCATTTTGCGAGAAACGGCACAGCCAGGCGACGGCGATGTGCCAAGTATCTCTCCGAGAAAATTGTGAAGCGGTTCATTTCTCTCCGTCCGTGCGTATTGAAACTCGATTTCCTCGGGATCGAATTGCGCGATCAATTCTACGAGACACCTGTACTCCACGCGACGAGAAAACGCCCGGCAGCTCATGACCCAAGTGTTTATGGTCAATTTTCTTTTGTAGTGGTGTCCAGCGATAACCGCTATCTTTCCCAGCGGGCCGAACTTGTCTCGATACGATGCCACTAACAGAAAGCTATTCGGATCGAGAAGAAGTCTATGCCAAGATGCTTCGGAGTATCTCTGACCATTCAAGTTGAACTGGTTTGTTTTGTTTACAAGCTCGAGGGCGCGTGGATCCGGGGGCGTTTTCCCGGAGTTAAAGGTAATCTCAGTCTCTGTGTGGTCAAGGGGCTCTGTCAGAGATGCTCCGGCATTCACATTTGCATCCGAGTGAGCACGCCGTATACTTTCGAGCCGGATAGTGTCTTCTTCAAAGACAGTCCTCTTTCCGAACAGGTTGCGCAAGTGTAACGTAAGGTTATAGATTGCAGTGTTGTCCTTTGTAGGAAATCGTACGCACTCTATGTTAGGAAAAGCGAGGTTTACCTCTTCCAACTCGAAAGGGCTATCATCGATGAAAACAACCGATTCAGACCCCACATTCCACGTCTTGAGGATCCGCGCTACCGACTGCGACTTTGGCGTCCAGCGTGCCTCGACGGGAAAAAACATCGTCGGCGATAGAGCGAGGTCGCTGCGGCGTAAAGCTTCCTCGACCAGGCCATGATCGTTCTTGCTGGCGATTCCAATCAGCACTCCCTCGCTTGCAAGTGCGCCAATAAATCGCTGATAGAACGCATGCATTTGACTGCCATGTTCCAGATCCCAAGATATGCCGCCAATTCCGATCTCGCCGAGAATTCCCCGCCATAGCGTGTCATCCAGATCTGTGATCAGTCCCTTCTTTGGAACTGGTCTTTTCGCGAACTGAGCGAGCAAGGCAGCTAGAGCCGAGGCATGCGACAGGCTATAGGGAAATCCGGTACGAATATCCGATTCGATATCGAGACGTGCTGCCATCGGCGACTGTTGATCCAGTGACTGGGAGCTAAGCACTCCAACCCCGGCTAACCGACAGACATCAGAAGCAAGCGACTGGACTATCGTTCTCAGATCGAGCTCAAACTCACTCATTTGCCAGCTCGAGGCAAAAGAGTACGGAGGCAAAGGCAGGGAGGGAAAGCAGATCGTCAAGGGTAGATGCAGACCGACTTCTTCTATTGCCTGACGAAGCCGGGAAGAACGACCCTTCGCGGTCGTCAGAATATCCGAGAGTTCTGAATTGCTCCATTTTGCTGCGCTGCGAACTCCGAGACGAGGATCAAGATCTGTCCATTCGATCAGAACCGCACCGAACTCCAGATCATCACCGATTGAAAGGCGCCTGACATTTCCCACGAGATCTCCGTAGATCCCTTCTCTAATTTCAACCGTTTGATCGGGACACAGCAGTGAAAGCTCCGCTGTCAAAAAGGTCTTCAGGTGGAGAGGATTAATTCCTGCGGCAATACAACATGGAAGGAGATTTCCCCCACGGCTCCGCATCCGCATGACGAGATTGAGTGCCTCAGCGAGCTTCATTCGTGATCCAAAATCAATGGCTTGGTATCGGCCGTTGATCCGCCGTGGCGGTGCGGCCGCCTTCGCCACCAACCCAGACGCCCTTTGCTGGATTGAACTGCCGAGCTAGCCTTCCAGGATTCCCCACGATTACGGAATACGGCGGGCAGCTCTTCGTCACCAAAGCGTTGGCCGAGATAACACTGTTGGCGCCAATCACCAACTCGCCTTCGTTACAGACAATAGCCGCACCCTGTCCAATCCAGCAGCCCTTCTCAATCCGAATACGCCCCCCCGGAGTCACGCCCTGTTGGCTGATGGGTCGAGTAATGTCCTCATAGGCGTGATGGTGGTCCTGAATGAGGACCGACGTGGCAATCATCACATCCCTCTCGATAACAATCGAATTTTTGGCTGAAAAGATGTCGCGGGCTCCTATATTACAGTTATCGTCGATCACGATCTTCACTTCACTAGTATCCCTGCCAACTGTATTGAGCCACGCGTCCTTTCCCAGGGTAACTCCATTGCCGATGCTGATCTGATGCGCCGAGCCTCTACACAGTCTGAATGGATACTGGACCGTGAGCTTCTTGCCCGATGTTGCGAACGGATAAATTGTTATGATCCACCAACTGTATAGCTTAGTTCTGGCTCTGGTGAGGTAAGACAGCGGATCCTCAAAGCGAACACTCGTTTTCGCGGTGCTAGATTTTGTGTGCTTAGTCTCGCTTTTCTGTGCTGCACTCATGAATGCCCTCCTGGAACTCCGAGGGCGGCTGCCTCGTGGTTCATAGTGCCACCACCACTGATCATGAGATCGGAATGCCAGATTATATTCAAGCCGTCCACAACCTTGTCCGGAATCACGACCTGCCCAGTAGCGAACAGCGATGACCACTTCGACCGGACGTCAACCTCCTGCCGATCATTCCGGGGAAGGACGATTACTTTCGTACGAGGCTTGGTCCCACGAAAATCGAGGACGCTCTGGAAAAGTTGAAGGAGATCCGCAAGCGGCCGCACTTGAAAACAATCTCTCGCTGTCACGCATACCGTATACCCCTGCGACTCCCGTTCCTGAATAATCGGCGCAAAGAACGGGACGTGAGGGGAATTGTCGAGATCTATCCAGATTTTCTTCATGCGTTTTCTTTCTCGACCAAACGAAGTGAATCACCGGTCTTCTCTCCTTTCCCGGTGTTTGGCGATAGCCTTGGCCGAACTGACATACCTGGCATTTCGCCCGCTGCCTTTGCTAGTACTCTGTCAGGGTTTAACATCTGCCATGCCTTGCGGCCCATAGCTCTCTTGCACGCGAGCTTCATCCACGCTCTTGAGAATCGACTGGATGGTGAGATTTGCACAGCGAAGGCTAATAATAAATTCATGAGATGGAAGTTTCCGTCGTTGAACACCATGCTTGCGCAGCCCACCGCATCGATCGCGAGCGAGGACAGCATCCTGCGGCGCAACTTACTGACGTCTGACAGCACATCGCCACAGGTGTTGAGGAAGCAATCCAATGCAGCTTTTCTTTGCTCTAGATCTGGTAAATAAAACTGCCCCGAATAGGACAAAGACATGTTGCTAGCATGACGCCGATAAACCGCTTGAGCAGACGAGATGAAGCCTACTGATGAGTAAGCGGCCAGGCGTAGCCATAGCTCCATGTCGCCAGCATGCGGTAGCTCCTTGCGATATCCTCCCAATTTTTTCTGGAGTACGGCCCGAACAACTGCGGTAGGGGTTGGAACGAGATTGCGAGCGCCACTCAGGCTGATAAATTCAGCTCCCGACAAAACCCGTTCAGAGGCTGGGCATGCCAAAACATTCGTAAGATTCTGCTCACCATGCTCATCCATTTCGAAGGCGTTGCCAAATGCGAGGCCCATCTCAGGGTGTGCGTCCATTAGATCGACGGTTCGCTGAAGTGCACCCGGCATTAGGTAATCGTCTGCCGATAAGAGGAGCAAGTAGTCTGCGGATACCCAATCAATGCCCTCATTGTAGGTATCGATGTGCCCTTTGTTCGTCCAGTGCTCAATATAACTTAAGCGCCGATCTTGCCGTAAGAGCTCAGCCGCAACAATCGCGGTATTGTCCGGAGAGGCATCGTTGATGATCAATACACGGATATTGCTGAACGACTGCGTGAGCAGGCTTGTAACACACTGCTTGAGGTATTTTCCATAGTTGTAGCACGGGACAATGATATCGATAGAACTCATCTCAGATTGGCCTTCCGGAGTTGCAGCTGTATTTCAAATGAACTGACTTTGATCAGGATTCAGAGGAATATACCGCGCCGCTGGCGAGTATCCGCCGCACTGGAGCCGGGATGTTCGAGAGCGGAACAAGATTGACGAGGGCGTTGAGGGAATAGATCGCACTGCCGATAGCCGCTACCAGACACAGCCCGAATGCCCAAGGGGGCGGCAGCACATAGAAGCTGGCAAACACTAAGCCGATTGTTGCAGTAAAGCCCAGAAGGTGATGCCGATTCCTCACAGACCATCGAAAGTCGGTCAAATAGCTAGCAATGGGATAGGTTAGAACCGCATGAAAGACATAGGAACCGAAGAAGGCCATGCCAGCTCCCTCGAGGCCATAGCGATTTACGCAAAACAGAGCCAGAGCGACTGCAACGACAGTCCAAGCGAACTCGCTTAGAAAAAATACAGTTTGACGCCCCTTGGCAACGGCAATAAAACCCATTGGCCACGTGATGACCTGCAGCGTAGCGCCCAAGCAAATCCAGCGAAGAACGCCGACAGCGGTGCCGAACCGTGCTGAGTAGAATAAAGTAATCACAAGCGGCGCGAGAGCAAGCGTAGCTAGCACACCGGGCCCAGCAACTAACAGACCAACCAGCGTCTGCTCATTCACCAGGCGATTCGATTCTTCATGGTTGTTAATGCTGGCAGTCAGACGGGGATAGAAGTCTGCTCCCATGGCCTGCAAAATAATGCCAACATAAAATCCGCCAAGGCTCCAGGCAGACTGGTAGAGGCCGGTGGCAGCGAAACCAACATTTCGCAGCACCGCGATCCGAATCAGGTACGCCACACCCATCGTCATGAATCCGCTTGCCATAAATGCTGAGCCTAGCTTCAAGAGTTCCCACACCTCCTGCTGGATCTGCCGCAAGGTAACACTTACCTTTTGCACCGCAATTTTCCGGCTGTACCACCATGATGTTAAGATCGTCATCGCAGCGACGCTAATGAGCGACGGGACTACTCCTTGCTCCCGCAAAAAGTACACCAGCGGAATGCTGGTGAGGAGTCCCAACAACGCTCCTAGCACGCTCATTTTTGCAAGATCCGCGATTCGGCGCGTGCCCTGAATCAACGCTCCCTGCCCGGCCGAGATCAGACGGAAAAATACGGCAGCCGACAACCACGCGACAGCGTGAGTCTCGTTCGTATTGCCGAACGTTATCTTCGAGATCAGATGCGAACCGAACAACAAGAACGCAGCTCCCAAGCATCCCAGAACAATTGACGTTCGCCGTAGAATCGTGGCAGTACGCGCAACCTGCTGGTCATCGCCGCGGCCCACGGATTCAGCAATCTGGCGAACACCGCTGCTGTTCACACCTAATCCGGCGAGACCTTGTGTGAGGTCAGCAATCGATCCGAAGAGTCCAAACAGGCCGAACCCGGATGGACCGAGCAGCATCGCCATCGCTTTCGTGCGGACGATCCCAATGGCGATATTCAGGACTGATGAACCACCTACCAGTACCGACGACTTCAGAATCTCGCCATAACTGTTCTTCTCTTTCGCTTGGACATCGGACGGCGCAGACAAAGACTTCTCGGAGGACACGGCCAGGGCTTCAGAAGTGGCTGCCATAATAATTGTGATCAGGTGTGAGATGGTGCGGATTTTGTATACGCTGCGCCCATTGCCGTTTGATGGAACTGGTTCAGCTTTGCCTGCGATCAACTTCTGACATATTCCTTATGAAGCCCAGGATCGTTGTTGACGTGCATCGTTCTGCACTTCAAGAACGTGAACGGTTTTCCGTGGTGCCCGATGCGCTGTTGTCGGAAAAACACCGGCCCCTTTGAGGAGAATCTCACGGCCAGCGCAATGAGCAAAAACATCGGGGCACCGAGAAGAAAACGGCAAACGACAATAATGCAACTGCAGAAGCATGGTCTGAACTGCCAAACGTAGCACCGAAATTTGTCGGGAGAGGCTTGCGACGAGGGCGGCTCCCATCAGCCCAAGAACAACAGAGGTTCGCCTTAGCACGGCCACTGTTTCGGCAATTCGTTCATCATCCGACGAGCCTACAGCCTCGGCGATCTGGCGCACTCCGCTGCTGTTAACACCCATTCCTGCGATGTTCTGAGAAAGATCAGCTACTGAACCAAATAAACCAAACAACCCCAAGCCCGCTGGGCCTAGCAACAGATGAGCCCCAACCAACGCGGAAGACGTTAAGATTTGGCCATAGCTGCCTTTCTTAGTCGTCCCAACTGGCGCTTTGGGTGACTTTGCCGCCGAAACCGCGATAAGTTCGGATGTTGCCGCCATAGACAGGTTCTATTTGTGTGAAACTAGCAACGATGAGTATTGGTTTGCACTATTTCTTGCGGAATACCGCTTCGATAACAGGTCCGGCAGTCGCAGCACAGGCTGCTGCAGCCATCGGGGAAAAGACCGCAAGGTGCAAAAGTTTTCTCACGACCTTCCAAGGAATATCAGCAGCGGAGGGCTCCAGTGGGAATCGTGAAATTCCAAGCCGCTGAAGTAAATCGTCGACCACGTAGTGCATGCTGTACTCGATATAATGTGCCCGGGGTGTGGTTAGCTCCTCTATCTTCAAACCTACCGACGTTGCGAGACAACCCAAAGACGCAGGCGAGAAATGTGAAAGATGTCTAGGCAGCTCCAAGCCGTACCAGTAAGATCGAAACACCTGTGCTTCCCACGACTGAATATTCGGGATGGCCACCAAGAAAATTCCGCCGGGCTTTAGCCACTGGGAGACGCGTTTCATGACTTCACGCGGCTGGTACAGATGCTCAAGGACATCAAACGAAGTAATCACATCGAAGCTTTCGGGCGAAAAAGGGGCATCCTGTACGTCGCCGACGAAGACGTGGGCACCCGTTCTGTTATGCGCTTGCTGTGCCGAGGACTCGGAAATCTCCACTCCGTACAGTTCCCAATCCCCCCTCTTCATGGTTGATAGAAACGCACCCGAACTGCAGCCAAGGTCAAGCAGACTTCCAGTTTCTTTGTAGCGTGCGATAGTACGGGCATGTTTCTCCCATCGATTTGAACAGCCTTCTCCTCCAGCGGTGATGACCCGATAGTAGTGGCGGGTGTAGTGCGCCGCCATCTCCTCGAGCGAAGGCGGATTATCCAACCAAACCATCGAGCACGACTTGCAGTGTAAAAGATCGTATGATTGCTTTCGCTGCTCGAAGCGATCGCTTCCCGTCAACCATTTCTCAGTGCCAGCATTGCCACAGACAGGGCAGGCACGAGACTCGGCAACGGTCTCGGGCGCGAGAACTTCGTCTGCATCGGACTGGTGGCGGACCATAGAGGTTTTCAGAGCTTCCGGCGCGCAACTCACGGTCAATTTCATATTGTGATTACAGTTCACCTTTCTGATCATTGGACAAAGGCCCCAGCGGGGAGTGCGACGTGCGAGTCGATGAACTGTAGCCCTTGAAAATGCGGCCGATCGCCGACCTAATCCTGCCCTTTTGTTCTCGCCGTAAAAACTGAACGAAATCATCGGGAAGCGGCCGTGGCTCCCCGCTGGCATAGCAGCAAGCGAATCCCAGGAGCCGGCATACCGCACCAATCAGGACAGGAGGCTCGGCAATCCGAATCAAGCATTTAATGATCTCGAACCCCGGGTAGCTGCCGAAAGAGTAATCCAGGCAGCCGAGGCGGAACCTGTGCCGCAGAAGGTTCGTGCCGCCACCTGTGTGCCGGTGATGCAGGATCGGAATCTCCGCGAATGACTGCACCCGCCAACCTTTCATTCTCGCTGATGTCTGCGCGTACCAATCCTCACCGCCGTACTTGAGGGCTGCATAGCCTCCGATGGCGTCGTAGCACTCTCGTCGAACCAGTTGTGCAGCATGCGGTACCGCGTGAGATCGATTACTAGCGCGGCTGCTAAACTGTCCGGCCGATTCTTCATATACGAAGCCTGAAGCAATGCCTAACTGCCGATCGTGTTCGAAAAACGAAAGAAGGTGTTCGAAGTAGGAGGGACCAACCGATATATCGGCGTCGAGGTTACCAACAAAAGCGAATTCTGCGCCTTGCAGCAGGGGCTCTGCTTTGTGCAACGCGAGTACTTTCGATTGAAAATTGTGGACCGGGGTCCTCGTCACACGCAAGAACCGTATGAAGTCGAAGTGCGATGCATATTTCTCCACAATGCTGTCGGTTCCATCGGTGCTGCCATCACTTATGATGACCCACCGCTCGGGCAGCAGGCTCTGGGAAAGGACACTGGCAATCGTCTCTTCAATATGGGCTTGCTCATTGTAAGCAGCGGTCATAAGGACATAGCCGCGGCTATGATGTTGCTCTTCTGTTTGGAATGTAGACATATAGAAATGCCGACTGGTGTGTCTCTAATCTGCAGCTTACGAAAGTTCAGTTCCTGGTCGCAAGCACCACTCCCCGTCCATGCGCGAGAAATATGCGTTGCCACCCTGCAGCGGAGCGAGCATTTCGGGCGTACGCGAGTGGGCCAGGGTCCAACTCCCATTTCGGAGAAAGAAGCAAGACTTCATCGTTAGTTCCTGCATGAACTGGGGTTCCATGCGGCCATGAAGTCCAATGAGACCGTGTTTCCATGCATCGTAGAACAGATGGTCCAGCACTTTCCCTATCGACGAACTTTCAGCTCCAAGCTGAATCACCTCTCCAACTTGCCCCAGAGCAGCATAGTAAAGAAACCAGCCAATAATCTTTGTGCTGTCATCGCGCACGAGAATGCGGCGAACGTGACCGAATGCGTTCCTCTTGGTCACAAAGTCCAGCATCCAGCGCAGTGTATCCTCGTCGTAGTCAGGCAGAAGTAACTGCCTGCTGGGAATGGTACGCAAGCACGTCAGCAGTGCAGCCGGGCTCAATTCTTCCCCCTTCGTGCTGGGCTGGGTTTGGCGAAGAGGGCTCTGTGCCAGCCTTGAAGCCAGAGCATCTGCCACACTGCACAAAGGCCCGACAATTGAGCCGATCGTCGCCACGACCTTGCTCTTCTTCAGGCGCGCGACTCCGTGCCAGGCGTAACGAGTGGGGCGCAATGGGCGTGCCCAGAGCAGGCTGTAGATGGGCACGACTTGAAAGCCCATGCTGCGTAGCATTTTCCGGCTATTCTCATTCGCGGAATCTGTAATCGAGATGTCCTGCTTACCGTTTATGAAGGCTTTTACGAGTTGAATCGCTGCGATTGACGCGCGGCTTCCGGGATCCACCACGAAGTTGCTGCCGAAAGCGAGTCGAACTGGTTTTCCCTGAAGGCACATGCGCCGAGGCACCATACCGAAGAAGCCGATTGGTCTTCGCTGGGCATCTTCATACACATACGACTGCATGCCTTCCTCGATCCACGGGTTATGCAGGAAAAGCTCGTCGAAGTAGGCGTGCAATGCCAAAGGCGCGGTACCTGTCTTCTCGTGGAGAACCCTCCATACCAAGTCTGCGACTGCCGGAATATCACCTGTGACGAATGGTCTTACACCTGGCACGATTACTAAATCCCCCTAGCGTGTTTTCTAGATTGTGTTTCCGCCGTCCACCACCAGAGTCTGACCGGTGATGAAACTCGCCTGATCCGACAAAAAGAACAAAACCGATCCGACCACATCTTCCGGGACCCCAAATCTCTTCAGCGGCGTGCGCCGCAGAATCTTTTGCCTCTGATCGCTATTGAGACTGTGGCTCATCGCAGTCTCGTAATATCCTGGAGCGATAGAATTCACCCGGATATTCTGCTCTCCCAATTCGCGAGCTAGCGCGCGGGTGAATGCGTCCATGCCGCCCTTGGTAAAGGCATAGACCGAGAGTCCCCGGAAACCCCGCAGAGAACTGATGGACGAAACGTTCAGAATTACGCCTCCAGTTCCGGTGCTCAACATCTTCCGCACTACCATCTTAGTGAACTGAAGCGTGCCTTCAACATTCACTTGCAGAACCTTGCGGATGGCTTCTTCCGGCATAGTCGCGAACAAACCGGGAGTTGCCATTGCCGCACAGTTGATCAACGCATAAGGACTTCCAAACGCGATCGTTGCAGACTTCAGAAAAGTCCGGGTTGAAGACGGATCCGCTAGGTCCGCAGATGCATAGAAGAACTTTTCATTTGCATTCAAATTCTGGACAAATTCAGTGCGGTTCCGGCTGAACGTGCTCACCCGATATCCTGCTTCGAGAAGGGCCCTGACGATTGCCTGCCCAAGGCCTTGGCTGCCTCCACTGATTATCACGTGCCGGTCGCTTGCTGGCGATGCATTCGTCATAACGCTTTGGTCCGGAGAGTCTTGCCCGCCGAAGAAAGATTCAACTGAGTGACCAGCTTAATCATCCGCGGCTGCTGGTGCGACGAAAGCTCAGAGCGGCAGTTGCGAATGACAACCTCCTTCAGCGCCTCTGGATCTTGGTTCGGTGCAGGGACGATCTCACAAGCGACAACTTCTCCCGCAATGGACGAGGTTTTTCCAAACACGCGCACATCGGCAATGCCTGGGATCACTCGGATAACCCGCTCTACCTCGATAGGATAAACCTTGCTCCCTGCGACGTTGATGAGATCGGATTTTCGGCCTACAAAGTAGGCACGGTCGTCGTGTATCTCGACCACGTCGCCCGTGTGAAACCAATCACCACCACTGCGCTGACCCGACGAATAGCGATCGTAATTCCGCATGGAGTTAGGCGACTGGACTAGGAGTTCCCCGTTTTGAACTCTCAGACTGACGCCGTCCGCAAGCGGTTGGCGCAGGTAGCTGATCGGGAAACCAGCTAGCCCATCACTCACTGAGAAGCAACGCCCCAATTCGGTAGTGGCGTAGATGTGCACCAAGCGGGCGTGGGGGAAGATCTTCTTTAATCGATCCAGCAGGGGCTGGTCGATGACCTCGCCCCCCAAAGTGACCTGCACGAGAGGGATATTTCGAAGCGCTTCTACATTGGCGAACATCAGCAAGCGACGCCAGAACGAGGGAGTTGCGGAGACATATTGCACCCTACTATCGGTCATGAACTGGACCACAGAACCTGGCTCCATCTCCGAATCGGGGCAGGCCAGCGTTCCCCTGTCAGCAAAGCACTGAAGCATGACCTGCAACCCGGCATACAAGTTCGGACGATAGGTCATAAGCCAGCGCGGAGCCGATTGGTTTGTGCCCCTGCGGATTGGGCGGCCGAGGCTTTCCCAAGAATGGCTGGCTGCTTTAGGTTGACCGCTGGTACCAGAGGTAAGAATGGTCACCGTGCTGTTTCCACTGCCGTTTTCCTCGTTCTCAATCTCTCGAATTTCAAGTGCCGATCCGTTGTTGCGCTTTTGAGGCTGAACTACGGCGCCTAGTCGAAGATTGCTTGCCAGTCGAATGACTTCCTCCATGGCTAGACGTTCATCAAAAAGAAAGGAATCGCAGTTCAGCTTATCCAGGGCTGCCAACACTGCGTAACTCTGTGATGAGGACCCGAGGCAAAGCCCAACCCGACGCTTTCTGAGAGATTCACCAGCGGCGACCATCAGCAGAGTCTGATCTCGAAGTTGATGCCAACCGACAGAAGTGTGTGGAGTGACGATCACTTCGTCATCGTGAGCCGTCGAATGTTCAAGAATGAATTGACTGAGCATGGCAGCTCTTCATCAGTCGTAGAGAGAAGCAAGGTCAGCAAGAACACGAATCTGGAAGTCTGCCCCCGTGGCAAAAGGATCTTTTCCCGTAATCTCTTCCATGCGGATGACAGCCTGCGCAAAGTCCAGCGATTCCAAACCGAGCCGCTCCAGAACCGTGTCCGGCGCCAGTGGAGGCGCCACCAGATTCTTATTCTTAAAAACTTCTAACAACACTTCGATGATGCGTCCCTCATTTTCAGTACAGGTCATGCCACCCTCTTCTGTTCAGGCTTAAGTGTTACCTGTGGAATCCGTTGGCCGCGAAGTGCAGATAAGATACGGCGTTTAACAAGGTATGCGTATGGAAGCCATCTGTAGGCTCCAGCAAGCTTAAGGCGAAACTCGATGGGCCAGTCGGTTGGGTTGACTCCAACGCGGCCTGTAACAAACTCGTGCGCCTGTGAAAACGCCGTCACCGGCAACGCCGTGAACACGCGCTCATAGCCAACCTCCTTGCAAACTGCGATCACGCGCTCATCGAAGGCACCGTACGGGAAGCTGAAGAGCTTTACCTCGCGATTCAGGAGCTTTTCCAGTTTTGCTCGCGAACCAGCAAGCTCATCGAGCATTTGTTGGCGGTGTAGACTCGGGAGCACCGGATGCGTCATCGAATGAGAGCCGATGACCACCAAATCCGAAGGAAGCTTCTTCAACGTCTGCGCAGACATCGCCAGCTCTTTCGAGGGATCGTCCCCGCCGAAGTACTCCCATTCAGGATGGCCACCAAGGACTTCTGTGACGATGAACAGCACGCTTGGAATGTGTCGCTTCTCAAGCTCAGGCAAAGCATTGAGCACGACGTTGTGGAGCCCATCGTCGAAAGTGACAGCCGCATAACGGGCGCCCTTCTGATCGGACAGGCTGGCGATGTCTGCGCGAACCGGAATAGCACGGCGGACCAGT
>Ga0126381_100000576_pt1 | contig 40253 bp, 33 predicted proteins | sample PanSoiMetPlot_28_FD_96465 | JGI IMG/M metagenome (GOLD analysis project Ga0126381, IMG submission 96465) | Tropical forest soil microbial communities from Panama - MetaG Plot_28 | ecosystem: Environmental > Terrestrial > Soil > Tropical forest > Bulk soil | place: Panama | collected 2016-02-17 | reverse complement strand
CGTTGAGGTGAATGGCCCATTGCCCCCACAAGATGAGGGCACGGGGCCATTCAACTCACGCGGTCCCGCCAGGCCATCACACTGGGAAACCTCGCACACCCCAGAAGCCCGCGTGTACACCGCCTGTCCCAATAGCAAGGGCGCGGTTTGGGTCTGCCCACCCAACGACTGAACTACGTGGCCCACAGCGCTCAACTAGTGAGCAGCGTGGCCCACAGCGCTCAACTAGTGAGCAGCGTGGCCCACAGCGCTCATGAGGATCGCGACGGGACGGCCCGCGTTCAGGCCCGCGGAGCGGGTCGGCTGATCCGGGCGGCGGCCAGGTCACGCAGGCTGACCACGCCGCGCACCTCCCGGCCTTCGAGCACCGGAAGGTGCCGGAAACCGTGCAGCAGCATGAGCTGGATGGCGTCCTCGGCCGTGGTGTCAGGGGACGCGTGCTCCGGGTCCTTGGTCATCCACGCGGACACCGGAGATGTCGTCAGATCGCTTCCGGATGCCGCGGCGCGGAGCACGTCCCGCTCGGTGAGGATGCCGGCCAGGAAACGGCCTTGCAGGATCAGCGCCGATCCGGCCCTGTGCCGGGCCATGGCCGCGGCGGCCTCAGTCACTGAGTCATCGGGGCTAGTCGAGACCACGCGAGTGGTCATGAGATCCGCGACGGTCAGCACCCGGCGAGGACGGTCAGCCACTCTCGCCCACCTCGTCCAACTCCGGGTCCGCGTGCGGTGAGGACGGGCCGGATAGTTCTTCGGACAGCATGCGCCACAGCGACCCGGCCCATGCCGAAACATGCGGCCACCGCATCCAGAACAGTTGCAGGGTCGTCTCATCGAATTCAAGGTGCGCTCTCTCGGGCGAGATCGCGTCGGTGAAGTCCTCTAGCTGATGCATGACTTCGAGGAAGTGGTCTGCGCTGGCTTCCATGTGATCACCTCGGGCGGGAGACGGGGCGGCAACGTGGGAAGGGGTGAAAAGCGGCTGATCGGGTCGAGTGCGGTGATCCATACCCCGAAAGTGCGCGCCCGAAAGCACAAACCTGGCCCGGCGGCTTCGAGACTTAGCGCATGGGGCGCCCACTGTGACCGGCTAACGGGCCATCGAATACGTTTGCAGTTTGCGGCGTCATAGCACCGCAAACTGCAAACGTTTTGTCAGGTCGCCTCGCCCCCGCTCTGCATGGGGGCGATATGTCCGAAATGTCGGGTACGCACCAAGCCGTCGGCGGCCGCCATGATCTCGCCGCCCTGCTGTCCCGTGCGTAACGTTGTCAACCAACCAATTCTCCACGTGATCGTAAGATAACCGGCACAATGAGTTCCGTGGGTGTTCGGCGCGCACTGCTGCCCGCCTCCTCATTCGCGGACTTCGGCACCTTGCTGCGGGCCCTTCGCCACCGGGCAGGACTCACCCAACGCGAGTTCGGCATCGCGGTCGGCTACAGCGAGGCCCAGATCTCCCGGCTTGAGCAGGGCAAACGGCTGCCCGACCCGTCGGTCGTGGCGGCCTTGTTCGTGCCCTCGCTCGCCCTGCACGATAATCCCGAGGTGGCCGCCCGGCTGCACGCGCTGGCGCGGGCGGCCCGCGGCGACGCGCAGGCCGTGAACCCCGCCGCGAAGTCAGCGCCGCGGCCCGACCCCGCCGACCTGCTGGCGATCCCGGCGCCGCCGCGGCCGGACATCGACCGTCCGGGGACCGTCGCGCAACTGCGCGGTCGATTGATGAGCGACCGGTGCGTGCTCGTCTGCGGCCCGCCGGGCACCGGCAAGACCACGATCGCGGCGGCCGTCGCCAGGGAGCGCGCCGCCGACGTTCCAGTCTGCTGGCTTACCCTGACCCCGGGGATCACCACGCCGGCCGAGGCGGTGATCCGGCGGCTGGCCCGGTTCATGGCCGGCCACGGCCAGCGCGAGGTGGCGCCGCTCGCCGACCCGGCGCGGCGCGAGCGCGCGCTGCCGCGCGATGAGCAGTTGCATCTGCTGACCGCCGCGCTGAACCAGACCCAGGCGCTCGTCTGCCTGGACAACGCCCACTTGCTCGCCGCCGAGCAGGCGACGCTGGCGGTGGCCGAACTCCTCGCCACCGCCTCGCACGCGCAGATCCTCGCGATCAGCCGTGAGGAGATGCCGCTTTCCTGGCTCTCTCCGTTCCGCCTCGGCGGGCTGGAGCGGGCGGAGGCTCGCACGCTGATCCGCATGCTCCTCGGCCCGCGCCCGGTCCCGGTGCTGCTCCCGGCCGCGCTGGCCGAGCGGCTGATCGAGCGCACCGACGGCAACCCGATGCTCATCCGGCTGGCTCTTGGCCAGGTCCAGGCGGGCGGCCCGGATCCGGAGGCGCTCATCGAAGCGCTGGAAGCGGAGCCCGCGATCGCCGGGTATCTGCTGAACGCCACGCTGGCCGGTCTCGGCGAGGCGGGCCGGCGGCTGCTCGCGCTGCTCGCGGTCTTCCGCCACCCTGTCGACTTGCTCGACGAGCGGCTGCTGAACGCCAGCGCGGAGCTAGACGGCCCGTTCGACGTGCTCGGCGGCCTGGAAGAGTTGCGGCGCAGGCAGCTCGTCCAGCACGCGGCGATGGCGGCGCTGCATCCGCTGGTGCACGACCACGTATACGCCTGGCTGCCCGGACGCAGGCGGCTGCACCAGCTCGCCGCCGGGTACTGCGAGCAGGCGCTCGCCGACCCGCTCGAGGCGAGCTGGCATCACTGGCGCGCGGGCAGCGAGGAACGCGCCGCCGGCCTGCTGATCGCGAACGCCTCGGTGCTGATCGCCAACGGCCGGTCCGGGCGCGCGGCGGACTTGGCGGCGGACCTGCTCGGCACCGGCAAGGTGCCCGCCGCCACCGTACCCGGGCTGCTCGCGGCGCGTGGCGACCTGCTGCTGCGGACCGAGTACTCGGCCGAAGCCGAGGCGGCCTACCGGGAGGCGCTCGCGCGCATGCCAGAGCAGGCGCCAACGGCCCGGGCCGGGATCGCCTGGCGGCTCGCGCAGAGCCTGCTGCAGCGCGGGCAGGTGCGGGAGGCGCTCGCGCTGTGCCTGGACGCGGCCGCCCCGCTGCCGGCTGGCGAGCAGGTGGTGCGGGCCCAGCTGGCTGCCGTGCGGGGCTCGGCCCACCTGATGCTGTCGGAATACGGCGAGGCCACGGCCGTGGCGACCGAGGCAGCCGCGCTCGCGGACCTGATCGCCGCCGCGGCGCCCGACGTCGCGGCGCCCGACGTCACCACTCCCGATGTCGTGGCCTCGATACGGGCGCGCGCCTTCGCAGTGCTCGGGACGGTGGACCGGCTGCAGGGCCGCCCCAAGCCGGCGGCGCAGTGGCTGCGCAAGTCCGCGAACGCGGCGCAGGCGGCCGGGCTCACCGAGATGGCCGGCCGCACACTGTTCAACCTCGGCGGAGTCGCCCAGGATAGCGGCGATCCGGTCGGGGCCGAGGAGACCTTCGCGCAGGCACTGTCGAAGATGCGAGCCGTCGGAGACGTTTACGGAACATCACGGGCGCTGCACGCGCTCGCCCAGCTCCGGCATCAGAGCGGGGCGCTTGACGAGGCGCTGGCCTTGCTGGCAGAGGCCTGCGCGCTCAGGCGGCGGATCGGCGACCCGGCGGGGGCCGCGAACTCGGAGCAGGCGACCGCCCTCGTGCTGCTGTCCATGGGCCGGCTGCCGGAGGCGCGTGCGCTGATGTCCGCGGTCCTGGCCGCGACCGCCGAGCTTGGCGAGCGCCGCAGCCGAGGGTATTACCTGGATACGGCCGCCATGGTCGAGCTCGCCGACGGCGACTGGCGCAGCGCCGGAGAGTACCTCGCGCAGGCCCAGGCGATCGCCGCCGAGATCGGCGAACCGCGCCTGCTCGCCGAGATCGCCATCCACGGTGCGCTGTGCCTGCTCGCGTCCGGTGATCTGGACGCCGCACGCCGCGAGGCCGGCGAGGACGGGGCGATGGCCGATGCGACGGAGCCGGCCGGGAGCCCGCAGCCGGGGCTGGACCACCTGGCGCTCCGCGCCTGCCTCGCGCTCGCGGACGGCAACGCGCTTGGCGCGAGCGCGCTCGCGGCGGAACTGGAGCAGCGCGCCGCCGCGTGCGGGATGCTGCTGGACGTCGAGTCCGGGCAGCGCATCGCCGCCGCGGCCCGCGGCACCGCGCCGCCCCCGGACGGCTATCCGAGGCTGCTGTGGGTCCGAACGCCTTAGCGTCCTGATTACCCGACATTTCTTGCCAATGGGCTTGCCAGCCGCCGCCGCGGCGTCGGCCGCGCGGTTCCGCCTCGGCCTGCGCCAATGTCCTGCCGCGACCGCGGTGGCCTGGCAAGCGGGGTGAATTTCCCGATTTCGCGGCCACCAGCGTGATGATACGAAGCCCTTGTCAGGGCGGCCCATCCGAATGCGGGCCGCTCGCGCGAGGAAAGGAATCAGCGAATGGGACGGGAAAAGCGGGGCAAATTCGGGGTGGTTTCCGCGGTGCTGGCCGTCGCCGGCGCGGCGGCGCTCGCGATCCCTGCGTCGGCCCGGGCCGCGAGCACCGCGGGCACCGGGGGCGGCGCGATCATCGGCAGGCTTGTCGCGGTGGCGGGACCTGCCCCGGTGACCGTCGGCTACGCCGCCCGCAGCGCCGCGGCGGGCGGCCCGCTGGCGATATGCGCTAAGGCCGAACCCAAGGCGGAGAACCGCAAGGAGCAGTGCACCCGCCAGCACCTCACCTTCACCGTCACCAGGTTCTCCAGCGATGCCCCGCCCGTGGTCATCGGGACCGGGGAGATCGAGGCGCTGCACTGGGACAAGCTGAATCCGCTGCGCCGGACCTGGACCGACGGCGTCCAGGTCACGATGACCGACATGACGGGCGTCGTGGCGACCGCCGCGACTACCGGCGACATAATCCTCGGCTGCTCCGAATGCGACGGCTCGGCGCCGTCGTCGCCCTTCCTATTCGAGGAGGGCGTCCCGATCGTGCATGAGTTCACGGTGAGCTCACCGGGCAAGGCGATCGCCGCCACGGTGGCGACGCCGACGCTGTCCGTCGGCAACGCCAAAGCGGACAACGGCCCCGCGTCGGCCGAACTCCACGCGACGTTCGCCCGCTGCGACAGCGAGGACGTCTTCGGCGGCAGCCCGACAAGCGGGTGCGTGAACGACCTGTTCAAGCCGACGTTCGAGATCAGCCTGACGGGCACCGCCAAGGAGGTCGCGGAGCACATCAAGAGCGCGCAGGACAACCCGAAGAAGGGCCACTGGGGCCTGGAGGGCCACGGCAAGCCGCTGAGCCGGACCACGGACCCGGCGCAGATTAAGGCGAACCGCGAAGCCGCCTGCCCGAGCAAGCTCAAGCCGCCCAAGCCCGGTCAGTCCTGCGACGAGTACCCGTTCGCGTCGACACACGAAGGGGCGGCGACGAACAGCGAGTTCTCCCGGGAATGGGTCGACCTCGCGCAGAACAAACTGGCGGGCCTGCAGCTAGCCACCTTCTACAGGAAGAACCGGATCCTCAATGACGACGAGTTCTGGGTCGCCGTGACCGGCTAGCCCGCGACCCGGCAGTGTGGCTGCCCTCCGTTCGGATTAAAGTCCTTTTATCCCGAACGGAGGGTGGTTACCGCCTGATGATCATTGAACGCCAAGAGGACGTGACGCCGGCCGTGCTGGCTGTTATGCGGCAGACGACCGACCCGCGCCTGCGGGAGATCATGACATCGCTGGTCTCGCACCTGCACGCGTTCGTCAGGGACGTGCGCCTCACGGAGGAGGAGTTCCGCCTCGCGACCGCCATCCTCAACGAGATAGGGCAGGCGAGCACCGACACGCACAACGAGATGGTTCTGATGTCGGGGTCGCTCGGGGTGTCCACGCTCGTCTGCCTGCTCAACAACGGCGACCGGGGCGTTACCGAGACGCAGCAGTCCCTGCTGGGACCGTTCTGGAGGATGCACTCCCCGCGGGTGGACAACGGCGGCTCGATCGTCCGTTCGGACACCCCTGGGCCGGCCCTGTTCGTCGACGTGCTGGTGCGGGACCGCGCCGGCGATCCAGTCGCCGGCGCCGAAGTGGACGTGTGGCACTCCTCGCCGGTCGGGCTTTATGAGCACCAGGACCCCGAAGGACAGGCGCCGATGAACCTGCGCGGGAAGCTGGTCACCGACGAAGCGGGCCGCTTGTCGTTCCGGACGGTGAAGATGGCCGGCTACCCCATCCCGACGGACGCGGTCGTGGGCCGTCTGCTCAAGGCACAGAACCGCCACCCCTTCCGCCCGGCGCACCTGCACGTCCTGATCTTCAAAGAGGGCTACAAGACGCTGATCTCGCAGATCTACGCGCCCGACGACCCGCACCTCGACACAGACGTTCAGTTTGGCGTCACCCGCGCGACGATCGGCGACTTCAAGCGGCACGACGAACCGCACCCGGCCGACTCCGGCGTGCAGACGCCCTGGTACTCACTCGACTGCGCGTTCGCCCTCGAGCGGGGCGAGGCCCGGCTCCCGCGGCCCCCGATCAAGTAGTGACGGTCATGGGTGCCACGCGGGATGCGCTGGCCGGCGATCTGGCGCCGTCCGGTGTGCTGCGCGCCGCGATCAACCTGGGCAACCCGGTCCTGGCGCGGGGTCCGGCCGCTCAGTCGACCGGGTCAGGGCCGACCGGGTCAGCGCCTACCGGGAATGAGCCGACCGGCGTAGCGGTGGACATCGCCCGCGAGCTCGGGGCGCGGCTCGCGGTTCCGGTGGAGTTCGCGTGTTTCAGTGCCGCGCGCAAGAGCCTGGCGGCGATGCTGGCGGGCGACGCCGACATCTGCTTCCTGGCCATCGAGCCGGCCCGGGCGGCCGAGGTCGCCTTCACCGCGCCGTATGTCCTGATCGAGGGGGTGTTCGTGGTCCCTGAGAACTCCGGCATCGCCACGGTCGCGGACGTCGATCGCGAGCACGTGCGCATCGGCGTGAACCAGGGGTCGGCCTACGACCTGTTCTTGTCCCGCACGCTCACGCGGGCCACCCTGGTACGCGGGGAGGACGGGATCGCCCTGTTCCGCCAGCAGGGCCTGGACGTCGGCGCGGGCATCAGGCAGCCCGTCAGCGACTTCGTCGCGAGCCATCCGGGGTTCCGCTTGATCGGTGAGCGGTTCATGCAGATCCGGCAGGCCCTAGGGACCACGCGGACCCGCGCCCCAGGCACCATCGAGTTCCTCGCGGCGGCCATCGAGCAGCTGAAAGCCAGCGGCTTCATCGCCGACGCGCTGCGGCGCTCTGGCCAGGACCCCGCCCTCGTGGCTCCGCCCGCCGTGACTGCGCCAGGGGGCGCATGACTTCTCCTTTCGGCCTGTCCGGTCGGGTGGCGCTCGTCACCGGATCCTCCCGCGGCATCGGGTCGGCGATCGCAGACGGCCTCGCCCGCGCCGGCGCGGCGGTCATACTCAACGGCCGGGACGAGTCCCGGCTCACCGACGCGCTCGAATCAGCGCGCCGCCGCGTCCCTGACGTCACGTGGAGCGCTTGCGCCTTCGACGTGACGGACGAGAGCGCGGTCAACGGCGCCATCGCGCACTGCGAGGCCGCGGTCGGCCCTATCGACATCCTGGTGAACAACGCGGGCGTGCAGCTGCGCGCGCCGCTTACCGAGATCTCCGCGCAGAACTGGCGCGCCGTGATCGACACCGACCTGACGAGCGCCTTCATTGTCGGGCGAGCCGTGGCGCGCGCGATGATCCCGCGCGGGCGCGGCAAGATCATCAACGTCTGTTCTGTCCAGTCCGAACTCGCGCGGCCAGGGATCGCCGCCTACACCGCCGCCAAGGGCGGCCTGCGCAATCTCACGCGGGCCATGGCGGCCGAATGGAGCGGCGCCGGCCTGCAGGTAAACGGCCTCGCGCCCGGCTACATCCTGACGGAGATGACCAGACCGCTCGCCGAGGATCCCGACTTCGACGCGTGGGTGCGGAACCGGACGCCGGCCCGCCGCTGGGGCCGCCCGGAGGACCTGGCGGGGCCGGCCGTATGGCTAGCATCGCCAGCGTCCGACTTCGTCACCGGCCAGGTGGTCTACGTAGACGGCGGCATGACCGCGGTCGTCTAGCCGGCCGCGGGTTTGCGGTCAGCGGTAGGCGCGAGCCTGCAGCTCGAAGAGCTCGGCGTAGCGGCCGCCGCAGGCGATCAGGTCGTCGTGGCTGCCCACCTCGACGACGCAGCCCTCGTGGAGGACGACGATGAGGTCGGCCGCGCGCACGGTTGAGAAGCGGTGGGACACGAACAAGGTCACCGCCCCGCTCCGCCGCGCACCACGCCGAGACGCCCCGACGTAGCGTTCGAACAGCGCCGCCTCCGTCGGTGCGTCCAGGCTGGCGGTCGGCTCGTCGAGCACGAGGAGGAGCGGGCGGTCCCGCATCATCGCCCGTCCGAGTGCCACCTTCTGCCACTGGCCGCCCGAGAGATCCCGCCCGTTGGCCTGTGACCGGCCGAGGGGGGTACCCAGCCCGTCGGGCAGGCCGTCGAGGGCGTCGGTGCCGTGCGCCCGGTCGAGGGCGGTGCGGATAGCCTGCTCGTCGCCGATGCGCGGCAGGTCGCCGATGCCGACGGACTCGCCGATGAGCAGCTCGAACCGGACGAAGTCCTGGAACGCCGCCGTCGTCCGCCGGCGCCAGCTCTCCACGTCGAGCTCGTCGAGGGAGACGTCGTCGAGCTGGATCGATCCCGCTGTCGGCCGGTACATGCCGGTGAGCAGCTTGACGAGCGTCGTCTTGCCCGCGCCGTTCTCGCCAACGAGCGCCACCGAAGAGCCCGCCGGCAACAGCAGCGACACGTCCTGGAGCACGGTCCGGTCCGTGCCCGGGTAGGTGAACGTCACGCCCGCGAGCCGGATGCCGTGGTCAAGCGCCTGCGGGACGGGCCGCGGTGCGGCGATCACCCGGCGGACGCTGCGGTGGTGGTCCTGGAGCCAGAACAGGTACTGCGCGGCGCGCGAGTTCGTCGCGATCTGGCTGAGCGCACTGGACACCTGGGACATCTGTTGCTGGGTGCGCTGGATGAGGGCGGCCACCATGACGACGTCGCCGTAGGACGTCTGACCGTGGACGGCCCGGATGGCGAGCAGCACGATCGAGCCGGCGAAGCCCGCACCATAGACAAACCAGCCCGCGCCGCTTTCCAGTGCGCCGACCACGACGCTGCGGATCACCTGGCGGCGGACCTCTTCGTTGAGCGACTGGTGGCGCATGGCGATCTCCGCGCGCAGGCCGAAGCTGCGCAGCTCGCTGGCCTGCGCCGGCGTCGAGGCGAGATCGAACATGCTGTTCGCCAGCCGCCGCCGCTCGACGAGGGCCTGGTCGGTCCGCATCCGCCGCCGGGCCGCCAGGTCGTCGCCGACGAGAGGGAACGCGACGAGCAACGGCAGCAGGGCGAGGATCGGGTCGACGGTGGCCAGCAGCACGACGACGGTCATCAGGCGCACGAACAGCACGAGGGTGAGCAGGTTCTGGGTCGGCGCGTTCGACAGGGTGTAGAGGTTGCGCTGGAGCAGGTCGAGCTGCTTGAGGTAGTCGGGTCGCTCGTGGTGCTCAAGGCCGGAGATCGTTGTCGTGAGCCGGGCGACGCGCGACGACAGGTAGCCGGTGCAGAGGTTGCCGATGTAGAAAGCGGTCATCGCGGACAGCCCGTTGAGCACCCAGGAGACGCCGAAGAGCACTCCGACCAGGAGCGTTCCTGCCACGACGCCGCGGCCGTGGCCGGCCACTATGGCATCGATGACCACCTTCAGGCCGATGGTGTAGCTGACCGACGAGACGGCCGCCGCCGTCGCGACCACCACTCCGAGCGTCATCGCGGCAGGGCCCGCCGCGAAGCCGTAGAAGAACAGGATGTACAGCCGACGGGCAGCCCGGACGTGCCACGGCGGATTCACGGCGCCGCCTCCTGCTCTTCGGCGGGCTGGGGGCCGGTAAAGCGGGCGGCCTGGGCGAGGAACATCTCGGCGTAGCGGCCGCCGCGTTCCACCAGCGCCTCGTGGGTTCCCTCTTCCACGATCCGTCCGCCGTCGAGCACGCAGATCTGCTCGGCACGGCGCACCGTGGAAAAACGGTGCGAGATGACGATCGTGGTCGCGCCGGCGGTGATCTCAAGGAAACGGTCGAAGAACTCGGCCTCGGCCCGGACGTCGAGCCAGGCGGTGGGCTCGTCGAGGACCAGCACGCGGGCGCCATGGCTGATCGCGAACAGCGCACGGGCCAGCGCCACGCGCTGCCACTGCCCGCCCGACAGGTCCGCGCCGCCGGCGTACTCGCGTGACAGCACGGTGTCCCAGCCGTGCGGAAGCCCCTCGATGAGGTCGAGCGCCCCGGCCTGGCGGGCCGCGGCGATGATCCCTGCCTCGTCGTCGAGGTGGGCCGGCGAGCCGAAGCCCACGTTCTCCCGCGCCGAGAGGGGGTACCGGGTGAAGTCCTGGTTGACGACGCTCACCTGCCGCTGCCACGAGCCCGGCTCGATCTCGGTGAGGGGAATTCCGTCGATGACGATCGCGCCGGCGGTGGGGTCGTGCAGGCGGGACAGGAGCTTGACGAGGGTGGTCTTGCCGGCGCCGTTCAAGCCGACGATCGCCGTCGAATGACCGGTCGGAACCACGAGGTCAAGCCCGGACAGGACCTCCTGGTCGGACCTCGGGTAGCGGAACGACACCCGCTCGAAGCGGACCTCCCGTTCGGGCAGGCGGACGGCCGGGCGGGTGCCGGCCAGCGGTGCGCCCCGGTCCCGCAGCTCCCGCTCCAGCTCGTCGACGTCAGGCAGGGCCGACACCATGTGCTGGAGCTCCATTTCGTTGCGGCCCAGGGTGCCGACCTGGGAGGTGGTGACGAGCATGACGAGCATGATGGTCACCTCGCCGAGGCCGATCTCGTGGTGGAACCCCGCCCAGGCGATGGCGGCGCTGCCGCCGACGTAGGCGAGCAGCACCGGGACGAACAGGCCGAGATAGCTGCGGATGAAGCGCAGCCGCCCGCGGTGGGAGAGCTTAGCCGCCTTCGCCCAGTACTGGCGGTACTCACCGACGATCCAGTCGCTCAGCCCGAAGACACGCAGCTCCTTGGCGGCACCGGAGCCAAGGGCAGTGTGCAGGAAGTAGTACGCCCGCCGGAACACATCGGTTCCTCCCCGGTACTGTGCCACCTGCCCGCGCATCGTCGCCTGGAGCGGCTGGCGGACGAGCAGCCAGACCGCGAGCATCGCCAGCCCGAGCCACCAGCGGAACAGGCCTAGCACGGCGCAGGCGATGAGCCCGGTCAGCATGTTGCCGAGGACGAGGGCGAGCGTGACCGGGGCATCGGATGGCCGGACGTTGAGCAGCTCGCCCCTGGCCCAGGCGAGCTTGTCGAGCAGCGCCGGATCCTCCAGGTGGGCGACGCCGGTCGGCTCAGACACGGCCGCCATGAGGCGCGCCTGGAGGTCGTCGTTCAGGCGGGTGCGGACGACGAGCGTGAGAATGTCCTGATAGGGGCCGAGCAGAAGGTTGGCCAGGTAGGCCACGCAGGTGAAGGCGAGCGCCAGCTCCAGCCGGTGACCAGCCGCCGAGCTCATCCCCTGGCGGATCGCCGCCGGGAGGTCACCGATGACGAGCCCAAGTGCGACAAGCACCAGGATCGGCAGCACGGCGTTCGCCACCATGAGCCCGGTGACGGCGAGGGACCAGCCCTTGCTCATCTCGAAGAGCAGGCGGACCGCCCGTACCCTCCCGGACGCCGCGATCCTTGCGCCAAAGGCCGCCGCGAGGGTGCGCGGCGAGCGGAAGGTGCCTCGCGAGGCGGCCATATCAGCGATTTTTCGCAACAGCAGCAGTCCGAGTCAACCAAATAAACCACAGAATGCCCCGCTATGAACCCGCGGACGGGCACACCGCGGCGGTCAGGCTGAGGATTGCCGAGACGCTTCGACCGCCGATGCTGGTTCGGGCTCGCGGAGGGGGAAGTGGCAGGCGGCCTGGTGGGCGCCGGTGGAAGAGCCGTCGCTGAAGGGGCGCAGCGGCGGCTCTTCCACCGCGCACAGCTCTTGAGCGCGGGGGCAGCGGGTGCGGAACCGGCAGCCGCTGGGCGGCGTGCGCGCCGAGGGGAGTTCGCCGGTGACCCCGCGGTGCTCTCTGGCGCGTTCGGCGGCGGGGTCAGCGACGGGAACCGTCTCGATGAGCCCCTTCGTGTACGGGTGCACCGGCGCGGAGTACACGGCGGCGGCGGGACCGGTCTCGACGAGCTTGCCGAGGTACATCACCCCGATGGTGTCGGCCATGTACCGCACCACCGAAAGGTCGTGCGAGATGAACAGGTAGGTCAGCCCGTGCTCCCGCTGCAGGTCGCGCATCAGGTTGAGGATCTGCGCCTGGATCGACACGTCGAGCGCCGACACCGGCTCGTCCGCCACGATCAGCGACGGGCCGGCGATCAGCGCCCGGGCCAGCCCCAGCCGCTGCCGCTGCCCGCCGGAAAACTCATGCGGATACCGCTGAGCGGCCGCCGCGGGCAGGCCCACCTCGTCAAGCATCGCGGCGACCCGCGCGGCCTGCGCGGACCGACTTCCATCTCGCGCAATGACCAGCGGCTCCCTCAAGATCGTCCCCACCCGCATCCGCGGATCCATCGAGGCATAGGAATCCTGGAACATCAGCGAAACGGTTCGCGCCCGCCGCCGCCGGTCCCGCCGAGACACCCGGCCGACATCCTCCCCGCCCAGGAAGATCCGCCCGCCGCTGGGCTTCTCCAGCCCCACGATCAGCCGCCCGATCGTGGTCTTTCCGCACCCAGACTCACCAACGAGCCCGAACGTAGACCCGCGCGGCACGTCGAACGACACATCCGCGACAGCGGACACAACCCCAACGTTGCGCTGCAGCACAGCCCCAGCGGTAACAGTGAAATCCTTAACCAAGCGATCGACCCGGAGAAGCTCCACCTCCTCCCCAGACGCGGCGACGGGCGCGAGCGGATGTTCCTGCCGCCGTTCGGTAGACGCGGCGGCAGGAACATCCGCCGAGCCCGGAGCCCCACCGGCCGTCCCGACCGGGAAGAAGCAGCGGAACTCATGAGAGTCGCCACCGTTCGTTAGGGATGGCTCAAGTTCTTCGCATTTTGACTGCGTGTAGCGGCAACGGGGCGCGAACTTGCAGCCGGGCGGCGGCGCCGTGAGGTCCGGCGGCTGGCCGGGGATGTTGTACAGCCTCGTGACGCCCGCCGTCTCGCTGGCCGCCTTCTCGGGCAGCGCCGAGAACAGCGCCTCGGAGTACGGATGGCGCGGGTTGGCGAACAGCTCCTCGGTCGTGGTGGTCTCCACGATCCTGCCCGCGTACATGACCGCGACGCGGTCCGCCCGCCCGGCGATCACGCCCAGGTCGTGGGTGACCAGGATGACCGCCATGCCGAGCTTGACCCGCAGGGAGTCGATCAGTTCGAGGATCTGCTTCTGGATGGTGACATCAAGGGCCGTCGTCGGCTCGTCGGCGATCAGCAGCTTGGGCTCGCAGGCCAGCGCCATCGCGATCATGACGCGCTGGCGCATGCCGCCGGAAAGCTGGTGCGGGTAGTTGCCGACGCGCTCGGCGGGACGAGGCATGCCGACGAGTCCGAGCACCTCGACCGCGCGGGCCATCGCCGCGGCACGCGACGCTCCCCGGTGCAGCAGGACGGACTCGGCGATCTGGTCGCCGATCGTCATCGTCGGGTTCAGCGAGGTCAGCGGGTCCTGGAACACCATGCCCACGGCATTGCCGCGGACTTGCCGCATCGCGTCGTCGGTCAGCGCCGTGACGTCGGTGCCTGCCACGCGGATGCGGCCGCCGGTGATCGCGCCGCCGGCCGGGAGCAGCCGCATGATCGACAGCGCGGTCATCGTCTTGCCTGAGCCCGATTCGCCGACGATGCCCAGGCACTCGCCGGCCGCCACCGACAGCGACACGCCGTCGACCGCCCGCACCACGGAGCGCCGCAGCCGGATCTCGGTGCGCAGGTCCTCGATCTCAACGAGAGTTGTCATCGGCGCTGCAACCTCACCTCGAAGGCGTCGCGGAGCGCGTCGCCGATGAAGTTGATGGCGATGACCACGCAGATGATCGCGATGCCGGCCGGGAAGATCTGCCACCAGTAGCCGTCGTAGACGGAGTTGATGCCGCTGTTGAGCATGCCGCCCCAGTCGGTCTGCGGCGGCCGGATGCCCAGTCCGAGGTAGGACAGGGCGACGACGAGCAAGATCGCGTCGGCGACCTGGAACGTCGCGTTGACGACGATCGTGCCGACGGCGTTGGGGGCGATGTGCCGCAGCACAGCGCGCACCGAACCGCCGCCCATCACCCGCATCGCCTGGACGTAGTCACGCACTCGCAGGGATAGCGCCTCGCCGCGGATGAGCCGCGAGGTGGACAGCCAGGACGTCAGCGCGATCACCAGGATCAGCTCGGTCTCGGTAGGCGGGAACATGGACACCACGACCAGCGCGAGGAACAGGGTGGGAATGGCGAGCAGCGCGTCGACGACGCGCATCATGACGATGTCGGTGACGCCGCCCAAGTACCCGGCGACCGCGCCCCACAGCGTGCCCAGGCAGGTGGCCAGGACCGCGGCGGCAAGGCCGACTTCCAGGGAGATCTGCCCGCCGGTCATGAGCCGGCCGAGGATGTCGTAGCCGTTGTTGTCCGTGCCGAGCGGGCGGCCTGCGCCGGGCGGCAGGTTCTCGTTGGCCAGGTTCACGTGCACCTGGTCGGTGTGGTAGAGCAGCGGCCCGAGGAAGCAGAACGCGAAGACAACGGCGAGGATGATCACGCCGGCGATGGCGAGCCTGTTTTCCAGGAACACCTCGAGGCCCCGCGCGAACATGCCGCGCGTCTTGCCGGGCGCTCTAGGCAGCCCCGGGCTGGGGAGAATGAGATCTTCGGTGGCGGCGCGGATCGTCATGACCGGGTGTACCTCACCCTGGGATCGAGCACCGCGTAGCCGATGTCGGCGAGCAGCGACCCCGCAACCGTAACGATCGCGACCACGATGATGAAGCCGAGCAGCGTCGGATAGTCCTGCTGCTGTGCGGACTTGAAGAACAGGTAGCCCATGCCCGGGTAGTTGAACACCGACTCGGTGATCAGCGCCCCGGACATGATCGCTGGCAGCGACAGGCCGAGCAGCGTGGCGATCGGGATCAGCGAGTTCCGCAGCACGTGCCGCCACAGCACCCGCCTGCCCGAGGCGCCCTTGGCGAGTGCCGTGCGCACGTAGTCCTCGGTGAGGTTGTCCATCACCGCCGATCGCGTGTAGCGGGAGAACAGCGCGATCGTCACCAGCGCCAGCGTGACCACGGGCAGCGTCAGGTCCCGCCAGTCGGTGACGTCGCTGACCAGCCCGCCTTGCGGGCCCTCGGGCCCGAAGACGTGCAGCTTGACGGAGAACACCAAGATGAGCACGGTGCCGACGAAGAACGTGGGGGCGGCGTAGAACAGGAACGACATCGCGGTGAAGGAGTAGTCGACGAGCTGGTTGCGGCGCACCGCCTGCCACAGCCCGATCGGCAGCGCGACGATCAGCGCGAGCAGCGTGGAGACGCCGACCAGCCAGATCGTCTTGGGCAGGTGCGAGCCGAGCAGCGACGCGACGCTCTGGTCCAGGGTCCAGGAGAATCCCAGGTTGCCCTGGAGCAGGTGGCCGAGCCACAGCAGGTACTGGGCGGTCCACGGCTTGTCGAACCCGTACTCGTGGTTGAACGCGGCGAGCACCTGCGGGTTGCGGTAACTGGACGGGCCGAGGATCGCCACCGCCACGTTGCCGGGGATGGCGCGCAGCAAGATGAATGTGATCATCGTGACGAGCAGCACCACCACCGCGGCCTGCAAGACCCGGCGGATCAGGTACCCGGTCACTGGGCGAAGTACCAGTCTTCGGGGTTGAGGTTGCCCGTGGTGCTCTGCGGCAGGACGCCCCGCAGGTTGTCGCTGACCTCATACAGCGCGTACGCGCCGTTCGGCTGCCACACCATCGGGACCTGGGCGGACAGGTAGTTCTGCCAGTCGAACAGCGCGGCGCTCGAGTGCGACGTGAGCGTCTGGCTGATCATGTCGTCGTTCTGCGAGTTGGAGTAGCCGCCAGAATTCGCGCCCGAGCCGCTCTCGAACAGCGTCTCGCCGGTCGGGTAGTAGTCAGGCACGAACGACCAGCCGCCGCCCCAGTTCACCATGTCCCAGTTGCATGAGTTGTGCGCGACTACGCAGTTGGGTGCGCCGATGGCGGTCACCTGGTTGAACGGCTTGGGCTCCAGGTTCAGCTTGATCCCGATCAGCGACGCGTTCGACTGCAGCTGGCTCATCTCCGACTCGATCCAGTTGATCCCGGTGGCGTACGGCAGGTTGAAGACGAGCTGGTGCCCCTTGGCGATGCCGGGACCGCACAGGCTCGGGTCCTGGCAGGTCGTGATCCCGTTGGGCACGACGTTCCAGCCGTGGCTCGCGAGCAGCTGCTTGGCCTTGGCCGGGTTGAACGGGAACGGGTCGCCCTGCTTGCCCTGCGCCGACAGGTAGGACGTCGCCGGATAGGTTCCCACCGGTCCGACCGTGTAGGAGCCGTACCCGTGCAGCGGGCCGTTGATGATCGCCTGCTGGTTCATCATGTACTGCAGTGCCTGCCGGAAGTACAGCTGCCTGTTGACGGGGCCGTTGCCGGTGGTCGACTGCAGGTTCACCGGGAAGTAGTTGATCGCCCACTGGATCAGCGGCGCGAGCGTGTACCCGTTCACCGGGTTCGTCCCGACGGTCGCGCCGGCCGGCTTGGTCGGCGCGTCGGTGGTGGGCAGGTACCCGACGTCGAGCTTCTGACCGCTGCCGCCGGACGCCGCGGCCTGCAGCACGTTGTACTCCGCGCTTTCCGTGGTGAACGGGACCTCTTCGAACTTCGCCAGGGTCGGCTTGACCGGACCGGAGTAGGACGCGTTCGGCACGAACGTGGAGTGGCCGTCCGGGTTGAAGCTGGCCAGCTTCCACGGGCCGTCCACGATCGACCACAGCGGTGAGTTAACCCACGTGGACAGGGCCTTGGACTGGCTGTCCAGGTAGCTGTACACTTTCGCGCAGTCGCTCACGTTGGTGACGCAGTCGCTCGGCCCTGCCGCGGTCCTGTCCCAGGCCAGCGGCATCGGGGTGAGCTGGCTCAGTTCGTTATCGGTGAACCAGTCGGGGTTGTACGCCTTGTCCATCATCATCGTCAGCGTGTTGGCGCTGACCGCCTTGGCGTCGGTGATGTTGGCCGGGAACAGGCCCGGGACGTAGTCGCCCCAGTCCTGTGCGCCGACCGCCTGCTCCATGTGAATCCAGAACAGCAGGTCCTGCGCGTTGACCGTCTCCCCGTTAGACCACTTCCAGCCTTTCATGGTGATGGTCACCAGCCTGCCGTTGTAAGCCGGCGGATTCGCCAGGCTCAGGCCCGTGTTGAGCGTCGGGCTGGCACCGTTTCCGAACCAGTAAAGCGGCCGGTACATCAGGTACTGGAACTCCTGGGCGTTCACGGAGCTGAAATACGTGCTGCTGCTGAACGGGAATATGTAGTTCGGCGACGACGAAGGCTGCAGCGCCCAGGTGGCGGTGCCGCCGGACACCTTGGTGCCGCCAGTCGGCCCGTTGCCGCTGGTGCCGGTTGTACCGTGGCTTCCGCCCCCGCTGCACGCGGCGACCGCCAAGGCGAGGACGGCTGCTACCGCCATCGTCACGCGCGGTCTATTGTGAAGGTGCCTATTGTGACCGGGCCATTGCAGGCTGTGCATAGCGAATTCCCCTCCGTACGATTGCGGTTGGCAGCCGGGAAGTACCGCAATTCCTTTCAATTCGCCGGCCGAATCGTTGTGTTCCCGTGACCGATGTCTAGCTTGGCCTGGCGGGTTCGATCGGTGGATTCTGGATATACAGCGAAATCGGTTTCCGTGTCCCGGGGCAATGAATTCGGGGACGACCGAAGCATCGCCCGCTAGGGGTGGCACGGGTGAGCAACGTGCAAATAGGGAGACGGTCGTGGTTCGTGTTAACTTCACTCCCAGTGATGCGGCGCGCACCCGGTTCGCCGCTGCTCCGGCTCCGCTAGTCGAGACCGCGATGGCGTTGGTGGAAATGCGGCGCACGTTTGCCGGTCACGGCCGGCCGCGCACCAGCCCTTGGCTGCGCGAGGCGCGGCGGGACTTTCCCGCGACCGCGCGCCCCCTGCTCGACCTGCTCGGGCCGCTCGGGCCGTGGCCGGACTTCGTCGACTCACTCGCGCCGGACATCGAGGAGGCGCTCGAGGAGGTCCGCGCCACCTCGCCTGCCCATATGCGCTGGGATCTGAGCGGTGTCTGGAGGGATCGCCCAGGCCGACCGCCTACCTGGGTCCGCAACCTGGCCGACGGGGATCGCGAGGCTATGGACCTGGTAGTCGGGGCGTTGCGCGATCTGCACGCCGCGATAATCACGCCGCGCTGGGATGACGCGCTCGTCGCATTCCACGCGGACGTGGCCAGGCGGATGCCGCTGCTCGCCGCGGGAGGTCCTGAGGCGCTGTTCAGCACGCTGCACCCCAAGCTGCGCTGGCGCGACGACGGGCTGGACCGGTCCGGGATCAACCGCGTATGCGACCTGCGGGGGGCCGGGATGGTGATGATCCCGTCCGCGTTCTGGGCAGGAGAGCCAGTGCTCGGCTGCACAAGCGAAAGCCGCCCGGGGATCATGCTGTACGCCGCCGCGCCGCAGGACGGTCACGCGGCAGCCCGCGACGACGCCGACCCCGCCGCCGACAGCCTGGCCGCGCTGATCGGTCCCACCCGTGCCGCGGTCCTGCGCGCGCTGCGAGAACCACGCGGCACCGCGGAGCTGGCTGACACGGTGTGCATCAGCCCGGCGACGGCTTCCGAGCACGCGAAAGTGCTGCGCGAGGCTCAGCTCATCGAGACGCGCCGCGAGGGCCGTGCGGTCAGCCACTCGCTGACCCCGCTCGGCCGCACGATCCTCGGACAGCTGCCGGACGCGACTGCCTTCCGTCGGCAGGCGGGCTAGTCAGCTCCGCCGCGCGGCCTCGGGCTGGCCGCGCCGGTGACCACACCATGCCAGTACTCGGCGCGGCGCATGAGGTCCTCGCCGAAGGACTTGAGGAACTGTCCGGTGTCGGCGAGCCGGGCGCCCGCCGGGGTGTCCGGGCCGAGTACCTCGGCGCCGTCGAGCGCCACCTCGGCGAAGATGGCGTTGGTGCGGCCGCTGGCGATCGTCGCCCGGTACCACACGTCGTCATCGACGATGTACCGTTCCCGCCTGCCATCCCGTTCCCGCCGGACGAGCTGCTGGGCTTCGAGCACCCCGATCGACTTGGAGATGGTCGCCGGGCTCACCCGGAGCCGCCTGACCAGCTCCGCTGAGGTCATGCTGCCCGAGTCCGTCATGGTCAGGCAGGAGAGCACGCGGCAGATCGTCCTGGGCATGCCCATCCGCACGAGCGCCTCAGTGAAACGCTCCTCGAACTGGTCCACCGCGGCCGGATCGCGTCCGTCTTCGCGAGCGTCAGCGGTGGCCGCCGGCAGCGCCGGGGCGGTGCCGCGACGGCGGGCGCGCTGCCGGGTGGCGCGCTGGGCCTGGTCGGCGCGGTAGCCGGCCTGCCCGCGGTTGCGGTTGACCTCGCGGGTGATCGTGGAAGTCGGCCGGTCAAGCCGACGCCCGATCTCGGCGTGCGAGAGCCCTTCGGCCAGCCAGGCGGCGATCCGCCGCCGGTCCTCCTGAGTCAGCCTGCCCCCGGGCATCGGCGCTCTCCTCTCGTGTCTCGTTGCAGAGCATACCTTAATCGACACACTCATTGCAACGAAAGCAGCATGATTCGTTGCGTTAGATGCCATGGGTCATTGCAATAATTTTGCGCTGTTTACCTGTGAATATAGGATATTGGCTTCGAATCGACGTTGACTGATCTCGAAACGCAACGTAGCGTTTGCTAGGTAAGAAACCTTTCTGGAGAACGAAAGCAACTTGGAGGGACGATGAGCTCCGCGACGCCGGAGGCCACGACGGTGCGGACCGCGATAGCCGTGTCCGGCCTGCGCAAGTCCTACGGAGAGCACACAGTGCTTGACGGGATCGACCTGACCGTCCAGCAGGGCACGGTCTTCGCCCTCCTCGGCCCGAACGGCGCGGGCAAGACCACCACGGTCCAGATCCTGTCCACGCTGATCGACGCCGACGGCGGCCAGGTCACGCTGGCCGGGTACGAGCTGAACAGCCAGCCGGCCAAGGTCCGCGAGGTCATCGGGGTCACCGGCCAGTACTCGGCGGTGGACAAGCTGCTGACCGGCCGGGAGAACCTGAAGCTGATGGCCAGCCTGTACCACCTGAGCCGCGCCACGGCGAAGACACGCACCGCGGAGCTGCTCGAACGGTTCGACCTGACCGAGGCCGCGGACAAGCTGGTCGCGACCTATTCCGGCGGCATGGCGCGCAAGCTCGACCTGGCGATGACGCTGGTCAGCGACCCTGCGATCATCTTCCTCGACGAGCCGACCACAGGCCTGGATCCGCGCAGCCGCCGCACGATGTGGCAGATCGTCAAGGAGCTGACCAGCGGTGGCGTGACGATCTTCCTCACCACCCAGTACCTGGAGGAAGCCGATCAGCTCGCGGACCAGATCGCGCTGCTCGATCACGGCGCTGTGATCGCCCAGGGCACGCCGCAGCAGCTCAAGCGGATGATCCCCGGCGGCCACATCACGCTCAGGTTCGCCGACGCGGAAACGCTCAGCAGGGCACAGGCGGTCATCGGCCGACCAGGCAGGGCCGACGTGGCGGCGCTCAGCCTGCAGGTCCCCACCAGCGGGAGCGTGCCGGAGTTGCGCGGCATTCTCGCCAGCCTCGACGACCACGGCATTGACACAGCCGAACTGACCGTGCACACACCCGACCTCGACGACGTATTTCTCACCCTCACCGGGCGCTAACAAGTAAGGAGACGCTCGATCATGACAACCGCGCTGGCGGACTCGGCGATCATGCTGCGCCGCAACGTCAAGCACATGCTCAGGTACCCGTCGATGACCCTGTTCATGATCCTCATGCCGGTGCTGTTCCTGCTGCTGTTCGTCTACATCCTGGGCGGAACGATCGGCCCGGGCGGCGGCGCCGGCCACGCGGGCCGGGGCGCCTACGCCACCTTCATCACCCCCGGCATCCTCGCGCTGACCGCCGTCGCGGTCACCACCTCGACCGCGGTCTCCGTGGCCAGCGACATGACCACGGGCATCGCGGCCCGGTTCCGCGCGATGCCGATCGCGCGGGTCGCCATGCTGGCCGGCCACGTCGGGGGCGCGGTGATCCAGACCGTGCTCGGTATGGTCGCGGTGACCGCGATCGCGCTGCTGGTCGGCTTTCGCGCGACGGCGAACGCGGCGGACTGGCTCGCCGCCGCCGCCATCTTGATCATGTTCGCCTTCGCGCTGACGTGGCTGGCGGTCGCCCTCGGCCTGGCCGCCAAGACCGTCGAGTCGGCGAGCAACGCGCCGACGCCGCTGATCATCCTGCCGTTCCTGGGCAGCGGCTTCGCGGCGACGCACTCGATGCCCACCGCGGTCCGCTGGTTCGCCGAGTACCAGCCGTTCACCCCCGTGATCAACACCGTCCGCGGCCTGCTCACCGGCGGACCGATCGGTCACAACGCGGCCATCGCGATCGCCTGGTGCCTGGTGATCACGCTCGGCAGCTGCCTGTGGGCCAGCAGGCGACTGCGCCGCGGACGCGGCTGAGCAACCGATTCAGGCTTAAATATCGTCATGACAAACAGTGGGGCCGAGCCGCAGCGCGGCTTTGGGACGGAGCCGCTACGCGGCAAGACCGTCGTGATCACCGGCGCGAGTTCCGGGATCGGCGCCGAAGCGGCGCGGCGGCTCGCCGACTTGGGCGCCACGGTGGCGGTGGTGGGCAGGTCTTCGGAGAAGACCGCGGCGGTCGCCCGGCGGATCGGCGGCCAGGCACACGTGGCGGACTTCACCCGGCTGGACGACGTGCGCCGGCTCGCCGCCGACCTGCTCGCCGCGTACGAGCGGATCGACATCCTGGCCAACAACGCGGGCGCCATCCACACGGGCAGCGCCGCCAGCGCCGACGGCCATGAGATGACCTTCCAGGTCAATCACCTGGCGCCGTTCCTGCTGACGAACCTGCTGCTCGACCGGCTCGCCGCCGCTCCCGACGGGGCCAGGGTGATCAACACGGGCAGCAACGTCTACCGGCATGCCCGCCTGGACCTCGACGACCTCGACGGCGGCCGTGGCGGCGGTGGCCGCGGCGGCGGCGGTGGCGGCGGTGGCGGTGGGGGCGGTGGCGGTGGCGCCCGCGCGTACCCGGCGTCCAAGCTCGCCACGATCCTGTTCACCCGGGAGCTCGCGCGGCGGACGCGAGGCACGGGCATCACGGCCTCGTCGTTCCACCCGGGCGTGATCGCCACCGACCTCGGCCGGGAGAGCCCCTTCTTCCGGCTCATGAACTCCAGGCTGGGCCGGGTCGTGCTGTCCACTCCGGAGCGGGGCGCCGAGCCGCTCCTGCGCCTGGCCACGATCGCCGACCCGCGCAGCGTCAACGGCGTCTACTTCAACCGCCTCAAACCCGAAGAGCCCGCCAACCCGCAAGCCCGCGACGCCGACCTGGCCCGCCGCCTGTGGGAACGGTCCGCGCGGCTGACCGGCCTGACCGCGCCATCCTCGTCGGCTGATGCCTGACTGGGCACGGCTGCGCCGCTCGCTGTGGCAGCCGCCCCGGCCGCACGGCGAGCAGCCGCGCGAGCGGACGGTCGGCCCGCTCGAGCTCTTCTACGACCTAGCCGTGGTGGTGCTCGTCGCCCAGGCCGCCCACCGGCTGGCCGGGCACCTGACCTGGCCCGGGCTCGGCGAGTTCGCCGTGGTGTTCACGCTGGTGTGGATCGCCTGGGCGAACGGCAGCTTGCATCACGAGCTGCACGGCCGCGACGACGCCCGCGCCCGTAGCACGTTCCTGCTGCAGATCCTGCTGCTCGCCGCGATGGGCGCCTTCATCCCGCAGGCTGGCGGCGCGCGCGGAGCGGCCTTCGCGGTTGCGGCGGCGGTGCTGTTCGCCGTGCTGGCCGGCCTGTGGCTGCTGGCCGCGCGCGGCGATCGTCCCGAATACCGCCGGACGAGCCGGCTTTTCGTCGCCGGCACGGCCGCCTGCGCCGCCGCGCTGGCCGCCACCGCCTTCCTGCCGGCGAGCGCCCGCGTGCCGGCGTGGGGCGTGCTTGACGTCATCTACCTCGCCGGTTTCGCCGCCGTGGAACTGACGGCGGCCACAGGTCAGACGGCGCCCGCTTTCGTTGTCACCGACGCGCTCACCGAACGGTTCGGCGCGTTCATCATCATCGTGCTCGGCGAGACCCTGACCGGTGTGGTCGCCGGATTGTCCGCCGAGCCGGTCAGCGCGCTCGCCCTCGCCGTCGGGCTGGTCGCCGTCGTGGTCGCCTTCGGCGCGTGGTGGACATACTTCGACTTCGTCGGCCACCGCGTCGCCAGGCCGGACCGGCCGTCGAGCGTGCAGTGGCTGCTCGGCCACCTGCCGCTCACCGCGGCCATCGCCGCGATGGGCGCCGCGATGGTCAGCCTCGTCGACCACGCCCACGACGGGCGGACACCCGCGGCCACGGCGTGGGTGCTGTGCACGGGCGCCGCGGTCGTGCTGGGCGCGACGATGCTGGTCGCCGCCAGCCTGCAAGCCTGGGCCCAGCACCGCGGCTTGTACCGGGCGCTGGCCCGCACCTGCGCCGCCGTCGCAGTGGTCTGCCTCGGCCTCGGTGCCGCACGGCCGGCGCCCCTCGTCCTGGGCATCGCGCTCATTGTCCTGCTGAGCATCCCCTGGTCACTCGCCGTCGTCCGCCGACTGGCGGACTCAGCCGACCCGGGCGGTACCTGACGAAAGCAGGCACTCAGTCCGCCGGGTTGTCCGGCACGCGGCTCAGCACGACGCCGAAGTGGTCGCGGTACGCCGCCAGCAGCGCGTCGTCGGTCTCCAGCTGCTGCTCGGCGCGGGTCCCGGCCCGGGTCTGGATGAGGATCCGGCCGCTGATGGACACGCGGCCTTCCGGGGTCAGCCTGGAGCAGATCGTGCTGCGGGTGAAGTGCGACAGCGGTGACGTCTGCTGCCACCAGCATGTCGGGACGCAGTCGGCGAGGGACCGCTCGCGCCTTTCGAGGCGGTACTGCGGACGGCCGTCCCGCAGCACGTCGATGTCTCCCGCCTCGGCGTCGGCGAGCCGGAACACCCCGGCCGGATCGTCTTGGTCATCCCTGGCCTCAAGCAGCAGCGGATAGTCGCTATGGCTGCCGAAGCCCACGTCGGCGAGCCATGGCCCGCTGCCGTCGGCCGGGCGCACGATGAGCGCCAGATGATCGAACGGCGGGCCGAGGCCGGACTCGCCGTACACCCGGGCGGCGACCCGGCTCACCTGAGCGCCGAGCGCCTCGAGCAGCAGCGCGAACGCGCCGTTGAGCTCGTAGCAGAAGCCGCCGCGGCGACGCCGCACGATCTTGTCGAGCAGGTCGTGCTCGTCCAGCGAGATCGGCTCCGCCAGGTGAATGCTCAGGTTCTCGAACGGCACCGTCAGCTGGTGCGCACGGTGCAGCGCGCGCAGACCCGCCGCGTCGCACTCCGCCGGCGCGGTGACGCCGACGCGGTCCAGATACGCGAGCACGGTCCTTTGATCCATCGGTCTCCTCCGTCCGAGCCTGTCCGGATATTGTGCGCCGCCTGGTGGCCACGGCGCCGAGACCGGCAGAATTGGCGCACGATGAGAGCTCCACGATGAAAGCTCACAGCCCGCGGCGCCGGGTAGCCTCCGGCGGGGCGTTGCTGCTCGCCCTGTTCTGCCTCCGGGTGGGCTACGCGGCGCCAGTGTCGGCCACGGTGTCAGCCACGGTGCCCACAGTGTCAGCCACAGTGTCGGCCCCGTTGCCCGGAGAGACGGCCTTCAACATCAAGGGTGCGGGTGCGTCCTTCACCACGTCACTGCCGCCTAGCTCGGTAGCGACCTACGTGTGGCGGCCCGGCGGGCAGACCGTGCAGGAGTGGCGCACCACGGCCACCAGTTCGGGCCTCACCGAGGCACTGGACGCATCGCCGGCGTATCCGCTCAACGACGGCACTGATGCCGCCGCGCCGACGATCACGGTTAACAACAGCCCGTCCGCGCAGAAGCAGACGATCCGCGGGTTCGGCGCGGCGATGACCGATTCCGCCGCCTGGCTGCTGTCGGAGCTGCCTTCTTCGGGAAAGTTCTCACAGCAGCAAGCCATGAACGACCTGTTCGGCCAGTCCGGCGCGCGGCTGAGCGTCATCCGGGTCCCGGTCGGCGCCAGCGATCTGATCAACCCGGCCACCACGCCCGACGGGCGGTTTTCCCTGGCCCATGATGAGCGGTATACCTTGCCGCTCCTCGCCAAGGCCAACGCGCTTGCGCCGGATCTGGCGCTCATCGCCACCCCGTGGAGCGCGCCGGCCTCGATGAAGGTCGACGGGTCGTTCAACGGCGCGGACTGCTCGAATCTCGCCCTGGCCGACGCGCGGAACACCCTGATCGGCGGCGACTACAAGGCCTACGCGGACTACCTGGTGAGCTTCGTGAAGGACTACGAGGCGTCACCCTGGAACTTGCCAGTGAGGTTCGTCTCGATGCAGAACGAGCCGGAGAACTGCAAGAACTACGCGACGATGAACCTGACCGAGCCCGATGAGGTCAGGCTCGCGGGCATCATGCGGACCGAACTCAATGGCGCGCACCTTAACGGCGTCGGCGTCCTGGGCTTCGACCACAACTGGTACCGCGATTCCAGCGTGGACTCGTTCCCGAAGAACCTGGCGAGCCAGGCCGGCGGCAACGTCGCCGCCATCGGCTACCACTGCTACGACAGCGGCGGCAACCCCGACGCGTTCAGGACGCAACTGCAGACGACCAAGCCCGAAGTGATGATGACGGAGTGCACCGGCACCGGCTCCAACTCCAGCGGGGTCGCCGCGAACCTCGTGAACGAGGTCCGAGACGACCTCATGGGCCCGATCCAGAACCACGCGACCACGTCGCTGTACTGGAGCATCGCCATGGAACCCAACGGCGAGCCGCACGCCACCCCCAGCCAGAGTTGCCAGAGCTGCCGGGGCATGCTCGCCATCACCGTCAACAGCACCGCGGCCAAAGCCGGGAACTCCTTCACCCCCAACCAGGACTACTACTACTGGGCGCAGTTCTCGAAGTTCGTCGATCACAACGCGAAGGTCATCGGCTCGACCGACCTTGGCCTGGGGTCCATTGAGACGGTGGCTTTCCAGAACCCGGACGGCTCGATTGTCGTGGTGGCCCTGAACTCGGCCAGCTCATCGAGCTACACCGGCCACATCGTCCAGTGGGAGGGCGATGCCAAGGCGCAGAAGACCGCCTGGCTCGTCGGCCCTGACGGCCATCGCCGCTGGATCAGCAACATCTCTACCTACAACTGCCTCAAGGCCAATGGCGCGCCCGGACCGGACGTGCTCGGAACCTATGCCCTGAACAAGTTTCCCGATCTGAACAACGTGTGGGCGGTCTGCGGCGCGGACCGGATCGGCGTGAACAGCATGCTGCAGCAAAACGATTACGCTCGTTCGGCCAATGGGAAGTACACGCTCAAGCTCACCGCGTCTAGCCTGACGCTTTACCCGACAGGCAATCCTTCCGACGTCCTGTGGCGCGTCGGCGGCGGCTCCGGCCTGGTCCTGCAGGGCGACGGGAACCTGGTCGTCTATAACGGATCCAAGGCGGTCTGGGCGAGCAACACTGTGGGTTCCGGCGCGGCCTGGTTCGTCGTCGGCAACGACGGCACCCTCTCGATCTACAACAGCGCCGGCAGCTACGTCTGGAACAGCACCCGCTTCGTCGGCCGCGTCGTCCAGTGGGAGGGCGACACCAAGGCGCAGAAGACCGCCTGGCTCGTCGGCCCTGACGGCCATCGCCGCTGGATCAACAACGTTCCCACCTACAACTGCCTCAAGGCTGGTGGCGCACCAGGACCGGATGTCCTCGCCGCCTGGGCGCTGAACCACCTGCCGGACCTGACCAACGTCTGGGCCGTCTGCGGCGTCGACCGCATCGGCGTGAACAGCATGCTCCAGACGAACTTCTACGCCCGCTCGGCAAACGGCGCCTACACGCTCAAGCTCACCAGTTCCAGCCTGACGCTCTACAGCACGAGCAAGCCCGCCGACGTCCGATGGAAGGTCGGCGGCGGCAGCGACCTGATCCTGCAGGCCGACGGCAACCTGGTCGTCTACAACGGATCCAGGCCGGTCTGGGCGAGCAACACCGTGGGGTCGGGCGCCGCCTGGCTCGTCGTCATGAACAACGGCACACTCGCCCTCTACAACGGCTCGGGCGCCGCCGTGTGGACCAGCTAGCACTTCGCTGAGCGGGTTATCCCGCTTGAGCCGCGGGGGGTCCGTGGCTGCGGAGGATTTCGCCGCGGGGGCTGCGGGCTTCGGTGCTGCCATCGGAGTGCAGGATGAGGCTCCAGCCGAGGCGGTGTACGCAGATCTGGTGTTGGTATTCGCACAGCAGCAGGAGGTTGGTCAGGCGGGTCTTGCCGCCTAGGGCGCGGGGGATCAGGTGGTGGCATTCGCAGGCGGCGGGGGGCTTGTCGCAGCCGCCTGGCCATGCGCAGTGCCGGTCGCGCAGGATTACCGCGCGGCGCAGGTGATCGGGGATGCCTTTGACCCTGCCGACATCGAGGGGGAGGGCTTTGCCTGTGAACGGGACGCCCAACTGGCGGGCGCGCAAGAAGGCGGCCAGCCCGTCGGGGCCGGACATCGCGTCGGCGGCCATGGCCAGCAAGGTGCGGCGCAATCGCGCCTTCGCCTCCGGGGTCACCATGGCGGCTGGCTGGCAGGCGCAGCCGCCGCAGGTGCAGCCGCACGGCTGCTGGTGCCCGTCCAGGCGGAAGGCCGCGATGAAGGTGTCGGTCATCGCGTCGGCAGCCTGCCAGTCCACGCTGCCGGTCACGACCGGGGCGATCTTCGCGTCGCACGCCTCAGCCCGCGCGCCTGGGCCAGTGAGCCAGCCCGGCTGCCCCGCCCGCGCGCAGATCCACTGTTCTTCCAAGGTGGAGGCGCCGTACATGCGGCGCAGGTCCGCGAATGAGATCACCACCTGGGCCATGGTGGCCTGCCCGGCGCTTTCCGGCAGCAGGCCGGCCTTGATCAAGCGGTGCAGCGCCTCGGCGAGCGCGTCGTGCCGGCGCTGTTCGATGCTGCGGTGATCTTCCGGGCCCAGGTGCTTGCCGAGGGAGTCGAAGATCGCCCGCAGCGCGGCGGCGCATCCGGCGGTCAGGTCGCCGTCCAACTTCCCGGCGCCGCCGAACGTGGTGCCCAGCCGCAGGTACCGGTCCCCGAATCCGTCCTCGTCGCCGACCTCGCCGTTCCCGTCATCGGGGTCGGGATGGGCGGCATTCCAGGTCTCGTCGATCTTGCGGGCCAAGATGGACAGGTCTTCCAGGCAGAGGCCCTGCCCGGCGGCGTCGAGCAAAATGGCATCGGCTTCATCCCGCTTGTCCACGGGCAGCTTGTCGGTCCAGGCGGCGATTTCTCTGGCCCAGGACTCCGAGACGCCGCCGGCGATCATCGCGTCGGCGATCTTGCCGTGCCGGCCCAGGCGCTTCTGCCAGCCGACCGCCGCGCCGGCCGCGCCCTTGGCGATCCCGGTCCTGTTGACCAGCCACGCTCGTGCAGACCGGTGTCCGTCCGGCTGAAAGCCGCTCTGCGCGGTGAACGCGGCGAGCACGGCGGCGTTGACCGCGGTCAGCTTCGCCTGCGCCCGCTGCAGCCGGACCAGCGTCTCCCCATGCGCCGCCGTGCCCAGCGAAGCCCAGTCGGTGGCGGCCAGGCGATCCAGCGACACCTCCAGCATGCTGGCCGCGCCTGCGGCGTCGGCGTCAATCGCTTTGGGCACCTGGATCACCTCCCGCCGAGGCCTGGGAATGTTTAGATATAAGTCGATGATACCAGCGGTAGTAATCGAAATCAACGCGTATAGCAAGATCATATTTTCGATTAACGTTCGCCCATGTGCGCGGCGATGAGCTCGGACAATGGCCGCGACAAATGCCGCCACAGGAATGTTCCGTCGGCATAGTGGCATGGCCACAGTTTTGCTCACATGCCGACGGCAATCACCTCATATCCAGCGGTTTGCCCGACGCTAGACGGTAGGCTCGCCGGTGCGGGTACGCCAGGGCGGTTGCGCACGCGCCGAGTGTCAACATCGGCAGCATGAGCACGGGGGAGTCCTTGATTATGAAAGCACTGCGAATAGGGGTGCTGAGCGGCCTAGCCGGTGGCGTGTTGTTCGCGGCGTGGTCAATGGCCGCCATGTGGGTAACGGGACAGGGGCTCTGGATCCCGCTGAACCTGATCGCGCACACGTTCTATAAGTCCGCGCCGCTCGATGGCACGTTCAGCGCCCACGCGGCGCTCATCGGGCTGGGCGTGCACATGACCGTGGCCATCGCCTTCGGCACGGCGCTAGCCGTGATCTCCCAGTGGATGCCCGCATCGCGCTCGCTGGTGATCACGGGCGGGGTTCTCTTCATCGCGGTGGTGTGGCCGGTGATGCAGTACGGCGTGTGGTACCAGCTCGACGAGCAGGCCGCCGAGGGATTCAACGACTGGATATTCGCGGGCGCGCACCTCATCTTCGGCCTGACAGCGGCCGGCATAGCGACGCTTACGATCGCCGACGACAGGACCAACCACGGACGGCATGCAGCCGGGCGCAGGCCAGTACAGCCGCAACTGCCCCCGGGCAGCCTGTTCCGGCCGGACCGCAGGCCGGAACGCTGGCCGGAACGCCGGTGGTAAAGCCGTCGCTCAGCATGGCATGACCACGGCGTCGTCAATGGCCGTGAGCAGGTTCATGGCGGCGTGCACCGTGTCGTAACGGGCGGGCAGCAGCGGCAGTCGCACAGCCGGGCTGGGGATCTTGCCCTGGGCATGCAGCACGCCCTTGATGACGGACGGGTTGGGTTCGGCGAACAGCGCCGCTGACATCGGGGCCAGGCGGTGCCCGAGTTCGCGTGCCTCTACGGCCTTCCCGGACTGCCAGGCGGCGATCAGCCCGGCGAACTCGCGGGTGCACAGATGGGCAGAGGCGAGAATGCCGCCCGCGGCGCCGAGCGCGAGCAGCGGGGACACGAACACGTCATCGCCGGCAAGCACCGCGAAATCGCACGGCGGGTCGGCCATCAGCAGGACGGTGTCCTGGTCGACGCCGCCCACGGCGTGCTTGATCCCGGTGATTCCCGGTATGCGGGCCAGTTCGCGCAGCGTCTGAAGGCTTACGCGAGTGCCGGTGCGGTACGGGATGTTGTACACGATGAGCGGCACGGGGCTGTCGGCGGCGAGCCGGGCGAAATGCGCGACTATCCCCTCCTGCGACGGCCGCGTGTAGTACGGCACCACGGTGAGCGCGGCCGACACCTCCGGCCAGGCGGCCAGGTCCCGCAGGGCGCTGGCCGTGCCGGCGGTGTCGTTCGAGCCCGCGCCCGCGATCAGGGTGGCGCCGCGCTCCCGGCACACCCGCGCGCAGACGTCCAGGACCGAGCGGCGCTCGGCGCCGGTGAGCGTGGCGTGCTCCCCGGTGGTCCCGAGGGCCGCCAGGCCGGCCGCGCCAGCCTCTATGACGCCATGTGCCAGCTTCTCCAGCGCGCCGAGGGCGAGATCTCCGTCCACGGTGAACGGCGTGATGAGCGGGACATGCAGGCCTTGCAGTGAATGTTCCATGGGCTCGAGCTTGCCCGGCCGCACTATGCAGGTCCAGTTCACGTTTCTTCAGCGATCTGTAAGCTGAGCTAATGATCGATGTGCGCCGACTACGGCTGCTGCTCGAACTATCCCGCCGGGGAACGATCACCGCGGTCGCCGACGCCCTCACTTACACCCCATCGGCCGTGTCGCAGCAGCTCGCCGCGCTGGAACGGGAAGCCGGGGTGCCGCTACTCGAGCACGCCGGCCGACGGGTGGCCCTGACCCCGGCCGGCGCCGTGCTAGTCGGCTATGCCGAATCTGTCTGCGCTGTCCTGGAAGAGGCATCGGCCGCGCTAGCCGCTACCCGCACCAGCCTGACCGGCCCGCTGCGCATCGGCGCGTTTCCTACCGCCGCCCGCACCCTGCTGGCCCCAGCCCTGGTCGCCATCGGCCGCGAGCACCCGGGTCTTGAGCTCATGGTCACCGAACTGGACCCGGTCGCCGTACCCGGCGCCCTGCACGCGGCCGCGCTCGATGTGGCCCTCACCTTCGTCTACGACTATGTCCCAGCCGAACCAGATCCCGGGCTGGATACCGAGCCACTGCTCGAAGAACCTGTTTACCTGGCCGTGGCGACAGGGCAGCGCGGCTGCGCGCAAGCCAGCATTCAGGACTGCCGCGACGCGCCGTGGATCGCGGGCAGCCCGGACACCTTGTGTCACGCCTTGGTGATCCGGGCCTGCCAGGCGTGCGGCTTCACGCCGCGCATCCGCCACCACGCTGACGACTTCGCCACCGTCCTGGCCCTGGTGGCGGCGGGACTTGGCGTCTCGCTGGTCCCTCGGCTAGGGGTGACCGAGACACCGCCTGGCGTGACGCTCACGCCTATCGCTGCCCGCCGCCGTACCAGCATCGCCTGCAGGAAGGGAACCCGCCACCACCCGGCCGTCGCAGCATTCGTCACCGCGATCCGCGAGCACTGCCAGGTGCCCGGCGCGCCGTTCGGTGGCGGAGAGCTTGCCGCCAGCGCATGTACTTGCCCACCAGGAAAGTGAAGGCTATGCTTTCCTAACAGGAAAGTACTAGCCGCACAGGCAGGTGAGCATTCATGGATGAGGAACTGCGCAGCGGAGATGCCGCCCAGGCACTGGCTGACATCCAACGGCGCCAGCAGCAGGTCATCGATCAGGCCACCGTGCCAGTCTGGTACTGGTGGACGGTGGGCGCGTTGATGGTGGTTCTCGCACTCGGCGTCGACATCCGCACCTCAGCGTCGATCGGGGCGGCCGTCCCGGTGTTCACCGTCGGCCTGCTGTCAGCCACCGCCGTGGCCGTCCGCGGCCAGTTCAGCCAGGCCAGACTCCGCAACGGGCTGCTGGATGGCAGCGGGGTGGCGGCGATCCTGGGCTTCGTCGCGCTGATCGTAGGCGGCACTCTCGGGATCGCCTTCGCGTTGCGCGCGGCCGGGATACATTACCCGGCGACGCTGGCCTGCCTGGCCGGCGGGATCGCGATGGGCTTGGGCGGTCCGGTGCTCATGCGGACGCTGCGCCGGATCATGCTCGGCAACCGCGCCGGGTCTCGGCGATGACCGCCGCCCGCTTCGATGACCTGATCCACCCGCCCACACGGCTGGCGATCGTGTCTTTGCTGGCCGCTTCGCAGTGGGCAGATTTCAAGTTCATCCGTGACAGCGTGGGCCTGTCCGACTCCGCCTTGTCCAAGCAGCTCGCCACCCTGGAGCAGGCGCGTTACGTCGAGATCCGCAAAGGGTTCGTGGGCAAGCGTCCGCGCACCTCGGCGCGGCTCACGCCGGCCGGGCGCACCGCCTTCGAACAGCACGTGGCGGCCCTGCAGGACATGGTGGCCAGATCCGGCGTCACGATCGTGCCCCGGTAGACGCGGCACCCCGCCTGGCCAGCTTCTGGAAAGTACGCGGCAGGGGAGGAACCACAAGAATTCGTGCAACCGTCTGGTGTCACGTTAAGTCTAAATAAGCGTGAAAGACGGGGATAAGCACGTTCAATCAAACCGCGGCCAGCGTGACACGGGGCAGCCGCACGATCTCGCGCCTCGCCCGTTCTCGCGGCGGGTAGTGCTCGCGAGTGCGGGGGGCATCCTGCTGTCGGCGAGCGCCGGGGCCATCGCCGCGGAGTACCGGGGTTCGCGGTCGCATCCGATGACGGAAAGCGAGCCGGCGCACCCGAGCGCCGCGCCCGTCACCGCGCAAAGCCGCCCGCCGGCCAGGCTGACCAGGTCTCAACCGAAGCCTCCCCGGCACCCAGTGCCACCTCGGCACCCGGCACACCACGGTGCGAGCGGCGAGTCCGGGCCGAAGCACCTGCGGCTGCCGGTTGAGGAGCCGGTGTACTACGTCGATGACGGTCCCAAGGTCATCGCGCTGACCCTCGATGACGGCCCGAGCCCGGTGTACACGCCGCAGGTGCTGCGGGTACTGCACAGATACGGCGTCACGGCGTCGTTCTCGATGGTCGGGCAGAACGTGGCGTACTACCCGGCGATCGCCAGGGAAGTCGTGGCGGCTGGCCACCTGATCGTCAACCACACCTGGGACCATTACGACCTGCGTCGGCTCCGCGCCGGCGCGGTCCAGGACGAGATCTCGCGCGCCACCGACGCCATCCACACCGCCACCGGTCAGCGCCCGGCGATGTTCCGCGCACCCTACGGGAACTGGTCGCCGGCCGTGTTCCGCTGCTGCGCCGCGGACGGGCTGACCCCCCTGTCGTGGTCGGTGGACCCGCGCGACTGGGCGCGTCCGGGCAGTCGCGCGATCGTGGCGACAGTGCTGTCGACGACCCGCACCGGGTCGATCATCTTGGAACATGACGGCGGCGGGAACAGGTCGCAGACGGTGGCCGCGCTGAAGATCTGGCTGCCGGCCCTGCTCGACGCCGGCTACCGGTTCACCACGCCCTAGCAGCACCACGTGGCCCCGACCTGGACGGCCTGCGCGCATGGCGCAGCGCGGTGTCTTACTGGGCGGCGGGTGGCGGGCCTGTGAGGGAGTCCAGTTCGGCGCGGAGGTCTGGGGATTCGGCTGCGCCGATCCGCTCGAATATCTCCAGTGCCTGGCGCAGGAGAATCTCGGCCTGCCTGGCATGGCCCGCGGCCAGGGCGCAGCGGCCCAGGCCGGCCAGGGCGTGAGCCTCGTCCCAGGAGCTGGCGATGGCGCGGGCTAGGTCGAGGGCCTGCCGGTGATAGCCCTCGGCCTGTGCGGGGTCACCGCTGACGCGATGCAGCGTCCCGCTCTCGTTGAGCGCGGTTACCTCGGCGCCCCGGTCCCCGAGGTCGCGGAAGATGCCCAGGGCCTGCTCCAGGAGCAGGGCCGCGGCCGGGTAATCGCCTGAGGCCCGCCGCGCGGCGGCCAGGTAGAGGAGGACACTCGCCTGACCGAGCCGGTTGCCGAGGTCGCGGTAGATTGTCAGGGCTTGCTCGTGGGCCTGGGCCGCGTCCGCGTAATCATCGGTGGCCCGCCGCACGTCTGCCAGGTAGCGCAGCGCGTGGGCCTGGCCGAGCCGGTCCCCGAGGTCGCGGTAGATTCTCAGGGCCTGCTCTAGGACCTGGGCCGCGGCCGGGTAATCACCCGTGGCCCGCCGGACGATTCCTAGATAGCGAAGCGCGTTGGCCTGGCCGAGCCGGTCCCCGAGGTCGCGGTAGATGGCCAGCGCCTGCTCTCCCGCCTGGGCCGCGACCGTGTAATCACTCGTCATCAGCCGCACGGTCCCAAGGTCGCGGAGTGCGTTGGCCTGGCCGAGCCGGTCGCCGACGTCACGGTAGATGCCGAGGGCCTGCTCAAGGACCTGGCCTGCTGCCGGGTAGTCAGCGGTCAGCCGCCGCACGTCCCCTAGGTCGCTGAGGGCGTTGGCCTGGCCGAGCCGGTCGCCGAGGTCGCGGTAGATGCCCAGGGCCTGCTCAAGGACCTGGACTGCTGCCGGGTAATCACCGGTCAGCCGCCGCAGGTCCGCGAGGTCGCTGAGGGCGTTGGCCTCCCCGAGCCGGTCGCCGAGGAGGCGGCCGGCCTCGATCGCGGCTGCATGCCAGGTGATGGCCTCGGCCCATGGACCGTCGTGCCGCCAGGGCCCGGCGAGCGCTGCGGTGAGAGCGACGACCCGGGCGTGCTGGCCGGTACCGGTGACGTGGTCCAGGCAGGCGAGCAGGCCAGCCCGCTCAGCGCGGACCCAGGCCAGTGCCTGCTCACTATCGGCCAGGTCTGGAACCGCGGCCGGGATCGTGCCGTCCGCGGCGGCGGGGCCGGGTCGGGTCTGACGAGCGATGAGAGTGGCGGCGCGGGTGGCGGCGCACTGGTAGTAATCCAGCAGCCGCGCGGTCGCCTGGTCCCGGTCGCCATCGGGGTCCAGGCGGTCGGCCAGGGCGCGGGCGTGTTCGCGGATCAGGTCGTGCATTCGGTACCGCCCGTGTGTGACCTCGCTCAGCAGGTACTGGTCGTACAGTGCTTCCAGGCTGCGGCGGGCGACGGCCAGATCGGTGCCGTCCAAGGCAGCGGCGGCGTAGTCGTCGACCTCGATGCCGGGGTGCAGGCCAAGCCGACGGAGCAGCCGCCGCAGTTGCAGGCTCAGCTCCGCGTACGAAAGGTCGAATGCCGCGGCGACCGACAGGTTCTCGGTCGCCATCAGCTCCAGCCGGTCCACCGCCGCGGCCAGCTCGGCGGCCCGCCCGGCTGCCGACCAGGCCGGGTGGTGCCGCAACTGGCGGGCCAGCATCCCGATGGCCAGTGGCAGGTACCCGCACAGCCGGGTGATCTGCCGCACCCCCGGATCGTCCGCGCCGAGTCCCGGACGGCCCGCCAGCCGGATCAGCAGCCCGGCCGCCTCCTCGGCTGGCAATGTGTCCAGGCTGATCGCGGTCGCATCGTCCAGCGCGGACAGATGCCGCCGACTGGTGATCAGCACGAGGCTATGCCCTGTTCCGGGCAGCAGCGGAAGCACTTGCTCGCTACCGGCCGCATCATCGAAGATCAGCAGCAGCTGCTGCCCGGCCAGCCAGTCGCGCCACAGGGCCATCCGCGCCTCCAGGCCCGGCGGGATCTGGGCCGGCGCCACCCCGGCTGTCAGCAGCAGGCTGGCCAGTGCGTCCGCTGGGTCGACTGGCTGCTGTCCGGGGGTGTGCCCGTGGAGCGGCAAGAAGATCTGCCCGCCAGGGAACCGGTCAGCCAGCCGGTGGCCGGCGTGCACCGCGAACGCCGTCTTGCCGATCCCGGCCATCCCGCCGATGGCGTGGATACCCACCACCCTGCCCGCATCGGCCGCGCCATTCACCGCGACCATCAGCTCGGCGAGCTCCCGCTGCCGGCCTGTGAACGAGGCTATGTCCCGCGGCAGCGTCCGCGTCGAGGCGGCCACTCCGCCCGGCGCCGAGTGGCTCCGGGCGACCGCCTCGAAGCCGGCCCGGGCCTGATTGGACAGGCACAGCGCATCGGCCAGCAGCCGCACCGTCTCCTTCTGCGGGGTCGCCACCCTGCCCCGCTCTAGATCGCGGATCGACCGCACGCTCACGCTGGCCGCCTCGGCCAGTTCCTCCTGCGTCAGCCCGGCCCCGGTGCGCAACTGGCGCAGCAGGCTGGCGAACGTGACCGGCGTCTCCGGCACAGTGCCACCTCCTGCCGCCCCTGGGCTAGCAGGAGAATTCTCCCTGAGTCTGGCCGACCTTCGTCAAGGCGGCAGAGCTGGACCGGGCGGCGCCTGCGGCTCTGCTGCAACCCCGGCTTCGGCCGCGAAATCCGCGCCCGACCGGCAGAAGTTCTTCTGCCGGTTCTCCTGCCTGGTCCTTGCGTGAGCCGTCGGCTCCCCTGGTAGTACAGCCTCCGCGGCCCGCCCAGGCTACGCGCTCCGGCTGACCGCCATGGACCCGATAGGAGTTAGTCGTGCCTGCAAGTGTGTGGATCATCAATCTCGTCGTGCTTACCGTCGTGCTGGAAGCCGACCTCGGCACCCGCAAGATCACCTGGATGCGGCTGGCCCGGCCGGTCGTCATGGCCGGTGTGATTATCTCGTTCTACCTGAAAGGCGTTGCCGGGCGTGGCAGCGGCCTGGCCCTCGAACTCGGCCTGGCCGCCCTCGGCGTAATCCTGGGACTGGTCGCCGGGTCTATTTTCGCTGTATTCCGCGACGCGAAGGGCTTCCCGCGCAGCCGGGCAGGGGCCGGATACGCGGCGCTATGGGCTGCCGTAATCGGCGCGCGGATCGGCTTCGCCTATGCCACCAGCCACTCCCGCAACCTGCAGCTATGGCTGGGAACGCATCACATCACCGGGGCGGCGCTGACCGACGCGCTGGTCTTCATGGCGGGCGGCATGCTGCTCGCCCGCACATTCACGCTGCTGGCCCGATCCCGGCGGCTGACGCCAGCCGTCGCCCCGGCTGGCGTCCGCCGGCAGGTCCAGGCTGCGGTAACCCCGGCAGACCGCTAAGGCGTGACGCCACGGCAGGAGGAGTCGTCATGTTCATCGCGCATTACATCGCCGGCTGGCTGGGCATCCCGACCGGGATCGTGATCGGCGTCCTGATCATCCTGCGCAAGAAGGGGAGAGCCGTGCGCGCCAGCCGGAAGCCGGAGCGCGCCAGTCGTCAGCTAGTCAGTGAGCAGCCGGCTCCGGGCCAGGAGTCAGGCAGGCAGCTGTGGCCCGGCCGGTGAGCGCCGGCGCCGGCCCGCACCCCGCGGGCCGGCGCCGGCTGATCCTGCTGGTGATCGCGGTCGCGCAGCTGATGGTGGTGCTGGACGCGACCGTGGTGAATATCGCCCTGCCGTCGGCCCAGCGTGCCCTGCACTTCTCGGACGCCGACCGGCAGTGGATTGCCACCGCCTACGCACTCGCGTTCGGCAGCCTGCTACTGGCCGGCGGCAAGCTCGCTGACCTCGCCGGGCGGAAGCGGATCTTCATCATCGGGCTTGCCGGGTTCGCCGCCGCATCGACGGCCGGTGGTGCGGCCACCGGCTTCCCCATGCTGGTGACCGCCCGGTCGCTGCAGGGTGCCTTCGGCGCGCTGCTGGCCCCGGCCGGGCTGTCCTTGCTCACCACGACCTTCCCGCGCAGCGGCGAGCGGGGGATTGCCTTCGGTATCTACGGCGCGGTGGTCGGCTCTGGCGGCGCTATCGGCCTGCTGCTTGGCGGACTGCTCACCCAGTACTGGTCCTGGCGGGGGTGCCTGTATGTCAACTTGGTCTTCGCCGCGCTGGGCATCGTCGGCGGCCTGCTCCTGCTGGAACGGGACCGGCCAGAACCGGCGCGGCTCGACCTGGCCGGCACCCTCCTCGCCTGCTCGGGCATGTTGTGCCTGGTGTACGGCTGCTCCGGCGCGACCCGGTCCTGGGCCGCGCCGGGCTGCTGGGGATTCCTGGTCGGCGGAGCCGTCCTGTTGGCTGGGTTCGCGCTCTGGCAGCACCGGACGCCCAGCCCGCTGCTGCCGCTGGCGGTGCTGCGGGACAGGAACCGGGCCGGGTCGTTCCTGGCCGTGTTCACCTTGCTGGTCGGCGCCTCAGGCGTGTTCTTGTTCCTTACTTACTACCTGCAGGACACCCTCGGCTACAGCCCGATCCTGGCCGGCCTGGCGTTCCTGCCGATGCTGACCTGCGCGACGGCCACGGGACTGGCGTCGAACCTGTTCCTGCTGCCGCGAACCGGGGCCCGCCCGCTGGTGACCGCGGCCTTGCTGCTCGCCGCTGCGGGCACGACCTGGCTCACCAGGCTCGGCCCGCACTCCGGATACTTTCCCGCGATCCTTGGCCCGCTGATCGTTATCGGCGCCGCCATGGGCCTGGCTATCTCGCCGTCGATGAACACGGCGACCTTCGGCGTGCCGGCCGCCGAGGCTGGCGTCGCATCCGCGCTCGCCAACGCGAGCCAGCAACTCGGTTCTTCGGTAGGCACTGCGGTGCTCAACAGCCTCGCCGTCACCACCTCCGCCAGCTACCTGGCCAACGCCAACAACGGCGGACGGCCCACGCCGGCGGTGACAAGGCTGGCGCTGCTGCACGGCTACACCGCAGCCTTCTGGTGCGCCGCCGCCATCATCACGGCCGGAGCAATCAGCTGCGCTGCCCTGTTCCGACCCGGCCCGCTCACGCGGGCGCTTGCCGCACCACTGACACCCACCGGAGCGGGCGAGTCAATCGCCAGTGACACAGTCCGGGCATGATCGCGACACTGACGTGGCGGCCGCGCAAACTTGGACATCATCGTTCTATGGCGGATTCGCCGAAGCCGCACCGAGCGGCGCGGGCAGCGCGGCTGATAGCCATTGTCGTCATCCTCGCCGGGTGTGCTGTCGCGCTGTACGCGCAGTGGCCCACCATCACCGAGGGCGCGAGCGTATTCCGGCATGCCGCGCTGCCCTGGGTGGCGGTCGGCATCGGCGCCGAGTGCGTGTCTATGGCTGCCTTCGCCCTGCTCCAGCGGCAACTGCTCAGGGCCGGGGACAGCCGCCTGACCCTGGGCTCCCTGCTATCCACCTCCTACACCGGTAACGCGATCACCAACGCGGTCCCGGTCGCCGGATCCGGCCTCGCGCTCGCGTACACCCATCGCCAGTTCCGCCACCGCGGAGCCGATCCCGCAAGCGTCAGCCTCGCCCTGGCCGTAGCCGGGGTCATCTCTGCCGTGGCGTTCGCCGTGATCGTCGCCGTCGGCGCGATCGTCACCGGCGCCCCGGCCGCCGCCGTGCTAGGGCTGGTCACCAGCGCGGCGAGCGCAGTCGCCGTCGCATGCTTCGTGATCATCGTGCGCTCGACGCGCGGCCGGGCCCGGCTACAGCCAGTCCTCACGGCAGTACTTCGGCTGGGCCAGCGGACGGTGCGACGGCCCTCAGGCGACGCCGCGCAGCTTAGCGCAGCGATGCTGCAACGACTGAGTTCGGTCCGGCTGAGCAGCTCTGCTCTCACGCTGGCGTTCGCCTGGGCACTGATCAACTGGGGCGCCGACGCGTGCTGCCTCGCCGCCGCGATCGCCGCGGCACGGGTGGCCGTCCCTTGGAGCCGCCTGCTCCTAATCTGGAGCGCGGGATCGGCAGCGGGCAGCTTCAGCCCGACCCCGTTCGGCCTGGGCGTCGTGGATGTCGCTCTTATCGCCGCGCTGCATAGCGCCGGATTGCACGCCGACGAAGCTGTCGGCGCGGTTCTGCTGTACCGGGTAATCACTTTCAAGATCATCATTACCCTCATCTGGGCGGTTACACAGTACCTGCGTGACCGGGCCGCTAGCCGCGAGGAACCGCCGACGCCCGGCCGTCGCGGGGAGCCATGACAGCCAGGGCGTCGGCGTCGGTGGCGCGAGCGTGCAGGAAGTAGTCGGCCCACTCGGCCACGCCTGGATACGCGGAACTCTCGGTGACTTGGGCACAGGCGGCCACGGGGTCGTAGGCGGTGCGGCGCATCTCGACGGCGCCGCCGGACAGGATCGCCCAGTGCGCGCCCTGGCGCCCGTAGGGCATGCCGACGCTGCCCGGGTTGATGATCTGGCGGGTGTTCGCGAGCCTGGTGAACGGCATG
>Ga0126381_100000575_pt1 | contig 40258 bp, 42 predicted proteins | sample PanSoiMetPlot_28_FD_96465 | JGI IMG/M metagenome (GOLD analysis project Ga0126381, IMG submission 96465) | Tropical forest soil microbial communities from Panama - MetaG Plot_28 | ecosystem: Environmental > Terrestrial > Soil > Tropical forest > Bulk soil | place: Panama | collected 2016-02-17 | reverse complement strand
CTCCCGCCACACCTTCAGTTGATAGAGATCGCTTCAGCGGTGCTCTGACGTTTCGACGAGTAGGTGAAAGGTGGTCCCGCAAAGCTGGCGGCAGATTCGTCCATTGAATTTTGGGCACTAATCACCGAACGTCATGCGAGCCAGTTCTTTCTTGAGGCGCTCACGTTCAGCCGGCTCAGTGGCTTCCGAGAGCCGGTTTGCCAGCGCAAAAAACCGCTCCTTCTCGCTCTCCTTCGATTCGAGCCCTGCCTCAATCAAATCTACCAGTACGCGATTGGCGCTGGTCTTTCGCACGTTGGCAATGGCGTGCACGTGTTTGGCGATACGATGAGGAAGCGAAATACTTTGCCGAACGGATTTTTCTTTCTTAGCCATAGGCTTGCTATTCTACACCATAATGCACCACTACGCACCATGATTAAGCACCGCTACAATATCACCGATAAGCGATTCCGCATCATTTTGTCTTCGAATCCATGTGATATCATCGCGCTTGCGCGGCCCGAAGAAATCAAAACCAGGAGCCCTTTTGCCCGCTCGCATCCTCAACGGCAACGCCATCCGCGACCAAGTCTACTCAGAACTTGCCGGAGATATTACTGCCCTCCGCGACGCTGGCATCCGCCCCGGCCTCGCCGCCGTACTCGTCGGCGAAAACCCCGCCTCCAAAATCTACGTCTCCAGCAAAACCGCCGCCTCCGAAAAATTAGCCCTCGCCAGTTTCAACATCACCCCGCCCGCCACCATCACCACCAGCGAACTGCTCGCCATCGTCGAAGATCTGAATCGCTGCGACGAGGTCGACGGCATCCTCGTCCAGCTCCCTCTCCCCGCCCAAATTGACTCGAAAAAAATCCTCGAAGCAGTAGATCCCGCGAAAGACGTTGACGGCTTTCATCCCCTCAACGTCGGCCGCCTCGTCGCCGGGCGCTCCAATCTCGTCGCCTGCACCCCGCTCGCCGTGATGGAAATCCTGCGCCGCAGTGAAATTTCAGTCGAAGGCGCGAATGCCGTCGTCCTCGGCCGCAGTGACATCGTTGGCAAACCCATGGCGCTTCTCCTCATGCACGCCAACGCCACCGTCACCATCTGCCATTCGAAAACGCGCAACCTACCCGACACCGTCCGCCGCGCCGATATCGTAATCGCCGCCATGGGACGCATTGCCATGATCACGCCGGAATACATTCGCCCCAGCGCCACCGTAATTGATGTCGGCATCAATCGCATCACCGACTCAGCCCAAGCGGAAAGCATCTTCGCGCACTTCCCGGAACGCCTCGCATCGTTCCGCGCCAAGGGCTCCGCCGTCGTCGGCGACGTGCATCCCGACGTCGCCAGTATCGCTGGAGCAATCACGCCCGTTCCTGGCGGCGTAGGCCCCCTCACCATCGCCATGCTTATGAGCAACACGGTGCGAGCCGCGCGCCTGCGTCGCGGCTCCCGAATCTCGGCGGCAGCCCGCAGCTAAACGAAATGGCATCCCGCATCCACGATGATGCTTAAAGTCGGACTCACAGGCGGCATCGCCTCCGGCAAGTCCACCGTGGCCTCCCTGCTCCGCGACCAGGATTGCATGGTCCTCGAAATGGACCCGCTCGGCCACGAACTGCTCGAGCCGGGCCAATCCGTCTACGACGAAGTCGTTCGCGAATTTGGCGATTCGATTCTTGGCTCCGGCGATGCAATAGATCGCTCCAAACTCGGCGCCATCGTTTTCGCTGATGCCACCAAACGCGCCCGCCTCAACCAGATCCTCCACCCGCGCATCCTCGGCGTCGTCCTCAAGTGGTTCGCCGCTGTCGACCGTCCCGGAGGCCCGGAATTCGCCGTCGTCGAAGCCGCCCTCATCGTCGAGTCCGGCTTCCACAAACAGCTCGACAACTTGATCGTCTGCTGGTGCACCGCCCAGCAGCAAAAGGAACGCCTCCTCGCCCGCGGCCTCACGCAGGAGCAAGCCCAGCTTCGCATCTCCTCACAAATGCCCACCGAAGAAAAGCGCAAGCTCGCCGACGAAGTCATCGACTGTTCCGTCTCGATAGAAGAAACCGACCGCCAAGTAAAGAACCTGGTCGCCCGCCTCAAACAACTATCCGCATCCTGAAGAAACTTTCTTCTGCCTCCGCGCATACCAATTCGTGAACGCCCTCTCACATCCAGCCGAAAATGTGTGAGATGATTGCAGCTACTCGTTCTGCGCACGTGAAGCACACGGAAGGTTGATTCATGACCACCGGAAGAAACGACCGAAGCGCCATCCGTCTTCTCGCCATCGGCCTGATCATCGGGCTCGGCGCTTATTGGCTGGGTTCCCGCTACGGCAAACCATCTCCTCGCTCCGTCGATGCGCTCCATCTCAATGCAACGCCATCCGACAATGCGCTCGACGCTTTCGAAGCGGAGAACGTCCGCATCTACCGCCAGGTTTCGCCCGCGGTCGCCAACGTCGTCACCCGCACCGTCGAATATGATTTCTTCTTCAATCCGGTTCCGGTCGAAGGCGCCGGCTCAGGCTTCGTAATTGATACCGAGGGACACATCCTCACGAATTACCATGTGATTCAAGGCGCGCAAACGATTGAAGTCACTCTCGGCGATCGTTCGCGCTTCAAAGCCAAACTCATCGGCGTTGACACGCGCAACGATCTCGCCCTGGTCAAAATTGACCCCGCGGGACGCAAGCTCACCACGCTTCCGCTCGGCGATTCGCGCAATCTCCTCGTCGGCCAGCGCGTTCTCGCCATCGGCAATCCCTTCGGCTTTCAAAGCACGCTTACCACCGGCGTCGTCAGCTCGCTCGGACGCACCGTGCAAACCGGCGAGAACACTTTTATTGACGAGGCGATTCAGACAGACGCGGCAATCAATCGGGGAAATTCAGGCGGGCCGTTGCTCAATTCGCACGGCGAAGTGATCGGCATCAATAGCGCGATTTATGCGCCCACAGGCACTACAGCCGGAATCGGCTTCGCGATTCCTGTGAACACCGCGCGCCGCGTCGCCGAAGATCTCATCAAAACCGGCCGCGTCCGCCGCGCCACGCTGGGCATCGAAGGCCGCGGCTTGTGGCCGGGCCTTGCCGAAGCGCTGCATCTCAACATGCAGCAGGGAATTCTCGTCGAACGCGTCACGCCCGGCGGCCCTGCCGCGCAAGCGGGCATTCGCGGTGGTACTCATTCGATTGTAGCGGGCCTGCAGGAACTGCGCACCGGCGGCGATGTACTCGTAGCCTGGGACGACACGCCCCTGGCCACGCAAACAGATCTGAATCTCCTGCTCAATCGCGCCTGGCCCGGCGACTCCGTCACCCTAACCCTCATGCGCGATGGAAAAAAGGTAACCGTCCCCGTAAAACTAGGCGAAGGTCACGACACGCTAACCCAGTAGCACAGGCATTCCTGCCTGTGCCCGCGTAACATCACACCAACCCTTCAAACCCTCGGCAACGTCGCGACATCGTTCTTTTGCCTTCAGCCTTTTGTAACGTTTCCTCCGGCCGGCGCCTTTGCCCTTTTCCGATCCAAACCTCGCAAATTACCGCCGCGCCTTCACCTCATCTGAAGGAAGGCGACCATTGCTTTCAAGCAGGCCGTTGGAATGTTGCGGCGTGGCGGAACGTGTGTCGCTCCGGGACCTAGCGCCGCCACGATTCCCGCTCCCTCGTGACCCGGAATAAACGGCAGCACCGGCTGAATCGGCCAATCTCCATCAGCAGCATGCAAGTCCGTGTGACAGACCCCCGAAGCCACGACTTCACCAATGCCTGTCCAGGTCCGGGAGTCGGAATTGGAACATCTCGCACCACGAGCGGCTGCCCGAACTTCTCGACTACCGCTGCTTTCATCATCTTTGCCATGATGGCTTCCTCCGTAGAACTGCGCCAATCTACCCGCGGCGCAGTTCGCCGTAAGTACCGTAGTCACTGCTCTATGTGACTTGAATCACATTAGGTAGTACAGGCATTCCGAGCTTGCCTTGAGGTACGAAGGGCTTGTCCTGAGGTACAAAGATCTACCCTGAGAACCGAAAGGCCTGTGCCAACGTAACACCACACCCAATCCGCAATCCCTCGGCAACCTCACGACACCGTTCTTCTCGCTTTTTGTACCGCCGGCGTCTCGCCGGCGCCTTTGCTTTTCCGTTTCCCGGCACAAACGTGTTACGTGCTGGCAGCGCTCGACGGCTGGCTCTCCTCCGGCCGAGGTTTCGCTACGTTTCGTCGCTCGCTCCACTCCTCGCGCACGCAATCCTGTTCTTCCGAACTCAAACTGAACCACGATTCGGCCGCGTCCCGCACTCGCTCAAGTGCCGCCTGCATCTCCCTCTGCTTCCCATGAATCGCTTCGCTATCCGCATCCACCGGCACATAAATCGGCGGCGCCACAAACATCACCGCACGCGAAAAAGGATAAGGAATCTGAAACAAATCCCACGATTTCTTGAACGTATGCGCTCGCTTGAGCCCCACGTGAAATACAGAGATCGGTTTTCCCGTCCGCCGCGCCAGGATCACCGGCCCGGGTTTCGCCACGTAACGCGGCCCGCGCGGCCCGTCGATCGTGAATGCCACATGCTTCCCTTCCTCAAGCCGCTGCGCCATCACCGTCAGCCCCTCAATCGCGCCGCGCGAAGAACTCCCCTGCGCCGTTCCAAAGCCGAGCCGCTCGATCACCCGCCGCGTCCACTGCCCATCGAAGTTCACCGTGTTCATTACCACGATCCCGCGATTCCGCCAGATCCAGATCGCCGGGAAAATACTCCGGTGCCAGAACGCTCCGATTCCGTGCTCGCCCGAATTCCGGATCTGCACGGCGTTTTGCACTCCCAGAATTTCAAGGCGCAGCGTGGGTCCCAGCACCCTGACCAACCAATATGCCGCCCACGCAATCACAGGAATTTGCATTCGCCGCCAGCGCGAAAGCTTCGGCATCTCAATCGCGGGAACGGCGTTTGCATTCGGCGCCATCTCGCCAGGGGCGGATTTCGTCGCGTTATTCACTGCTGTATAGTATAGGCGACCTGGAAGACGGCCAATGCCCGCTCAGTTCCAATTCGCTCGCGGAATAATATCCGCGCATTGGCGTGTCTGTCGCTTGCTGCTGCCCTTCCTTCTGCTCGCTTGCCTCGTTCTTTGTCTCGCGCCGCTCCGCGCCCAGCAATCTCCGCCGCCTGGCACGATCGGCCGCGTCGAGGGCAATGACGTTTCCGTCGAAGGCGGGGCCGCGGCCACAAACGGGACTGCAACCAGCGCTCCTAGCATGTTCGTTGTGAACGGCAGCATAATCACCGTCCATTCGGGCCAAGCCCGCATGACGCTTGCCGGCGGAGGTGAACTCGATATCTGTGGCCCGGCGAAATTCACTCTGCTTCAGTCCGGACCAGCCGTCACGCTGGCGTTGAATTTCGGCCGCATGCGCGTGCAACTCCCCGCCGCCGCCCAACTCAGAATCTTTACACCAACCATCGTCGCCACGCCCATCGACATCGGTGGAGCGCCGCGCGATGTCACCATCGGTCTCGATTTGAGCGATTCGCTCTGCGTCGTTGCGACCAGCGGCGCGCTTAGACTCGAACATCAGTTCACCGGCGAAGGCCTGATCGTGCCGCAGTCCGGCGAATTCTTTCTCGCTGCCGGAAAACTTCTGCCCGTGGCAGGCGTAGCCGGCAGTTGCCAGTGCGTCTCGCTGCAGGCGCGCAAATCGCCGGCCGTATCAGGTCCGCTCCCTCGCTCACCGGAAATGGGCCTCATCTCGAAGCCGCAACCAGAGGCGCCGCCGGTTGCCGAAGTTGCTTCCAATCCGCCAGTGTTCCCGCAGACCGAGCCGCCACCGCCTGCTGCAGCGCCTGACCCAGGCCCTGCGATTCAAATCCGCCAGCTCGCCGCCGCCAACCATCTTCATCCCAATGCGCCCGCACCGGCCAACGAAGTTCCAGATGCGCCGGCCGTCTCAATTCCGATCTATAAAGTCGTGATGCCGCCGCTTATGTTCTCCGCCAACGGACCGGCGCCTCCCGGCGAACCTTCCACGGACATGATCCTTCTCGTGCGCATCGCCCATGTGGAACCGGAATGGCAGTTCAAAGGCCGCGTCGAAGCTCCTCAGCTCGAGCAGGTCTCTGCGCGCGGGCCGAACCGAAGCCCGTCGGCGCCGCGCTCTTCGCAAAAGAAGAAGGGCGGATTCTGGGCTGCCCTGAAACGCGCTTTCGGCGGCGGCGGTGACGAAACCCAGAACTGACCGCCCACAGGCGCCGCAAGTGCGGTGTCTCCTTGAAGAGAACTCATTCCAGGCTTCCGCTTTTGAATTGCCGCCCCTATAATTCACGCGGCGCCACCGCGTGTTGCGCCGCTTCCGATGCACTTCGCAACCACACTGGCGGCGCTTCTCGCGGTCTCGACAATCTGCGGCGGCAGTCACATTCGGGTCGCGCGCGCGACGATGACGGATCTCGCGTCTGGCGCTTCGTTCGCGCGGGATGCGATGCAGCGGCCAGAGTCATTGCTGAGCGCGGCGAACATTGAGCCATCCGTCGACGACGAGACGGATACGGAAAGGCTTGTCGCGAAATCCCACGAGCTGACCAACCTCACCGCGATTGGGAGTGCTCCTTTTGTCCTGCACGCGTCGCTATTCTTCAATGACCCGAGTGGCGATCCGCGCGTTCCTCCGGCGCGCGGCAGTTACGCGTTCACCTGGCAGTCTGCCGACAAGTGGCGCGAGGATGCCGAACTGCTGCACCTGAAGCAAACCGAAATCGCCAATGGGAATACGCTGTGGACGAAGCGCAACGCTCCGTTTCCCTCCTTCAGTTATTGGTGGACGCACAATGCGATGGAGATTACGCGCGGCGTCGTCTATCACTTCGATTCCCTGACGCGCATCGAGATTGCGCAGGTGAACGGACGTAACGTGGTGTGCGCCAGAAACGGCGGCGTGCATTTGACGCAGGAGCTTTGCCTAGACACGAGAACAGGCTTGCCGCTGCTGCAATACGATTCGACGCTGCACCTTCAGTATGTGTTTGGCGATTGGGCGCAATGGGGAAATCACTGGTATCCGCGGTCGATCAAAGGGCTCTCTGGAACAGAAGCGGTGATGCAGATTGAGATCGCGAATATCGCCAGCGCACCGGCGGAAGCGAAGTGGATTGCGCCGCCAGCGGAGGCGACGCAGCGCGAATGGTGCGCGAATATGAAGCCGGCGCAGATGAGCGATGCGATCCAGAATGCGGCCCTCCCCAATCCAAACGCGCCGGCTGGAACGACGCCGATCATCGGCGCGATCGTTTACGGGGTGATCAGCAAAGATGGAAACTGGCGCGATCTGAGCGTGCTGGAAAGCTCGGATTTCAAAGCGGCATTCTTGATGCTGGACAAATTGAGCGCGTTTCGAAATCAGCCTGCGACGTGCCGCGGAACGCCGGTACAATCCGAAACGATTTTTCGAATTTCACCGCCGCCTCGTTAGTTTCCATCGCAATCATTATTGAAATCGCGAGGCGCGAGCGGCGCAAGCAGTTTACATGCCTTCGTAGTTCGGGCCGCCGCCGCCTTCGGGTGGAACCCAGTTGATGATCTGGTAGGGATCGGCGATGTCGCACGTCTTGCAATGCACGCAATTCGAAAAATTGATTTTGAGTTTGGGCTGATCTTTTTCTGTCGCCATCTCATAGACAGCGGCAGGACAGAAATACTGGCAGGGGTTTCCATACTCGCGTACGCAGCGGTCTGTGCAAATGCTGGGATCGAGGACGATGAGGTGGCACAGCTGGTCTTCTTCATGGCGCGTGCCTGAATGGTAGACGTCTGTGAGGCGGTCGAAGGTGATTTTGCCGTCGCCTTTAAATCGAGTGGATTGATCCACCAGAACTCGATCGCGATTGAGCTTGTGATATTCCTTGTAGCCCGCCTCGGAATGCATCGGATCGACGAGGCCGCGGCCGCCGGAGACGAATTGCAATCCGGCCTGCACGAGCCCGGAATAAAGGCCGCCGTGAAATGCCTGGTGAAAATTCCGCACGGCCCACAATTCTTTTTTGACCCAACTCTCGTCGAGTTTCTGCTGGTAGGCCGCGAGCTTCGCGGCTGAAGTATCGCCGGAGCAAAGCGCTTCGTAGATTGTTTCAGCGGCGAGCATACCGCTCTTGATCGCGGTGTGAATGCCTTTCAGGCGCTGCGAATTCAGCAGGCTGGCGGAATCGCCGATGATCAGGCCGCCATCGATGAAGCTTTTCGGCATTGAATACCAGCCGCCGTAAGGAACGGTCTTCGCGCCGTAGCGGACGAGCTTGCCGCCTTCGAGAATTTTCTTCACGTAGGGATGCGTCTTGAATTTCTGAAACGCGGCATGCGGATCGAAGAGCGGATCGTGATATTCAAGCGCGACAACCATGCCGAGCGACACGCGATTATTCTGCATGCCGTAAATCCAGCCGCCGCCGTAGAGATCGGAGCTGAGCGGCCAGCCGAGCGTGTGCGCCACGTAGCCGGTGTCGATGCGCCCCGGTTGCACGTCCCAGAGTTCTTTGATTCCGATGCCGTAGACCTGCGGGTTGAGGCCGTCGAGCTTCAGGCGATTGACGAGTTCTGTGGTCAATGAGCCGCGCGGACCTTCAGCGAGGACCGTGACTTTTGCGCGCAGCTCGTAACCGGGCGTGAAGTTGTCCTTGGGCTTGCCGAATTTATCGACGCCTTTGTCTTCGGTGAGGACTCCGGCGATTCCGTTCTTGTCATAGAGCAGTTCCCTGCCAGCGAACTGGGTGAAAACGTTCACGCCTTTTTTCTCGACCAGGCCGCCGAGCCATTTCACCATCTTGCTGAGCGACACGATGTAGTTTCCGTGGTTGGCCAGAGGCGGAGGCGTGATCGGCAACTTGTGCGCGGCGGATTCGGTGAAGTAGTAGGCCGCGTCACCGGTGACGGGTGTATCGAGCGGCGCGGATTTCAGGAAGTCGGGAACGAGTTCGGCAATGCCGCGCGGATCGATGATCGCGCCGGAGAGTTGATGCGCGCCGAGCTCGCGGGCCTTTTCGAGCACGTAAATATTTTCAGGGGAAAGCGCGGGCGTCTTGCTCGCGGCAGTGTGCTTTTCAATCAGGTTGGCGAGGTGCAGCGCACAGGCGAGTCCTCCGGGACCGGCGCCGATGATAAGAACGTCGGCTTCAAGCTGTTCGCGTTCGACTGGCACGCTTTATCCTTTCCGAACCGGAGTGAAAGCGAGCCTTTGGGCGTCAGCGCCAGGGGGCCGCTTACCGCCGATTAGAAAATTATATGTCATTGATTTCAGTTGATTTACGAGGAGTCTTAATCGCGGAACCGTAAAAAACCAGCGAGTGGTGCCCGTTGGAAGGCGAGGCTCACGGCCTCTCCTTTCTAACCTCTCTCTGCGCGACTTGTAGCTACTCTTCATAGTTCCGTGGTGACGGTAGCATAGAAACTCAGTGGATTTCAATCCGTATCGCGGATGTAGCCAAGGAAACTGCCTGTCCTGACATCTGCTCAAAGCCGCGTTATACTCGGCCTATGCGACATTCTTGTCGACATCGGCTTCACTGGTCGAGAAGCAGGTGGTCCAGTGAGGTACGGTTTGCGTTGACGCAGTAGAGGAGGCGCTTGTGGTGCCGAGCGCCTCTCTACTTTTTTCCCTGTGTATCACTACCCTTTAATTAGACCAATTTCATGCCATCCCGCGTTGCTATCGGGATGAAGCGATCGAAACCTGCCTGGCTGAGAGCCATGCTGCCACGGCGAGGCAGATTGTGATCACGATTGAAAAGGCGATCGGAAGGATAAAGAGGTATCGCCAGCTCACAATCGTGATAGCCGCGAAGCAAAGAGCGAAAGCCCACAGAGCGCCGCGCATGAGTGCTAGGCTCGCGGCCGGAAGGCTGCCCAGTTGCCACGCCAGAATCGCCGAGAATAGATAAAACACGCCGACAGAGAATCCCGCCGCTTGGAAGAGGTCCCAATAGCTGCGGTTGAAGCCCTGCACGTCAAAGTGAATGGAGCGCATTCCGGCGAGAAGCGAATCAACTCCCCAGGCGGGATCGGATTGGCGGAAGCCGAGGGTGTGTCCTGTGGCGAAGAGGAGAAGGAGAACAGCTGCGATTCGATAAAACAGTGATGCGCGCATTTGCGCCTCCGACGACCGGCGGCAGAGGGAATCCCGTGCTGCCGTGATGCGCAATGTACCATCAGCCAGGGATTGGAGGGCATAAGTGAGTTGCGGCGCGGTCGAGTGGCGAGCGACGCGAGGGTCAGGTGGTCGCGAGGTTGGCCTCAGGTCAATTCCGGCCCCGGGGCGGCCGGAATGGGACCTGAGCTACGGGAATTTCGGCACGGGTTCGTTGAACTGGTGTCTGAGCTCGCAAGTAAGGCTGGGATGGCGGCAAAGGGTTTCTAAGCCGTTTACCCGAGGATTGAGTGGGCGATCCTGATCCAGTACGGCAGGTTATGGATGACGGTGTACGTCACGATTGTTTGGCCCACGATGAACGCGGGTAGAACGTAAGAATAGATCCGGTGGATTCTGCGGTTGACGATCACGTCGCGGAGGACACCAAGAAAAATCAAGAGATCGACGCCGGCATAGAAAAACTCGTGGGGAAGGAGCCACTCCGGAAAGCGCCCGAAAGAGGCAGCGGTCAACGCGCAGGTGGCCATGAACGTCAGGCGGCGATGGAACTCCGGTTTCTTGCGCCAGTAAATCGCCAGCGTGAAGGTGCTGGAGAAGCAGACCATATCCAAGAGCGGAATCATCAGGAAGGACTCCGCGTCGGTGGAATGCATTTGTAGGGGTATTGAAGCGCCCCATGGCGACGGCGGTGGAAACACCGACCACGAGAATCAGCACCCCCAGCGCGGCGCCGAACCAGCCGATGCGGCGATGCCATCGCACTGTGTGCGTTCGCACCAGCGCGGACTGCAACAGGAAAAATAGCAGCCAACCGGAAAAGACCGCCGTGTGGACGTAGAGGATCGGGGGCGGCGGGATGGCTGGATGAATCAGCCTGCTGCCCACGGTGAAGCTGAAGCCATATACCACCACCGCGGGGATGAGGAGCGACATGAAGAAATAGAAATATTGATCGAGCAGACCGCCACGCTTCGTGGTGACGGCGGTCGCCTGAAGAAGACTCGAATTGGACGCGGTTACCGTTGATTTCTCGTGCGGCGCAGCGGGACTTGAGTTGCGTAATGCTACTACCAAATTGAAGTTCGCACGTAGAAGGATAAATATTCACAGGCTGATAACGTCGCGCCGCTCATCTGAGGGTTATAATGCGGCGGGATAGGCGGCACGGCACGGCTTTCCGGAAGGCTTAAGAATTTCGAGCCCGGAAAACGCGGGTAGCGGCCTACAGGTTGCGCTGTATTCCCGAAAACGTCTGAGTGCATCATCATTGCGCAAAGCTGGCTGAACAATCTGCTGCAGTTCAAAAAAATGAGAGATCATTTCAACAGAGCAATTCGACTGGCGACAAGCGCGAAGATCGCGCTTATTGCATGGCTCAGCCGGGCGTCGCGGGAAATTTCACGAGCGGTCGAAACGGGAAGAAAAAGAGGGGAAGAATTCATGGCGACGGCGCCACAGCGATTCAGGGCATTCAGAGCGGCGTCAGAATTCAAACTACAAGGCCTGCATTCTTATATTCAGAGGGGTAACTCGTACGTTCACAGACGCGTCTCGGACATTCACTTAAGTATAATGTCTCGCCGCCGGTCCGAAGCGCATAGTTTGGGCGCCGATGGGTGGCGCGCCCTTACTGATCCACGGTCAGAGGAAGTGCTAGCCGAGCCGAGAATGAAACGACCTGCCGGAGTGACACTCATCGCGATTGCTACGTTTGTGGGAGCTGCGATTCTGGCTGTGGGTTCGTGCGTTTTCTTCTTCATTGCGGTGATGGCGCTGGGCGGCGGAGACGGAGGCGATCCGGTTTCCGCGTCGATTGCGGGGATGGGAGTGGCGGGAGGATTTTCACTACTGGTGCTGGCGGGAGTGGCGGGGTGCCTGGCGCTAGGAGTGCTGCAATTGTGCGAATGGGCGCGAATTCTGGCGATCAGCTGTATCGGAATCGGAATTTTGTGCACGGTGGTCAGTATTCTTACTTTCATCGGATATCCTGTGGTTCCGCTCGGGCCGATGATTTTCGTTCATGCGCTGGTGATTGGCGCGGCCGGCTGGTCGATCGTGTATCTTGCAAAACCTGCGGTGAAGCAGGCGTTTTCGAGCGGGCTTACCCTCCATCGGTCTAATTAAAGAGATCCAATAGATTTGTTGGCGTGCAGCCGCAAGATGCGGCTAGAGTTTCGTTCACGCGATCAGGCGAAAACCGTCCTCCCAAGCCGCACGCACTCCAAAAAAGAATTAGAGAATACCCACGGCGCGAGCTGCGAGCAGGGTGACGATGGTCAGGGAGATGATGGACTGCGTCATCATGACCACTTTGGCCCAGCGGGAAAGCACGGCCGTGTCCGTCGGCGAAAAGGCCGTGCTGGTGTTAAAAGCCAGAAACAGGTAATCCACGAATTGGGGCGACCAGCGCTCTTCCTCTTTTGGCGGGTTCTGGGATTGTTCACGCATCATCATCTGCGGGAACAGAAATGAGCTATCGAAATCGCCGCGAGCTTTATCGCGGCCGAGCGGCCCGCCGGCATCGATTTTCCAGTACCACAAAGCGAAGACAACCACGTTGGTGATCCAAAGGGAGAGTGCGGAGCGAAGGAGCGTCTGAGGAGGGTCGAGATGCTTGGGTATGCCGGTGACCAAAAGAACGAGAGAAGCGACCATAGCGAAGGTGATGATGCCGGTGGCGACGAAGGTAAGGATGCGGGCGACATTGTAATGGCCGCGGTGATTCGAATAGATAAGCGGAATCAGCAGAACCACGGTGATAACGAGCAGGCCCCAGCTTGGGCCCACGGAGAGGCGCTCCGGCATCGAGCGGTGGACGAGAGCCGCGGCAAACATGGCGACGAAGGCGGGCCAGCGCGGCTCGCGAAAAACTTTTACGGGCTTGGTGGTCATGCGATTCGGCTCGTCCCGGCAGGGCTGATCGCGCGAAACGCGCGCTGCGAAGGCCAAGCCGAGCGTTCGTATCCTATCAGTTCTGGCGCCGTACCGGCACAGCGTGCACTGCCATGTGCGATCAGATTTCGAGTGCGGCGGCCACATCGAGGAGCCGAATTAGCGTAGAGATTTCATGCGGACGGAGCACACGCCGAAGCTTTTCATCTACGGCGCGGCGTTCCCTGATCAAGTGGTCGCGATACTTGTTTCCTTTGGCTGTGAGATGAAGCAGAAGCGCCCGGCCGGAATCGGCTTTTCGCTCGGTGAGCAAACCTTCCCTGATCATTCCTTTGATGGAGCGATGAACTACGGTGCGATCGAAGCCGAGGAGCTTGGCGATTTGATTTTGGTTGAGCGCGGCGCCGCCGCGGAGGGTGGAAAGAATGAAGCCGCGCGTGGCCGAGCATCCGGTTTTTTGTTCAAGCCGCTTGGCGATCGAAAAATAGGCTTGCGCGATGTGAGCAATCGCCGAATCTCGCAGAATCTCGGACGGAATCGGCCGCTTGTCTATGGGGATCATAGAACCTCTACCGTGGCATGAAGCGGGCGGCGCCATTGGGGCTGGTCAATGTGGCGCGGGGATTTTTTGCCGATGGCGATGACCAACACGATCTCATGGTGGCGTGGCGAGAGGCCCAAAAATTTCGAGAGCCGGCGGCCGTCAAACCATTCCATCGGGCATGTGTTTAGGCCCAGCGCTTCGGCAGCGATCATCAGGTTTTCGCAAGCGAGCGACGTGTTCTTCGTGGCCCATTTAAACATGCCTTGGCGGGCGACGGGAGGAGAGCCGAGGGTCTTGAAGACATTCACGAGCCGGCAGATCAGCCATTTTAATGCGCCGAGAATGCCAAACCAGCCCTGGATGAAAAACCATTTGGCCCATTCGGATTTCTGCTCGGATTCTTCGATTTTCTCGGGAGAAAATCCGGCGGTACGCATCCATGCGAGGTGGGCGTGGGTGGTGGGTTGCCATGATCCGAGATCCGCGACGGCTACGATGAGACGCGATGGCCGCAGGCGACTGATTCATGCATAGCCTGGCGGCTTCGCGGCGGGCGGCCGGCGCTTCAATCCAATAGAAGCGGTAGGGCTGGATGTTGAAGCTTGAGGGGGCTAGGCGAGCAGCTTCGAGGATCTGCTCGCGGGTTTCTGGCGGAATTTCTACGGGGTCAAACACTTTCACGGCTCTTCTTTGAAAAATCGCGTCGAGGATATTGCTCATGGACCGTCCCTCCATGTTGTCATTACAACATGTTCATATTGCAATGGCAACATGTATTTTGGGGCGGGCTTGGACCGATGTGGAGGCAAGGATGATGCCGCCGAAGGCCTACTCGTAGCGCAGCGCGACGATTGGATCTACGCGGGTGGCGCGGCGAGCGGGGATGTAGCAGGCGAGCAACGCGACGGCCATCAGCAGAGCAGGCACGGCGATGAAAGTGATGGGATCCGTGGGTTGAACGCCGAAAAGTAGGCTGGTCATCACCCGGGTGACTGCAAACGCGACGATGAATCCGAGCGCCACGCCGAGCAGGGCCAAACGCGCACCCTGGCCGAGAACCATGGAGAACACGTTGCGCGGCTGGGCGCCGAGGGCGAGGCGGATGCCAAATTCCTGAGTGCGCTGCGCGACGGCGTAGGAGATTACGCCGTAGATGCCGATGGAAGCGAGCAAGAGCGCGAGTAGTGCGAAGGCGGCGAGGAGCAGCATCGAGAAGCGCGGTTGGGTCATGGAGTCGTCGACGAGAGTTGACAGGGTGGAGACTTTGGCGATGGGCAGGGTGGGATCGACGGAGCGAATCGCTTCGCGCGCGCTGCCGATGATGGCGCGAGGGTCGGCTTGCGTGCGCAGGGCGACTTGCATGGTGAGCATGTCGGGATAAGGCTTTTGCGTGTAGACGACGTAGAACTCGGGACCGGTGGATTCGCGTACGGTGAAATGTTTTACGTCGGCAGCGATGCCGACGATGGTGAGAACGGGAAATTTGTCAGGAGGAAGCTTGATCGATTTTCCGATGGGGTCTTCGCCCGGATAGAACTGATCCGCGAGCGTCTTGCTAATGATTGCGACGGGCTGCGAATCGGCGGTGTCTGAATCGAGAAAGGGACGGCCGCGGAGAATCAGCGTACCGATCGCGGAGAAATAGCCGGGAGAGGCAATCGTGTAGGAAGCCATGGGCGCGTGGTCGGGGTTCTTGTCCAAATTGCGACCAGGAATTGCAAATGCAGAGGACTCCTGCCCACCGCTCATGGGCATCGGACTTCCCAGGCCCGCGGCTTGGACTCCGGGAATGTCGCTCAAGCGATCGAGGACTTTGCGACAGACACCTGCGAGGCTGTCTTTATCCGGATAGCGCGTGCCGGGAAGCGTGAGCTCGAACATTAGGACACGGCTGCTGTTGAAGCCGGGATCAACTTTGAGCAGATGAAAAAAGGTGCGAACGAGCAAGCCTGCTGCGATGACGAGGACGAGAGCGAGCGCGACTTCGGAGACGAGCAGAGCGCTGCGAATCTTCTGGCGCGCCGGACCGGAACCCGAGCGGAGGCCGCCTTCCTTCAGAGTGTCAACAAGATTTTCGCGCGTGGCACCAAGGGCGGGGGCGAGGCCGAAGAGCAAGCCGGTAACAAGCGTGACGACGAGCGTGAAGGCAAATACGCCGGGATCGAGCCGGATTTCATGGAGCCGGGGAATATTGAGCGGACCGAAAGCTTTCACGAATTGAATCGCCAGTTCGCCGAGCAAAAGCCCGGCGACCCCGCCAAGGAACGCGAGCAGCACGCTTTCCGTGAGGAGCTGGCGGACTAGGCGGCCTTGTGCGGCACCCAGCGCGGCACGAAGCGTGAATTCCCGGCGACGGCCCAGCGAACGCGTGAGCAGAAGGTTAGCAACGTTCGCGCATGCGATGAGAAGGACTACGCCGACTGCGCCGAAAATGAGGAGCAGCGGGCGGCGCGTTTCGCCTGAGACTTGGGAGGCCAGCGGAGTGACTTTGCTCGAAAACCAGCCTTCGGCGCCTGGAAATTCTTTTTCGCGCTCTTTGGCAAAGACATTCAATTCGTTCTGGGATTCGCTGAGAGTGACTCCGGGATTCAAACGCGCAATGACGGCCATTTCGTCGGGAGCGGTGCGATCAGGGGAGATGTCCGTAATTTCAGGAACCCACATTTCCGGCTGGCGCGGAAACTGGAAACTGCCGGGCATCTCTTCACCGCGGGGAAAGGCGAAGCCGCTGGGCATCACGCCGACGACGGTATACGACGCGCCGTTAAGCTCGAGGGTGCGGCCGACGGCATTTCGATCGGCACCAAATTTTCGCTGCCACAGGCCGTAACCCAGGATCACTTCGCGATCGCGACCGGGGTGATCTTCTTCGTCGAGGAAGGTGCGCCCGATGAGAGGCGCGACGCCGAGCGCGCGGAAGAATCCGGCGGAGGCGCGGACGCCGTCGATGCGAACCGGATCGTCTGTGCCGGTGAGATTGAAGCCGGCGGCTTCAAAGGCGCCAACGTCCTGGAAAGTTTTTACGTCGTGCTGAAAGTGCTGGAAGGTGCGAGCGCCCCAGGGAACTTCGTTGTAGCCTAGGTCCATGACGGCAGGCGCCTGGCGCCATGGGAAGACAATGCGGTCAGCGTGCGGATACGGGAGGGGCTTGAGCAGGACAGCATCGACGATGCTGAAGACGGCAGTGCTAGCGCCGATTCCGAGGGCTAGGGTGAGTACGGCTACGATCGTAAAGCCCGGCGATTTGGCCAGCATTCGCGCGCCATATTTCACATCTTGAAGCAGCGTCTGCATTTGATGTTCTCCGAGCGAGTGGTGCCAGTTTCTTAGACTATGAACTCGCCGTTTCGATAGGCCGAACTTCGCCGGCCTAGTTCGTTTCATTCGTAGCGTAGAGCGACCATCGGATCGACGCGCATCGCCCTACGGGCCGGCAGATAGCACGCGAGCAGCGCGGCTGTGGCGAGTACTAGCGAGGTGGCGGCGAGTACGAATGGGTCCGTGGGCGCCACTTCGAAAAGCAGGCCGGACAAGATGCGGGTCAGAACGGGTGCGGACGATAACGCTCATATTGATGATCACTTCGCTCTGCAGCAGCGGCCCGTAAAAGACGGGCTGGGCATCGGGATCCTGGCGAAAGGACTTGAACTTGACGTTGCCAACGACACCCACGATTTCCATCCAGGGATTTTTTGAGTTGGCGGAGCCGTACTTGATGCGTTGTCCGATCGGATTTTGGCCAGGATAGAATTTCCGGCCAAAGGCCTCGCTGACTATCAATACGCGTGGCTTATCGAGACTGTTCTTCCATCGTGCAATCACGTCCGGAGAGGATGGGGATGCCCATGGTTCGAAAATATTTCGAACCGATCTCCTGGTAGGTGGTCGAGCCCTGTTCGACGGCGGAAGGAACCGAGTGATTTTCGAGTGTAAAACCGCGCGAAAAACCACCCCAGACGAACGGATCAATGAACGTGACCGCTGCGGATTCCACGCCGGGAACAGTTGCGATTTTTTGAGCGAGATCGGGGCCGAAGCGGTTGCGTTCGTCGCCTTTGTAATCGTGAGCAGGAACTTAGAAACGCATCGTGAGTAAACGGTCGGGCCGGAAACCAGGATTCGCATTCAGGAGACGACCGAAACTCTTCAACAACAACCCATCAGCAAGCGATCGCCACTGGCTCTTGTTAGTAAGTGTCAGCAGGAGAGACTCTTGCGGAGAGAACGCCGGCGTCGCGCGAATCGATGCTCGAAGGTGGGAGCCGCGATGTCGAAAGCAGACAGCACGGTGCGGCGGTTACTTCGTTTTTTCGAGTTCTTCGATGATCGCAGGCACGATTTCGAAGAGATCGCCGACGATTCCGTAGTCTGCCACTTCGAAGATCGGGGCGTTCTGGTCCTTGTTGATGGCGGCGATGGTACGCGAGCCTTTCATGCCTACGACGTGCTGGATGGCGCCGCTGATTCCGAGAGCGAAATAGAGCTTGGGCGCGACGGTCTGGCCGGAGCTGCCGATCTGGCGCTCCATAGGGAGCCAGCCTTCGTCGCAGATAGGACGAGAGGCGCAGATTTCGCCGCCGAGAAGCTTGGCGAGTTTTTCGGCCATGGGAATGTTTTCGGGCGCTTTGATGCCGCGGCCGATGGAGACGAGGATTGGGGCTTGGGTTAAGTCGACGGCCTGTTTGGCTTCGCGGAACAGCTCGAGCGGTTTCGTGCGGATTTGCTCGGGTCTTAGATCGACGGTAACCGGTTTCACCGGGGCTTTTCCGCTGGCGTGTTTGGTGACGAGGTCGGCGCGAAATGCGCTGGCCTGGAACGTTGCGATCCACGGGGGATCGCCTGCGAAGACAACATCTGCCGCGGTGCGGCCTTGAAACATCTGGCGGACGAAGATGAGTTTGCCGTTCTCGTAGCGGTAGCCGATGCAATCGCCGATCATTCCCTTGCCCATTGAGGCGGCGAGCTTGGGAGCGAAGTCGCGAACCTGGTAGGTGTGCGGAAGAAGGACGAGATCGGGTTTCGTGTTTTCGATTATTTGACGGAGGGCGAGCGAGAATCCGTCCGGCGTGTATTTTTCGAGCAAGTCGTGCTCAACCAGCAGCACTTCGTCGAGCTGCGAGTCGGCGAACTCGTCGGCGAGAGGCGCGATGCCTTTGCCACTGACCAGGGCAGTGAGGCTGCCCTTCGTGTGCTGGACGATTTGCTGCGCGGCGGCCAGCGTTTCGAAGCTGACTTTGTTGAATTTGCCTTCGCGCTGTTCGGTGATGAGAAGAATTTTCATTTAGAGTACCCGCGCTTCATGCTTCAGTTTTTCGACGAGCTTCGCTGCGATTTCCTTGGGCTGCCCGGTGATGAATTCCGTTTGTTTCGCTTTGTGCGGGACGTAGATGCGCTCCACGTGCTGCGTGTGAGCGTCGGGCACACCGAGCGATGCGCGTTGTACCGTTGTGATTTCTTTTTTCTTCGCCGCCATGATGCCTTTTAGCGTCGCGTAGCGCGGCTTGTTGATTCCGGACTGAATCGAAAGCACTGCGGGGAGCGGCAACTCGACCCACTGGAACCAGCCCGCTTCGAGTTCGCGCTTGAGTTTCATCCGCGAATCGGTGACTTCGATGGCCATGATGATCGTGGCGTGCGGGCGTCCGAGCAATTCGGCAAGAAGGACGCCAGTCTGTCCGAATCCCTGGTCGTCACTCTGGAGGCCAGTGAGAATCAGGTCGAAATTTTCCGCTTTGAGCGCGGCGGCCATGGAACGGGCCGAGCCGAGCGGATCCAGCTTGTAGAAGTGATCGTCAGAGACGTGAATGCCGCGATCGGCACCTTTGGCCAGCGCTTCTTTGATGGTTTGCTTGGCGCGTTCCGGCCCCATGGAAATCGCGACCACTTCGCCGCCGTGTTTTTCTTTCAGGCGCAACGCTTCTTCAAGTGCATAGCTATCGGGCTCGTTGGTTTCGAAGCCGATGTCGGATTCGCGAATCCAGGCGCCGGCTTCCACGATGGCGAGGGGGGCGTCTTTCGCTGGAACTTGTTTGACGCAAACTCCGATTTTCATTTTTGCCTCGTTGCAGTTATCAATGGCGCTAGAAAGCTAGAAGCCTCAGGTCTGAAGACCTGAGCTACATGAACCGCCCTTACTTACCGCCCCAGCGCTTGAAGATCAGCGATGCGTTTGTGCCGCCGAAGCCGAATGAGTTGGAGAGCGCGTATTCAACGGCCGCTTTGCGCGCTTGATTGGGCACGTAGTCCAGATCGCACGCGGGATCGGGATTCTCATAATTTACCGTGGGCGGAAGAATCTGATCGCGGAGCGTGAGAACGCTGATGCCGGCTTCAAGCCCGCCCGCCCCGCCGAGCAGATGTCCCGTCATTGATTTCGTTGAGCTGATGGGAACCTTTTTTGCGCGGTCGCCGAAGACGCGCTTGAGTGCAGTGGTTTCGATCGCGTCGCCGATGGGAGTCGAAGTGCCATGCGCGTTGACGTAGCCGACATCGTCGGGGGAAATGTTCGCGTCTTTCAAAGCAGCCAATGTGACGCGATAGCCGCCATCGCCGCCTTCGGCGGGCTGGGTGATGTGGTATGCGTCGCCGGACATCCCATAGCCGACAATTTCCGCTAAGATCGGGGCGCCGCGCTTTTGTGCGAATTCGAGCGATTCGAGAATCAGCACGCCCGCGCCTTCGCCAACGATGAAGCCGTCGCGCTGTGCATCGAAGGGGCGGCTGGCGTGCTCGGGATCGTCGTTGCGCGTGGATAGCGCGCGCATGGCGGCAAAACCGCCCACGCCCATCGGCGTGATAGCCGCTTCCGCGCCGCCCGCAATCATCACATCCGCGGCGCAGCGCTGAATGATTTTGTAGGCGTCGCCGATCGAATGCGCAGAGGCCGAGCAGGCCGTAGCCGTGGCGCTATTCGGGCCTTTCGCCCCGTAGCGAATCGAGACGTGCCCGGACGCGAGATTGACGATCGAAGCAGGAATGAAAAAGGGAGAAATCTTTCCGGGGCCGCCCTGGAGATATTTCGAATGCTCGCGCTCGATCACGTCGAACCCGCCGATGCCGGAGGCGATGTAGACGCCGGCCGCATCGGCGAATTCCGGCTTTAATTCGAGGCGGGCGATTTGCATCGCGAATTCCGAGGCGGCCAGAGCCAGTTGAATGAACCGGCCCATTTTTTTCAGCTCTTTTTTCTCCATCCAGAGGAGCGGATCGAAATTGCGGACTTCACCGGCGATGCGGCAGTCAAAGGCAGAGGAATCAAAATGAGTGATGGGGCCGATACCACTTTTGCCGGCCAGCAGGCTGCGCCAAACCTCATCGGTCCCGATGCCGCACCCGCAGACCAGTCCTACGCCCGTCACGACAACTCGGCGGTTCAAACCTGCATTCTCCTGTTCGGAATGGGACGGCCGGGCGGACTACTTATTACCCTTGGCGTGTTTTTCAATGTAGTCGACAGCGTCTTTCACCGTGGCGATTTTTTCGGCGTCCTCGTCCGGGATCTCGATGCCGAAAGATTCCTCGAAAGCCATGACCAGCTCGACAGTGTCGAGCGAATCGGCGCCCAGGTCGTCCACAAACGAAGCCGTCGGAGTGACTTCGCCTTCGTCCACACCGAGTTGCTCGACAATGATCTGCTTCACGCGTTCTTCAACGCTGGCCATTCTGATTTTTCCTCCGGTATCGGTAGTCTAACCCTTGAGCCCCCACGACGGCCGGGGCATCGTCCAAAATTGTACCGCCCATTCTAAGCGCGGCGGAATGCTGTGGTCAACCTTTGCACCGAACGAGATCTAAACTCTATTCTCTACCCGCTTACGCGTAACTTCAAAGTACATGGACGGCGCGCCCTAGCCCATGTGCAAGCCGCCGTTGACTTCCAGCACCTGGCCGGTGATGTAGGCGGCTTCGTCGCTTGCGAGGAAGACGATCGCGGCGGCGATGTCTTTGTCCGAGCCAAAGCGGCCCAGTGGAATCATGGATTTCATTTTGTCTTTGATCTCTTGCGACAGCACGTCGGTCATCGGCGTTTCAATGAATCCAGGCGCCACGGCGTTGACCGTGATATTGCGCGAAGCGACTTCGATGGCAATCGCACGCGTGAGTCCGATCAGTCCTGCTTTGGACGCGACGTAATTTGCCTGGCCGGCGTTGCCCGTTTGCGCGACCACCGAAGAAAGATTGATGATGCGGCCGGAGCGCTGTTTGAGCATCGCGCCCAATGCCTGCTGGATGCAGAGGTGCGCGCCGGTGAGATTGGTGCGCAGCACGGCGTCCCAGTCTTCGGGTTTCATGCGCAGGGCAAGAGTGTCGCGCGTGATGGCTGCGTTGTTGACGAGGATGTCGAGCCGGCCGAATTTCGCGAGAGCCTGCTGAAATCCCGTTTTCACCTGGGCTGCGTCGGCTACGTCCATTTGTATCGGCAACGCCTCATTTGCATCGCGATGAATTTCCTCCACGACGGACTGCAGCTTCTCGATATTTCTCGCTGCCAGAACAACTTTGGCGCCTGCCTCTGCGAGTTCAATTGCGGTGCTGCGGCCAATTCCTTGAGACGCGCCTGTAACAAGCGCAACCTTAGCTTGGAGACGATACATCAGGGGCATTTATCCTTCCGCCGCTTCAGCGCGGGATTGCGCGACTTTTTCGATCGCGGCTTCGAGGCTTGCTGCGTCTTCGACGTTGAAAGCGCGAACCGAGCGATCAATTTGCCTCATGAGACCCGTCAGTACTTTCCCGGGGCCCACTTCCACGAAAACCGTGACGCCCGCTTCGATCATTTCGTGAATTGAATCGAGCCAGCGGACCGGATGCGTCACCTGGCGAATCAACGCATCGCGCGCTTCATCGCCTGTGGTAACGGCTTCCGCGTCCACATTGGTAATGACCGGAAATTTCAGGGGGTGAAAAGTGGCCGCGCGCAGATCGGTTTCGAGACGCTCTTGTGCGGGCGCCATCATCGCGCAATGAAACGGCGCTGAGACCGCCAGTATCACGGCGCGTTTCGCTCCGCTCTGCGAGGCAATTTCAACGGCGCGTTTCACTGCTGCGGCCGCGCCAGAAATGACAGTTTGCTCGGGTGAATTTAAATTCGCAGGTGAGACGACCTCGTGATCTGCCGCCTTCTTGCAGACTTCCGCAACTTCCGAGGGCGGGAGTCCCAGGATCGCAGCCATCGCACCCTCTCCTGCTGGAACTGCTTCCTGCATGTAGCGCCCGCGCCCGCGCACGATTTTCACCGCGTCCGCAAAATCTAGGCCGCCCGCGGCGACGAGGGCAGAATATTCGCCAAGGCTATGCCCCGCCGCGAAATCGGGCGTGATGCCGCGCTTCTCGAGCGCGCGATACGCGGCCACTGAGACGGCCAGAATGGCGGGTTGCGTGTTCTCGGTCTGCTTCAGCGCTTCTTCGGTCCCTTCGCAGCAGAGCTTGAAGAGCGAAAAGCCGAGCGCGGCGTCGGCCTCATCGAAGACGGCGCGCGATTCCGGATATTTTTCGGCGAGGTCGCGTCCCATGCCAGGATATTGCGACGCTTGTCCGGGAAATAAAAACGCAAGCTTACCCATATCGTGCGGTAGTCCGCAGTGCTTAGCTGCGCGCCATATTGGCCGCGGCAGCTACGGCGGATAGCTCCTGATCGATCTTTTCGTTTACGCGATTGCGGTACAGCTCGACAGCGACGCGCATCGCATTCTTGATTGCAACAGGATTTGAACGCCCATGGCCAATCACAGTAACCCCGCGAACGCCGAGCAACGGCGCTCCACCCACTTCCGAGTAGTTTGTGCGGGCTCGAAAATCATCAAATGCTTGCTTCGAAAGAGCATACCCGATTTGAGATTTCAAGCTGCTCTTGATCGCCTTTTTCAACGTGCCGCCAATATACTCGACCAAACCCTCACTGATTTTCAGCGCGATATTGCCGATGAAGCCGTCGCAGACGATCACGTCCACATCGCCGCGAAACACATCGCGCCCTTCCACGTTGCCAGTGAAGTTCAGCGGCGAATGCTTGAGAATATTGAATGTCTCGCGCGTCACTTCATTGCCTTTCATCTCTTCTTCACCGATGGATAACAACGCGACGCGAGGACGTTTGGTGCCAAAGATCGTCCGGTGGTAAATCTCACCCATCACAGCGAATTGCGCGATTTGTTCTGCTTTCGAATCGACGTTCGCGCCCACATCCAAAATCACGCAGAACCTTTCCTTCATATTCGGAAACGCGCCGGCCAGCGCTGGTCTGTCCACCGAAGGCAGCGTTCCCAGCACGAATCGCGCGACAGTCATCACCGCGCCTGTATTGCCGGTGCTCACCAGTGCATCTGCTTTGCCGTCGCGCACGAGCTTCGCGGCCACGTGCAACGAGCTGTCTTTCTTGCGGCGAAATGCGTACGCGGGAGAATCGCTCATCGTCACCACTTCCGTGGCGTTGACAATTTCGATCGGCAACCCGCGATGCCGATGGCGTCCCAGCTCTTGCTTTAAGGTGGCCTCAATCCCTACCAGACAAATCCGCGACCCTAACTCGCGGGCCGCCAGAACGGCGCCTTCCACTTCCGCGCGAGGCGCGTGGTCTCCTCCCATTGCATCCATAGCGATGGTAGTCATCAAATGTGCCAGCTTGGAAATACAGGTGAGGAAAACTTAGGCTGTCTTGCTCTTGGTGTCAATCACTTCACGGCCCTTGTAATAACCGCAGGCGCGGCACACCTGGTGGGGCAACTTCTTTTCGTGGCAGTTCGGACACTCCGTGAGCGGCAGCTTGTGAAGATGATCGTGCGCGCGCCGGTTGCTCGTGCGCCGCTTGGAGTGTCGTCGTTTCGGATTCGGCATTACAGCTCCTCATGGCAGGCTGCGACAAAGGCAGCCAAAATGGAAAAAGATAGTGTAGCGTTTTATTGCTTTTTGAACCAGTCCTGCTTCAGGCGGGCGAGCGGCGCAAGCCTGGGATCAGACCCGTGCTTTTCGCAGCGGCATTCTTCGTTATTGAGATTTGCTCCGCAGTGCGGGCAGAGTCCGCGGCAATCGCTGCGGCAGATAATCTTCATGGGAATCGCGAGGTTTACCTGCTCCGCCAGGACATCAGCGAGAAACAGCCCATCGCCTTCGAAGAACGCGATTTCGGTGTCGTCGAGATTCAGGTGAAACTCGTCACCGGCGGAGATGGAAGTCATCGGCCGGTAGTAAAGATCGAAGTCCCGGCTGATTTCCTCGACGACCGTGTCCAGGCAACGAGCGCACACTAACTCCACGCGGGTGTGCAAGTTACCGTAGGCCCGAATCTGCCCATCTACGAGTTCAGCCGTCGCGCGGACCTCCAGCGGCTCCACCTGACGGAATTCCCCGGAGTGAAAATCGAGCGTACCGGGCGAATAGCTCTTGCGGATTCGGGTCTTACGGAGGGCGAGTTCGTTAACGTCCAAAAACATCGTTTTCTCCGCAAAAATGCAGCGAAAATCCATTATATGTCCGGTAGGCGCGATGTCAAGGAAGCCACCTGTGGAAGATTCTAAGTTTGATGCGTAACGAACAATGACCCTCTTGGGCTTACGGAGCAGGGGCAGGAGAACCGATTGGAGTACCAAGGAGCTCGTGGCATTGGCGCAGCAAAAAGTGATCCGTCATGCCTGCGACGTAATCACAGACCACAATATGTGGCGGTTCCTCTTTGGCCATGCGGGCATAGTGTTCCGGCATGCGCTCGGGATGTTCCAAGAAGAACCGGAACAAATCATCTAGTGCCGCAATGGAGCGGCTGCGGTCGTCTGCGATTGCCGGATGAGAATAGAGGTGCGAAAAAAGGAATCGCTTCAAGCGTCCATTCTGTTCAGCGACCTGTGCAGAGAATGATGCGAGGCGCTTCGGCAATCCGCGTATATCGTCCACGGATTTCGCGCCACTTTCTTCTAATTGCGAACGTGTGTGCCCGATTAGATCCGTGGCGAGCGGGTCGAGCACGCGCTTCAAAGCCTCATTGAATTTCAGTTTTTGCAATCCGTTCGGGTGTGTGCGGTCCACCTCGCGATAAGCGGCATCGAAGACGGGCACTTCTTCGCGCAGTTGCTCGAGATCGAGCAGGCGGGCTTCGAAACCGTCGTCGAGATCGGCTGTGCTGTAGGCGATTTCATCCACCAGATCGATGAGCTGCGCTTCGAGGGGAGGCCGCTCTTCGAGCAGATATTCCGCGAGATCCGGAAAATCCGCGGCGGAATAATCTCGCGAGTGCTTGATGATGCCTTCGCGCACCTCGAAAGTGAGATTCAGGCCCCGATGATCCAGGTAGCGCTGTTCGAACTGCTCGACGATTCGTAGAGCGTGCAGATTGTGGTTGAAACGGCTGCCGTGCTCGCGCATGCGCTTGTCGAGCTGCTTTTCGCCGCCATGACCAAAGGGCGGGTGCCCAATGTCGTGGGCCAGCGCTAGCGCCTCAGTGAGATCTGTATTGAGTTCCAATGCAGCGGCTACAGTGCGAGCGATTTGGGTCACTTCCAGCGTATGCGTGAGACGATTGCGAAAATGGTCGGAGAAGCGCGTGGTGAAAACCTGGGTCTTCGCTTCGAGCCGCCGGAACGCTCGCGAATGGACGACTCGGTCGCGGTCGCGTGCGTAATCATTGCGATAGGAATGGGGAGTCTCCGGGTAGCGCCGCCCGCGCGAGCGGCGTACGTCCATCGCATAGGGAGCAAGCTGCATCAAGCTCAGTTTAGCGTGTAAGGTTGGGTTTCGAAAGAACGTGGAGGGCCGGGTCAGCCGGAAGATTGATTAGGACTTGCCGGGAAGGAGCGCCAGCTCCTGGTCCGCTTCATTTGCGATCGGGGTGTCCGGATATTCGGACTTGATCTGTGCGTACAGTCTGGCCGCTTCGGCTGGATTCTTCTGGCTGTAGTGCTCGGCCAGCGCCAACATCACCACCGGCTTGGGAACCAGCACACCAGGCTTGGCAATTAGCTGCTGATAGAGGCTCACGGCCTCGTCGCCTTGACCGTTGCGATCCGCTAACTGCGCCAGCTCGAATTTTGCCATTGCTGCGAAATCGGAATCGCCATCGGCAAGGCCTTTGAGCCATTTTTTCGCGTCGTCATTCTTGCCCAGCTTTTCGAGGCTGAGAGCAGCGTAGTGAGCCGAAAGCTGCCCGGGCCGCGTGTGCGGATAGTTCGTCGCCACATCCTGAAACTTCGTCGCCGCGTCGGTGTATTTGTTTTTCTCATCGACGTAGCTCACTTCGTTCGGTTCCTGTGGCTCGCCCGGAGCGCGCACTCGTGCCTGAAACACCCTCATCGCATCGTTATATGCGGCTGCGGCCTTCACCGTTTGGCGCTCGGTATATGACCGCCAGCCAAAGAAACCCAGGGCAATCACAGCGGCCGCAACCACAATGTAGAGCGTGAGACTTTGATGAGACAGCACCGCTTCGGCGCCCTGCGCCAGCGTGTCGCGCAGCTCGTCTTTTTTCAGTTCTTTCCGGGAAATATGCGCCAAAGCCGCTCCTTAACTCAGTGAATTACGGAAAAAATGGTATCACAAAGACCCCCGCAGACCATGCGTTGCCTGCGTCTTGAGCCGCGATTAGAGCCTAGCGGAAACTACGCAGCGCGGTTTCTTCGTCGGACTGCACATCGAAAACCGTGAATAGCCGGGTGATCTGCAGCAGGTCGTGCACGCGTTTCGTCAAATGAAGAAGCTTCAACTCGCCTTCCGCATTACGCACCGTGGTATAGCCGCTGACGAGCTCGCCGATGCCTGAGCTATCGATGTAATCCACGTCGTAAAGATTGAGGACAATTTTGCGGTGACCCTTGTCAATCAATTCCTTAATGGTGCGGCGAAGCGTGGAGCTACCCTCGCCCAGAGTGATCTTTCCGCTGAAGTCTATAATCGCGACGTCGTTAATCTCACGGCATGTGCCTTGTAGGGCCACGGTAGAACCTCGTTGCTTTAATTCTACTCCGGTTGTCAGCTTCCGTTGCCGGAAACTGGTTCGGGGAGTTTCTTCACCATCACCAGCTCAGCACCGCCTCCGGGGGCGGTGTGCACGTTGAATTCGTCCATAAACGCGCGCATCAGAAACAGGCCGCGGCCCGAGGTGCGCAGGAGATTCTCTTCGGCCAACGGATCGGGCACCTCGGTGAGTTCGAATCCCTTGCCTTGATCGAGCACCCGGACAATCATTTTGTCGGGTTCGAGCTCCACCGTCATGAAAATCTTTTTGTCGCGAATCTGCTGATTTCCGTAGTTATATGCGTTGATTACGCCTTCGCGAACGGCCATTCCCATTTTGTGAATGTCTTCTTCGCTGAAACCTGCGGCTTCCGCGATGCGCATCACAATTACTTCGGCGAGATCCACGCTCTCGAGCAGCGTCTCCAGCGTGATCTCGATTCGTTGAGTTTTGGCCGCCATCCGACGTCGAGGGGACACCTTAAAAGAGCAGTATGCGTAACACACCGCGCGCGCACAAGTCAATCCACCGCCGCAGGATCAACTAAGCAAGGCCCCGCGACCGAGGCCGTACATCTTGGCTGAAGGGAAAATCAAATCCGCAGTTGCGCACAGCGGACTTGATCCGCTCGCGGCTTTCTTTGAGGGCAATATCGGGCAAACCGACGACGCTGAAACAGCCCTGAAAGCCCGGACCGATATCCAGCTCGACTTCGACGAGGTATGCTTCGATACCGAATACGGCTGCGCTGAATGTTACTGAAAAGCATCCCAAGTGGCTAGAAGGGGTCCAACCCACCTGTTCGCTCTATGCGCGCTAGCGTAGCTGAAATCAGACCTTAACACTAGCGATACTCGCCTGGCTTCGTCGGCCACCCTTTTGACTGTGCTATGCTTTCGGCGGCTTCTCGGAGGGCGGGGTTGAGGACAACGTCGATCTGCGGCTTTCTGCTGCTTTTCGCAATTGTTTCGCCTGCGTCAGCAAATGGCACGCAATCCCAAGTCGCCTCCCACAATCAAGCGGTCGAATTCAATAATCGCGGCCTCGAACTTTACAAAGCGGGCAAAATCGACGAAGCCATTAAGCAATTCCGCCAGGCGCTCGCCATCGATCCAAACTTCCCGGAAGCCGACAGCAACCTGGGTCTCGCTCTCGACGCCAAAGGCGAGGACGACGAAGCCATCGCTGATTTCAATAAAGCCCTTGCCCTGAAGCCCTCCGACGCGATCACCGAAAGCAATCTCGGTCTCGCCCTCTTCCACAAAGGCAAGCTGGACGAATCGCTAGCCGCCTATCGGAAAGCGCTGGAATTCCAGCCCAATTTCCCGCAAGCCTACAATGGCATGGGAGTTGTTCTGTTCACGCAAGGGCACGCCGACGACGCCATAGAGGCCTATCGCAAAGCCATCGATCTCTCGCCGAAGTACGTTGACGCCATGAACAATCTCGCTGCTGCTCTGGCTTCAAAAAAAGATTGGGATGGCGCGATAAAAATTTACCAGCAAGCGCTCGAGCTCGAACCAAAAGCTTCCGATGTTCGAGCCAATTACGCTTCCGCGTTGCAAAATGCCGGACGCACCGAGGACGCTATCGCCGCGTATCGCCAGGTGGTCGCCGACAACCCCAAGGACGCGCACGCGTGGTTTGAACTCGGCCACCTGCTGCACGGTCAAAATAAATTCGACGAAGCCATCACCAGCCTGCAGAAAAGTCTCGAACTAAAACCCGATCAAGCTGAAGCGGAATTCAATCTCGCAAGCTCTTACCAGGAACAGCAAAAATTCCCGGAAGCCATCGCGGCATACGAAAAAGGCCTGGCGCTGAACCCCAAGAATGCGCATGCACTCTACAATTTGGGCAACGCGTATATGAGCCAGAAAGATTCGAAGCGAGCGATTGACAGCTACACGAAAGCGCTCGCGGTGCAACCCGGCCTGGCCGAAGCGCAGATTGCCCTCGGTGCAGCTCTTTTGCACTCCGGCGATGCCGAAGCTTCCGAAGCTGCCTACCGAGAAGCAATCGCCTCGCAGCCGGACAACGCCGACGCCTACTTCAATCTCGGCAATGCGCTCTTCACTAAACGCCAGTTCGGTCCGGCAGCTGAAGCGTATCGCGAATCCATTCGCCTCCGCCCGGACTCAGCCCGCGCGCATTACAATCTCGCAATCTGCCTGCAGTGGCTCAACGACGAGACAGCAGCGGCGGAATTCAAAGAAGCCGAGCGCCTCGACCCCAGCCTCAAGCCCCCGAAATAGGGTACCTGGCAAGAGCCCAACTCGCTATGCGCTTTACTCCATCTCCATCCCGCCGTATCCTGAGCCGCAAGGATCGCGGCCGAAAGCCGGTTCCAGCCATTCCGGGAGGCGCGCAATGCTGATTGCTGCCGCTGTAGTTCTCGTGCTGCTGGTTTTTTTTATCGTGGCAATGTACAACGGCCTCGTCAGCCTCAAGGTGCAATGTGACAACGCCTGGTCTGACATCGACGTGCAACTAAAGCGCCGCTACGACCTGATCCCAAATCTCGTCGAAACCGTGAAGGGCTATGCCTCCCATGAAAAAGGGACTCTGGAAGGTGTCGTCGCCGCCCGCAACCGCGCGATGAGTAGCGAGGGTCCGGCGGCCAAAGCAGAAGCGGAAGGCGCTCTCACAGCCGCCTTGCGCCAGGTTTTCGCGCTGGCCGAGGCTTACCCGCAGCTGCGCGCCGTGGAAAGCTTCAATCAGCTTCAGGCAACGCTCAATCAGATCGAGGACAGCATTCAGAGTGCCCGCCGCTATTACAATGCTGTGGTTCGCGACCTGAATACGAAAATCGCGCAGTTCCCTTCCAACATTATCGCCGGCATGTTCAATTTCAAGCCGCGCGAATTTTTCGAACTCAGCACACCTGTGGAGCGCGAGGTTCCCAAGGTCAGCTTCGGCGGCGCCACATCCTAAGGCGCTCGCACCTCATGCCCCGGCTCCGCCTCAGAGTCCTGCCTTGCCTTCTCGCGCTTATCTCCGCACTGTCTCTGGCGGCGCCAACTGCGCAGGCTCGCGATCTCACAATTCAACGCTTCGATGAAACTGTCACCGTAAATACCAATGGCACCATCGAAGTGACCGAAATCATCGAAGCACGCTTCACCGGTTTCTCGCATGGAATTTACCGCACGATCCCCGTCGAGTACGATACGCCGCAGCATCTGAACTATTCGCTGCTTCTCGAACCTCTTTCTGTCACCGATGACCACGGCCATGCGTTGAAATACGAACAGAAGCGCGAAGGCCGCTACTTGAAATTCAAAATCTCGGTGCCTGGCGCACAGGACGCGACGAAGACCGTGATGGTTCACTATCGGATTCTGAACGCAATTCGATTCTTCGAAGATCATGATGAGCTCTACTGGAATGTCACCGGCGCCGAGTGGGACGCTCCCATCCGCACAGCTTCAGCGAAAATCGAATTGCCAGACGGTGTCACCGGCTTGCACGCTATCGCCTTCACTGGCGCGTACGGATCGCGCGAGAGCGATGCGAAAGTGGAAACGACGGGCAACATCGTCGAGGTGAGTACGAATCATCCGCTGTACTACCGCGAGGGTCTCACGGCCGTGGCTGGCTGGGACAAGGGGTTCGTTCATCCGCCTTCGACTGTTGCGAAAATCGCTCTTTTCCTTCGCAGCAACTGGCCGCTGTTTCTTCCCGCCATCGCGTTCTTCATTATGCTGTGGCTCTGGTGGACGCGCGGCCGCGACCCCGAGCGCGCTTCGATCGCGGTGCAATACGAACCGCCCGATAAGCTGACCCCCGGCGAGTGCGGCACGCTCGTCGATAACGAAGCTGCGATGCGCGACATCACCGCGACTCTTGTCGACCTCGCCGTGAAGGGCTACCTCACGATCGAACAAAAGGACGAAAGCCATCTCCTCGGCCTCACGCACAGCAAGGAATATATTTTTCACCTCAAGCGACCGTCCACTGAATGGGGCGCCGTCCGCCCGCATGAACTTGAAATGCTCTCCGCGCTTTTTGACGACGGTTCGCTTACCTCCGTAAAGCTCTCCGATCTCCAGAATCATTTCTATACGCACCTGCCCGCGATTCGCAGCCGCATTTTCGATGCCTTGATGGCCGACGGATACTATCTTCATCGCCCGGACACGGTTCGTCAGGGCTATATCGCCGCCGGTATCGTCATAGGAATTCTGCTCTTCGTGTTCGGTGGCGCACTCGGTGCGGCTACAGGCGTAGCGCATCTTACCTGGGTGATCGCTGCGATCCTCACCGCCGCGGTGATCTGCATTTTCGGCTGGTTCATGCCCGCCCGCACTCTCACTGGTGCGCGCACATTTGAAAAAGTTCTCGGCTTCGAACAGTTCCTTGAACGCGTCGAAAGCGACCGCCTGGAACGCATCGTGAAAACGCCCGAGATGTTCGAGAAATTCTTGCCCTATGCCATGGCGCTGCGTTGCGAAAAGAAGTGGGTGGCGGCGTTCGCAGGAATCGCGATGCAACCGCCGCAATGGTATTCAGGGCCGTATGGCAACGGATTCGTGCCTTATATTTTTGTCAACGATCTCAACATGATGTCCGCCCACGCCGGCAGTGTGATGGCTTCCGCTCCGCGCAGCAGTTCGGGTGGGTCGGGCTTCGGCGGAGGCGGATTCTCAGGTGGCGGCTTCGGCGGCGGTGGTGGTGGCGGCTGGTAAACTTATTTCGCCGTAAGCACGGCCAGCCTCAGAAGCTCAGGTTCCTACGAGCAATAATGCATTTCCGTAGCGCCGGCTTGTCCTGAGACACCGAAGGGCGTCTCATCGGCTCTTTTCCCCAATCACAAGCAAGCCCAGCTTACTTAGCTGATCGAGCTATCTCCGGACTTTTCAAGCCTCCGCGAATCCTCCGAAACCATCCGTGCTCCCGTACTGCTTCTTCATGCAACTGCCGGGTCCAGGCGCTCAAAATACTTGCTCGATTCAGATACCCCACCATCTGATCCGGTTCTTCCCGGCTCACCACCGGCAACCGCCCGATATCGCGTTTCAGCATCCGGAAAAGCGCCTCGTATACGAGCTCATCGGGAAACGCAACGACCGGGCTCATAGTGCCCGCTTCGCTCACCGCCATTCGCCCCGCAGGATCCTCCTCGAGCGCGCGCAGCAAATCCCCCTGCGTCACGATTCCCACTAGCCGCCCGTCTTCACCCGCGATCGGCAAGCCTTGTGTGATGTCGTACCCGGGCTCTCGCTGTGCCATTCGCTCGGCCATTTCTCCCACCGTCATTTCGGGAGGAATCGCCTGCACATCCTTCCGCATCACTTCGCTCACTCTCACAACGTTCAGCACGCCCGCTTCGTAGAACTCCGGCACAGAAAGGCCGCGACGCGCGAGCTTCTTCGTCATGATCGAACTCGGCAAATAGCGCAACGCGATCATGTCCGCAATCACGCAACCAAGCATCAGCGGGAGAATCGCGTTGTAGTCGCGCGTGATTTCAAAAGCGAACACGATAAAGGCAAACGTCGCCCGCGACGCCGCTCCGAATACTGCGGCCATCGCCACCAGCGCATATGCTCCGGGCGAGAGATGCGCGGATGGAAGGATCATGTTCACCACAATCGCAAACGCCCCGCCCATCGCCGCACTCGACATGAACATCGGCGCGAGCAATCCGCCTGACGTTCCTGATCCCAGCGAAATCACCAGCGCCAGTGCCTTGAACACCGCCACCAGCAACAGTAGTTTCAATGCGAGATTGTTGTTGAGAATGTCTGAGATCGTGTCGTAGCCCACGCCCAGCACGCGCGGCACAAAAAATCCGATGATTCCCAGGCCCAGCGCCCCAATTGCCGGATGCCACAAATCGTCAATGGGCAGGCGGTCAAACTGGTCTTCCACCCAGTAGAGCAATTTCGTAAATCCGATCGCCGCGATTCCCGATAGCACCCCCAGCAGCACGTAAAAAGGCAAACCGCGCAGCGCATCGAAATTCACGTTGCCCATCGAAAACATCGACTTTTGTCCCAGCAGAACCGAGCGAACGCTTGTCGCCAGCGTGCACGCAATCACCAGCGGAATGAAAGAACGCGAACGAAATTCAAAAAGCAATAACTCGATCGCGAGGATTACGCCCGCTATCGGCGTGTTAAACGTCGCCGCCATTCCCGCGCCGGCGCCGCACGCGAGCAGCACCTTCCGCTCAGCGGCCGTGGTGGAAACGAACTGTCCCACCAGGGACCCGAACGCACCTCCCGTCTGAATGATCGGACCTTCCGCGCCAAACGGGCCGCCCGTTCCAATTGCAATCGCCGCCGAAAGCGGTTTTAGGATCGCCACTTTCGCTTCGATCCGGCTGCGCGAGGTCAACACTGCTTCCATGGCCTCCGGAATTCCATGTCCCTTGATTTTTTCTGAGCCGAACTTGGCCATGAATCCCACAATCAATCCGCCGATCACCGGCGTCACGATGACCCACAGGCCGAGATGCGTGTTTTCGGGACTTCGGAAATGAAATGACCACTCGTGGTAGTAGGCTAGGTTCGTAAAAAGCCCGATTAAATCATACAAAACGTAAGCGATTAACCCGGCTAGAATTCCAATCAATGCGGCAAGCAACGAAATAAACCCTAGCCGAAAGCCCTCTAGCGGCTCCAGGAATGCAGCTATCCCCTCTGCCGAGTTATCGCGTTCCACAGATTTCCTCTCTTTCGCCATTTTCTCTACTCCTGGTTCCGTCCCCCCGCAGCTCGTCGCCTGTTCGTCAAACTGGAGCGTGCTTGCAACAAGACGCTGTTCAATGCTCGCAGGAGCACAGGACCCGCGGATCGAAGCTCCGCCCGGTGCACCAGCGTGAGATCAGCCAGCAGACGTTCGCCGCGCCGGGTCAATGAGAGGATTACTTCGCGCTTGTCTAACCCGTTTCGCGAGCGGCGAATCAATTCCTTCCTCTCGAGCCGATCCACCAGCTCAACAGCCGTGTGGTGCTGCACCTGAAGCCGCTCCGCGAGCACGCCGATCGTCGCTTTTTGCTTCGGTATCAAACCCTTGATTGCCAATAAGGCCTGATGTTGGTGCGGCTCGACTCCTGCCTCTCGCGCCGCCTGTTCGCTGAAATTCAAGAATCGGCGAATTTCATAGCGGAAATCCGCTAGCGAGCGGTACTCAATCTCTTGCTGTTTATCATTCCGCATCGGCTTGAATTATTATATCGTATTACGATATTTTAGGGAAGAGCACGATTGAGCGTGGGTACAATCGAGCAGCGTTGAGTTGGCCTCGAGGAGACGGACTAGAACAGCCGGGGAAATACCGCTGGAACGCGCGACGCGTACTCGTCAAATTTCGAACCAAAAGTTTCGCGCAATAGCTTCTCTTCGGTGCGAATCCGAATCTCATTTCCGATAAGAAACACCAAAATACCTGCCAGCAGCGCCTGCCATCGGCTTATCGTCAACCCGGTCGCCACTAACATTCCAAACATCGCCAGGTAAATCGGATTGCGCACGTGTGAATACGGGCCTTCCGTGATCAGTTCGTGGTCATCGACTACGCGCGCCACAAGCGCCCACTGCTTGCCAAGCGCGCGAGCCGCTGCGTAGCAAATGCCAATCGAGATCACTCCCATCGCTGCAATCACAGCCGACAAAAGCAACTCGGTCACTTTCGGCATCGCGACAATCGGCGACAAATCAGGCCGCGGAAAGGCAAAGCAAATCGCGTAACCGAGAAGCTGCAGCATAAACCCCAAGTGCGAAATCGGACTGCGCTTCGCGTCGGTTTTCGTAGCTCCGCGCTTCCCGATCACGAGAATCACACCGAATCCCATCCAGCAGGCGGCCAGAACGCACACATCGAACAGCGCCGGTCCGTCCATCTTGAATTGCGCTGGAAACGGACTCGGCATCGTGCCTATAGTTTTTTCCGAAACGATTTTTGCGTCTTGGTGTGCTCGTACCCCTGCCGTTCGTAGAATGCATGTGCCCGCTCGCGGATCACATTCGAACGCAAACTAGTCGCGGTGAATCTCTTTTCCCGCGCCCACGCTTCCGCGCGATCCAGCAAAAGCCGGCCAACTGACTGCGAGCGAAAACGCTCGTCCACCACCAGCCCGCTGATTTCAACACGTGCGTCCGCTTCCACACAGCGATACACAAAAGCGCCAATCCACCCCGCGATCGTACCATCCGCCAATTGGGCCACAAACACAACTTGCTCGCCGGTCGAAATAAATCCTGTAAGTCGTCGCGCAATGTCGTCAGAGGTCGAAGGATAACCGAGCTGCCCTGCCAATTCCGCCATTCGCGGATAGTCCTGCGGTCGAGCTAAACGGATCTCGCCTGCGAACTGCCGCGCTGCAACGTTCATGTGTTGGCGCACTCCCTCAGCCAAGCGCTTTCTTCAAAATCGCAACCTGCCCGCCATGATACAGGTCGTGCTGAATCACGCCATGCAAAGTGGCATAGCGCGACCATTCCGTGCCGGTTGGCGCTGCTTGCAATTCCTCATCGCGCACCTGCGATACCGCGGCTCGAAATTGCGCGCGGCTTTCTTTCAGATTTTCGAGCGACCGCCGCCACTCCACTTCGCTCACTTCCCACACCGGCGGCCAATCCATCTCCGGAGTCACCTCATCCGGCGTGCCCGCAAATCGCCGGTGCACGATCCGGTTCCAGGCCGCCAGATGATTGACTATTTCCCAGATCGAATGAGCGCCGCGCACCGGGTGCCTCGAGGCCTGCTCCGCCGTAATCCCCTCAAGCAGTTGATTAAGCGCTGGCCCGTGCCAAGCCTCCCCCGTCATCGCGCGATCCATCTGGTCCAATATTCTCGAAATTTCGCCCATCCCCGCACTCCCGACTTACCTTAAGTGGTACAGGCACTCTTGCTTGCCTTGAGATGCGAAGGCTTTACCCTGAGAACCGAAGGGCCTGTGCGCCTTTCCTCGCGGCAACCATTCAAAATTTCCAAAAGCCCGGCTTCGCGAGGGCCGCTATCTCAGCAAGCATGTTCTTACACTCATCGCATCCGCCAGCAATAGCCTCACCAAATCAAAACACCTTCTTCGAATCGAGTAAAATCGTCACAGGCCCATCGTTCACTAATTCCACTGCCATATGCGCTTGAAACACTCCGGTTTCCACCCGTACTCCAAACTTCCGCAGCGCCTGTACAAACTCCTCGCACAGCGCCTTCCCCAATGCCGGCGCCCCCGCCTGAATAAAACTCGGCCGCCGCTGCCCGCGCGCATCGCCATACAAAGTAAACTGCGAGATCGCCAGCACCGCGCCACCCGTATCAAGCAGCGAGCGATTCATCTTTCCGGCGTCATCGCCAAAAATCCGCAGATTGGCCACTTTCTCCGCCATCGCGATCGCCGCCGTAGCGGTGTCTTCTTTTCCCACGGCGACAAGCACTACAAGCCCCGGTCCAATCTCGCCGGTCATCTTCCCATCCACACTCACGCTGGCTCGACTTACCCGCTGCACCACCGCTCGCATCGCAATTATTGCGCCGCAGCGCTCGGATTCAACGGCTTCCGCGGCAAGAGCTCGGGCAGTTCCGCCAAGTTGTACGCCACTACCGCCATTACCTGCGCACCCTCCACCAAGTCCGCCTCATGAGCCTGATCGAAAGTGTCCGCCTGCGAATGGTGCGTCTCAAAATATTGCACTGGATCCTGCAAGCAGAAAAATCCCGGCACGCCTGCTTCGTCGAACGGCACGTGGTCGCTCCCCGTCATCCAGCGCTCCGTCAATTCAAGCAGCCCGAGCGGCCGGAGCGGCGCCACCACCGTATCCATCACCTCGCGCGACGCATAATTCCGCATCAAGCTGATGCTCGTCACGCGTCCAGTCCCAGTATCGTGAATCAGCGCCGCCGAGACTCGCGGCATCTCGTCGCGATGCGCCTGCACGTATGCGCGCGATCCGTTCAACCCTTGCTCTTCGCCCGAAAAAAGCGCAAATCGAATCGTCCGCTTGGGCCTCAGGCCGGATTTTTGCAATGCCCGCGCTGCCTCCAGTACCACGATCGAACCAGTACCGTTGTCGGTCGTCCCAGTGCCCAGATCCCACGAATCCAAATGCGCGCCGAGCACCACAATCTCATCCTGTTTTTCGCCTCCGTGAATTTCGGCAATCGTGTTGTAAACAGTCGCCGGCCCATCCCCGATCGTGCTCTTGATATCCATCTCCACTTCCACCGGCCCCCGTTTCATCAACCGCCAGACTAAGCTGTAGCCTTCCGATGTCACGAACGCCGCCGGAATCGGTGCAATCGCATATTGCCGCCCACTCAGGCTTGTCATGTTCAACAGCCCGTCAGGCTTCCCCGAATCTGTCAACCCGGCCAGCACTCCTTCGTTCTTGAAAAACTCATTGCGTGCCATGATAAATCTGCGAAAACCCGCATCGGACTCGCGCGGCTTCTCGCCCGGGCGCAGCGGCCGCACCATCAAGAACGAATCGCCGTAAGGCACCAACACAGGATTGGCCGCCGGCTCATCAGGAGCCGGGAGCGGCAGCGGTTCGCTCGTAATCACGATCGCGCCTTTCAATTTCCCCTTGTACTGTTCGAGGTCCTCCACCTTTTCCGCCTTCACATAGACCACCGGTCCGCGCACTGGCCCATCCGTATTCGACGCCCATCCATACGATGCAATCGTCAGGGGGTGTTCCGCCGGAGTCACGATCCGCGCCGTGGCCGTTCCACGCGTCCAGACGTGCGCGATCGTCCACGACTCCAAGTGCGGATTCGCAAGCCCATAGTCGGTAAACCTCTGCTTCGTCCATTCATTCGCCTTCTTCAAATTCTCCGACCCCGTCAATCGCTGCCCGATCATGTCCGAAAGATATTCCAGGTTCGACATGATCTCGTTGTGGTCATGCACCTCCGTCAAAATCTTTTCGTCCGCCGCCGCAAACGAATTTTTCGCAGGCGCCGCGCTCTGTTGCGCCTTCAAAACAGTGCCTCCGCCGCACACACTCATTGCCGCCATCCCAATCGCCAGAAACCCTCCTACGCGACGCGCGTTCATCGTCTTCAGATCCTCCACCCGTCAGGGCCGCATTTGAGAACATTTGATTCTACGCTAGACGTGCCACCATTCCTTCCCGTTTCCAATCTGTTCTCACATCGCACAAAGTGTGTTAGAAAAAGCGTGCCAGAAACAGATCGTCGCCATCGGCGCCGCCAACAACAATGAAACTCGCCCTCATCGGCACTCACGGAGTCGGCAAAACCACCCTCGCCTACGAAATCTGCTCGCTCCTAAAAAAATCCGCCTAAAACGTCGAACTCGTCACCGAAGTCGCGCGCCAATCTCCATTCCCGGTGAACGCCGCCACCACCCTCGAAGGCCAGCTCTGGATTCTCCACGCGCAAATCGCCGCGGAACTCGACGCCGCCCGCCGCGCGCCCCACGTCATCTGCGACCGCTCCGTCCTCGACAACTATTGCTACCTCGTCAATAAATTCGGCCGCCGGCCTCACCTCGAATCCTGGCTCGCCTGGTGGATGAACTCTTACTCATTTCTCGTCGGAGTCCCGCCCGTCGCATTCGAAATTCCCTCCGACGGTTTCCGCTCCGAAGATCGCGCCTTCCAGCAGCGCATCCACGATCTGCTCAACGAGCTTCTCGCCGCGCCGCCGTTCAACAACCTGCGTGCCCCAGTTCTCTGGCTCGACCCTAGCGAGCGCCGCTTCTGGGCCGAGCGAATCTTCGCCGCCGCTCTTCCGCAACTCGAATCCGCCCCAGCCGTACGCGACGCCACCGCGCGTTAAGATATCTCCCATCATGCTGAACAGCGAACCATTCAGTCCGCTCCGCAGCCTCATTGCCGCCATCGCTTCTGGCAGATTGAATCGCTCCGACCGAGTAGAAGATCGCCAGGCAATTCTGATGGAAGTCTCGGAGTGCGATTCAGCTGATTTAGTCGAACTCATTATGCAGACGGAAAACAGAAGTCAGCTCACAAACATCACGGTGGGCAACCTGGTTGACAATTTCCCAGACGAAGGGCTCGACGACTTCGATTTTCACCCGGTGGCGAGGTGAGTCAGACCGAAGCAGCAAATTCATCGCCGCCCTCAAAACGCTGGCTCACCCGCGGCGTCCTCGGCATCGGCCTCGCCAGCCTTTTCTCCGACTGGGGCCACGAAGCTGCCACCGCCATCCTTCCGGCATTACTCGCGAGTATCGGCGCGCCCGCCTACGCGCTCGGCGTCATCGAAGGCGTCTCGGACGGCCTCTCGAGTTTCGCCAAACTCGCCGGCGGCTGGATCGCCGATCGCCCCGCGCTGCGCAAACCCGTCGGCATCATCGGCTATCTCGCCACTGGCCTCTCCACGTTCGCTTACGCTTTCGCGCACACTTGGCCCGCGATTCTCGTCATCCGCGCTCTCGGCTGGATCGGACGCGGCGGCCGCGGCCCCTCCCGCGACGCGCTTCTCGCCGACGCCGTCGCCACCGGCAACGAAGGCCGCGCCTTCGGTTTCGAACGCGCCATGGACACGATCGGCGCCGTCCTCGGCCCGCTCTGCGCCACCGCGCTTCTCACCATCATCAGCATGCGCAGCGTTCTGCTCTGGTCGCTCGCTCCCGGCCTCGCCGCCGCCGTCGCGTTCGCGCTGCTCGCGCCGTCTTCAAAGAACGAAGCATTGCACGAGGCTCGAAACCTGATCGCGAGCTTCCGCGACCTCCCGAGAAATTTCTTGCACTTTCTCGCCGGCGTCTTCGCCCACGGCATCGGCGATTTCGCCCCCACGCTCCTGATT
>Ga0126381_100000574_pt1 | contig 40297 bp, 45 predicted proteins | sample PanSoiMetPlot_28_FD_96465 | JGI IMG/M metagenome (GOLD analysis project Ga0126381, IMG submission 96465) | Tropical forest soil microbial communities from Panama - MetaG Plot_28 | ecosystem: Environmental > Terrestrial > Soil > Tropical forest > Bulk soil | place: Panama | collected 2016-02-17 | reverse complement strand
GCTCCGCGATCGCTTCGGCTTTAAGTCCCACTTTGAAACAAAGGAAGGCGAAGTCTACATACTCACCCTTGGCAACAAGCCGCTCCAACTCAAGCCACCAAAAGACGCTGCATCGGATCCTCGGGCCATTGTGGTTGCGAAGCAGGGCGGGATTGCTGATGGAGAGGCGATGGGCATCAACACCAGCACTGATTACCTCGCGCAGAGGCTTAGCCGGTATCTTCAACTTCCAGTTCTGAACGAAACCGGAATTACCGGGTCATATGATTTCTATTTACCGCCCGACGATCCTGACAACCACGAGCTTGTCACCGCAGCCCTCAGAGTAGTGGACCGCCTTGGCCTCAAGATCAAACGTGGGCGCGGTCCCATCAAAACCCTCGTCATTGATCGCATCCAACAACCCTCTGAGAACTAGTGGTTGACCGAGTTGTCGGATTCCGGGCGGTTAGTCGGTTAACCGGAAGTTGGTCCCACAATCCGGCATAATTTCCGGTTTGCCGGTCATTCGGGAGTTACAGGCGGTGCGGTTACGCTATCTGTCTCCTATTTCAATCGTTGCGCTATGCTGGGCTAGCGGAATGAGCAGTGCTACTTCGACCACGCCTCGGCTCTCGGTAGAAGACCGCATCCGTTGCGCCTTCTGCCGCCAGTACGGTATAGTCCGCAGCTATCCCATCGCCGCGCTTATCGTCCTCGCTGCATGCGTACGCGTTATAGACTTGGGCGCTCGCACAAATCAGATACCGCACGCGATTGGATATATTGCTGCTATTTGGCTCGGTGTCTTCGTAACGGATTTCGTCACCTCCAGCTCCCAGGCAGCGGTGGGATTCCCGATCCATCATTCCGTCGGCACGGAAGCGGCCGTCATCTTGGGATTTACGGCACTCGGTTTCTGTGGTCTCTTCCTTCGCTTTCGCGGTCCCTGGGCTGGACCTGTTGGTTTACCTCCGATCGAACGTGGGATCTTTCTCGTCCTGATGATGTTCGTGTTCCCGATCGGTCTGGCGCTACTGTATCTTTTTGGGTATCGATACAAACTTCGGGAACTGGGCATCACGATGAAACGCTGGTACCTTGGCCCCGTCGTAGTGGGACTCATCGGGACCATGGCTTTTGTTGTTGCGCCCGGTGGGATTCTCTGGAAGAAGCTCATTCACTCCTGGGGTCTGTGGTGGCTGCTATGGATTGGCTTTGTGGAGGCAGCTCTCAGTGAAGAGTTCACGCGTATGCTCCTGCAGACGCGTCTAGGTGCCGCATTCAGGAGCACCGGCATGGGCTTCGTGACAGCGACATTCTTGTGGGCGTGCTTGCACATACCGGAATTCCATGCAGCAAACCTCCACGGCACTTGGCTTTCTGCGTTCCTATCAACTCTGCAGATCATGCCGATTGGTTTTCTTTGGGGCTACCTCACCCATCGCACCAAGAGCCTGCTCCCTGCTGTACTTGTGCACGGCTTAAATTTCTGGGGCCTGCAGAACTTCTATGGCTGACAAGTCGTGCACATTCGGTCGAGAGTGGCCACTTTGTCTCGAGGCAGAAGGAGGACGATTTTGCGCTCGGATTGGGGGTTCTGGACGTATTGTCGTCGATAGTTCCCGAGTTGTCGGCTAACCGGAACTTACGCGGGCGCTTCGCCAACTTTTCGCCATAACTTTCACCGAGAGCGTAGCATATCAAGATTCCGGTCGGATTGTCGGTAAACCGGACTACGCGGGAACAGATTGCAGACCCGCCTAGCACGGCCCAGTCGGGAACCGCGAAACCATGATTCTGTTGGCGCTGGAGGTCCACCGAATCATGAAGTCGAAGCGTCCCCGAGACAGGCGAAAGAAGCCGCGCAGGGTTCTGCGGCTTCCCGATCTTGAACATGCCAAAATTGCGGTCCTGAACAGCCTTACGAGTCCTGACGCCCAGCGCGGGTACCAGCACGCAATCGATGAGTTTATTGAATGGTACTGCTCTGAGCCGCGTCTGGCGCTCAATCGGACTGTAGTCCTCCGGTACCGAAGCCATCTGGAATCGAGGATGCTCGCACCGGGCACAATCAACCTCCGACTAGGCGCGGTTCGACGGCTGGCGTATGAAGCCGCCGACTGCGGCCTGCTCAGTTCCGACCTTGCTGCAGGCATCCGCCGGGTCAAGGGGCTAAAGAAGCTCGGGGTTCGCCTCGGCAATTGGCTCACGCCAGAGCAGGGGCAAGCACTGTGGCAGGCGCCAGACAGTCGGGTGCTGAAAGGAAAGCGAGATCGAGCGCTGCTTGCTTTGTTGCTGGCATGCGGCCTGAGAAGACGCGAAGCGGCACATCTTAGGCTGACCGACATTCAGCAACGCGAGGAGCATTGGGCGATCGTTGACCTTGTCGGCAAGGCCGGACACATCCGAACAGTGCCAATCCCAGATTGGGTATGGGCTGAGCTGGATCAATGGCTCACTTCAGCGGGAATCCGACAGGGAAAGGTTTTCCGCAGAGTGAGCCGGGTAGGAACGATCTGGGGAGACGGAGTGACCGAGAAGGCGGTCTGGCACATCGTGAAGCACAACTCCCAAAAGATTGGCGTCGTCAGGCTTGCACCCCATGACCTGAGGCGGACATGCGCTCGACTATGCCAAGCTGCCGGTGGCGAGTTGGAGCAGATCCAATTCCTGCTCGGCCACGTCTCCATTCAGACCACGGAACGATACCTGGGTTCCAAGCAGCGCATTCGAGCGGCTGTCAATGATCGGATCGGCATCGAACCCAGCCCTTGAGGGGGAGTCTATGATCGGGTCGTGAACGCCCGCTTCATAAAGCCGATGGAGACCGTCGCCGTGAAGAAGCTGCCCACCGGCGGCAGGTGGACGTATGAAGTGAAGCTCGACGGCTTTCGCGCCGTAGCCGTACGCACCGATCATGTCATCCTCTACTCAAAGCAAGGGAAGCTCCTGACCAGCCAGTTCATGCCGATCGCGCTGGAGCTCGAGAAGCTGCCATCGGAAACGGTGCTCGATGGTGAGCTGGTGGCCCTGAATGAGGATGGCCTGCCTCGCTTCAACCTGCTGCAGAATTACCGCAGCGGCTCGGCCCACCTGATGTATTTTGCGTTCGACATCCTGGTCCACAAGGGCAAGGACGTCAAGACGCTGCCGCTGTCTGATCGTCGCGCGCTGCTCCGGTCGACGGTGAAGCGCAGCAGTCACGTTCAGGTCGCAGAGTGGACTGACAACCTGGCAGGCCTGGAACGCTTCGTCAGAGAGCAGGGGCTCGAGGGAATTGTTGCCAAACGAGCTGACAGCTCCTACGTGAGCGAAGGGCGATCGGGCTCATGGGTGAAGTTGCGCTTCGATCGCCGGCAGGAGTTTGTGATCGGCGGCTACACGCCGAGTTACCTCGGTCTCGACGCGCTCCTGGTCGGCTTCTACCGCGGAAAGGAGCTGCGATTCGCCGGCAGCGTCCGAGCCGGATTCAATCCGCCGATGCGGCGCGAGGTGCACGACCAGGTCAAGCAGCTGGAGATCGCGCAGTGTCCCTTCGCGAACCTGCCGGACAAGCGCGCCGGCGTATGGGGACAGGGGATCACTGCAGAGAAGATGAAGGAATGCCAGTGGCTCAAACCTCAGGCAGTTGCCGAGATCGAGTTCGCCGAGTGGACACCGGACGACCGGCTGCGGCACGCGTCGTTCGTCGGATTGCGGCGCGACAAGAAGCCACAAGACGTGGTCAAAGAGACGTAATCGGATTGGGCGAACCGATCAAGAAATTGCTCATTTCCGTAAAACCTGCAGTCAACATTACCGCGTCCTAGAGACGATTCTTTGCCTTTCTGAGGCCATCCCTCGATAATTTTGAGAAACAACATGCAGAGAACTCAGCAGCTTTTTACTATTTTTCTCGCCTCTCCGAGTGATGTTCAAAAGGAAAGAGAGATCGCCGAACGTGTTGTCGAACTTGTTAACAAGTCGACCGCAAACAGACAGGGATGGGACATTAAGCTTCGTCTCTGGGAAGACACGCCTCCACTATTCGGTAGACCTCAGGATTCAATCAATCCGATTCTGGACACTTGCGATCTCTTCATCGGCCTCCTTTGGGAAAGGTGGGGTCAACCAACAGGAGGATATTCGTCCGGGTTTGAAGAAGAGTTTGAGCGCGCAAAGTCGAACAGAAGACGGAGTGGAAGCCCCGAAATCTGTCTGTTCTTCAAAGATGTGGAAGAAAGCAGAACGAAAGACCCCGGAGATCAGTTAAAGAAGGTACTCGAGTTCAAAAAGCAGCAGATTCAACTCAATGAAGTGAAATTCGCAAGAGTCGAACATTCCGATGATTGGAGAGACAAACTCCATCTCTGGCTTCCCCAATACCTCTTCGAATTTGCAGCTCACCATCCGGAGATCCCAGAAAAGAACGCAACATCTCTATCGAGTTCTAATCTGGTTGGAACTGCAGACATCGAGATCGCTGGAACGTCCGATTTGACGAATTATCTTCCTCCTCAACTCAAATCAACATCAGAGACGCTTGTCAGCGCAGCGTCCAGCGATGGACTCCGCTTCTTTGAACGCGAGGGAACCCTCAGTGAATTTGAGGTAGCGCGTCTCTTTCTACTGTCGGAAACACTCATCTCTAAGCGATATACGAATTCTCTTATTGATACACATGAAATCAATCTGCTCTATAAGCATCGAAATGAATTGAAACCGGCAGAAGATGAAAAGCTTCAATTGATTCGTTCTTTCGTCGGTGAGAGTGGGGATGTGAATCCGGGATGGTTTTGGTTTCAAGATCAGGACGATGTTCAAGCCCAAAACCGGATTTTTGAACTTGCGATGTATGACCGCGCGGACGAAGTCCGCATAGGCGCATTGGAACTCCTCACTCTTCTGAAAGCTGCAATCCCGGAACATCAGATTTCAATGCTCCCAATCCAGGATGAATCTTTGTGGGTTCGCGAGAGTGCTTTTAAGCTTCTTGCGGAAGTTGGAGATGATTCGACAATCAAATTTCTTGAGGAATTTAAGGCCGGAGAGAAGGACTCCTGGATCATAAACGGCGCGGAGGACGCAAGATTTCGAATATTGGTTCGCCTCCATCCCGATGATGCGTTAACAGAGGCGATTTCAAAAGATGAGTCTATCTCTTCCGATTGGATGAAAGTCTTGAAGCAGAATGTATCCAACGCAAGTGAAGCTGTTCTTCTGAAGGGATTGGATGGCTCATGGGAACAGATACGGCAATTGTGCCTACAGGAACTCTCAAGGAGAGAAAAGATTTCGGTCGAAATCGCCAAAAAATATTCGGTCGATTCATCCCTACCCGTGAGAGCTATTTCGCTGCAGGTTTTGGCGAAGAATGGAATTCTCCCTTCGCTTGATCTTGTCCGAAAAGCATTGCAAGATCCCGATCCTCAGCACGCCGCCCTCTATGGTGGGCTTGTCGGGGCGCTAGGAGGGCACGAAGATGACTCGATCCCGAAGGATGATGCAGTCATTCTCAGTTTCTTTCGTACCTTCAGCAAAGATAATCTAGAAGAGGTTGTCAATTGGTACTCAATTGAAGGGCGCTTAGCCTATGAAGCTCTCGCCCTAGATCACTTCGAGAGTATCGCGCCAACTCTTATCCAAGATTTCACGGATGGATTTCGCAGAATCAGGGAAGAGAGCCTCCGTCCAGTTCGAGAAACGCAGGGACCTGAAGAAGTAAGAAGAATTGAGGAATCGTTCGAGAATCTGGACCAATTCATCGGCGAGCAGTTCGCGGAAGCTGCATTGCGAGGGCTTGCAAAGAACCCGTTTCCTGAAGGTGTCAAGATTGCAAAGTCCTATCTGAAGCAAGACACATATCGTGCACGTGATGCCGCTCTTGAGGTTGTCCTACAATTTGGAACTTCAGATGAAGTGCAAGACCTGCTAAAGATGGCATTTGATACTTACGGTGAGCGACAAAAGAAAGCAGCCCTAGGTGCGCTGAAACTTTCCTCAGATCCATTGGAAACGTGGCGTGAACTGGTCCTTAGCGAGAATAGCGGTCTCTCGAAGATCGCGATGTCTTGGCTAATCTCGCAGACATCCTTCAATCTTGATCAGGTCTTAAGAGAATGTTTGCACGATAAAGAGAAAGCGTTTCGAATTGGGGCTTTGTCTGCTCTGATTCGGCGCCATGAGAAAAGCGAAATAGACGATGTGCTCACTAAGTACATCCAGGCCGACAGTTACTTCTATGATGTTGTCACATGGCTTGATCGCATTCTCTATTCGCCTCCACGACTGTCAGATGCATTCCGGAATAAGCTGATTGCTCAAGGTAACATATAAAGACATTACTGAGTCGACGATCTGTCGCCGAAGACACGGTTCAGAGACTCGCCGGGGTGTATGTCTGCTGATAGCCGGCTGGGGTCAGCTCTTCGGCCGTCGACCAGTCGAAAATATCGGATCCTGTGTCGGCGACCTCGAGCTCGACGGCGATCGTCGGCGCGCCGGCCGACTTGTCTATGACGAGCCGTTTCTTCGTGACCTCGAGCGTGCGCGGATTCCAGTCTTGAGTACCTGGCGTATTCCAGCGCGGATGATAGAGATGAATCGTGTCGGTCGCGATCGTGCGATACGCCTTCATGCTCGCGCGGATCCGGCCGCGGCCTTGATGCCTCAGACGCAGCAGCGCGATTTTCTCGAGCCGCTGCGCTTCGGCCGCGGAATCCGTGCAGGGGAAGCTCGCCTCTTGAAAGAGCCGCTCGCCGTTATCCTCGAGCAGCCATTTATCGCCCTGGCCGGGATCCGTCATCGCGCCGAATCCGTGCTTGTAATCCTGCATATACGCCGGCACGTCGGCCTGCTGATAGGCACCTTCCGGCGAGACGTACGTTCCTTTTATCGCGTTCGCCGTCGCGCGGATCGAGAGTCGGCCGTTCCACTCGATCGGCCCGATCAGATCCGAATCGTAGAGCTCGAGCGTCGGCGCCTGCCAGGCGCCAGGCATCACCCATCTTTGCCCCTGCTGCCGAACGATGCGGCCGGCGCAGCTCGAGAGCATCTTCGACAGGATCGTGCCGCGCGTTTCGTTGAGCTGAAAAAACGTATTGCAGGTGTATCGCTTAGTGTGGCCGCCGGAAGCGAGATCGACCGTCTCGTCGCAGATATTCGCCGCGGCGATCAGCTGCGCCGTCGGCTGATCCGTTCCGATCGCCAGGCCGAAGCCGCCTTTCGTGCGCGGAATGCTCATATAGTCGGCGATGCAGAGCGCGGCGTTCCTGGTAAAGCCGCGCGTATTCGTGCGCGGATCGAGGATGTCGTTTTTGCCGTCGATCACGAAGCTAACGTTCGGGATCTGCGACGGAAAGATCGTCGAGTCGTAACCCATCTGCACGTAAACCGCGCAGCGGCCGAGCAGCTTATCGTTCGGCCCCCATGCCGTGCCGGCGTTCCCGAGCACTTCGAACGTCGACGTGTGCGTACCGTCGAGAAACTCGACCCGGATCTTATCTTGATAATCGGCGAAGAGCGACCAGGCCTGGCCGGAATTTGCGACCGAAGTAACCGGCCCGCCAGAGACGAACTGAAAAACCGTTCCGTCGCTTGGATCCGGCAGCGTCACGATCGCGATCTGATTAAACGAGTGATCGCTGCACTCGGTAATCTGTATCGACTGGCCGTCGAGATTCCCGAAATCGCGATCGAGCTTTACGGTCACGAGTCCATCTGCGTCGCGCAAGATCGACAATATATTCGCCTGCACCTGCGTCGGCGAGTAGCTTTTAAAGCTCGCCGTCGTCGCCGTATCCGGATTCATCAGAACTTGTTTGCCGTCGATCCGCAACTGCCAGGGACCGAGCGCGCACGGATGGCAGGCGAGAACGTAAACCCTGTGAAGCTGTTTCCAGTTCGATGTCGTCGCGCCGGCCACGCCGGTATTGTTATTGCTTTGTCTGAAGATCTCGACGCCGCCGACTTTCTGCGTCCCGTAGACGTAAGCCCACGGCCCGATCGGCGTCGTGACGGCGACCGATAATCCGCCCTGGTTTTTCTTGAGCGCGTCGGCCAGGCCGGTCATGAGCTCAGACGCGCCGAGCGACAGCAGCGTTTTCGTGATGATCGACGGCATCGCGATCCCGAGACCAGGGACCGCGATCGAGACGCCGATCGCTGCGGCGCCGATCGCGACTTCTGTGATTGCTTTCGACATTCGAACTCCTAAAAGAGCGACGCCTGCGCCGGCCGCTCGAGCTGCTCGATCTCGCGCACGGCGTAACGGCTCGTTTTTCCGCGCTTTTCACTTTACGTACTGGGCGGCACGATTGTTGAAGTCTGCGTATGTCTTGCAGTTATCTCCCGTCACCTGGCATGTGATCACGTCATCACGCGGGCTGATGTTCGTCTTCAGATCGATGTAATGATTTTCAACGAACTCAGCGTCCTTCGTATTCTCGTAGACGTTCCACAGACTCGTGTCGTTCGTCCATGAAGTATCCGAGACGCGACCGGCAAGACCGGAACTGTAATGCCACTCGACGACGATGAAGCATTTGTTGTGTGCGGCGCTGTAGTGATTGCTGAAGTCGAGCAGCAGCGTCGTTTTATCGTGTGACCAACTCTGGTTGAACCACGTTCGCGCGTCTCTGGCGCATTTCGCCTGAAGATCGTAATCAGAGGCGGCTTGTTGCTTCTCGACTTTCTCGACCTTAGCTTTCAAGTCCGCATTTTCTTTTTCGAGCTTCGCGATCCGGTCGGCGTCACATCCGCAGAGAAAGACACAAAGGGTCAATAGCCCAATCTCAACACACTTGTTCATCGGGAGCACCTTTGCGAAAAAGTGTACCTTGTCGGCTCGCCGCAAAGGGACACCCGGGTATGGATATCTAGAGATTCAGTTGAAGAAGGCCGCAGTTAAACATGCCAGGCCCGCACGACGAGCTGCTTCGGCACGCGCAGCAGGCCGGCGCGATACGGAATCAAGATCTCGAGACCGTTCATTGCGACGACGCCGAGCTTCGCCTTCGCTCCGCGCTCGAGCTGCACGGCGTCGCCGCGCTGCGCGAGCGCCGGCGAGATCTCGAGGATCCCGAACTTCGCGGCCAGGTGATCAGCGATTGCAGACATCGATCGAGATCCGCACGCCGCGGCGATGCGGTCGAAGGCCTGGCGCCGGCACGTGTAACCGCGCAGCTCGGCCGCGACGTCGACGCCGGTCATCGCTTCGATCGCGCCGGCGACGAAGAGACCGCAGTCGAGCTCGCCATAACGAAACGGCCGGCGCGCGTTCTGAAGAACGTATTCGCTCAGTCGCGACTGCCAGTCCGGAAGACGTCGCAGGCTAGACATTGTTAATCGAGCTCGGCTGCGTTCCCCAAAATGTGATTTGTTCCTGCAGGCCGGCGACGTACTGCATCCCCGTATCGCCGGGATAATCGCTCTGCTGATCTTCGTTCGTATAGCGACGGAAGCACGCGCGATTAAGATCTCCGAGATCATCCTCGACGGCGATCTCGGCCGTGATCTGATCGCCGCCGTCGACGATCCGCGGCTGATCCATATAACCGACCCATGCGACGATCGGATCCGGAATGATCGCGCCGGTCGTATCGAAGAGCGCGAGCCATATCGTTACCGGATTAAGGATCCGCGTCTCTGTCAGCACTTCCGGCGCCAGCGTCGACGAGATCCCCGAGAGCGAGAGCTTTATCCCGCGGTTCTCGACGTCGAAGCCTTCCTCGATCGGATCCACGCCGCCGAAGTCGCCGACGCCTTTGAAAGTCATCCCCGACCAGGTGAGATCGCCGAGACCCGACCAGGCATAACCGATCGAGTCGGCGAATTGCATCTTCACGAGCAGAGCCGGCCGCACGATCGGCGCCGCCAGTGCCGCGGCCATTCCATCAGACATTTGTAACGGCATCGTTTCACCCCTGGTAGACGCCGACGCTGCCGCCGCCGTAGCCGAGCACCTGGTACTGACCTTGCGGCACATAATGCCATTCGGCCAGAAAGACGATGTCGCCGGCCGCCTTTCGCGCCGCGACGAGAGCACTATTCGGGATCCCTCCCGAAGCGAGCAGGCCGCCCCAAAACGTACGCCATTGCAGATCCTGGCCGAGACAGAAAAACGCGTAATAATCCGCGGTCGCTGTCGGCGGCCCGGCTGCCTGCGTAAACGAGAAATCAGGGATCGCGACCGCGGCGGCGCCGCCGATGCTCACAGTGCCGACCAGGCCGCCCGCGGCGACGCTGCCCATATTCGATCCGTTTGTGTTAAACCACGTCGTAACCGCGACGATGTTAAACGTCGGCACGCCGCCAGTGCCGCCCCCTTCCGGCGGCGGCGTGTAGCCGCCGGCGATCGCGCCGGTCGCGCCTTGAACCGGCAGAGCTTCGCGGATGTCGAAACCCGAGAAACCGTAAAGGCCGACGTTCGTCGAGTGCTTGTTTCCGTTCGAGGCCTTCAGAACGAAGGCGCCTTTACAGTTGCGCGTGACGATCGGCATATTATCGGCCGGCTTGTCGCGCAGCGGCGGCCAGATCGGCAGCGTCGCGAGACCGTTCGCGTCCGACGAGACGAGATCCGTTACTTTGTGCAGGCGGATCCCGATCTGAATAAAATCGCCAGGCAGAAAGAGCGACGGCTGATTCGGCGACCATCCGCGCGTCGCGACCGAGTATCCGGTTTGGCCGGCGCCGCTCACGACCGGCGAGCCCATTGCGGATCCTTTCGGAAGTCGCGCCTTCGGATCGCCGAGCATGAACGTTTTAAGCGAGCCGCGCATCCTCGAGAGAAACGCCGACCAGGCGTCGTGAGAATGCCGCGGCATCGGCGGCAGACTGACGCGCGCTTCCCACCATGCCGCCTGCCAATCGAACGTTTGGGTTTGTCCCGAAAAGGGCGAGACCGTCTGCGCGACGACGTCGTGCTCGTCCCATTCGATCGACGACGGCGAGAGCACTTTCGGCATGTAGTCGCACGGCGCGTAAAACACGCCGAGCGTACCATCCGACGGACCCCGCGGAACTGACGGCCGAACGACTACAGACATTTTCGATCCCCCTCAAAAGTTAAGGCCGGCGATCGCGCGCCGGCCAGGTTTGCTACTGCGCGAGCGGCTGACAGGTAACGACGCCTCCGGCGATCGTGTCGCCGCTCTTTTCTGGTATCAGGCGGAACTTCGTCGGCGTGATGTTTTGATTCCAGAGCCCACTTACATTCAAGTGATAGGCGTTCTGAGTCGTCGCACCCGAGCGCGTGACCACGGCCCCGTCGATATTGACGTAATCGTTCGCCAGGTTCGTCGGCACGTGTAGGATGAGCGTTCCGTTCGCGACGGTCGTCCCGGTATCCGCTCCCCACGTGTTAGCCTGCGCCTCGATCGCGATCCCCGCTAAAGGCACTGCATAGTTGTTCCCCTGACCCGTTCCGCCTAATAGCTGATAGAAAAAACGGCTCGTCGAATAGTCGGCTGCCGTCGTGTCGTACGCCGTGCCGTTCCAAAATTGAAGATTGACAAAATAGTTTCCAGATGCGGCATACAAGCCCGTGAAATTGAGCTGATAATTCTGCACGCCCGCACTAAGGCAGCTCGTAAAGTCGAGCTCGGAAGAATTGCTCGCCGTATGCGTTTCCGGCGCAAAGCAGTCCGCGGCCGGCGAGACCGGCTTTAGTACGCCGTTGACGAAATGCGAGCAAGTCGTCGCCGCGGCCGGCGCGTCGTAATCCTTGTACTTCGCCGTCGGCCCATCGATCGCGCCGTGAGTAACCCCGTCCGGTGTCTGCCATCCCTGCAGATCGACGAGCTGCGTTCCTGTCGCGCCTTTGATGGCGAAGATCGCCCAGGAGTTAGGATCGCCGTAAGCGTAATGACCCCACGTCGCGGAATACGCTCCTGGCGTCGCTGCCGTCTCCGTAGCGAAGGCCGATTGATTGCCGTACCTGTAGAGCTCGACCCAAGATCCCCCGCTCGGCGCGTCCGCGTTATCGTGCGTATCGATAGTCACGAGCAGATCGTTCGGCTGCGTCGTCGTGATGCTCACCGTCTTTGGTGCGCTATTGCCGGCCGGATCGATAATCTTCACGGCAGAGCCGTCGAGAGGATTCGCTGCCGTGGATGCGTTCGCGAACTCGGTCACGTTGCAGAAATAGCCGGCGTTCCACGTGATCGTCTCCGATCCGCCGGCCAGGTTCGGCGCGATCCAAAATGCGTGCAACCATCCTTGCTGCAGATCGGCGACGAGAGTAAACGTCTCTCCGCCGCTCGACGTCGGCGCCGCCGCGGCGTTATCCGTGCCGATCACGAGCAGATTGCCGGCGCCGAATGTGAACGTGTCAGTGCCGTTACAGTGAGAGCCTCCGTTATTGCTCGCGATCGTCGGCGTGACGACGCCCGTCTTCCCTTGGATCGTGAGTCCCTTCGTCGTCGCGGCGCCCGTGCTTATATGCTGCTCGCCGGTCGTGAAGTTATTCGGCGTTGCCATTCTCGCCACGCCGGCGCCGGCCGCGCACTGCACGCTCTTACCGTTCGGCGTGCAGATGACGGTCGAGCCGTCTCCGCTTACATTCGGCGTCGGCGACGGCGTGCGGCCTGCCGATCGCAAGAACTGCCAGGCGTTAAACAGGTTTCCGCAGTTGTTGTAATGCGGAGAGTATTGTCCAGTGCAGACCAGGCCGCCGGGATACGTGCCGTTGTTGTACTCAAACCAGCGAGTATCGCCGCGGCCTTCCGGCCATCCCTGGCCGAAGAGATCAGAAAATTCGACGTGCAGTCCGTCGGCCTTCGCCTGCAGGGCTGCGTTCTGATAAACGTCGTGCTCGTATGCTGCCAGGAATCCGCCGGCGCCAGGAATATAACCGGACTCGTAGACGTTCGGCTTCTCGAGACCATTAAATTCCGTTCCCGGCGTGATCGCGAAGACGCTGCAGAAATTCCCGCTCGTCGTCGTGATCGCGAGAGTGTGCGACCCCGTATTCGAATTAGGAATAACGAAACGCTGCCCCCACCACATTACCGACTCCCAATTCGTACCCCATCCGCCGCCGGCGCCAGAGCTGATCGAGCCGATTGCAGTACCGTCGATAAAGACGTTCGCCGTATCGGTTCCCGGCTGCCCGCTCACAATCCACGTGTACCAAATCACGCCGGTCGCCGGCATCGTCTGAAATGTGAGCGTGCCGCCGGTCGTCGCGCACATCGGCGTACCTGGCGCATAATTGCCGGCAGCGAACGAAGCCGGCGGCGCGAATGTCGCCGTGCCGCTCTGCGCCGCGGCTGACGCGCGCAGCTTCATATGATTCGCCGTCCCGGCCCATGCATAACCGGCGTATAGGCCGGCCGTGATGATCTGCGTACAATCGCCGTAAAAGTGACCCCAACCAGAGAACGAATTTCGGCACGTCGCGACGTCGCCGAAGCCGTGCTGAAAGAAATAGTCATATGCGCCGGTGTCTGGCGGATCCTCGTTCGGATAGAGCTGCTGTGAGAACGTGTCTGCACTGGTCGCGTTTCCGGATCCCTTCGGCGCCTGGCAGTCAGAGCTCGCACCCTGGTTGCAGTACCAAGTGCCGGGATACTGCTGCGCCTTCGAGTTGCATCCCTGGCCGTTATAGGCGGCGAAGAGCAGCTCGGTCGCGGATCCTTGCACGAGGCCATTTCCCGGCCCGGTCGAGTCGGTAATGTGACACATGCCGGATCCGATCGAGTACGTACTAACCGGCAGCGATGTATTGATCGTCGTAACGTCGCCGCCGCCAGAGCTCGAGCCGCCGCCGGCCGTAAGCTGCCAGGCATAACTCGAGTCGGTCTTCTGCAGACACGTGTATTCCTGGCCGAGATTTGTCAGATCGTACGCTTTGACGAAGAGATGCGCGGCGTCGCACGTCGCCGTCGGCGCGCCGCTCGAAGTGATCCCCGTCGTGAGCATTGAGCCGGTATTCAAGAGACCTTGAAACGGGATCCCGGCGAGCGTCGTCGTCGGACTCGCGCCGACGTAGATCGCGAGCTGGCCGGTCGCCGCGGCGCCGATCGAGCCCGCGGTCGGCGGCGGCGCGTTCGGCGGCGCGCAGTCGTAACTGTCGAGAGTCCAGCTCGAGCCGGTGATCGCCGTCGCGCAGTAATCGCGAAGAACGTTCCCCGTCTTCCGGTCGATAACTTCCGGATGGTAGTAAATCCCCGTCGGCGTCGGCGCCAGGCTGAGACCCGCGGCGAGCGCGCCGCTCGAGACCAGGCCGCAGCGACGAACGGCCATCACTTGAACGGGACCGACGCGAAATCCGGTCGTCTTTCCGTTACCGTCGACCGGCGTAAAACAGAGACTCACATTCGAGTAAGGATTCCCGAACTCGTCGGCGATCGCGCTCGCCGTGATCGGTACAGGCGCCGGCGTTACGCCGGTCCACGGCCAGTATGTCGGCAGCGGATTCGGTGCCTGCGCGCCGGCGAGAGCTGCAGCGATGAAAAGTGCGAAATAGACAATTCTGCGTTTCATTATTCTTCCGCCTCTCCGGTGAAGATCGTCGACCAGCTCGTCGACGCCGGCGCCGCCGGCACTGTGAAGCTCGGTTTCGTTCCGAAGGATTGAACGGTCTTTCCCGATGCGCTGTCCCATATCGCCGCGGAATACGTCGCGCCGGGATTGTCGGGAGAATCTTCAGTCGAGTCGAGCTGCACCTGTGGGATCTGCAGCACGCCACTCGCGACAGTGCAGGGGACCGAGTGAAAGAACGTCCCGAGCGAGAGCGGATTCTCGCGAACGCTCTTCGGATGAATGGCGCCCGACTGCGCCGTGAAATCGTCGTTCGTGTAGATCAGCAGAAAGATCCCGCTCGTGTTTCCCTGCCAATCGTTCAAATTTGTCGCAGCGATAGTTATCAGCGGCATCGAATGCCCCTCCGAAGTTGCGAATTCGTGAATTTGTGAATTACTGCGGCCGGCGCATCTGCCGATCGGCGACCAGGTGCGTCGCATCGTGAACCGAGCGAGCGTGAGCGATTCTCATGCCGGCTTCGACGTGAGCTCGCACGAGCGCGGGATCCGTGCCGCGCGCGTCGATGTAACCGATCGAAGGCCCGCGGCCCATTGCGCCGGCCGACGTGATGCGGCCAGGGACCATCGGCGTAAACCGTTCCGGACCGAGCTCGCCGACGTCGATCGGCACGCCGGCCGCGACATCGCCGCCGAGTGCATGGCCGCCGCCGAAGATCCCGCCGGCGCCGAAGATCCGGCCGCCGAAGAGACGACCGAACCAATCGGAGTCGTTAAGGATCCCGAGCAGGCCGCGGCCGGCAGCGCCGGCGAGGCCCGAAGTGCCGGCCGACGGTTTATCGGCGTCACGCGTATAGATCGGATTCGCTTTGCTGCCGTCCGGCTTCGTATGCCGATCGCCGAGTAACGCCTTCATTAGCGTTCCTTCGGCGTACTGCAGGCCGACCCGGCCGAGATTCTCGGCGCCATGCTGCGCGAGCTGCCGGAAACTTCCGCCGTGATCGCCGGTCATCGCGCGCATCACGGTATCGTTAAATTCGTTGATCGTGCGCGTGAGCGCGTGCGAGATCGTCGCGCCGAGATTCGTAAACTGCTCGGCGAGATCGAGCGCGGCGTCGTGTACTTTGTCGAATGTCGACGCAGCGAGCTCGACCTTCGGCCGCAGATCGCCGAAGATGTCGCGGTTCGCCGGCCCCTGGTCGCCGGTCCATCCGAGCGGCGGCCCATTACCCGGCCCCCATAGCAGTAACGACTGCTCCATCCCGCGCCGGAAGCTCTCGCGCGCGATCGCATCCTGCATATCGAGTGCGAGCGTATCGACCGTAAAAGCGTGATCGCCTTTCGGCGCAGCCTCGAGAGCTTTCACCTGCTGATTGCCGAGCTCCTGCGTCTGCTGCTGATTGAGAGCCTGCACGGCGCCAGAGAGAATCGAGTAAGCGCGCGAGGCCTGGTCGAAGTTGACGTTCTTTGTGCCGGCGAGATCCTGATTCACGCGAAGATATTCGCTGATCGTTTCTATGCTCTTGTTTATCGTCGGATCCGCAGCGATGCGCGCGAGCTCATCCTGCCGAACCTGGTTATAGTTGTCCTTGTCGCCGCGATCGGCGGCGCGCTGCAGTACGTCGTTATATTCGCCGATGAGCTGCTCGAGCCGATGCGCGCCGGCCTGCGCCGCCTGGTTAACGCCTTCGTCGCCCCACTCGGCGCCGAAGATACTGCCGAGAGCCGACGACGTGTGTACGTTCGTCAGCTTGTCGAGATCTTTGTCGAGCTTTTCGCCGAGCTTGTCGGCCTGCTCCGAAGCCTCGAGCAGCGCCGTCCGGATCCCGTTCTCGCCTGGTTTTTTCTCGAGCTTCGCGATCGTGTCGGCGATCTTCGAATTCGAGAGCTCGAGCGTCGAGTTTAGGCCGGCGATATCCTTCGCAGCTTCCGACCAGGCCTCGGAATTCTTTTTCGCGGCCTGCTCCTGCTTCTCGAAAAACTCGTAAACCTTTTTCCCGGTCTCGACGACGATCCCGGCGAGCGCCAGAACGGCGACGCTCGAGAACGCCGCAGAGAGAGCCGGCGCGACGCCTGGCAGACTGGCGAGAAACGTCTGCAGGTGCCGCGGAAGATGAATCCCGACCTCTTCGCCGAGCAGCGCGATCGAGCCGCGCGCTTCTTTCATCTCCGAATGTAACGTCGACTTGAATCTGCCGACGGCGCCTTTCGCATCGTCGAGAGACTTCTCGAAGGCCTCGGTGCGAGCGACGAGATCAACGTAAGCAGACGCGACTTTTGCGTTAACGGCCATGCTTTCTCCAATAGAAAAGCCGCCCCGAAGAGCGGCTCTCTGATGCAGATTTCTTTTCGTTATTTCATAAGAGCGTAAACAATCGCGACGACGATCGCCGTGAACAGATTCCCGACGAAAACGCCGAACCCGATTTTAAGCACCGTGATCCGATGAGCCTCGTTCTCGACTCTTTCCCTGAGCGAGTCCTCGGCCGCCTGCTCTGTTGCATACTCCTCGAAGATGCTGCCTGCCATATACCCTCCTTTCGAAACGGGAGAGTATAACAGCGACGGTCAATGCCACTCGGTGACGGTTGAGGGGCGAAGGTTTGTCGAAGTGTGGGTGACTTCCGGTTTGCGATGCTCATCGACCTGACATAGTCGTCGCAGGCTGCGGAGCGAAACTTCGCGTGTCGAAGATGGTCAGCGGCTCGCCTGGGGCCTTTACCCAAACCGTTAATACGGCCATAATCGGTCCCTGAAAATAAGGGATATGCAGTGTATGCGGACCCGCTTCCAAAGTGATCTGTCCCGACCCCATTTTGCCAGCGTGGATTCCGTCGAGGTCGATGACGGGCTTACCGTCGATTTCGAGCAAGGCACCGTCATCGGAGATCATCTGGAACTCGTAGGAGCCAGGATGGGTAATCCAGATTCTGCCGTAATAGTCGAGGCCGATCCATTCGGTCCGAGTGGTTATATTAGGGAGCCCAATGCCGACGACGTTCGCCGCACGCGAGACCGCCAGGAAGTCTGTGTAGATGATACCGATTGAACTCAGACGCTTAAAGTCGGGGAGCCGTTTTGTCTCCACTGGAATCTCGTACACATCTGCACAGAGCGAACCTGCGTTGGGCACGGTTGATCCGAACGAGTTGACCGCATAGTCGAGCGCCCTCTGAGCCGAGAAGCCCGCTACACTGTCTGTCTGAAACTTCGGAGTGACCGGCTGGTTGCTCGTTTGCGTCGTCGCAATAACTGTGGCGAGGATCCTCGGCTTGTGCCCGGGGTCTTCGGGAGCAATTGGCGGGCTGACAAAATAGCCGTGGCGGTAGAAAAGCCTTACACCCCGGCGTTTCGTCTGGATTTCGACAGTGTGAATACCGGGTATCGATCCATCGGGTCCAGGGTCATAGGCAAGTTGGTAGTGCGCGATGTAGGTAAGCATACAGCTGCCATGGACAAGGCCGAGGAAATCTGTCTGCGGCAAGGCAGATGGCGTTGACGGGGAAGAAGACGGATCGACGACGCGGAGGCTTGCAATTGACTTGGCCGTTTTGCGCGGTGGGTCGGCTTCGAAGAGTTTCAAATCTGCGGGAGCCAGGTTGAGGACAGGACGATTCTGGGCATCAACCGCGATAACGTCTATCACCACTTCGCTCTTCGTCACGTGAAATGTGTAGGGAGTTGCCTGATCGGGCACAGGAATAACCGCAACCTGCTGGGCCGTAGCTGAGGTGTATGGAACGCTCGTTAACAATGCCGTCAAATAAACTGCCGTAACGAGTGCCTCTGAACGAATACGAAACATTAACGCGCTCCGAACGGTGAAATGAGCAACAGGCTACCTTCTATCGATTCTTAGCCATTTTGCTTATCTCTGTCGTTATCTGGTCGGATAACCGACAACCGGAAGTTACCCGCTTGCCCGCCTGGCTACCTTTGGCTCGGCCTGGCCGCATTCTTAAAGAATGCGTCGAACCTGGCCGCGAGAACGGCCTCGTCTTCTTCGACCGGCTTCGGCCGATACCGCGGCGACATAAAGTCGGTAACCGAGAGCGGCTCTTCCGGACCCCGCATCGAATAGTTCGCCGTAACCGATGCGAGCAGGCCGACGAGCAGCTCCTCGCGCTGCTCGCGGCGCTCAAAGCGATCGTGAAGCAGCTCGAGCTGCGCCAGCGTCATATGCCAGAATTGCGCCTCGGAGATCCCGAGATCGACGATCGCGTGCGACCAGGTTCTCGCCCAAAGCTCGGCCGCCGTCAGCTCTGAGCCGTCAGAGGGTCGGCGTCGGCCTTCGGTTTACTCATGCCGGCGATCCACGCCTCGAGGATCTTTCCCCATATCCCCGACCAGGTATGCTGATCGACGAGCTTTTTCGCATCCTCGAGCGTGAATTCCGGCTGCAGCGGCCGAGCCGACGCCCAAAGCATGATCCGCACGAGCGAGATCCGCGGCGAGTTTACTTCTTTCTTGCTGAGCCCGGTAATCAGTGCCAGGCCGCTAACGTCTTCGGCGTCGGCGATCGATTCCAGCTCGAAGACGAGCTCGAGCTCGAGCTTCGCGCCGGCCTTCCGCTCGAGGCCTTTTTCGGTTGCTTGCCATCCGTCGATCGAGAGCTCGGTCGCCGGCTTTGTTGGATTGCTGCGCATAATTGCCTCTCAAAAGTGGAACGGTTAAAAGAACGGCGAGCCGAGAGAGCAGCTCGCCGGCAGGAGAAACGGCAGGCGGAAGAACTAGACGCCCGGCGTCGCCGTGATGATCGTCTGCAATTGAATCTTGAATTTGACCGTCACGACTTTGTCGAATTGAATGTCGGGAATCGGCTGCTCGGCGACGTAACCGGAGAACGCGTATTTATTCCCCGATGTCGTCTGGCCTGGTCCCTTCGGCAATTGCACGGTAAAGTCGGTGAGCCCGCCGCCGTAAGCCGCGGCGATCGCGAGCTGCCCAGCGTCAGAAGGCAGAAAGATCCCGGTTATGTCGAGCGTGCCGGCGTCGGCCGTCGCCGGCATGATCTCTTTGAGCAGTGTGCTATTCACGAGCGGCGAATCGAGATTCGAGATGTCCTCGAAATTGATCTTTTGCCCGTTGAACTGCGCGGTTCTCATCTGCGCGACAGGTGTGAAAGTTTCAGGGGTTCCCGGCACGCCGATCGAGACGATCGTACCCCGCCCGATGAAACCCTTACTCGGAGTTGCTGTGGGCATAGTTTCTCCTTATGCGTGCGCGCCAGGCGCCGCCGTTTGGTTAATCGCCGTATGTGATCAGCGCGTGGAAAGACGTGCAGGAGACGTGCGACCCGTCGTCGAAGCGATCGGCGAGATTCGCAGACTCTGCGAGTTGTACGACAGTGCCATCCGGCAGCGTGCCGGCATAGCCGTTCAAAAGAGCTTTGAGCATGAGCGCGAGACCTCGCGCGTCGCGATACTGCGTCGAGTAGCAGTCGAAGACGACGCGCGTCGTCGCGACGCCGACCGGCCCATCGTTCGCGTTCTCGCTTATGTCGCTCGGACTCGAGTAAACGATGATCGGCCGCGAGAGATCTTCCGGCGCCGGGATCGGCTGCACGCGATCGGCGACGATCGCGGCGATCGCCGGCTGCGCCAGAATGAACGAACGTAAACCGTCAGTCAGCAGCGAAAAGATCGTTCCGGTTCCTACACCTGGCATTAGTCGAACTCCTAGAAGTGAACCGTCTCGCCATCCATTGCGAAATCGGTGTTACCGTCCGGAGCGGCCGCGGATGACTCCGCTTGCGCGTTGAAAATTCCATCCGCTAACGTCGCGAGAAAGACGTCGACGGCCTGCTCTGCCGACTCGTCGAAGGCGGCCTCGAGAAAATGCTTCCCATCGATCGGCCGGATCTTGTGCCGCAGATCGAGGCCTTTCTTTTGGTTCTTCGCCGAGTTAAATGCGCCGTGCGAAGTGAGAATCCATCCGTTATTGACCCAATAGGCGACCCGGCCGAACTTATTCGCTCGGCCGACTTTTTCGGGACCGACTTTCACGCGCGGATTGCCGGCCGAGAACGCCGTTCCGCGGCTAACGCTTTCCGAGAGCAGACCGTTCTCGTTTGGCGCGATGACTTCTTTCGTCATCGACGCTTTAAGCATTCCCGGCGGCAGCGAAGTTCCGTCCGGCGTCTCTTCGTCGGTTCGTTCCGGCGTATGGTTAACGACGGCCTCGAGCATCACGTCGCCGGCGGCCTCGAGCGCGCGCCTCATAACCGAGCTGCGCAGCTTCGCCGTCAGCTTTTTAAGCGCGGCCTCGAGCTCGCGCGTATCGACTTTCAGATCGATCTCGTCGGCCATGCTAGCCCCTCAATTGCTGTCAGAGTCGACGCCGATGCAGGCGAGCACGACTTTTCGATTACGCCGCAGCACGTTGTCGACCGCTTGAATCAGAAAGAAGTTGTCGCCGAACTGCACGCGCATACCTGGCGCGATCGTGACCGCGGCGCCAGGCCAGCGAATCGTGATCACGTCGGTCGACGTCGACGAAAGTGCGTTAGCCGAGAACGACTCTCGAAACGTGCGCGAATTTGTGTTCTCGATCTTCGCGCGCGTCTCGAGCAGCAGATCCCAAATCGGGATCGGTTCTCCCCCGTCGTCGCGCGTCGCGCTCGGCTTCTGAATCTGAATTTTGTGTCGCAGCTCGCCGGCTGCGATAACCCAAGGCTCGGCCATGTTAGTAACCCATCGTTTCGAAGATCTCGCCGGCGAGCAGATCTGCGACGCCGAGCTCGATCTGTTTCGGCGGCTGCGAGGCCGCGGCGTCGCGGTTGCTGTACCAGTGCGAGACGAGCAGCAGAATCGACTGCTTTACGGTCTCCGGACAGTTGTCGACGTAGTACGCCGCGGTTAGCACCTGGCCGGCCTTCGAAGGATCGACCGTGACGGCCGGCGCCGCGGCGATCGTGCCGCGCTTCAGAGTGAACGCGACCGGATTCCCGCCGGCGTCGACGAGAGAGATCATTCCGACGAACTTCGAGAGCTGCGCGAGCGGAAGCCCAATCGGATTCGCGCCATTCGCGGCCGGCACTTGCACGGCTTCGCCGGCGACCGGCAGAACGTACGTCCCGGCCGTATAGCTCACGACGACCGAGCCCGGCAGCCACGACTGCGTATAAGGCCAGTAGAGGCCCGGCTGCGGCACGACGCGACCAGGTTCGGCCGTCGCGTCGAGATAGTAAGTCGACGGATCGAGCGTCTGCAGCGTGCGCGTCAGATCGATGTATTTGATCGACTCAACCGAGAGCGCGCCAGGCTTCGGCAGCCGGATCGCGAGCGCGTGCCAGAAATAGCCGTATAAGCAGTGACGATCGTTCGGATTAACCGTCCCGCTCGCATAGTCGGGAAAAGGAAAATGATCGATATTGAGCTGCATCCCGCGCGGATAGATCGCGCGGTTCGCAACCTTCTCGACGTACTGTCGAGCCGCGACGATCAGCCGGCCGATAAACGCGTCGTCGTCGGTATTGCCGGCGTCGATGACGAGCTGATCCTTCGCCTCGTCGAGAGAGACCGGCTCGACGATCGGCGAGCTCGTTTCTTTGTATGCCAGGGGCATCGCGACCTCGAGAAAGCGCAGTTATGCGAAAGGCCGGCATCGCTGCCGGCCTCTCGAGTTAGTGTTTTTGGTTGATTACTTGCCGATGAGCGCGACGACCGGCGCTGGCGTTGCGCCGAGCGTGCCGGGATTCGTTACGCTGCCGCCGACGCGCGCGAAGGCCACAAATCCGACCTTGTTGAGCTCGGCATACCGTTCGTCGAGCCGGCGCAGCATCACGACGCCCTGGCCCGGCAGGCGACCAGGTGCATCGACGTCCGGCGTTCCGACTTCGCGCCAGCAGTAACCGTCTTCGAAGCTGCCGAAATGCATGTACAGCGCGCCGACAGCGTTGTTCGGTTGGAACGGATTGATCTTGACAGGGAAGCCGAAGATCGTTCCGGCGAAGCCCGAGATCCCGCCGTCGTTGAACGGAAGGAAGATCGGCCGCTGATTCGTGTCGGTTATCTGCATAACCTGGTTCATCAGCGTCGCATTCGACATCGTGAAATTGGCGCCGATCGAGTAAGCCGGATCGAGCGCGGCGATCAGCGAAGTAATATCGGAGTACTTCGTGACGAGCGTCGTATTCGCCGTGACGCCGGTGTTATAGCCGCCCGCGGTCGCGTAGCCGGCGACGTTCGACGTATTGCCGAGCGTTGCCCACTTCGACGCCGTGCGCAGATAACGCGTCTGGCAGGCCTTCTGGATGTAGCCGACGAGATCGAATCCGGTGTCTTGGATCAGGGAATACTCGATCAAAATCGGATTCATGCGGATGTCGTCGATCTGCGACGTGACGCCGCCGGTCGCCGGATCGGTGACCGTGATCCCGGCCGAGTTGAGCACGAAGAGATTCTGCGTGTCGTTCAAGTAAGGAACCTTGACGGCCTCGCCGGTCACGGTGCGCAGCTTGCCGATGATGTCATAGATCGAGCCGTACGACTGGCGAGCGATCCGCGGATCGGTCACGCCGACCGGGATCATCACGCCGCCATTCGCGGCGACGGTCAGATCGCGCGACTCGACGGCCAGGCGGCGAGCTTCGTTTGCGGCCGGCGTGTCGGTCGTGCCGAAGACGGCGCGCAGAGCGCGGTTTGTTGCGGCGCGACGCTCTTCCCACGAACGAGCGTCGGCTGCCGGCTCGGTCTGGCCGCTCGGATTCGAGCGCGGGATCCGGCCGCTCGACCGCTGCTCGGCCTCGGCTTCGCGCGAGAGCTGCTCGATCTGCTCGAGACGCTGCGCATCGGCCAGCAGCGTGCCGGCTTCGGCGAGCATCGTATCGACGGCCGCGCGTTGCTCGGCCGACACGTTATCGCCGCGCATGATTGCCTGCGCGTCGACAAGAATTTTGTTGCGCTTTTCGCGCAATTCACGTGCTGTCATTTCGGAAACTCCGGAAGTGAATTTTTTTGAAGCAGTGCCGGACAGCGATCGCGCGCAGACGATTCGCTTCGCGGCGACGCAGCTCTCCCCGCGCCATTGAAGGCAGCCGACGAGCGGCGAGAGAGCGGCGCAAATTGTCAGGGGTTTTTACTTCTTGGCAGACTTGGCGTCGGCCTCGAGAACGTCGAGCTCTTTCACGAGCTCGGCAGCTTCGCCGGCGTGCCGGACCTGCGCGAGCTTGCGCACGAGTCCGATCAGGATCAGCAGAGCAGTCTTCAGATCCATCGCATCCCCCTTTCGTCGAAAGTCAGAACTTCGCGAGGATCCTTTACAGCTCGAGCGCCAGGCGGATCGAGAGCTTACGGTTCTCGTCGCCGTCGTCGATCGCGGCCGGCGCCGGCGGCTCGGCCGGCTTCGGATCTGCGGCGCGCCGTTTCTCGAAGCGCGAACGGAACTCGGCCGGCATCGAAGCCGGCAGCGAATTCGCTTCAGAGCTCGAGGCCGGATAGGCCGGGAAAGTAACCGGCGAGACGTCGAGCAGCTGATCGAACTCGAGGATCCGGCGAGTAACGGATCCGTCGGGATTGTCGGTCCACTGGTCGCGCTTGCAAACGAAACCGAAGCTCGAGCCGGTAATATCGCGCCGGCGCATCGAGACCATAAGATCGCGAGCGACTTGCGTATCCGGCGGATCGATCTCGTATTGCAGGCCGCGCGCGTCGACCGAGAGCCGCAGCGTTCCGGCCGTCGTGCGGCCGAGCACCATATTCGGATCGTGATTGAAAAACGCGCGCACGTCGGGATTCGAGGCCATCACGCTATCGAAGGCGTGCGGATCGATCTCTTCGCGCAGCTCGCAGAAATAGCCGAGATCTTCGCTGTGCGAGTCGAAGACCGCGGCATATCCGGAAATGCTCGCCGGCTCGTTCGCCGCCGAAACTCGGAACTCTGTCGTCGCGTGACGCCGTTCGATCTGTTTCACTCTGTCACCTCTGCCGCGGCCCTGGCCGCGACCGTGTCTCGTGCTGCGTTGATGTGTACCGAGCGAACTGCTTTCAGAAATTCCGGCCCGGCGAGCTCGTCGGCCGCCGCGATCGAGATCTCGGCCGGCCATTTTGCCGCGCGTTTTTCCATCGCTTTTGCGACGTCGTCGACCAGGCCCGCGGCGAGCTGCTCGACGAGCTCGGCCGGCGCCGAATTCATCTCGATCGCGAGGCCTGCCATGCTCTCGAGAATCGGCCCGATCGTCGCGCGAATGGCGCCGAAATCCCTCTTTTCACGCCTGCAAAGCTGCCGGAATGAACGCCGATAGATTCCGCCGTACGTCCGAACGTAGACGTCGAGCTGCTTCCGCTCAGCCGGCGTCGGCGCCTGGCCGGCATCGGCGCCAGGATCCGAGCCCGGCTCGCCGGCAGCATCCGGATCCCCGCCAGGATCGGCGCCAGGATCCGCCGCGGCGGCCGGCTTCGGCTCGGCCGGCTGCTCGAGCAGCGTCGTCGCGGCCTGCATATTGACCGGCACGCGATAAACGTCGAGCTCTTTCGGACCAGGATTCTCGCCGAGTTTTTTGCGGACATCGTTCGGCGAGTACCATCCCCACTGCACGCCGGCCGCGAAGCCTTCCTGCTGCGTCTTGAAATCGCCGCGCAATCTTTCCGTGATGTCGAAGCCGGCGAAGAACTTGTTCGCCTTCCGGCCGACCCGCGGCATCAGCTTCCGATCGAACTCGTTCTCGATCCGCGCCAGGTAAGGCCGGAAAGTATCGGTCACGACGCGCAGACCTTCCTGCTCTGCGTTATTGCCACTCATCCGCGACGTATCTCCGACGACGTGCGGCGGCACGCCGAAGATGCCGGCCGCGATCTCGGCGCGCTCGAATTTGCGCGTCTCGAGAAATTGCGAATCTTCCGGCGAGAGCCCGACCTGCTTGTAATCCCACTCGCCGCCCCACATGAAAGCCATCGAACCTTGACGGCCGCCGCCGTGCTCGGTATTCCACGACTCGACGATCTCTTTCCGCGTCTTCGGATCCGGCTTCGGCCCCTTGTTAAAAATCACGCCGCCAGGCCGCGAACCATTGCCGAAGAAACGCGCGCCGAACTTCTCGGTCGCTTTCGCCAGGCCGAGCCCCTCGCGCGCCAGGCCGATCGGCGAAAGGCCGGCGATCCCGTCGAAGGAAAAAAGCGGACAGTGCAGAACGTCGGCCGGCGCGATCCGCCGCGCTTTACCGCTCGTCTCGCCGTCGGTCGTCTCGTAATAGAGCTGATTACCGTCGCGGACCGCGCGCGTTTTGTGCGGATGTAACGGCCAGAGCGCGACGACATCCTGCCAGCGATTACGCTCGATCTGCGCGTACGCGTTGCCAGTGAGCGCCAGGCAGCCGGCGAAGTTCTCTTTAAACGTGAAGGCCGACATTTCCGGATTCGGCTCGACCGTCATCAGATAAAAAAGATCGTGATTAACGGCCTTCTCGCGACCGTTCGTCGAGTGCTCCCAAACTTCGAACGGAAGCGACGCGATCGCTTCGGCGATGTAACGAACGCAGCGATAAACCGTAATAATCTTGAGCGCGTTCGTCTCGTTTACGGTCTCGCCGGAAGCCGTCGGCTCGCCGCCTGTGAGCCATTGCCAGAGAGCCGGCGAAGAGAGCGGCACGCCGGGATTCTCGAGCGGATTCGACCGCAGCTCGGCCAGGCCGAGAGTAATCGGTTCGCTGTAAAACTGAATTCGCATGTTCTGTTTTCCCGTCTTCGGTTAACCTGCGAAATCGATCGCCGGCGAATTGTCGACGGCGCCCATCATGCCGGTAACGGCCATGATCAGAGCGACAATTCCGTCGATCTTTTCGCGACTCCGTTTTTTATCCGGCTTCGAGTTGCCGGCCGGATCCTGCTGCACGATTACGTTCGAAGCCATCCATCGAAGCACTTTGTTTCCGTCGTGCGCGATCTCGCCGCCGAGCACGAGCTCGAGCAGACGTTTCGTCGGATAGGCCATGCCGGCGAAGCCCTGGCCGACGCGAACCATCTCGAAGCCGTCCTCGCCGAGATTCGTAACGATGTCGCTCGAATTCCAGCGATCGAAGTAGATCTGCGCGATGTCGTACTCGAAGACGTCGCGAAGCTCGAGGATCTTCGCCCGAATAGCTCGGTAATCGATCGAGCCGCCAGGCGTTAAGTTAAAAATCCCTTCGCGAGCCCATACGTCGTACGGCACGCGATCGCGCCGCACTCGGAAGGCGATGTTATCTTTCGGCAGAAAGAAAAACGGCAGCACGCGATAAAACGGATCGTCGGCCGTCGGATCGAAGAGCAGCACGAAGGCCGAGACGTCGGTCGTCGTCGAGAGATCTAGGCCGCCGCGGCATCGCCGGCCGCGCAGCAGCTCGAGACTCTCGAGCGGCCGCCGGCCGAGATCCCATTTGTCGATCGGCATCCACGCCGAGAACGAAGTCGTCCAGACGCAGAGCCGAAAACGCAAGAACGTATTGAGAGAACTCGGATCCCCCTTCGCCTTCGTCGCCTGCTCTCGCATCTCCGAGAGCCGGATGGCCGTTCCCCAACAGGGATTAGCCTTCGGCCAGTTCGTCTCGTTTTCCCAACCGTCTTCCGCTTCGATGTCGGCGGCGTCGAGGCCGCAGATCCACGCAAACCAGGTATCGTCGGGAATGATCCCCTCGAGCACCTTCTCGGAGTACTCGCGCTGCTTGTAGCAAACCGAATTCCGGTCCATGCCGGAATTTGTAATCGCAAACATCAGCGGCTGATCCGTTTTACCGAGACGCGAGTAAAACGCATTCCAGACGCCGGCCGACGCGTGCGCGTGAAGCTCGTCGATACAAACGAACGAAGGCCGCAGGCCTTGCAGGTTCTGATCTTCGGCCGCGCACGGTTCAAACTTCGAGCCCGTCGCGGGATCCGCGATCGCCTCTTTTCCGATCAGCAGGTTATCGCGCAGGTAATCCGACTGCTGCGCCATTGTCGACGCAGTGTCGAAGACGCGCCGCGCGGTTTTGCGATCGGTCGCCGCGGCGTACACCTGCGCGCCGAGAGCGCCGAACGCGTGCAGCTCGTAAAGGCAGAGCCCCGAAAGAATGAGCGACTTCAGATTCCCGGCGCCCATCTCCGAATAAGCGATCTTGAAACGCCGGCGCGTGCGACCTTTTTCGTCTTTCCGTTTCCACCCGTACAGGATCCAAAGCAGAGCCTGCCAGGCCGGATCGAGCTCGAGCGGCTTCCCGAAGTAATCGCCGTCGACGCCGCAGCAGAAAAGCGGAAAATAATCGATTACGTCCTGCGCGGCCTCGCGATCGAAAAAGAGGCCGCGGCTTTTTCCCTCTTTCAGATCCCGAACGTGCCGCTCGATCTGCAGCCGAACGAGCTTCGAGACCGGGATCCGGCCGGCGAGCACGTCGGCGATGTATTTCTCGGCGACCGTGCGTTCGCGACCCATGAATTAACCAAACTTTCGGCGCGCCAGGAATGCAGCGCGCGGATCCGCCGGCGCCGCGGCGGCCTTCGGTGCGCCGCCGAGCTTTGCGGCCTGCACGCCGAGCTTTGCGCGGCCGGCGCCAGTGCCGCCAAATTCCGAGATCATCTTCGCGATCAGGTTTTTCTCGGTCCCGTCGGCCTTCCCTTTCGCGACCTTCAGTTTCAGATCGCAGTAAAACTCGAGCGCGTCTGAATCGCTGAATGTGAGCCACGGCCACATCTCGAGACATTTGTTCCAATAGCCGCGCATCTTCTCGGCGTCTTGAAAACCGATGTCCGGATGGAAGATCTGAAACCTGGCCGGCATCTCGAGCGCGATCGCCGGCGGCTGCGGTTCCTGCTCGCGCGCTTTGCGCCGGCCGGGATTTTTGCGGAATGCTCCCGTAAGCTCGAGCAGATTCGTCGGCTTCGGCGGCCTTCCCATTTCGTGATGTCCGGACCTTTCGCGACTCGAGAAGGGCCCCGCGGCGCGCGCCTGGCGCCATTTCTGAGCCGAGAAACCTCATACAATCAGCCGATTCGCCGATCGCTAACCTTTGCTTGCTAACTGCGAAAACCTTGATTTTGTGGATACGTGAACGGTGCTAGGCCACGGTCTTCAGACCTTGCCCAAAAACTTTCAGACCCCCATATCCCCTCTAGCGCGCGAATGCTTTCGCGTTGCCGAAGGCGCCGTTCTCGAGTGCAGTCTTAAAGCTGTGGCACTCGTGACATAACGCCTGGTGATTCTCTTCGACGTAAAAGAGCGGATCCGTCTCGCCTTCGACTGCGATCACGTGATCGACATCCGTCGCGAGTATCACGATCCCGACGTGCCTCGTGATCTGCCGGCCATCTGCGAGCCTTACGATGCCAGTGCAGAGCCGATGCGTCTCGAGAAAAGCATCCCGATAACGACGCCAGCGTCGACCGTAACCGCGCTTCGCCGACGACTTCCGCTCGAGACCTGGTCGGCCTTTCGATCTGCAGACCTCGCAGTAACCGCTAACAACTGGTCGACCGCATCCGCCCCTGCAGACTACTTTCGGCGTGTATGGCATCAGTGCGTCGCTTCGTACTCGACCGCAACCTTCGCCGCCTCTTGCAGCCAACCTGGCAGCACGCGCATATACCAAGGCGACTTTGTGTCGATCGCTTTTTCGTAGTGATCGGCGACCTTATGACCGTCGGCCGTGATCGCTTCGACGTGCTCCATCGCGCCGGCCGTCGCCTTCGTAATACGTCGACCGTCGCCTGCCATTGATCGAACGTCTGCGACGCCGCCGTTTACATTCGCCAGCACGGCGCCGAGCCCGTTCGTTTTGTCAGCTGCTGCAGCGCGCAGCGTATCGACGAACCTGGTCGCCGCATCTTCTGTCGCGCCGGCCTTCGTGATTGTCGATCGCAGATCTGTAACGCTGCCGTTTACGTTCGCGTAAAGCTCGGCGCCGCGCGCGTCCCACTTTGAGAGCTGCTGCTGCTCATGCCGTGCGACTAGATCGGCGTGAACGATCAGCGACTTCGTCGCGCCGAGATCCTCGTCGAGCATCGCGATCGTGCCGTGCTTCCCATTGATGCGAGCCGCCGCGGCCGTCATCGTATCGCCAGCTCGGCCGAGCTGCACGCCGGCGTCGCCGATCTTGTCGATCGCGACGATCGCGTGATGCGTCAGACCGAAGCATCCCCAAACGGCCAGGCCGAGCAGAGCTGCAGGAATCCCGAAGACAATCACGACGACGCCGACAATGAAAAGCCGAAACCGCATCACGAGGCCTTATGAAAGAAGTACTGCAGACCCGTCGAGATCTTCGTTACGTTCTCGTTGCCGACCCGCATGTAATTCGCAGTGATCGTCGTCCACTGCAGCGAGCCCGAACTATTGAGCGCGTAACGCGCGCCGCCGCCGGCGAGCCAAGTAACCGCGCTTGTATTCGCCGGCAGCATCGACGTCCCGACGCTTGCGTCGACAAAGACTCGAAACGATGCGACCGGAATCTGGGTCTTTGCCAGGAATCCGGAAAGATCCGGCTCATATCGGAAGCCGCCGAGATACGACGTAAAATCCGATGCGATGATCTCTTTCCCGATTACCGAGATGTCGTTTGTCTTATGCTTGCCGACGCTCGCGACCGAGAGCACTTCGGTCGTGTCATTGCCTGCAGTCCAGACGCCTTTTGAATAGAAAGCGACTGCTTCAGACGACGTCGAGAACGAAATGCCGGCCGCCGACGGCTGCGTCGGATCCGCCTGCTGCGCGAAGACTGCCGGCGCAAACATCAGAACGAAGATCAGCACGGCGAGCGGTGCCTTCGACTTTGGATCCTGCAGAAACGCGCCGAGCAGCGCAGTCGCAACTGCGCCGATCAGACCGCACACACTCGCGATCGATGCGTGCGCGAAATCGAACTTCTCGAGAATCGGCGCCGCGATCACGACCGCGATCAGAAATCCGACGACCGTCGTCTTCGGATGATCGATGATGTTTTTCCAGTTCATAAAGCCTCGTTTCTCGTTCAAATACGCGACGAGCTCGAGGATCCTTCCCCCGAGCTCGCCGCGCTTACTGCGTCGTGTTTATGGAATATCTATGTTTAAAGGCCGCGACTGTAAGTCGCATTGCCGCCGTGAAAATGTGCGGTTAAAACTTCGTTCCGCATCGTCGGCGCGAAAGAGATGTGAACCCAAGTGCCTTCTTGGATGAGCTGATCGAACTCGATCACACTCGGCGGCGACGTCAGCTTTTTCACGATCTCGATCGGCGCGCCGTACGCCGGACAAACGAAGTCCGCGGCGAAGCCTGAAAGATGCGCAGACGTCGGTACGCCGCGCACGAGCGCATTCAGCTCTGCGCAGCGAAAACCGCTGTCGACGTGCATCGGCTTGCCGAGAATCGCGCGAACCTGCTCGAGACCCTGCGCCAGAACGCGCAAGTGCTCGACGATCACCTGCGCCGGCGTGTTATCGATGCCGCGCGCGAATGCCGTCGAGCTGAAAGTAAGCTCTTCGAGCGAGAAATGCTCTGTCAGCTGCATTACTTTGCCCCCTGGCGCGCTTCGACCGCGGCGATCCGCTCGCCGTGCGCGGCCTGGCCTTTGCGCAGATCGTCGAGCTCTGCACTGTGCTTGTTAAGCCTCGTCTCGTGCGCCTGCAACTGCTGCTCGCGTGCGCCAGAATTGCGAACGCCGGCCGCCATTGTTACGACGATCGCGATCACGCCGACGCCGGCTGTCACCCATGCTGGATCCATCAGTTCCCCCGCTGATTGACCTGGTTTTAGGCGCAAGCCTTTTCAGAAAGCGCGACGAGCTCCTCGAGCTGCTCGTCGCCGTTACGAAGCTGCAGCTCTTCGCGCAGATTGCAGCCGGCCGGCGTGCCGCCGCCGACGTAGACGATCCCCTGGCCGCAGCTCTCGGCCGCGACGCGACGCACGATCGACGCCTTATCGCGAAGCAGCGGATAAACGCGAACTTTTTCCTGCACGCGCTCGACGTGATCCTCCGGAACTTTCCGCTCGAGCCGCAGATCTTCGGCCAGGCCGAAAGTGTGCGACTTTCCGTCGAGGCCGGCGTTCGTCCGGTTCTCTCCAGACGAGATCGAATGCGACGATCGACGCGTCGGCAGATCCTCGTCGCCGCGCTGAATATCCACGCCGACGATCTGAAAACCGAGCAGCGCGTTCGTCATGCCGTCGTAAACGCGCCGGTAGGATCCGGTCGCTTCGCGCCGCTCGCCTTCTTCCGGCGAGATCATCCGCACGACGCGCCATCCGAGCGTCGTATTCGCCCCGTACAGCATCAGCGTTTTGCGCGATCGCATTCTCGAGTCCCTCAGATGTTTCGGCCAATAAAAAAGGAGTGCAAAGACAGTTCTGCATGTCTTTTGCACTCCCGCGATGATCAGCACGCGCACCGCCCGATTAGCTCTTCGGGAAAGATGTCGAATTTGAAATTAGCAGCTCTTTCGCAGCACTGCGCAGCGATTTTCCGGATTTGTAGTTACATTTACCATCGGCAGCAGTGAAGTAACCGGAACCTTGAGAAAGCGGCTGATTCTGTAGATCTGAAACATCGGAAGCCGGTTCTCGCCGATCTCCCAAAAGTGAACCTGCTTCACGCTAACGCCGAGCTCTTTCGCCAGCTCCGAGAGCGAAACCTTTCGCTCGCGACGCGCGCGCTCGAGCATCGCTCCGACGACTGCGTTAAATTGATCCTCTTCCGCCGTTCGTCTTTTTCTCGCCATCTCGTCAGCTCCTATCGAACGATCTCCGCGCGAACTCTTGGATCGACCCGCGGCACGAGATCGCCGATCGACCTTTTCCGTTTTTGCTCGTTCGTCGCGCGCAAGTCGACAAACGGCTGCCCTTTGCGATCCCATAGGACCGTGGTATCGCCATACTTCGCCGGCGTCACCTGGTCGCGCTCGAGCTGATAAAGCGCGCGGTACTGATCTGCGTCTTCGAGGATCTCTGCCGGCTCGATCACGCCGCGTGTCGTGCTCGCAATTACAAAAAATCTCGTCATCGTCTCGCCCCCACGCTCGCAGCCGATTGCCGCTCGAGCTTCTGTTCGTCCCAAGGCCAGGCCCGCGAATCTTTCCAGGTGCCGAGCGCGAAAAACTTCGCCGGACCTGGCGCAGCGCAGCGCAGCAGATGCGCGTTTGCAGTCAGCTCGCGATAGGCCGCGATCATTCGCGTGCCGATCGTCGGCCAGTCACCCTTTGTCATCTCGAGCTCGATCGCCTCGAGGATCTCTCGTCGCACTCGTCGGCGTACGATCCCGAGCGCGTTGCAGATCTGCTCGAGGATTCGCTCTGCTGCTTTTCGCTGTTCGTCGTCGATCGGCAGCGCGTCGCGACTCTCAAAACGCGCACTCCCCCCGACAGGGGGGTTAGGGGGGTTAGGTTTTTTGTTCTCGTTAGCGTTCTCGTTCCTCCTATATGCATCCCGAGAAATGCCGCCCTTTTGCACCCCTTTTGCATCGTTTTTGTCAAAAAAAAGGGAGTCATTTTGCCGCCCTTTTTCTGCTGATACTGCCGGCTCGTCGAGCTCGACGAACCTGTAAAACGTGACCTGGCCGCGGCCCTGGCGATCGCCGCGCGTGCGCGAGATCACGCCCTTTTGCTCGAGGCCTTCGAGCGCGCGCCGGCACGTACTCACGTCCATCAGCGCGTAATAGGCCAGCGTCGGCACGCTCGGAAACGTGTAACGGCCGACCCCGTCTTGATGCGAATCGGCCAGGATCAGCGCGACCATCTTCTCGCTTCGCGAGATCTGATCGCCGTTTGGGCATACGATCAGTTCCTTTACGTATGCCGAAGCTCTCCAGCTCATTTGCTTACCCTCTTTCCTGCAGACAACCAACGTTGAAACAACGAAAGAAACGAATTAAAAGAAGAGATCGAGTTGCACGCCGCCGGCGGCCACTGACGCCGCGATAGGCGGCTCGATCTTCGCGCCGAGAGCTTTCTCTGCGTTGATCACTTCGCACCCCTTCGAATCTGCTCGTCGGCGTCTGAGATCCAACAAATCACCCGGCAGACGGCGCCGGCCTCGTCGCCTTTGGCGGCCTCGAGCGCGGCGATCGAGAGAGCTCGCCGCAGCAGCTCACGATTCGCGAGCAGACTCCGGATCTGCGAGTCGCTCACGTCGTACATCTGGCCGCCGAGAATTGCGCCGGCAGGCTTGCCGTTACCCGTCGGCCCGGTGCGGAGAGACGCCCCCATCCCATCCGCGCAGCTCATCAGTCGGCCGCCTCGTGCTCGTCCCTCGCGATCGCATCCGTTCCGTCGGTATGGGACTCCTCGAGCTCTGCCAGCGTCGGATTCTCGATCAGTTCCGGCATCGCGGCCGGCATCGCGGGAAACATGCGCGTTTGACACTCTTCGGCCGTCATCGCGCACTCTTCGAGGAGCTCGCCGGTATCGAGCCGGATGATCGTCTTCGTCGCTACGTTCGGATGATGAAGACGCACGACGCAGGCGACGAGCCGCTCTTCGATCCCGGTCTCGATCGCATCCGACAGCTCGCGCTGTCTCTCCTCGATCCCTGCGATCAGATCCCCGAACTGCTTCGCGTTTTCTTTGCGCGCGCGCTGCGTCTCGCGCATCGTTCGCACCGTGTCGGCCAGTGACGCCGCGCGGATCTTCAGCTCGTCTTCGGTCAGCTCGCAGCGCAGCTTCCGCTCGATTCTTTTCTCGATCACCTGGCGCCCCCAAACCACGTCCGGCCGAGCTCGATAAAGAACGAGCGAAACGCCCAAAGCAGCAGGTACTCGACGCCGATCGCGACGACGACCCACGGCCAGACCTGGCGCCGGCGCGCAAACTGGCGCCGCTCGTTAAAATCGTCCGCACTTCTCATGCATCCCCCTTCAGTAATCCGCGCACAGTGAGCGTCGCGCGATTGCGCTTCCGTTTGGCCGCGCGTTCTTGTTTGCGCAGATCCTCGATCTCGGCCGGCGTGCGTCTGCGATTCATGCGCGCTTGCGTCGATTTGTTGTCCTTGACCAGCTTCACGAAGGCTTTTTGACACTCCCATCGCGAGCAGCAGGTTCGGCGAGCGTCAAACCATCGAAAGCGATCCCCGTCGATCTCGCCGCCGTCGTCTTCGCTTTTGTCGCCGCAGTATCGGCAGACGCCGGGAATGTTCGGAAATGTCATCGCTTGCTCGCCTTTTTCGTCTCGGCCTCGCGAACTTGGCGGCGCCGGTAGTCGTCGCGTAGATCGAGCAACAGCAGCCGAACGTCGTCGCAGAGAGCGAGCGCGCCGGCCGCAGTTGAATGCGAGTGAATGGGATCTTTCGCGCCGCGCAGACTCTCGAGCTCTGATAGCTCGCGCAGCAGCGACTCGGCGTATTTACGCGCGCCGGCGATGCGATGCTGCTCAGTCATCGGCGGCCGCCTTTCACCTGGTTAAAGACGAACGGCTCGAAGCCGATCACCGGCGGCCAGATCTCCGACATCCCGACGAGCGCTTCGACGGCACGATGCGCGGCGCCAGTGCGGCAGGTATCGGCGTGCGGAAACGGCCGCGCATGGCCGAGCGGCTGCCGCAGTTGCGAGACTTCGCACTCGACGCAGACGAGCGCGCCTTTATCACCGTCGAAAAAGAGATTCGCGTCGGCGACGGCCTTCGCGGCGACGAGCAGCTCGTCGATCCGCCGGTCGCGCTTTGCCTCGAGCCGGCACGTGCGTGCGGCGATGCAGATCGCGGTTATTTGCTCCGAATTGAGCCCTGCCCTTTGTGGCTTCGAGCGACTTGCGCGTCCCATGAAAAAAGCCTTTCCGTACTTTCCAGAAAGGCTTCATAGACCCCCGGCCGTCGCTAGAACACCGGCCGTTACGCCGGTTGCCTATGACGACCCGCAGCCGTTTTCAGCTGCTAAGTCTTTTGTATCGCTCGTTATGCTTTGGGATGGCGGACGAGGCGGGAATCGAACCCACAACCCCCGGCTTAGAAGGCCGGTGCTCTATCCGATTGAGCTACTCGCCCGCGATTCCTTCATTGTAGCGTTGAATCGGGTCACCCGGCGACGCAGGTCATGTCCTGAACGGGTGAGATATCGCGTTCGTTAGCTCGCTCGGATAGCAACGGCATCAGCAAATGCAGAGAGGCACTCTTGCAGCCGGGTTTTGGCATCCATCAGGGTTTGACCGCACGCAGTCAGGTAAACCGTAACCCCGAGGTCATTCGCGCCGGCGACAATTGCTCTGCGAATGACCAGGTCGACCCGGCAGCGGCGTAACGGAATCGCGCGCAGGCGGGTGCAAAGCTGTTTACATGCGCGTTCCGCTTCAGTGGGAAGGCTCCAGACCTGACCGCTTCGCATCAATAGATCGATATAACAGGCGACGGCATAATTCGCGGTCTCGTGCGGCGCATCCAGTTCGTCCGGATCGACTCGTTCGGGTACGAAGACGTCCGTCTTGCACGTCCGCACCGGCGACGCCGCCGCATTCAGGCGAACCAGTGCCTCGGCAAGTCCCGGTTGCAAACGCGCCTCTGCAATCTCGCTTACGCGAGCAGGAGATCGTAGCAGGTCGACGAATTCCGGCCAGTCCGCATCGATCACCGGAGCGTCACCGCCAATCTCAATCTCCCAGTCAGCTTCCATTGCATTCTGCGGCAGGAACTGCCGCGCAGGCAAATTGCATAAGGTATTGAACGATGCTGGCCTCGGCCCAGTGGATGTCCTCTCCGCGATCCCGTGAAAGATACGCACAATGACCGCCATGCCGCGTTTCAACGAGCACCACGTTGGGATTGGCTAGCAGCGCCGTCCGCGTCTCCGGCAACAACCGCACAAACGGATCATCGTTAGCGTGAATGATCAGCGTTGGCACGGCGATCCTGCCCACCACCCGCGCGCTCGCAGCTCTGTAATAGTAGTCATCGGCGTCGCGAAATCCGCAATGCGGAGCCACGATCTTGTCGTCGAACTCACGCAGCGAACGAATCCTGCCGACCCCATTCTTGTAGATGTGCGGATAGAGCGAAGCCTTTCGACGATACCGCCGCATCAGCCCGCGCAGAAAGTGCCACTCATATACTCGATTGGCTGGCTCGTGCAGCGCGTCGGATCCGGCCGCCAGGTCGATCGCCGGACAGACCGCAGCAACGGCGCACAACGGCGCCTGGTCCCCCCACTCGCCTGCCAGCTTCAGCACCATGTTGCCGCCCATCGAGTAGCCGACAAGCGCGACGCGCTCCAGCCCAAACCGCCCGGCGTAGTGCCGCATCACCGCGCCCACATCCGCTGAAAGCCCGGAGTGATAAAGCGTCGGCGTCATCTCGTCGGTATCGCCGCAGTTGCGCATGTTCATACGCACCACGTTGCAACCTGCACTCCATGCCCGGGCGGCGATGCCTCTGATATAGCGCGACTCGGACGAGCCTTCAAGCCCATGAACGAGGATGACCGTGAGGCGATTCGCCCTTTGCGGTTCCGGCTGCCAATTGCAGCAGCACATCACCCGGCTGCCATCCCTGGGATCCACCTCCACGGGTTCGGAGATGGACGGGGCGTTGAACTCCGGTCGCGGCATAAAGTTGCCGACGATCGTCTGCACGTGTCCGTTAGACAGCCATCTCCGCGGCCTGAACGGACGCAAGCCGGCCTTCAGTAAAGCCGCGTCGCCGGAAACTTCATATTTTGGAGACCTGGGATTCACAGAAGCGCTAATTCATTATCTATGCTTTGAGCGACGGCAGGTGCCAGCGAGAGACAATCGTCTCTTCGGCGGCGTATACTGCGCCGCAGTGCAGAACGCTCATAGCCTTGAAAAAATCGATTTTCTAGTTGTTCAAGGATCACCTAGAGCAGATACACTGTTGCGGGCAAAAGAGGCACATCCGCACAGGAGCGAAAGTTTATGAAGAAGCAGCCAACAGTTGCTAAGAAACAGGCGCGGGTGTCCCCTCCTGCCGCCTATAAGATCGCCGGTCTTCCGTCGGCGCGCCGGGTCAAGGATCTGATGTCGCGCATGACGCTCGAAGAGAAAGCAGCCCAAATGCTTTGCATCTGGCAGAAGAAGCCGGAGACCCTCGTGGACGCCGAAGGCAACTTCGACCAGCAGAAGGCAAAGAAATCGTTCAAAGACCGTCGTGGACTGGGGCAGGTGGGGCGGCCCAGCGATGCCGGAAAGGGCAAGAACGCGCGGGAGATGGCAGAGCTGACCAATGCCATTCAGAAATTCTTCCTCGAGAACAGCCGGCTCGGGATCCCGGTCATGTTTCATGAAGAATGCCTGCACGGGCATGCTGCCGTCGACGGGACGAGCTTCCCGCAGCCCATCGCACTCGGGGCGACCTTCAACCCTGGGCTGGTTGAGCATCTCTTCGCAATGACGGCCCTCGAAGCACGGCTGCGTGGAACTCACCACGCGCTCACGCCCGTCGTCGACGTGGCGCGCGAGCCGCGCTGGGGACGCGTGGAAGAAACTTACGGCGAAGACCCATTCCTCGTATCGCGGTTAGGGATCGCGGCGGTGCGCGGATTCCAGGGTGACGCCACCTTCCACGACAAGCGCCACGTGATCGCCACACTCAAGCACTTCGTTGGGCACGGGCAGCCGGAGTCGGGCATGAACTGCGCTCCCACCAACGTCTCAATGCGCGTTCTGCGCGAAACATTCCTCTACACCTTCAAGGAAGCGCTGCGCGAATCCGGCGCGATCAGCATCATGGCATCGTACAACGAGATCGACGGCGTTCCTTCGCATGCCAATAAATGGCTGCTCCGCGATGTGCTGCGCAAGGAGTGGGGGTTCAAGGGATTCGTGGTCTCGGACTACTTCGCTATCTGGGAGCTCGGTTACCGGCCCGATACGCACGGCCACTTTGTCGCGAAGGATAGCAAGGAATCGTGCGCGCTCGCCGTTAAAGCCGGAGTCAACATCGAACTTCCCGATCCGGATTGCTACCTCCACCTGGTGGACCTGGTTCGCAAAGGGGTTTTGAAAGAATCTGAACTCGATGAGTTGATCGCGCCCATGCTCTTTTGGAAGTTCGAGATGGGGCTCTTCGACGATCCGTACGTCGATCCCGCTGAAGCCGAACGAGTAGTTGGCTGCGACGAACACCGCGCCCTGGCCTTGACTGCGGGACATGAAGCGATCACCCTCTTGAAGAACGAGAATGGAATCGCCCCACTCGACCCCACGAAGATCAAAGCGATTGCCGTGATCGGCCCCAATGCTCATCGCGGCCTTCTTGGCGGCTACAGCGGCGTGCCCAAACACAACGTCACGGTGCTCGACGGTATCAAGGCAAAGGTTGGCGACCGCGTGAAGGTGCTCCACAGCGAGGGCTGCAAAATCACCATCGGCGGTTCGTGGAATCAGGATGCGGTCGTTCCAAGCGATCCCGAAGAAGATCGCAAACAGATCGCCGAAGCTGTGCAAGTCGCAAAGAAGGCCGACGTCATTGTGCTCGCCATTGGCGGCAACGAGCAGACCTCGCGCGAGGCCTGGTCTCTGCAGCACATGGGCGACCGCACCAGCCTCGACTTAATCGGGCGCCAGGAAGAACTGGTGAAAGCAATGGTCGCACTCGGCAAGCCCGTGATCGTGTTTCTTTTCAACGGCCGGCCGCTCTCGATCAACTACGTCAGCCAGAATGTACCGGTTATCTGCGAGTGCTGGTACCTCGGCCAGGAGACCGGTCATGCGATTGCCGATGTGCTCTTTGGCGATTACAACCCGGGCGGCAAACTCCCCATCAGTGTGCCGCGATCTGCCGGGCATCTGCCGGTCTTTTACAATTACAAGCCGTCGGCGCGTCGCGGCTATCTATTCGACGATGTCTCGCCCCTCTACGCATTCGGTTACGGACTCAGCTACACCACGTTCTCCATCGACAATCCGCGGCTCACCAAAAAGAAGATCCGCCGCGATGGCTCGACTCGCCTGCTCGTTGACGTCACAAACACCGGAAAGCGCGAAGGCGCTGAGGTTGTCCAGCTCTATATTCGCGACGTGGTCAGCTCAGCCACCCGGCCGGTCAAGGAACTCAAGGGCTTCAAGAAAGTAAAGCTGCAGCCGGGAGAAAGCACTACCGTTACGTTTGATATCACGTCGGAGTCGCTCTCGTTCTACGACGTGAACATGAAGTATGTCGTCGAACCCGGCGACTTTGATCTAATGGTTGGCAATTCTTCCCGAGACCAGGATCTCAAAAAGCTGACCTTGAAGGTGACAGAATAGTCACCGCCTGAAAAGCAAGAGACGAGGCGTATATGCAGAAGCTCTCATTTAGCGAAAAGTTCGGGTACAGCCTGGGCGATCTGGCCGCCAACTTCATCTTCCAGGCGATGCTTGCCCTCCAGCTGGACTTCTATACACACACCTTCGGCCTGACCGCTGCGCAGGCGGGTACGCTCTTCCTCGTCGTCGGACTGGGTGTGGCCTTTCTCAATCCGGTCATGGGCGTGATTGCCGACCGCACCAGCACGAGGTGGGGCAAATTCCGGCCGTGGCTCCTGTGGACGGCGGTGCCCTTCGGCATCATCGGCGTGCTCACCTTCACCACGCCAGACATCAGTCCCGCCGGCAAAATGATCTACGCGTGGACGACGTACATTCTGCTTCGTGTGATCTACACCGTGAACAACGTTCCTTACGCGTCTATCACTGCCGTCATGACGGAGGATCCTGACGAGCGCACCAGCATCGCATCATATCGGCAGATCGCAGCCAACTCGGCGGGATTCATTGTCGGCGCCCTCGCCGTCAAGATGATCGCATTCTTCGGACAGGGCAATGACGCACGCGGCTACCAGTACACGATGGGCCTGCTCTCCGCACTGAGCGTCGTCTTCTTCCTGATTGCCTTTGCAGTCACGAAGGAGCGAATTCAGCCCAATCCGCAACAGAAGTCCTCGCTCGGGCAGGATCTCTCCGACCTTTTTCAGAACCGCCCCTGGATCTTCCTGTTTCTCGCCACGCTCTTCTACTTTGCCGC
>Ga0126381_100000573_pt1 | contig 40301 bp, 26 predicted proteins | sample PanSoiMetPlot_28_FD_96465 | JGI IMG/M metagenome (GOLD analysis project Ga0126381, IMG submission 96465) | Tropical forest soil microbial communities from Panama - MetaG Plot_28 | ecosystem: Environmental > Terrestrial > Soil > Tropical forest > Bulk soil | place: Panama | collected 2016-02-17 | reverse complement strand
GATGTTCACCAGCACCTTGGACGGGTCGATGCCCAAGCGTTCGGCACAGGCATTGATGATCCGCAAATTTGCCTGGTGCGGAATCATGACGCCAAGGTCGGACGCGGCAATGCCGTTGCGCGCCAGCAGATCGCGGCAAACTTCGTACATCTTGCGGACCGCATATTTGAAAACCTGGCCGCCATCCTGGTGTACGTAGTGGAGCCGCTGGTCGACCGTTTCGTGCGAAGCCGGCCGGCGGCTGCCTCCGGCCGGCATCTTGAGGGCATCGCCGCCGGATCCGTCCACTTCGCCCAGAAAGTCGATGAACCCGAAATCCTCGTCCTCTCCGGCCGGCTCGATCAGCATGGCGCCCGCACCATCGCCGAACAGCACGCAGGTGGTGCGATCCGTATAGTCGATGATCCGGCTCATGGTATCGGCGCCGATCACGAGCACCTTGCGATGCGCGCCGACGGCCACCAGGTGCGCGCCGGTCGTCAGTCCGTAGACGAAACCCGAACAGGCCGCGATCAAATCGAATCCCCACGCGCCGCGTGCGCCGATGGCGTTCTGCACCAGGCAGGCGGTGGAGGGAAACATGTGGTCGGGCGTGACCGTACAGACGATGATCGTTTCAATCTCGGTTGCGTTGATGCCGCGCTGCGTCAGCGCGCAGCGAGCGGCTTCGATGGCCATATCGGAAGTCGCCATGGAGGGGTCGGCGATATGGCGCTCGCGAATGCCGGTGCGGTCCAGAATCCACTGATCGCTGGTTTCGACCATCTTCTCCAGGTCGTGATTCGTGAGCACGCGCGGAGGCGTGTAGCAGCCCAGTGAGGTGATCTTGGCTTTGGGCACGCGTTAGCGTCCTTCTTGTAAGAGACTAGAGTACCTTAAAGCGCCGCGAGCTACGAGCTTGAATCCCCCGGCGAAGGGGTTTAAGCGCATAGCTCACAGCCGGTTTTACCTTTCGCTTTCGATCCGCATTCCGTAAAAACTGCGGTAGACAAAAAACATCGAAATAACGAAGAACACCGCCGCAAGCACCGTGGTGAGGCCGCTGCCGTGCTTCTGGCTGAGGTTCACTGCCAGCGAGACCGCCAGCAGTCCGAACAGTGTCGTGAACTTGATGATGGGATTGAGCGCCACGGAGCTGGTGTCCTTGAACGGATCGCCCACCGTGTCGCCCACCACCGTAGCCGCGTGCAGGTCGGTGCCTTTGGCGCGCAGCTCCGTTTCCACCACCTTCTTGGCGTTATCCCAGGCGCCGCCGGCGTTGGCCATGAAGATAGCCTGATACAGCCCGAACAGCGCGATGGAGATCAGATAACCCACGAAGAAGAACGGCTCCAAAAAGGCGAACGCCAGCGTCGCGAAGAACACTGTGAGGAAGATGTTCAGCATGCCCTTCTGCGCATACTGCGTGCAGATGGCCACCACCTTCTTGGAATCGGCCACGGAAGCTTTCTCCACGCCTTCCAGCTTAATGTTGCGCTTGATGAACTCCACCGCGCGGTAGGCGCCGGTGGTGACTGCCTGGGCGCTGGCGCCGGTGAACCAGTAAATCACCGCGCCGCCCGCGATGATGCCGAGCAGGAACGGTGCGTGCATCAGCGACAAGTTCTGGATGAATTGCGGCTGCAGACCATGAGTCAAGGCCACGATGGTGGCAAAGATCATCGTGGTGGCGCCCACCACGGCGGTACCGATCAGCACGGGCTTCGAGGTTGCCTTGAACGTGTTGCCGGCGCCGTCGTTCTCTTCCAGATTCTATTTCGCTTTTTCGAAGTCGGGCGTGAAGCCGAACTCGCTCTCGACCCCCTTCTCGATTCCGGGCAGCGTCTCGATCATAGAAAGCTCGTAGACCGATTGCGCGTTGTCCGTGACCGGGCCATAGCTGTCGACCGCAATAGTCACAGGGCCCATGCCGAGGAATCCAAAAGCGACTAGGCCGAACGCAAACACCGCGGGGGCCATCATCAGAGTGTCGGGCATGGTGGTGCTCACCAGATAGCCGACGGTCATCAGGCCCAGCATGGCGAAACCAAGCCAGTAGGCGCTGAAGTTGCCGGCCACAAAGCCGGAGAGGATGTTCAACGAGGCGCCGCCTTCGCGCGAGCTGGTGACGATCTCGCGGACGTGGCGCGAATTGGTGGACGTGAACACTTTGACCAGTTCCGGAATCAGCGCCCCGGCCAGCGTGCCGCAACTGATGACCGTGGCCAGCTTCCACCACAGCGTGCTGTCGTTGTCCAGAACCGGGATCATCAACGAGCTGACGATGTAAGTCAGGACGATCGACAAGATCGAAGTCAGCCAGACCAAGGTGGTGAGCGGCGCTTCGAAATTGAACTTCTGAGCGTTCCCGTAGCGCGCCTTGGCGATCGCGCCGTTGATGAAGTAGCCGACCGCGGAGGAGATCACCATCATGACGCGCATGGAGAAGATCCAGACCAGAAGCTGCACCTTGACCATGTCGCTGTGTACGGCCAGCAGAATGAAGGTAATCAGCGCGACGCCGGTGACGCCGTAGGTCTCGAAGCCATCGGCCGAAGGCCCAACGGAATCGCCGGCGTTATCGCCGGTGCAATCGGCAATCACGCCAGGGTTGCGGGCATCGTCTTCTTTGATCTTGAATACGATCTTCATCAGGTCGCTGCCGATATCGGCAATCTTCGTGAAGATGCCGCCGGCCACGCGCAGCGCCGCCGCGCCCAGCGATTCACCGATCGCGAAACCGATGAAGCACGGGCCGGCCAGGTCGCCCGGAATGAACAGCAGGATGAAGAGCATGATGAGGAGCTCTACCGAAACCAGCAGCATGCCGATGCTCATGCCGGCCTGCAGCGGAATGTCGTAGCACGGATAAGCTTTGCCGCGGAGCGCGGCGAACGAGGTCCGCGAGTTGGCGAATGTATTCACGCGCATGCCAAAGGCGGCCACCGCAAAGCTTCCCGAAATGCCGATCACGCTGAAGAGCAGGATAATTCCGACCTTATACGCGTCGAACCCCTGGAGATAGCCGAAATAGAAAACGATGATTACCGCGATGAAGGCTTCCAGCAGCATGAGAAACTTTCCCTGCGTAGAGAGGTAGGTTTTGCACGTTTCGTAAATTAGTTCGGAAACTTCCCGCATAGACGCGTGTACCGGCATGTTGCGCAGGCGTATGAAGATCATCAGGCCGAATACCAGGCCGAGCGCGCTCACTACCAGACCGCCCAGAAGAAGGGAATGACCGTCGATTCCACCCAGGAATGTGGCGGTGCCCAGATCCGGCAATTTCAGGTTGGCTTCGCCACCTCCCTGCTCCTGCGCCATCATTGGCATGGCAAGGAGCGCTAAGGCGAACAGCGCGAAAAGAGCTCGCCCAAAGGCTGGGACGCGACGCGCGACACAGGGCGTGTCCGGTGAGACAAACATTTGGATGAAATCCTCCTTGGGATTCTTGTGGGGCCCCTAACTGACCACTCAGTATAAGAGATATTCAAGTCGGATTTCAAACGGGAGAAGGGCTTATAGCCAACAGCAATCAGCCGGCTACCCAGGGATGGCTCCGATTCAGGTACTTTTGGAGCCGCGGCCAAAGGAGAGCGGTCGCGCTCAGTGAAACAGCGATAACTGTCGCGTAGTGACGGTACGGCCGCCGAGGGAGGGGGAGATCCGGCGCTCGTGTGCCACTACGGCTGGGAAATCGGCTTCCGGGCCGGCGCGGCGTTCGACGGCGCCGGTGAAGCGGTCGAGCCGCGCGAAACCATGCAGCTTATCGGTGTCGCCGATCCGGGCGGCATCCAGGGCCCGGCGCAGCACGGACATCGACTCGTCGTAGGTTTTGAGCGGCACGGGAAAGGGGTGGCTGTCCTTTCCGCCGTGGGCGAAGGAAAAGCGGGCCGGATCGGAAAAGCGCGTCGGCGTGCCGTGCACCACCTCAGCCATCAGAGCCAGGGACTGTAGAGTGCGAGGGCCGAGATTTTCAGTGAGGAGCAGCGAGGCAAAGTCGGTGAATTCGCGCTCATAAGCGACCGCCAGGACGGCGCCGAGGCGCCGCAGGTCCACGTCAGCCGCCCGTACATCGTGATGCCGCGGTAGCACCAGCCGCCGAAATTCGGCCAGGTTGGCGTCCGGCGGCCGGCCGGAGATTTCCAGCAAAGCGCTCTGCGCCGGTTTGGCCGCCGAGTCCACCAAGTTCATGATTTCTCCCTGGGGCTCGCCCACGATGGCGGTGTGTGGGCTCGACGTGAAGTCGCGAACGGCCGCGGAGTGCCAGTGGTATCGGCGCGCCGTGCCGGTGGCATCGTTCATGCCTTGCTGTACGACAGCCCAATCGCCGGCCGCGGTGAGGATGAAACTGTGCAGGTAGAGCTGGAAACCGTCGTCGATGGCGGTGTTGTCGATCTTGGCGGTGAGGCGGCTCGTGCGGACGAGCGCCTCGCCATCTAGACCGGTGCGCTCGGCGATGGCCCGCAGCTGGCCGGGAGTGCGGCGGGAGTGCCGGCCGCGTCCGCCGCAGATGTAAATGCCGAGCTCGGCGGCGCGCGGGTTCAGGCCGCGCTCGAGCGCACCCATCACGGAGGTGGTGATGCCGGAGGAGTGCTAGTCCATCCCCATCACACATCCCAACGCCTGGAACCAGAAGGGGTCGCTCAGGCGCGAGAGCAGTTCCGGCGCGCCGTAGTGGTAGAGTACCGTCTCGGCCAGAGCCGTACCAAGGCGGGTCATACGCTCGGCCAGCCAAGCGGGCACGCGGCCGCCGTGAAGCGGCAGATCGGCGGTTCCGGAACGACGCATACCTGCCGCCATGATAGCGGAAACTGCCGGGGATGCGGCTACTGGTACACCACCGTCGAGATCATCTGAAGAAACATCTTAACCTCACCGAAATCGATGCCGGGGGCGGTGAAAACCTGGGGCAGGGCGATGAATGCCACAGCCAGTTGCCCATTCGTGGTTGCGGGTAGTGCCGTCGCCGGGAGAGAGAGCATGACTCCATTCGGCAAATTGAACTGGCCGTCCGTCGATGCCGCCGTACAGGTGAAAGCAGCGCCGGAACCGCCATTGGCCGTGGAGTAGCCCGAAACCTGAACGAAGACATTGGGATTTCCGCCGGCCCACGTGATGGTTGGAGGGCTGCTCCGGTTCACAGTCATGATCGTGTTCTGATTGGTCCACGATAGACCGGCGCCGCTGAAGGATGCGGCCGCCGTGAACGCGCCGACATCGGGACCGCCTGTGCCGTCGTCGAAGGTGAAGCTGGAGCCGCCGGTCGCCGGGATGAAGGCGGGAAGGGATGACGAGCCTGCGTTGCCCCCGAGAATAGCGGCGTATTGTCCGCTCTGCAACGGCACCGTTTGTTTGCCGTTTGGCCCACTGATGTTGAGCATCGAACCGGCGTTGAGCGCGGTGGGCTGATAGGGGCCGCTCGAAGGGCCGGTGGGAGCGCCGGTATATGTATAAACGGTGCAGTTGCCGGCCGACGGCTGATTTAGAGCAAGGCGGCTGAATGTGTCGGCCGTGGGCCGGGCAAAGGTGGCAGACACCTGATCCGAGAACGTGCTCGGAGTGGCGGTCCCCGGGAGAGAGCTGACTTGCTTCCCCAGGCTGATGCTCCCGACCGCAAAAGAACCGAGGGCTGCCACGGCCTGAATTCCGGTCGCGGTCAAGCCGATGGTCGGCTCGGAGCAGGCACGGCCCGAAGCGGTGACCGGGATAGAGGCATAATTGCTGACCATGGTTCCGGTTCGCACTACAATGCCGACGAAGCAGCCGGGCGCCACGCCGGGCGGCACGACGATTTGAAGCTGATCGAGGCCGGGGTAAATGGTCCGCCCCGCATAAGTCACCTGGGCAACCTGACCGCCGACGGTCACTTCCACCGGAATGGTGCCCAGCAGATTGGTAGGAGAGGTGATGAGGTTCTGGTCGGAATCGGGAGAAGGCCCGACTCCAGAACCGAAAAGATTGACGACTTCACCGGGGCGCACGGAATTGTTGAAGCCGACCAGGTTATAGTTCACGTCGTACATTGCCGCCATGCCGGTGCCGACTCCGTTGAGGGTGAGTAGGCCGAAAGCGCTCGGCACTACGTGGATGGGAGCGGGGCCAATGGTCTGGCCGTTACTCACCACCGAGATCTGGCCGTCTCCTACGGGCGTGTTACTGGGTAGGACTACGCCCATTTGGGTGGACGCCAGGTAGTAGATGGGCGGATGAGTGGTGGTACCGTTCACCGTCACATTGACCGAAACGCGATTCACCGTACCAGAGAGCGGGGCGTTTTGGATGCCGCTGCTCTGCGGCGCCAAATTGGGAGAGCCGTTGACGCTGAAGATTACGAAGATCGAGCCCTGCGCGATGCCATAGTTCGGCATTCCGGGCGGGACGAAGCTGTAGTTATTTTCCAGAACCAGGGGCACCGGCTTCGGTTGAGTCGTAAAGTTGAGCTGGGCCGAATTGGCCGCAACCAACGAGCCGGGCGCCGAACCCGCGACCGTGAGCAGCACTGGTTGCGCGCCGTCTGTAAGCCCGGCCGGGATTGCGACATCAAGTTCATAAACACCGACCTGTCCTGCCGCCAGAACGGCGGCCTTCACTTGCGCTGCCACTCCCCCGATGGTTACCGCAACGGTGGAGACCACCTGCGCCGGCGGGCTGGCGGGAGAAGGGGTCCCGGTGGGGACGACGGGCGCGGTCTGGCCGAGGCCCGCCGCAAAAAATGCAATGACGTCGCCCGATCGAGCGGGGCTGCTCGCGCTCACGGCGGCGCCGTTCGCGGTGTTGGTCGCCTGGGCAAATTTCCCGTCCACCGTGTAGAGGGCGGGGGCCAACGGGCTGATGGTGATGGGATAGGGCGAGGAACTGCTGACGGTTATGCTGGTATCCCCCACCGGCGCGTCGATGGGAATTTCAATAATCATTTGATTGAGCTGCGCCTGGAGCACGCCGGCCTGCTTGCCCGCGATGGTTACGTTAATGGCGGTGGTGGTGGGCAGATTGCTGCCAAAGATCTGAGCGAGCGCACCAGGGCAGAGCCGATTGGCGATGGAAGGATCCCCGCCCGGAGCGCCGGCGTTAAAGACGCTGGTGATGGTTGGAAACTGGGCAAAAGCCGCGCCGGCCATCAAAGGAAGAGCGGCGAGAGGGCGAAAGAATTTCAAGGGCCACCTCCGGGTGTAAACCGTACCTATTATTACTACCTAGAAATGGGCTTGTCGAGCACTCGCAGTACTTCTGTACTATTAAACACTGACGAACCTGACACTCAGAAGGTCATCCTGGCACCGAGTTCGACGCTACGCGCCTGATTCTGCTGGGATGGCGTCACGCGGCCGAAGGTGGAATCGCTCGGGTTGGTATCCGGACCGCCGAAGCGTGGGTGGTTGAAAGCGTTGAACACATCGAAGCGCATTTGCAGCTTGACCCGCTCGACAATCTGGAAGTTCTTGCGCAGGCCTGCATCGACATTGTTGACGCGGCTGGCCCGGACATCACCCCAACGGGTGGGATTGGTCTGGACGTAATTGGCGAAATCCTGGTAGACGCCGTTCTTGATGGTATCGCTGGGCGTGGGAACGTAGTTGTAGCCGGGCATGCTCTGGACGCCGGTCCACCAGGGGTACGTGGCGAGGGTCGCGGAAGTGGTGTTGGCGCCGGGGAATGGATAGAAGCAGGTGGTGTCGAACCACTGGTTGAGCGACTGCTTGCCGCCACGTAACGCGAAATCGCGGCCGCAGAAAAAGCTGGCGGTGCTGAACACTACCGGCACCCCGGACTGGATGTTGTAGTTGCCGGAAAGCTCCCAACCGCCGATGACGGCATCGGCCCACTTGGGCATGTTGGCGCCGTAACGCTGCTTGCGGCCGACGGGGATGTCCCAGATCGGAGACACGGTCAGGTGGAACGGTCGGTCTTCTCCGCCGAGCTTGTGCTCGACGTGGTAGCCGGCGATCTGCGGGCCGAGGAACGAAGTGTCTTCGAAGAGCTTCGACCAGGTGAAGCCGACCAGCATGCTGAAGCCCTTGGTGAAGCGGCGCTCGATCTTGCCCAGGCCGGCATCGTACTGGTTGGTGCCGCTGGGTTTGGTTTCGGCGATGCCGCTCGAGCTGAACATGGCATTAGGCGAAAGGAATTGATTGAAGTTGAGGGTAGAGTTGGAGCCGAGCGAAGTTCCCGCCAGTGCCGGAATGCCTTTGAACGGATTGGGTACAGGCGTGTTCCACGTCAGGGTCGCGACGGGTTTGCCAGTGGTATCGAAGGTTGGGGTCTGATACTGCTGCCAGAGGTTGAAGGGCTGCTCGTTTTCGTACCAGGTGCCGAAGTTCCAAATGCCGTAGGTCTTGTTGTGGGAGAAGCCGATTTCGAACAGCCAGCCTTTCCACTCGTGCTGCAGGTGGGCGCTGCCTTCCAGAGAGTAGAGTCGGCCCAGATTGGGGTCGTACCAGGTGGGGAAGCTGGTGGGATTCGAGAGCGCGCCCAGGGAATTGCCAACCGGCTGCAGAATGCCGCTGTGGAACGGATTGGCGAGCGTATCGTACGGCGTGATGCCGTTGTCGTTGGAAGCGATGAGGCTGGTGGTGCGGCTGAAACCGCTCTGGCTGCCGGTGATGTAGTCGGCCTGAACGAAGCGCCCGAACCCGCCGCGCAAGACCGTGTTGGGGCCGATGCGGTAGGCGAAACCGGCGCGCGGCTGCCACTCGTGATAATCGTTGTTGGTGGCGGTACGCTGGGCGCCGTTCTGGCCGGCATAGATGGGGATACCGAGAACCTTGAAGTTACTGGCCGGCATGAGCTGCTTCAGAAGCTGCACGGCGGCGTTCGTGGCATTGGCCGGATCGTTGAGGATGGCCGCGTAATTGGCTTGCGCCTGCGCGCTGAGCGGGCTAACGGCAGTGGGATCCCAGGTGGCCACCATCCGGTTGAAGCGCTCGGTGGGTTCGTTTTCGTAATCCCAGCGCAAACCGAAATTGACGGTGAGCTTGTTGGATACGCGCCAGTCGTCCTGGAAGAAGCCGGCGGTGTAACGCTGGGACCAGAAGGCTTGGGCGTTGTTGTCGACGGAGCCGCCGGAGGGTAGGCCCAGTAGGAAGGATGCCAACGTGGAGCCGACGCCCGTGCCGCCGCTATTCAGATAGTTCTGGCGGGTGTAGTTGCCGTTGAAATCGAATTCGGGCTGATGGCCGATGCCATTGTTAGCCTGCTCGAGCACCCAGTATTCGGCGCCATAGTGGAACGTGTGGTTGCCGTGCACGTGGGTGAGGGTGGCGCCCCATTGGTAGTAGCTGGTCGCGGTGAAGCTGCCGCCGTTATTGGCGCCGAAGTTGCCGGCGATGCCGGTGACATAGGGAAACGCGGAGCGGGTGAGCTCGCTTGCGAAGCTTTGCGAGAACCCGAGCTTAGCGATGTCGAAGCCGGCGCCGGCGTCGTAGCTGGGCTCTTCATAGCGGCTCACATTGAAGTGCATGTCGAGCACCTTGGTAGGGCTGAGGGTCCAGACGTGGTCCACTCCGGCGCTGCGGTTGATGCGCACCTGGTAGGCGCCGGAGGCGATATCGCTGGCTCCGAAATCGTCGCCGGTCAGCTCGGTCAGGTGATGCCAGCGGACGGTCACGAAGCTGCGCTGCGATTGGCTCCAGTTTTGGTCGCCGCGGATGGAAAGCGCTGGAAACTTGTCGGTGCGGACCGCCGGGGGAACGAAGTTGTTGGAATCGTTGCCGGTGGGATCGGCAGTCGTGTTCGGCATCGGCACGTAAGCCAGGATGGCTTGCGCGATGGGGCTGAGCTGGCTGTTGGGAATGATGTTGTTGGGGAACGGTGTGCGGTTGCCGGTGGTGGTGTTAGTGCTCATCGGATCGTAGATCTGGATGGGGTAGCGCTGCAAAACGCCGCCGATGGTCTGGGTGGTGAAGGACTGGCTGAAATCACCGGACCGCTCGGCGGCATTAGGTGCGGAGCGCGTGCCGTCGCCCAGGAAGTTGTTATTGCGGGTGTCGTCGAACGAGACGAAGAAGAACGTCTTGGCCGTACCTTTATACAACTTGGGAATCCAGACCGGGCCTCCGAACGTGCCCCCGAAGTTGTTGAAGTGCACGGGTGCGACCGGCGCGCCGATGAGATTCGCCTGCAGCATGTTGGCGTTCAGGATGGCGTTCTGGTTGAATTCGTAGGCGGTGCCGTGGTAGTCCTTGGTGCCACTCTTGGTCTGCATGTTGATGGTGGCGCCGGCCTGTCGGCCGATGGCGGCATCGTAAGCGTTCGTCTGGACGCGGAACTCCTGGACGGAATCCATGGGCGGGATGAAGGCCACGTCGCCGCCGCTCTTCATGTCCTGCATGCCATCGAGCTGGAACGTATTCGAATAAATATTGTTGCGGCCGCCATCCGCGGTGAACTGGGAAGCCGCATTGTAGGACCACAGGTGCGCGATGTTGTTGTTCTGATCCTGCGCGACCACGCCCGGAGAGAGCACGGAGAGCAACGTGACCACGTGCGAGGAGGTGGGCATTTCGCTGATTTCCTGCTGGGTGATGACGGTGCCGGAGGTAGCGGAGGTGGTATCGACGAGCGGTGTTTCGGCGACGACTTCAACCGTCTGGCTGGTCTGGCCGACTTCGAGCCGCGTATCGAACTGCTTGTCATCGGCGGCTTGCAGGACGATGCCTTTGCGTGTCTCGCTTTTGAATCCGTTGGCAGTAACGGTGAAGTGGTAAGGGCCCGGGTTGAGGAATTCGACTATCCATACACCCTGGCCATTGGTTTTGGCGTCCTGCTTTACGTTGGTGTCTTCATTGACCACTTGCACGCTGGCATTGGGCACCAGAGCGCCTTGAGCGTCCATGACGCGTCCGCCGATGGTGGCGCGGACTTCCTGGGCGTGCAGAATTTCACATGTTAACGTTATCAGGAATAAGACAAACAGAGTCTTTAAGCGAGACATGACAGGATAGTATTTGGTTGCACGGGGGGTTGTCAAGGATGGGCGCCAGGAGCTATGAGCCGTGAGCTGCGAGCTTTGAGCCGCGAGGACAAGGCTGGTGCGGCCATTCTGGCGGAACGAAGCCATTCGGCAGAAGGTCGGGGGGCCGGTCAAACGACAGACGGGCGGCACCTGCGCGCATCGTACACCTTTCGCCGGGCACTCGCCACTCAAAGAGAACGGTGCTAATTAAACCGTCACGGGTGCTGCGATATCATCGGATCGAAACGTGCAGCCATTAACCCTCAGAGGCGCAAATGTTACCGGCCGGCTTCGAACGCTGGTCATAACCGGCTTGGTGTCGGCGATTAGCCTGACCGCGTCCGATTTCACTGCCCCCGCCCGCAACCGGGCCGCGGCGCGAAATCCAGGTGCGGAAAGTGTTCTGCCCGGCGGGCGGATGATCACTCCGATCGGACGCGAATTCACCACCGGGCCGGGTCCTTTCGGGATTGCCGTCAGCCCCGATGGCCACAAGATCGTGTCGGCCAACGGAGGCCCCAACCGCTACTCATTGACCATCCTCCAAAACGAGCACGGCTCGTGGAGCACCCGCCAGATGGTGGCTCCGCTGAAGCGGGAAGAGAATGGAGAGACGGAGGAGAACGACTGGCACAGCGTATTTATGGGCCTTGCTTTCAACGGGGAGCATGAACTCTATGCCTCCGAAGGCGAATCGGGCCGGGTCCGGCTCATCGATCCCCAGACTGGAAAATTGCAATTCGTCTTTAGCTTGAATGTAGGCGGCTATCAGGACAGTTATACCGGCGACCTGGCGTTTGACAGGGCGCGTGCGGTCCTCTATGTGGTGGATCAGGCCAACTTCCGCCTCGTGGCAATCGACATGCGTAAGCGGCGCATCCTCGCCTCGCTGCGCCTCGGGCGTCTGCCTTTTGCAATCGCTCTGTCGGCCGATGGGCGCAAGGCCTACGTCACCAACATCGGAATGTTCGAGTACCGGCCGGTGCCGGGGGCCACGCAGAAAGAAGCGCTTCGCACCGGCCTGCCGTTTCCCGCTTTCGGGTTCCCCTCGACAGACGCGTACGACGGAGCGGATCGCGACACGGCGGCTGGGTCCGTCCACGTGCCGGGACTTGGCGACCCAAACGTTCCCGAATCGAACTCGCTCGCCGTGATCGATGTGAATAATCCGGCGGCGCCGAAGCTCGAAACCTTCATTCGCACGGGCCTGCCGTTCGGCAAGGAGTCGATGGGAGGCAGCAGCCCGTCCGGCGTCGCGGTGGGCGGCGGCCATGTCTTCGTGTCGAATGGCAACAACGACTCGATTAGCGTCGTCGACGCGGTTACCAACCGGGTCCTGCCTGAGATTGCGATTCGCATTCCCGGCCTGAAGACTCTCCGCGGAGTCCTGCCGATCGGCCTCGCCTGGTCCGGCGAAACAAGCTCGCTGCTGGTGGCGGAAGCCGGTATCAACGCGGTGGGGGTGATCGACACGCGGGAGATGCGCGTGCTGGGACACATCCCCGCCGCCTGGTTTCCCACGCGCCCGGCCACAAAAGCCGGCATGGTTTATCTCGTCAACGCCAAAGGGCACGGCACCGGACCCAACAGTTCGCCGGAGCTTCGCGAAACGTTCCAGGGCAGCTTCCGGCGCGGTTCCATCTCTGTCTTTCCGCTACCCGCGCGCACTGAACTGGCGGCGTTGACCGAGCGCGTTATGCGCAACAACGGATTCCTTCCCGCATCAGCTGCGGCGCCACCCCTGCCCGGCGCCATCCACCACGTCGTCTTGATCGTGAAAGAGAATCGCACATTCGACGAAATGTTTGGCGATATGACGTCGGCGGCCAACGGCCCGGTAGCTTCCGATCCCTCTCTGGCGCGGTTCGGCCTGCAGGCCACCGTCACACCGGATCGCCGTTTTGCGCCAAAACTTCCCGTGCTGAAAGGGATCGACGTCAGCCCCAACCATCATCAACTGGCGACGCGATATGCCTTCAGCGACAATTTCTACGCCGATTCGGAGGTGAGCGTCGACGGTCACCACTGGCTGGTCGGGTCGTATCCGAATGCCTGGACGGAAAGCTCGCTGATGGCGGCTTATGGCGGCGAGAAGGAATTCCGGCTCCCAACTTCAGCGCCCGGCCGCCTGAGCTTCGCCCAGTCGAATTCGTCGGTGCATCCCGAGGAACTGCTGGAGGCGGGAACCATCTGGCACCATTTCCAACGCCACGGGATTTCCTTCCGCAACTACGGTGAAGGATTTGAGCTGGCTGGCGTGGAGGAGGAGCCCGGCATGAAGCCGACCGGCGCCCGTTACGTGACCAACGTACCCATGCCCGAGCCTCTCTACCTCAATACTGCGCGCGACTATCCGCAGTTCAACACCAACATTCCCGATCAATATCGCGCGTCGCAGTTCATCGCCGAGATGGAACGGAAATACGTTAATGGCGGTGAGCCTTTACCGCAATTCCTCTATATTCATCTGCCGCAGGACCACACGGCGCGTGTTCGACCGGCGGACGGGTATCCGTACATGGCGTCGTACATCGCCGATAACGACTACGCGCTGGGACGCATTGTGGAGTTTCTGTCGCACACGCGATGGTGGCCCGAGATGGCGGTCTTCGTGACGGAAGACGATTCCCAGAGCGGGGTGGACCACGTGGATTCCCATCGCACGGTCTTGTTGGTGGCCAGTCCTTTCGTGCGCCGGAATTACGCCTCCCATGTCAACACGAGTTTTCCGGGCATGTTGAAGACGATCTTCCGGCTGCTCGGCATACCTCCGCTCAACTTGTTCGATGCGGCCGCCGCCGATCTGGCAGACTGTTTCGGCGGCGAGCCGGACTTCCGGCCCTACCAGTTGCTTCCGATCGATCCCGCTGTTTTCGATCCAGCGAAAGTCCAAGACCCTCTGGATCCAGTGCCGGACAGTCCCAAGATGGACGATCCGCGGTTTATCCGGGAACAGCACGACCAGCGGCAAAGAAACAAGCCGCGGCAATGACCGGAGGCGCCCGGTGCGAATCGTTTGGTCCATGATGAATCAGCCGAAACTCACCAGTGCCAACCAAGTGCAACGACCGTATCATACTTAAGCATGCGGACAGGTGTCACATCGCTAATGCTGGCCGTCACCCGCGTCCGCCCAAACCCAGGAGAATCCGCATAAGCCCGAGGCTCCCGGCGGTAAATGGTGACCAGGTATCGGCGAGGGAGTATGCTGCTGTCTACTCTAATCCGCGAATTGGCAAGGCAAAACTCCGCTGGTAGTCCAGCCACTCGGGATGGACCGTATTGGGATCGATCCTATTTCGTGGCGCGGGGATTTCAAGGGGCTTCTTCTCTGTTCGCCGACAACATCATTTCCACCTTTTCTGCCAGCTCGGCGGCTGTAAACGGCTTCTGGATGAAGTCGATCTCCGGTTGGGCAATGCCGTGGAAGGCAAGCACCTCATCCGTATATCCGGACATGTAAATGACCTTCGTAGCTGGATGGATCGATTGCAGACGCACGGCAAGTTCGTGACCATTCATGAGCGGCATGATGACGTCCGTAAGGAGCAGGTCGATCTCGCCCGTGCGGCGTTCAATGACACCCAGCGCCTCGTAACCGTCCGTAGCCTCCAGAACGGTATAGCCTAGTTGCTCCAACGTCTCCCTGACCAGGACGCGAACAGCGGGTTCATCTTCAGCGACGAGAATCGTTGCCGCAGCCTCTGTCTTGCGGGGCCGAATCGCGGGCTGCTCGCGCTGAGGTTCACGCTCCGCCACAGGTTCACGCTCCGCCACAGCTGGAAAGTAGAGATCGAAAACAGTACCGTGGCCGGGCTCACTCGATACCTGAATCGTGCCCTGGTTTTGGCGAACAATGCCATAGACCGTGCTTAGGCCCAAACCTGTCCCTTTCCCGAGCCCCTTTGTCGTAAAGTACGGTTCAAAGACGCGCTCCCGGGTACGATCATCCATACCGAATCCGGTATCGATGATTCGCAGCCGGACGCACCTCCCGCATGGGCTATCCCCGTCTGGCATGTCGGCGGCGTCCGTCATGCTGGTCTCAATCCGGAACACGCCTGACTTCGGCATAGCATCGCGCGCATTGGCGGCCAGGTTCATCACCACCTGCTCGAGTTGGTTCGGATCCGCTTGGATCGAGCTCAAGGCAGGATCGAGCGCTGTTTCGATGGTGATCTGCTCCCCGATGATCCTGCGCAGCAGGGCCTCCATGTTGGCCAGCAAATGATTCACATTTACCAGCCTGGGTTGAAGCACTTGCCGGCGGCTGAAGGCGAGGAGCTGTTTGGTAAGGATGCTGGCTCGATTGGCGGCAGCCAGAATCGCCTCGAGCTTTTCTCGCCTGGTTTCCTCCGGGTGAGTGCCATCCAACAGCATCTGCGAATAGCCGCTGATGATCATCAATAGATTATTGAAGTCGTGGGCAATGCCCCCGGCGAGCCTTCCGATCGCCTCCATCTTGTGTGCCTGACGGAGCTGCTCTTCAAGCTCCCGCTGGGCGGTGACGTCCTCCGCAATTCCCGCCACCCGGTAAGGCTTGCCCTCCGGATCACTCACCAGAAAAGCCCGGTCGTGGATCCAGCGGACCGACCCGTCGGGTCGTACGATGCGGTAGGACTCCTCGATCGGTTCCGCTCTCATCTTCTCGAAGAACGAAACGAAACGGTCCCGGTCCTCCGCATGCACGGCTTTAACCAGCAGGTCGCCATTCTGGTACAAAGAGACGGAACTGTAACCCCACACCTTTTCGAACGCCGGGCTGACGTAAAGCACCTGGTTTGTCGCAAGATCGAGCATCCAGAAGACCTGATCGATGTTCTCAGCCAACTGCCTGAACCGTTCCTCGCTCTGCAGATCAGTAATGTCGATATCGGACCCGATGTACCCCGCGAAAATGCCTCCTCGCGCGAGGCGCGGGACCCCGCTACACAGAACCGACCGGTACTCTCCGTCCGCGCGGCGCAACCGGCACTCGATTTGAAAGTTCCGACGCGCGTCGAACGCTGAACAGAAGGTCTCATAACAGCGCTGGAGGTCATCGGGATGCACACCGGCGGCCCAGCCGGAGCCCAGCTCCTGCTCCATGGTGCGGCCGGTAAAGTTCAGCCATGTCCTGTTGAAAAAGGTGAACTGTTTGTCGGGGTCCGTGACCCAGATCATGACCGGTGCTGCGTCGGCCACGTTGCCGAAACGCTCCTCGCTTTCGCGGAGCCTCGCTGCGGCCTGCTCGCGTTCGGTTACGTCCTGGCTGACCCCCACCATGCGGACCGGTTCGCCTGCCTCGTCGACAAGGACAGTGGCCTTGGAATACATCCAGCGTACGCTCGCGTCGGGCAACAGGATGCGGAACTCTCCCTCCCATTGGCGGCTTCTCTCGAGGCTCTCTCGCGCGAGCGCCACCACCCGCTCCCGGTCGTCCGGATGTACCAGGGAAAGCCAGTCGGCTTGGGAGAGCGGCTCGCACTGATACATCTCCTTAAACATCGGTGATAGAACAACCTCTTTCGTTTTCAGGTTGCAATCCCACACTCCGAGGCGCGCCGCGCTTAGAGCCAGCGCCAGCCTCTGTTGGCTTTCCCGAAGCGTAATCTCTGCCTGGACCTTTTCGGTGATGTCTTCCACCACCGCAACAAAATACTGCGGATGGCCGTCCAGATCCCGAACGAGCGATACAAATAACCTCGCCCAAACGATGACGCCGTCCTTACGAATACAACGCTTTTCCGTAGACCACGACGAAATCTCGCCCGCGATCATCTGGTTGCATGCGGCTAAGCTCTTCGCCCAGTCATCCGGGTGCGTAACATCGAGGTAGGTCTTCCCGTGGAGCTCGGCCCGAGTGTAACCGAGGATCTCACAAAACCGGTCGTTCACCAGCAGCCACTTCCCATCGAGGCTCCACTGCGCAATGCCGACCCCGGCCTGAAGGAACATCACGCGGAATCGTTCCTCGCTGACACGCAATGCGGTCTCAGCCTGTTGGCGTTCGGCCGCAAATGCGACATGCGCAGCGATGGCCTGGGCAACTTGCAGTTCCTCCGGGTGAAACTCGTGCGGCCGATTGTAATACAGCACGAATTTCCCGATCAGGCCGCCTTTCGCCAGCAGGGGGACGAGGGCAACCGCCCCAATCCCTTCTTTCAGTAATGGCTCCCGATATGCGGGATGAGAGTAGTCCTGGAGTACGTCCGAAATGGCGAGTGGCTGCACGTCAGCTGCGCCCGCCTTCCAGCGTGTGCGCCCTTCCACCGCCGCCCGGTACTCGTCCGACAAACCGACCCAGGACTTGAACCGCATCACGCCATCCGCATCGAAGATCAGCACACTCGCTCGGTCAACTCCGAGCCCACGGATCAAACCGTCGACTGCGGCGCGGTAAATGTCGGCCGAGTCCCGGGCGCGGCTAACGGCGCCTGCCAATTCGGCAAGCACCTGCAATTGTCGGGAGCGGTCTTGCGATTTCACGGAGGCGACTCCGTGATCACTCCTCTCCATACGGATGCAACGGCTGCTTTGTCGCCGCGACCCGCCCGCCTTCGCCATTTTGTCGCGGTCCGAGACAGTATCACCCAACTGCCGCCCAGGAAGCAACGAGCCCGGTCGCAGCGTTGTTATCTTTTTCACGTACTCGTAGGCCGTTCGCGCAAGTGGTCCAGAGGCACGAATTCCAATCCAGCCCTGTGCTTTCGGGTTCACGTTAGGTCTTTTTCAGCTGCTCTCTGGCGACGTACTGCCCTATCAAAGGTATTGTGTTGAAAGCTCCGGTCGTTTAATTTCGCTCAATGAAGGATTTTTGCCACATACATTTCTGAGTAAGTGGCTTGCCTTGTTCAGTAAGTACCACGCAAGCAAGATACCTCCAACTTGGATCACTAAGGAGAGGAATATGTACAGCAATGAAAAGTACGAGGGAAAAAGCTTAGCTCAAACTGTCTTTGCACTTTTTCCGGGCTTCGCGCTCATGGCCATGGCAGCGATGCCGGGTTTTTCACAGGACGCCAGTGCAGTTCAACCGGTTCCGAATCCCTGCCCTCGCTCTGTTGCGGGAAGCGTTGTCAACGATCCGCCGGCGTTGTTCAGCCAGAACGGCGTACTGAACGTAAGCTTCTCTTACCAGCAGACTACCGATGCAGCGGGCAGAACATTATTTTGCTTTATGACGTCGAACGGTTTGGAGGAACCCACCCTCCATGTGAAACCGGGCGATACGCTGAACATAACCGTCACCAACAACACGCCGGCGTCACCGGTAGAAGAGCCATTCAATGCCCCGAATTGCGGAGATAGTTCCATGACCGGAACCTCCGTGAATATTCATTACCATGGCACGAATACGTCGCCGGGGTGCCACGCGGACAATGTGACGAAGACGCTGATCAATTCAGGCACCACGTTTCATTACAGCGTGGCTTTTCCCAATAATGAACCGCCCGGGCTTTACTGGTATCACCCGCACGTGCACGGCATCGCCGAGGCCGCGGTTTTCGGCGGCGCCTCCGGAGCATTAATAGTAGATGGGATTGAGGATGTCCAGCCTGCCGTTTCTGGGTTGCAGGAACGCGTTTTGGTGATTCGCGATCAGCCTACGCTCCAGCAACTGCCGGAAAGTAATCCTCAGGTGAACAGCAAGTTCGAAATTCCCAACCACGACCTGACGGTGAATTATGTTCCGGGAGATGCCACCACCAAAATCCAAAACGGCGTGACCACTTTCACCCCGTCTATTCTCAACATGCAGAGGAACCAGCCGCAATTCTGGCGGATTTGCAATTGCACTTCGGACACGATTCTGGACCTCCAGGTGGTGTTCGACGGCGTGCCGCAGCCGTTCCAGATCGTGGGAATCGATGCGGTGCCGGTAAACTCGCAGGACGGCAACCAGCCAGCCCAACTCATTACGGCAACGCACTACCGGCTGCCGGTCGCGGGCCGGGTTGAGATCATCGTGAATCCGCCCTCGACCTCCGTGAAGCTGGCTCAGTTGGTGACGCAATACATCAATACCGGGCCGGTGGGCGACGAGGACCCGCTCCGGCCGCTCTCCACCATAGACCTTGTAAACGATAATGATCCCGCGCCGGCGACGCCTCTGCCGCCTTCCGCCGGACTGAATACCGGCCAACAACGCTTCGGGGGACTGAGCACTCAACCGGTGAATACATCTCGCACGCTGATCTTTTCGGAGAACGCAACTTCGACCGCATTCTTCATCACGGTTCAGGGGCAGACGCCCCAAGCATTCGACAACAACAATCCTCCGTCGATTGTTACGACGCAAGGATCGGTGGAGCGGTGGACGGTTCAGAACCAGGCCCAGGAAAACCATGAGTTCCATATGCACCAGATCCATTTTCTTGTGCAGTCACAGAATAACTTCGAGGCGAATGGTTCGCAGCAGGCGCCGGCCATCACGGGTCAGCTCGCGGACATGGTTGAGATCCCCTTCTGGAACGGCGACCCGAATACTCCATTCCCTAGCGTGACGATGCTAATGGACTTTCGCGGCCCTGACATCGGAGATTTTGTCTATCATTGCCATATCCTCGGACACGAGGACCTGGGCATGATGGCGATTATCCGGGTGTTGCCGCCGAATTGATGATCCTGACCCTCTAAGAAGAGTTCTCGTCCGCGCCACGGATTGCCTTGCATGGGCGCACATTTATATATGAGATTTGGAGGCGATGTGTGATGGTAAGCGACGATACAACCAGAATTCGTCCGGGCGTCCTCCTGGTGTTGTGCTTCTCCATTGTCGCAGTCGTGATTCGAACTGGGGCGGGTCAGATAGCAGAGCCACCCGAGCGCGTGGGGGAACATCAACATCATGGGCACCACATGAACGTGCCGATGGGAGAGGAAGCGTGCGGGGCGAAATATACGTATACGCAAGGCTCTCAGGGGCCCGTCCACTGGGAGGGGGTCTGCGGCAGCGGCAAGATGCAGGCGCCCATCGATATCCGCCATGCCGAAAAGCTGCCGATCAACAATTTGCAATTCCTCTACCAACCTGTCGATGTGGACGTCATCAATGATTGCAATCGGTACCGCCTTGTGATTCGATTTCCCGACAATGAGTGGCTCAGAGTGGGAAAGAAACCCTATTTTCTGAGTGAACTCCATTTTCGCGCGCCCGGAGAAAATGCCGTAAACGGCAGCCGGCCGCCGATGTCCATCCAGCTCGTACACCTCTCACCCGAATCACAGTTCCTGATTATCGAAGTACCCGTGGTAGCCGGCAAGGAGAACCGCGCCATGAGAATCCTGTTGGAACATGTCCCGGCCCCGGGCAAAGAGAACAAGGTCGGTGGGGTGAAGATCAGTTCGACTGACTTCCTGCCCGCAGACCGCAGCTTTTACCGGTTTCCAGGATCGCTGACCACGCCGATTTGTAACGAGGGAGTAATGTGGTACGTGATGAAGAACCCCATTGAGTTCTCCGAAGCGCAGATTGCGGAATACACGAAGTACTATCACGACACCGCACGGCCGCTTCAACCGGTCAATGGAAGGCCTGTTGCGGAGAGTCAATAAGGCCGCAAGGCTCACGGTCGCCAGTGGCACCGCAACGGCTCGACCCCATGCGGCAGGCACATTCATCAGTGACGTTACGCGCGGGGTTTCGGAATTGCTGCAAGTATGTTGTCATCGTCCTCGTGACTGTGTGCGCATCGCCCGGATTTAGGGCACAAGTAAGTCCCGGTGTGGATTATCAGGCGGACCGGCAGAGGGTGGAGGACCTGTTTAGCCAGGGTAGACGCCTGGAAGCTCTACCGCTTCTGGAACAGCTCGTGAGAGCCAATTCCACAGATGACGCGATGCTCGTCGATCTGGCCGCATCTTTGGTCGACCATGCAGCCACGCTTCACGAGCAAGACGCGGCCGGGAAAGAACGTCTTCGCGCCCGCGGCCTCTTGGAAGAAGCCCGGCGTCTGGGTAACACAAGTCCGCTGACCCTGAATCTTCTCCAACTCCTGGAGCGGCTGCCAGAGAACGGCGACATCAAATTCTCGGACGACGCCCAGGTACAACTAGCCTTGCGTGCGGGAGAGGCTGCATTCTCCCGGCACGATTTCGACGAAGCCCTCGAGAATTACGGCAAAGCGCTGAAACTGGATCCCGGGAACTATCTCGCCGCTCTTTTCACGGGTAATACATACGATCGGAGCAACAACTTCGCTAAGGCAGCGGGATGGTACGAGCACGCCGCGCAGCTTGACCCGAACGTGGAGACAGCCTATCGCTACTACGCTGATATGCTAGCTCGCCAGGGGGACATGGTAAAAGCGCGGGCGATGCTGATTCATGCCGCGGTTGCCGAACCGTATAACCGCATCGTCTGGCGGGAATTGCATGCGTGGGCCGCTCTGAACCACACCGAGCTCAACTTTGTCTACGCCGGGATTCCTTCGGCCTCAACAGTTGCACAAGCGCCCGGTTCTCAAACGGGTGTTGAAACCGCAGATCTCTCCTCTGCGTGGGACGCATACCGCACGGTCAGGGAGAAGTGGCAGAAGGGTGGAGAATTTCAGAAGCACTATCCCGAAGAGAGAGAGTACCGGCATAGCCTGCGGGAGGAATCCGAGGCCCTGACAGCTGCGATCCGCGTGCTGGAGAGACTCGCAAGGGACGAGAAGGGCGCTAAGCTCGAGGCCAGTAACACAGCGGTAGTTCTACTGCTGAAGCTGCACCAGGCTGGCCTGATCGAACCGTACGTTCTGTTCAGCTTAGGCGATGCCGGCATCTCCCGCGATTACCAAACCTACCGCATCCGCAACCGGGAGCGATTGGAAGAATACATGGACAAGTTTGTCGTACCACCATCTGCCCGCTGAAGAACCGTCGCAAGTCGCCAAACATAAATCTTTAACACGACCCATATGTCCTCGACAAAGGGTGTTTGCATAACTGCCCGATACCTATGTCGCGGATTGCTTTCTTTCATGAGCCAGTGTTCCGGGGCGCGCTCTGTACGAAGCCGCAAAGCCGATCGGCTGTTGTGGCCTCGAAAGGGCATGTTTAGCTTTCTGGAAGGAGGGTATACGCTCCTCACGGTCGGGTAACCCCGATAGGCTGGCAACCTTCCGACCAGCCTGACTCCAAATGCCAGCCCGATCCGCTCGTGTCTTCGGCATCCCGACAAGCGGACGCGTTCCCTTGTAATGCCACGCCCGAAGCTACCACCAATGGGGCGCGCCGCAGGTGCGGTGTGGCGCCGATGAGCCGACTGGCGGGTCCATGGGCTCTGGCGTGGCATCTTCTCTAAAAAGGGCGAAACCGCACCGTGCTGCATTAGGTGCGTTGGCACGAGCCGAGAAACATTGCGGATGCTTGTGGAATCCAGTACTGTGGCGTACCGCCCGGTACTCACACCGTGACCGGCCGCCTGCCCGCTCGACCCTAATCTGCATGAACCGTCACCATTATGTTTACCCGCTTGCAAGGGACAGGAACCTCGCCGCAAGTAACCGAAACACCGTGACTTACAACGACTTCATGCAATCATGAAAGGCCTTGCTTTACGCGACCTCGTGTTACATTCCTGAGGATAGTGAGATCCGTTACCCCGTGTATCAGAATAAACAGAAAATTCGATTGCTATTTGCGAACAGACTGTTTCACAATAAAATTCGTCCAAATTAGTCAGAACGAACCGCAGCTGATATACAGGTTTACGACTGCTCAATATCCACGTTCTGTTGATGGAATTAACGGAGACAGATGAGCCTGTCTTAATGACTGGGCTGGAATACTCGGGTTCCAGTGAGCCGATTCAACGTTTACACTTGCCACCTTCTAAAGACGGAACCTAGCGTTTAGATATTCCCGCACCCGTATTTGCAGAAACGCTATTTGACAGGAGTGAAACTTTGATCGCATCTTGGGAAGTTCTATGCCTAACAACAGAGTCGCGGTGTGCGCGGGAGTCGAGTTCCAACCTCAGGTCCAGATGATTCTTGCCAGGCGAGGTCATCAATAACAGACTCCAGACATCAGAGAGCAAAAGCCGCCACTCGAACAATCTGCTTAAGGTCAATAGAATTGCCTTGAATCGTCGATTCTAAGAATACAGATAAGAAACTATAGTTTTGTCAGGATGAGGAGGCCAGCCCCCGCTTAGGGGACGAGGGTTGGCCTCGGCGGATACCAGGTGAGTGGCATCCCATACCACAGTCCCATTCTAACCTGCATTTCGCCTTTTCGGACAGTCCCCTTTTTTTCAAATAACAATCTGCGCGTATTCTAATTGCGTGCAAACACCCAAAGGAGACGTGTGTCTTATGCGACTTGCAAACTTTCCAAAGTCAGCGAACGCACTTTGGTTACCAATTGGTTTGCTAGGGGCTGGGCTATCTTGCTTCGCCCAGCCCGGGGGAAACGGAGTACCAAACGACCCTGGGGTCCAAACCGACAACCGCGGCACAGGCGCTACTATCATCAATCCGGCCAATGATCCGAACGGCTTTACGGCCTTCTTCCAGGATGGCCTGAAACGCATGCAAGCCGTGGAATCGGTCTCGAACAGCGCGACCGGGAACAACGGTTTGGGGCCGCGATTCAATTCAAACTCGTGCAGTTCCTGCCACGCGCAGCCCGCCGTTGGCGGATCTGGCGCCCAAATCAATCCTCAGTTCCAGTTCGCCAGCAACGGGGTTGCCCCTGGTAACGCAATGCCGGATTTCATCACCGCGAACGGTCCAACGCGTGAAGCCAGGTTCCCATTCTTCTCTAACTCGGGCGGCGGGGTTAACACCAGCGCTCCCAACGGGGGCGTGGAAGATCTTTTCACGGTTGCCGGCCGGTCCGATGCCGGCGGGTGCAGCATTCAACAGCCGAACTTCCAGGCTGCCGAGGCGGCCAACAATATCATCTTCCGCATTCCCACGCCAGTCTTTGGCGCCGGGTTGATCGAGAACCTCGACGACTCGACGCTATTGCAAAACCTGGCGAATAACCTGAACAATAATTTAGGGATTTCCGGAACCTTCAACCACAACGGGAATGATGGGACGATCGCCCGTTTCGGCTGGAAGGCACAAAATAAATCACTCCAGATCTTTTCCGGCGAGGCCTACAACGTTGAGATGGGCATCACGAACCTGCTCTTTCCGCAGGAGCGTCCCTCTCCAGAGGAAGATCAGCATGGAACCGGGCTAGGGGCGGGCTGCTTGAGCCTCACCGGGACGGGGTATCCGGAAGATGCCTCCAACCCTCACTCGACTAGCGCCGCGGTTCTCGACGATGTATCCGCATTCGCCAACTTCGCCCGGTTCTCGGCTCCGCCGGCGCCGGGACAGGTAACCCTCGATGGACACCCGATCGCCCCTCCGTCGATCCCCAGCGGTCAAGCCATGTTCAGCTCGATTGGTTGCGCGAACTGCCATAATCCAACGCCCGGCACGACTCAAGTGTCCAATCTTGTTCCGGCACTAAGCCACGCGCCCGTACCGGCTTACTCCGACCTTGAAATCCATCACATGGGGACGGGGCTGGCGGATAATGTTTCGCAAGGCGGCGCGGGCGGCGACCAGTTCCGCACCGCTCCCTTGTGGGGCCTGGGGCAGCGGATCTTCCTGCTGCACGATGGCCGCACCACCGATCTGCTGCAAGCAATCGCGGCTCACGCAAGTCAGGGCAGCGAAGCCAACACTGTAGTGCAGAACTTCAATAACCTTAACCCTACCCAGCAGCAGGATATCTTGAATTTCCTGCGCTCATTGTAGGCACTCTACGCATGGTTGCTGGCGAGATAATGCGTTATCTCGCCAGCAGTTTCAAATTTCAGAAGTACGTCTGCGGCATTGGAGGTAGGAACATGCGCTTTCGATTCTCAAATCCGTTTCTTATCCTGGTAGCATCTCTTTCATCGCCAATCTGGGCCCAGCGTGCCACTCCGCAGGCTACCGCGCCAACGAGCGACGCTGTGGGCGGCGTCGTGATGAAAGTGCCGAGCGGAGTCATCCTCGTCAAGGGCGCGTGGTCAAGTTCAAGTGATTCGGAAACGCCGGTTCCGGAGGGCGGGAGCGTGACCGGCAGTGTCTTCACTGATCCATACTTCGGAATGACATATACCTTACCGACGGATTGGATCGAGAAATACCAGGGCCCGCCGCCTTCGGATACGGGGCGCTATGTTCTGGGCCAATTCAGCCCCGCGATTACCTCGAAGGGACATGCTCGCGGGAGCATCCTGGTTTCGGCTCAAGACCTCTTCTTCACACGGACGCCCGCGATTAACGCCGTGGAACTAATCAACTACATGAAAGACCACCTGCAGGCCGACTACAAAGTCGAAAGGCCGCTACAGCAGATGAAGATCGCGGATAGGGCCTTTCTATCCTTCGGGTACTGGTCACCCGCCGCAGAGTTGCATTGGTATGTCTTCGCCACCCAAATACGCTGCCATGCGCTTGAAATCGTACTAACCAGTCATGATACCCAACTGCTGGAGGACCTGACTGTGGAACTCAGCAAGATGAAGCTGCCGCCAGAAGCCAATCCGGTGGGAGGAACAGGCGGCGGCGCTTTCCCGTCTTGCATCATTGATTATGTAAGTGATCAAAACTTAGTTACGAGAGTCAATCCGGTATTTACGGAACACAGGTACAATCAGATTCCGGTCCGAATCATCATCGACAAGATGGGCAAGGTAAAGCACATTCATTTTATCAGCGCGTTTCCCGATCAGGCAAAGGCTATTACAGATGCTTTGGGCCAATGGAAGTTCAAACAATACATAAAGGATGGGCAGGCAACCGAGGTGGAAACCGGAATCCTATTTGGGCCGCAGAGCGTTCGCTAGGTTGTCGGACCGGCAACTGGCGGGCAGACTGAAATTCGTTACGCCTCCGACGACGCGATGTCTTGGCGGATCGGGAGGCGACATTGACGTTCGAATTGGGAGGGATTGATGGCCGCACAGGTACAAAATTTGTTTTTGCGGGATCTGGGACAGGGCGACGGGATGCTGCGTGATTGGAACCGACTTACGCCAAGAGAACAGCAGGTTCTCGATCTGATTGGGAAAGGAAAAACGACGAAAGAAATTGCAACAATTCTGAAACTCAGCACCGGCACCGTTGGCAACCATCGAAAGAGCATTTGCCGCAAGTGGGATGTTCACTCAACAGCGGAACTCGTTTATCGGGCAGGGCTCGGGAAAAAATGAAAGGGCTGGGAGCCCGTTTAGGCGCGTGAGGTCCTGGCATGCAGGCCGGATAAACCATGGGATTCATGATGGAGTAACTGCTCTCGCGCGTGAGCTATGACACTCGGATCTGAGCCGAAGAACCCGGCCACAATACCGTCGCCACCGTATCCGAGTTTCAGAGATTCAAGGCCAGTGAACAGGCGTCGCTGTTGTTCACTAAGCCCGTTGTAGAAGGCCAAAATGGCGGTCTTCAATTCACTGGGAGACACGGTGAGACTCGATGCGCCGCTTACAAACGGAACGGCTTGCGTGGTCCGGCGGGTGCGAAGCTGCTCCTTTGCCCAGCTACCATTAGCCGAGGTATATAGAAATCGTTCCGTCAGCTCCAAGCGGCGCAGCCGGCCAGCCCGCACGAGATCTTGCAGCGTATTATGTACTTCGACATGAAGCGTATCGGCCAGTTCGTCGGCGAAGCAGCCGCGCGGGGATTGGTCGACGAACCCTTCTACGGTTGCTTGTAAAGTGCCCAAACGGGAAAACCAGACCGCATCGTGAGACCAGAGGCCGGCGTTATCAAAACGAGCGGCCTCACGCAGGGCGTAGTAGCGGCCGCGATGCGTATAGCTGGAAAGATAGTCCAGGAACTTGAGTCTGTTGAATACCGTGAGGTTTCCGGTGGTCCCGAGCGCCCGCTTGAGGTCCGCCAGGGTCGCTATCTTGCACCGCAAGAGGTGCTCACGAAGGGTTTGAGCGTCGAACGAGAGGGAATCCGTCATATTCTAAAATCCCAGTCCGAAATGCATGGCGAATGTCACAGGATTGCTGCTTGGTCCACCGGGCGGCCGGTTGAAACGCACAGGCAAGTCGGCTTCCACAAAATAGGCTTTGAAAAAGCTCCCTTCGTGTTTGATGGGCCAGCTTTTATTCAGTAAGGGTGTGAATCCGAATTGCGAGGTATTGACGTCAAATGCCGCCCGGATTCCGACTCCAAATCCATGCCCGATTCCATAGACTACGCCGGGGTGTACGGTGAGCGTGGTCTTCCGGGGAGAGTCCTGGATGGTGGGGACGAATTCAAAATCCAGAGCCATGGGTCCTTTTCCCTTGAACGTCACGCCGAAGGGAAAGCCGATAGAAAAGCCGTCATTCAAAGTCGTCGTTTGTCCCCCCGATTGGGTAACCAGGGGAAGGACAAAGCCTATGTGCCCGCCTACGCTTTGGGCGTGAGCCGCCGGTGCGAAGCCGCTGAACGACATCGCCACCTGGAGCGCAATCGCGATCCAGAACGACCGGGCGGCGGTTGCCAGTCCATTCTCAAAATTATGTGTTGTCACTGTCACTCTCCTCTCTCATTTATGATTTGTGGCGCCATCTCTTCCGTAAGTGTGAATTCCGGGCTCCATCTGCGCGATGGAGTAACCTGTCGGCACACTCGTATCACCCGTGCCTGAAGCACCTTCCGGGCAGACACGAAAGCTCCAAACGACATCCTTGTCAGTGCAGTTAGCGGCACCTCCACAGATGCCCCGTTTTAGGCGTGCCGTGTATCTTTCGCCCGGCTTCAGCAAGGCGGCGTTGGGGAAAAGCCCCCACGTGGCATCGCCGATTTGATCTACCCGCGAAGGCACTGGCGTACCGCGGGAATCGGTGAGTGTGAAGTTCGAGGAGTCGACGCCTCGAACCGGTCTGTTGAAAGAGACCTTCACCACGGCATCTTCATAGACGGCGACCGCACCGTCGGCGGGATAGGTAACGACGCGTATCGGGCTGTGGTCCGCGAGTGCCGCGTCAATCACAATCAGCGAGTTGCGGACGATCATGGGAACTGGAGGCGATCCCTCCACTACCGCGGGCTCCGTGCCCGGCGTGCGTCCGTCGCACAAACCGCCCAACACGCACGGTTCCAGCACGAAATTGCGATTGGTGTCGGCCAGATTTCCCAGGAACTTCAAGGCCACGATGGCCTCGACAGACTGGTAATAGACGGCAGCGCTGACCGCAATTGGTCCTCGCACTCCCGGCGGAATCACAATTGAATACCGATCAAATCTCTTGGTTGCTTCGGCGAGCGGCATCGGTTTGAAGCGCGTGTCCCGCAGGAATGAGTCGTCAAACAGGTCTCCATTCCCGTTCAAGTCCCGGAACTGCGGAAGGCCGTCTGGATTTGTGGCCGCATCGATCACCCGCCCGTCCCTGTCGACGGGAAGGCCATCCTTATTGGTCACCAGGTTGAGGGGCGTCGCGTAGGGTAACTCCAAAGTAGGGCAACCGTCCCCCAGCGATGCGACGGCCTTGAACGGCATAGCGTACGGATCGGCGGAACCTGCCGGAATTTTCCAGTTGCAGCCCGGGAAGTTCGGATCGATCATGTCCTCAGTCGTGAGATCTCCAACCCCGAGAGAAGTCCGATTCCAGACAGAGTCGTGAATCTGAAGCTGTCTCCCGGTTGCAAGATCGTAAGCATGAATCGCCAGCCAGGCGGTACGGCCCTCGGGGAAGCCGGTAGGGAAGTTGTGGCCGCTGCCGGTGTTGGCGATGACGATTTCTACGGGTACCGACGTGCCCGCATTCGCGCGAGCACGCGCTTTCAGATCCATGCTCAGCACATGCCGGAGACGATCCCAGGCGAGGCGTGCCTGCTGCGCATAGGCTCCCCGTCGCTCCGAGTGCGTCCAAAGCGCCCTGGAATAAGGGCTGCGGGGATCCGCCGAGGAGAAGCTGAAGACCGACAGTTCCGGATAGGGTGAGACGTTCCCCGACCGATCCACGTCTTTGCCAATCATCCGCGGTACAAGCGCATTGCCTCCGACGAAGTGATGGGTAAAGAACGGATGCCCGGCGCCGCCATTCGCGACTGCTTCCACTGGGATGGGCAGCGGCTGGCCCTCCTTATATAACGTCTGTGCCGTTCCAGGCTGGCCATAGTCCTGCTGCATATGGCAGGACTGACAATCGCGCTTGAAGTGCGGATCGTAGTTTCGGTTGCCGGGCCGATCGGCGTAACGGCTGTTGGCCCACTCCGTGTAAGTCCTCTCAATGGGAAAGCCGCCGACCCACTTGTGAAGCGAATTCCTGATGGGCAGGGCGTTCGTTACGTCGTGACAGGCCGCGCACATCTCCGCGCGAACAAACATGGCCTGATGGAAACCTTTGTGCTTTTCGGTGTCGATGTGCTGGTAGGGGATCGCCTCGCCGAATACCTGGCTTGTATTGGAATCAATCGGAACGGGAGGCTGGTTGGCCGCGAGCGGGCCGAATGGTTCAAATATTGTGATTGCGTGAGGCGAAAGACGGAATGACCCGGCCCCGATACCGTATCCCAGGTTCCGCTTACCCGGATCCGCTACCTGAAATAGATCCTGATGGGGTTTATCCACGCCTTCGGATCGGGATGCCGGTTTAGTCGCTGGGTAATACTCATTACCCGCCCGCTCGTAGTTATGAAACGGGGTATCCCGCGTGGCCGCGTAGGTATGGCAAACCGCGCAGAAGACACCTATCCTTCCTGAGTCCGTATTCCGATACTGCGAATCGACCTCGGCAAAGGCCAAGCCAGTTCCGTTATCCGCCGTCGGATTGAAATTGATGTCTAACGGCGCGTTTTCACGATGAGTCGCGGCATCGGTCTTTACATTAAGTAGCTTCACGTTATCCAGGTAGTTTGCCGGCATATGACAACGTGAACAGAAGCCGTCTAACAACGATCCCGGTCGAGACAGGGTGTACGTGCGCGCTCCGGTATCGAATTTCGACGCGCATCCGCCCCCAGTTGCAAACGGATTGTGACTGGCCTTTGGCGTGCCATCGGGAGGATTGGGTGTATCGCACTCGCCGTATGCCGAGGTTGCGCGTGCCAGCAGCAGGAAGGCCGCGCGCCACACAGGGTCCCGCCAGGAATTCGACATCATGGAGCCGTTCCATTCATCGAAGATCTTCTGGTGGCACGCTTGACATTGGCCTGGGTGATCCTGGCCCTGCCAACTCTGTTCATAGGGCGGGGGGAAGGTAATCGCCTCCGCTGTGACGTAGGGGGCTGCTTCCGGTATCCGGTTTGGAAGATCCTTAAGCCCGCCGCCGCCCATCAGGTAGACGATGGCGCTTAACGCCAGCGCCGTGCCGGCGAACGTCGCGATTTTGACGGCTATTAGGCTGACCACCCTTCTTCTTCCTCCGCCCAAGTCGCTAGAACCCTGCTGGTCAAAGCCTCTGCTAACAGAACGGGATCGTGCACAGGCACCAATGGCGCTTTGGCAAGATTCCGGACAAAGAGCAGATAGAGCACCGCGCCGTAGGCAATGGCGATGGCCAGTTCCGGGGCACCAAACTGAGGCACCCTGAAAAATGCAGGCATGATTAGAAGGTAGAGATCCAACCAGTGGCCTATCAGCAGCACCACGCTGACAATTTTGAGAGTAGTTACACTACTCTTAGACCGTGCCGACATTAAGCAGACAAAGGGGACCAGCCAATTGATCAAGAGATTTAGGATAAACAGCCCGATCCAGTGTTCATTGGTCCGGATCGCATAGTGAGTCACTTCATCCGGAATATCGCCGTACCAAATCAGCAGGTATTGACACGTCCAAATGTACGCCCAAAACGTAGCAAACGCGAATACCATCTTTCCCAAGTCTCGAAGTTGATTGTCTCTGACGACATTGCCAGGGGCACCCTGTTCCTTCAACATTACGGCGGCTAATGTTATTCCCGCGATACCTTGAACGAATGTACCGGCGAATACATAGAAGGCGAACATTGTGCTGAACCAGTGCGGCTCCAAAGAGATAACCCAATCGAATGCACTCACGCTGAAGGTTGCAGCAAACACCAGGACGAAGATGGCCGAGTAGCGATTCAAGTGCCGATCCAAGATCAGACTTGAGCCCAAGTTGCGATCCTGATCGAGCGAAGTCTTCCTCATAAGCCAGGCGAGAGTCAGCCATAACAGAAATACACAGATGGCGCGCACCAAGACCCAGGTAGGGGCCAAGTAGCGGGCTTCACCAGCGATTGCCGGTAAAGACACAGGATTGCGCGCCCAAGGATAGAGGATGCCGCATCCAAATGAGAGCATCAGCATCATAACTGCGGCCGCCGGGAGCCCCATCATGAATGCTTCGGGGACCCTGCGGAGGCTCGCCGACCAGCGGGCGCCGGTGAGGCGCTGAGTAGCCAAAAAAAGAGCGGCAGATAATGCCAGGGAAGTGCAATAGAAGCTATCCAACAGGAGGTTGGGCCAAGTCCGCTGTGGTGCGGCGTACATGCCGTAGACAGCCACCCCGGCTCCCGTCGCGATCAGGAGCAATGCCGCAACATGACTGCGGACAGAGATAGAAAGGGTTGGTTGTTCCATCATCGGGTTGTTTCCTCGCGAATGCCGGTGGATTCGTTGGTAAACCCCTGGAGCGATACGCGTATGTATGTGACAACCTTCCAACGCTCGCTGACGCTCAACTGAGTGGCATAAGATGGCATTCTGCCGGCGCCCATCGTGACTACGTGGAAAATGCGGCCCGGAGGAAACCTCATCAGGCGGTCCGATGTATAAGAAGGGGGATGGGGGATCTTCTCGGCAATCGGACCGTCGCCCCTGCCCTGCTCGCCATGGCACACCACGCAATAAGTTCGATAGAGTGCCTCGCCTTCGGCGAGAGTTTGCGGCGACGCACGAAATGGATTGCGCAATTCACGTCCCGCTCGCACGGCCTCATCTTCTCCTGCTCCAAAGCGAATCGGGTGATAGCCTCTGGGGATCGTGCCGGGCACCGGAGCTTGAAGGGTAAGGCCGTTGCGGGTAGCTGCATTTGGCGCAAACGCCTTATAGGCAGGGTCCCGGGCCATGTCCGGCATGTATTCATAGGCGCGCTTCTGGCTGGTCGCGCCGCATCCTGCTGCCGACAACGCGGCTGTAATACCGGCTATGAAGATGGCTTGTTGTTTCACAACTCAGCAACCTTTTCCTCGATGGACTCAGCGCCACAGTGTTCGAGCAAGAGACGCGCCTTGGATGCGTCAAAGGAAGCGTCGCGCCTTCGGATGATGAGGACGAAGGTGTCATTGGTGGCGTCTTTTACGGTCCCGCCGCTACGCTTGCCCGGATAGAGCTCCGCGCGCAGGAATAGGGCCGCCACGGTAGCCAATGCCCCAACCAGGACCGTCAGTTCAAATGAAATCGGAATGAAGGCCAGCGTCGAGTTATCGGGCTTGCCGCCGACATTCAAGGGCCAGTCAAAGACGGCGGTGTAGAACTCCGATAGTAGAGTCAAGACAAGCGCCGACACCCCCATCATCAGCGTCACCCAAGGCAGGCGGCTTCGCCGGATACCCATCGCCTCGTCCAGATCGTGCACGGGATATGGTGTGTAAACGTCATAAATGCGAATGTGTTTTCTACGGATGTTGCGGACCGCCCGAATCAGCCGGTCCGGATCCGAGAATGTGGCAATCAACAGGTTCTTAGGCATGAGTAGCTTTCTGCGCGGCGCGCTCGAAATGTGAGGCTCCCTTGATCTCCCATATCGCAATCATCGGAAGGAAGCGGATAAAGAGAAGGAAGCACGTAAAGAACAGGCCGAACGAGCCCACCAGGATGCCTATATCAATGCGAGTCGGATAGAACATTCCCCAAGCGGAAGGCAGAAAAGTGCGATGCAGCGAAACAACGATGATTACGAACCGCTCGAACCACATTCCGACGTTGACCAGAATGGAAGCAATAAAGAGCGCAGCGACGTTCCGGCGGACCTTCTTGAACCACAGGACCTGAGGAGTCAGGACGTTACATAAGACCATGAGATAGAAACAGAACGCATAAGGGCCGATGGCCCGGTTGATGAAATGGTACTTCTCATAGACATCCCCGCGGTACCAGGCCGTGAAGAACTCGGTTGCATACGCGTAACTCACGATCATTCCAGTGAACATCGTGACCTTCGCCATTTTGTCGAGGTGTTGGGCCGTTATGTAGCGCTCGAGGTGCATGGTTTGGCGCGTGATGATCAGTAGAGTCAGCACCATTCCAAAGCCGGAATAGATTGCGCCCGCCACAAAGTAGAGGGGAAAAATGGTGGCATGCCACCCCGGGATCACGGAGGTAGCGAAGTCCATGCTTACGATGGAATGCACCGAGACAACCAGAGGAGCGGCCAAGCCCGCGATGACCACGCTGACAACTTCGTAACGCGCCCAAGTCCTATATGAGCCGTTCCATCCCAGGCTCAGCCACCGGTAGACGGTCTCCTGAAATCTGTTTTTCGCCCGGTCCCGGAGAGTGGCCATGTCGGGAACCATTCCGAGATACCAAAACACGAGAGAGACCGTAAAGTAAGTGCTGATCGCAAAGACATCCCAGACCAATGGCGAGCGGAAATTGGGCCACAGGGGACCCCGTTGATTCGGATATGGAAAAATGAAGAATGCATCCCAGGGCCTTCCGAGATGGATTGCAGGGAACAGCCCGGCGCATATTACGGCAAAGATCGTCATTGCCTCCGCCGAGCGATTGATCGAAGTCCGCCACGTCTGCCGGAATAGCAACAGGATGGCCGAGATAAGGGTGCCGGCGTGCCCTATACCGACCCAGAAAACAAAATTCGTGATATCGAACGCCCATCCGACGCTATTATTCAGACCCCATACGCCAATTCCCTTGGCGACCAGGTAAGTGACCATTCCACCAAGATTGAGTAGTGCGGTAAATGCCAGCGCAAAGCAGATCCACCAGCTTCTCCCTGGCTGGGCCTCCAACGGCCGGGCTATATCTTCCGCAATCTGTTGGAGGGATGGATCGCCATCAATGTACTTCGGCGGTAGCAAAGCTTGCGCTTCGGTAGGATGGTGTCCGGTGGTAGCAGGGCTCATTGCCTTAATGGGCCTCCATGGTGGTGCGAATCCTTTTCAGGTACGAGACATTAGGCCGCGTTCCCAGTTCTCCGAGCACCAGGTAATTTCGTGGACTTCGGTGCAGTTGGGAAACGCGGCTATGGAAGTCTTTCAGATCCCCAAAGACAATGGCGTGTGTGGCACACGCTTGTTGGCAGGCGGTTTGAATTTCACCGTCCGCCAACTGCCGTTGCCCTTCGAGCGCAAGATTCTTTGCCGATTGAATTCTCTGCACGCAGAGATTACATTTCTCCATGACACCGCGCGACCGGACAACTACATCCGGGTTCAGTACCATCCGGCCCAGCGGGCTGCTCATATTGAAGTCGAACGCTCGATTGTCGGTATAGTTGTACCAATTGAACCGGCGCACCTTGTAAGGGCAATTATTAGCGCAGTAACGAGTACCGATACAGCGGTTATAAACCTGCTGGTTGATCCCTTCTGAGCTCGTTGTCGTCGCCAATACGGGACATACCGTCTCGCAAGGGGCATGTCCGCAGTGCTGGCACATCATGGGTTGATGAATACTTTTGGGGTTAGCCTCGTCACCGTGGTAGTAATGGTCGATTCGGATCCAGTGCATGATTCGACCACGCTGGACCTGGTCTTTTCCCACTACCGGGACATTGTTCTCGGCCTGGCAGGCTACCACGCATGCGGAACATCCCGTACAAGCATTTAGATCGATTGCCATTCCCCAGGCGTGCGCGCCCTGCATGGGTTCAGTCCAGAGGGTCGGCAATCGGTCCTGATCGGGCCCTGATTCGCCGGCGAGATCGTGAACCGTAGTTTCGAGGGCAATGGGGCGGCCTTCCATGGAGAAGTGGCCCTGCGTCCTGGCGATCGGTTCGCGACGCCCTGATTTCTCGATGGTGACTGCAGTAATCGGGGATTCGTGAGGCCCGGCGACTGTGTTCCTGAGCCGAAACGCATTAATCCCGATGCTTCGTCCTACCTTTCCAACTTCTTCTCTGCCATAACCCAGCGCTACCGAAATGGTCCGTTGATGTTGTCCCGGCTGTATGAGCACCGGGATGTCGACCTGTCTGCTTCCCGTTCGGAGCGAGACCACGTCGCCTTCGGTGCAGTTGAGTCTCCGAGCGAGCTCAGGCGCGATGGATGCAAAATTGCCCCAGGTGGCCGTTGTGATCGGGTCGGGCAGTTCCTGAAGCCATGGATTATTCGCATGCCGGCCATCTCTGAGTGACACGCTCTCATATAAATGGAGCTCGCAGGTGGCATCCTGATCTGTCAGGTGGGAACGATCTCTGTTGTAATCATGGAGGATTGTATCCTCAGCGGCTGCCCAGTCGCCACGGAAAACGGGCGCGCTTTCGGGATGCCTTGCCGGAAGGGTCAAAACACCATCACGAAGAGCGCGCTCCCAAAACAATTCGAAATCCCCGATCTCCGTCTGTCGAGGGAAGAGTGATGCTTTCCAAACGTCACGTAGGTAGGTGTAATGAGTGCTTGTGTTTCCTAGCCACCTCAGCATGCTCTCGGGCGCAGCACGGGTATCGAAAAGAGGCGAGATCAGAGGCTGCCTGAGGCTGAAGTGAGAATCGACCGGTTCTGCATCCCCCCAGGACTCCAAGAAATGATGATCCGGACAAATCGCGACGGCCTGCGAGCTCGTTTCGTCGCGGGTATCGGCGAGTGAAATTGAGAGCTGTGTCTTTTTCAAGCCTTCTGCGAATAGTTCAGCACCCGCGTAATCGTAAACAGGGTTCACGCCGTAGAGGATGAGGGTATGAACCTCACCGCGATTCATCTCTGCGACGAGGTTCGTCATGGCTATGTCATCGCCGTTACGCTGGAAGGATGGGCAGGCGAGGTCAACGGTTGCTCCGATATTGCCGAGAAACTCATTCAGGGCGTTTATGACAGTCTGAGCGGCAGTATCTTGAACTCCGCTGACGATCAGTGATTTCCCACGGTTCTCCCATAGCCGGTCGGCGACAAAATCAAGCAGCGCCGGGTCTGCAATTGGGGACTCCACATTCGACACGCCCGCCATACGCGCCTTTCGGGCAACGCGGCGCAACAATGCGACGGCTACCATCCCCAGTTCCGACGGCGCCGCGGCAATCCGGATGTCCGCTTTACTTCCGGTTAGCGACAAGCCGGATTCAACCTGGAGATGAAGGCATGACGTTTCGGGCGAGTGGGAGCGAGCATACCCCTGAGCAAACTCTACCGGCGACAACCATGTGCCAAGAAAGTCGGCCTCCATGCCTACAATCACTCGAGCCTTTTCGAAAGCATAATGAGGGACTACTTCAAGGCCGAAACACTGCTTATTCGCGGATCTTATTGCGCTCAGGGAAATGGCATCGTAGGTGACGTGCCGAAAGCCTGGATACCGCCTGCGCCAAGCCTCGATAATGCGTAGCGTCGAAGGGCTGTTAATCGTGTTGGATAGTAATACAACTCGCTGTCGGAGGCTGGGCGGCGGTAACAAGCTCAGTACCAGCTGGTCCATCTGCTGCCACGAGACCGATTGCCCCTTCCAGCGAGGGCCATTCAGGCGTTCTCCGTCATACAGAGAGAGCACGGTGGCTTGACCGGTGGCGCAGGTTCCTCCGCCGAATAGAGTGGAGCGGTCGTTGCCCTCGATCTTGATGGGGCGTCCATCCCGTTGCTTGGCCAGAAGGCTGCAAGATGCGGGACAACCACCACAGGTCGTCGCATACCAACTCGACACGCCGGGGACCAGCTGATCGGAACCAGCCAGGAGTGGGATGGCATTTTGTACCGGAGCGCGGCAGGACGCGAGAGCGGCGGCGCCGATCGCAAAGCCAGCTACCGACAAAAAGTCGCGGCGCGTTGTTTCGGGCTCAGGCTTTTGAATCTGTAGCAGCTCTCCGCAGGCACTCCTCATGTGAAGTCCGATTGGTGCGTCACGCTGATCGGAATGAAAGGTATTTCCCAAATTGGCCTCAAAAGATCAAACCAAACATAGACGTCATCCCCCTTTTGAGGACAGCGTGATATCACCATGCGAAGAACTCACGACCCACGGTGCTCTATTTCGGACGTTCCGTGCTGCACATTGAGAGGCAGAAAATCGGGGTATATGGGGACATCGATTACGACTCGTCGCCAGCCTGGAGAATGCACTTTGGAAGAGCAACACCCGCTGATCAATACAAGAACAACATCGAAAGCTCTATAGCTTTTTCATAGTAGACCTGAAAGGGATGACGTCCCGCAATGCCTTTGATAGGGCAGTACTTGTACCTTCTTAATGTCGACCTTAACTGCTTCCCCGTTTGACTCATCGGCGCTCTTGGCAGCCGTAAGTGGCGATACATTTGCACTCAACCACACTAAATGGAAACGCCATTACTTGATCGTAGCGATGCTTTTAGGTATTAGTGAGAAAAACAGATGTCGGCCGGCAGCGCTACCTGGACCTGATTAGATCAGGTCTCTCCTCAATGAGTGCGACCGTGGAGTAGTATGAAACCAGAACCCAACCTCGTGAAAGCGTCATTCTGCGCATGGGATACCGATCGCCACAGCGACATACCAAAACCTCCGCGGTGGCAATCTGTACCGATCCATCTAGTTCAAGTCTTGATTGACCAACCAATCGGGTGTCGCTTGTACCTGTTAGAGGTTCTAGCTCTGATAGCTTTGGTCGGCATGTCTTCGACGCTAATCGCTGCAGGGACGTCCGCGACGGAGCAGGCGAAGATCATCTTTCGAAAGCGCTGCACTGCGTGTCACACTTACGGTAAAGGGATCAAGGTCGGCCCCGATCTCAAGGGTGCTACTGAGCGACGCAACAGGGACTGGCTCGTAAGATTCATCGCTTCGTCATCAAGCGTGATCCGGTCGGGCGATCCCATCGCGACAAAGCTCTTTCTGGATTTCAAGAAGGAGCGAATGCCAGACTGGTCGGATCTCTCACAAGAGCAGATTTGTGCTCTGCTCGACTACCTCGCCGCCTCGGGCCCTCTCCAGAAAGAACCGGATGAGCGCGATGCTATAACAGCAACGGCGCAGGAGATCGAGAGGGGGCGGCAGCTGTTTCATGGTGTGACTCGCCTCAACCACGGCAGTGCGGCCTGCGATACCTGCCACAGCATTGCGGATGGGCAATGGAGAGATGGCAGTCTTGGACCCAATCTTTCCCACGTTTATTTCAAGTACGGGGACCGGGCTCTTACAGACTTTCTGCGGCATCCTTGTTTCGCAAGAGAGCCTGAACGATCCGCATCAGACTATCTGACAGCGCAGGAATTATTTGACTTGAAGGCATATATGGCGAAGGCAGCCGGGCTACGAATTCCTTCAGCGGCACTATCAGTGCCGATGCCGATGAAAGGCGGAGCCGAGCGTTTTAGTGAGCACTGGTCAGCGGAGAAACCATGACGTCTGCAGTTCTATTTCAGATATCACCTTACGTTGCAATTCTTATATTCACGGGAGGAATGATAGTTCGTTACCTTATGATGCGCAACGGACCGCCGGGCCGCGCTCCCTCACTTCATCATAATGGCACCCTATCAAGCGGTGTCAGGTTTCTTGAAATTAGTCTATTCTCACTTATTCTGGGACACATTGGGGGCCTGCTCTTTCCGCAGTGGCTTATTCAGTGGAACAGTGCAGCAGTCCGTCTATACATGTTAGAAGCGCTGGGTCTTGGGTTCGCAATTCTGGCGCTCGTGGGATGGGCGCTCGCGATGTGGCATCATCTTTCCCGATCGGATGGCTCAATTGCCAGCCAGGCGGCGGACGCAATCTTTCTGTCCTTGCTGTTTACGATGCTCTTCTCAGGAGCGCTCATCGCCGTGTTGTTTCGCTGGGGTTCATCGTGGGGCGCTCTCACCCTAACGCCGTATGCATTGTCATTGCTCCGGGGCCGGCCCGCCGTCGACCTGATTGCCGACATGCCATTTCTGGTTCAGCTGCATGTCTTCGCCGCGTTCGCGACCGTTGCCCTGCTTCCGGCGACGCGCATAGCGCCGATTCTGGCGGCTGGGTTCAGCCGAGCCGTGCGGGTGATGTCAACTCTGGTTCGCAGTTCGATCGAACCGTTTCGGAGGCCGCTGGAGACATTGGTGCAGCGGCTCAATTTGGCATCCCGGATTTGGCCGGAAGAGGACTAACGTGGAGGTGCGTCCGAGAGTCGTAGTCGCTGGGAGCGTTGGTCTGATCTTCAGTAGCGGTCTGATTGCATGGCAGTTCTCCCGGATCGGGATTCACCAAGGCTATTCGCCGCAGCAACCCATCGCATTTCCGCATAAGGTCCATGCTGGGGACAACAAAATTCCCTGTCTCTATTGCCACTACGCGGCGCGAACGAGCCGTCATGCCGGAATTCCGCCCGCCAGTATCTGCATGAACTGCCACAACCTGCTCGAAAAACAGACTACCGAGATCGAGAAGCTCAAGGAGGCCGTGCAATTCGAGCGGCCGATCCGTTGGGTGAAGATTCACAACCTTCCCGACTTCGTGTACTTCAATCACAGCCAGCATGTGCTGTCGGGCGTATCGTGCCAGCGATGTCACGGGCCTGTGGAACGGATGGAGCGGGTCGAGCAGGTCGCTCCACTCACCATGGGTTGGTGCATCGATTGCCATCGCGAACATGCGCATATTGCTACCGGGACTTTCGCCAGGGCAATGCAAAATTTCGCGCGGAAACCGACGCCAACAGCCGGCCTGGATTGTATAAGCTGTCATTACTGAGGGATCGGTCGAGGGTGGAGCTTAATAAGGGGTGCGGATGAGAGGACTTGAATCTCTTCCGCACCATCTTTGATGGTTACTGCTGGTTGTGACTCTTGCAGCCCAAGTGCTCGCCTCCTGATGCCAGAGGATTGTCATCCGGTGGTTTTCATACCCGTTACGGAATTCTCATTATCTGATCTCCCAGCACGGACTACACGTTTACCTGATTCGTTCAGTCTTAATAACCAGCGGGAAGAGCATGATGCCGCCAAGCCGGGGTGTTGGCGGTTCTCGATAAGCGACAAGGAGATGACACCGATGAACAGTTCGCAGAAGACCATCGGACTTGCGGCTCTCTTGATGGCTGGCGCAGTCACCCCACAACAGGCAACTACGCATGTGGGGCCGGCGGCTGCATTCGCCCAAACGCCAACGACCTTTGAAGCGGCGGTGATCAAAACGCGTCCGAGCCCGTATGGTCCCGCACGCTTCACCGTGCTTTCCAACCGGCTCGACGTGGAAAACCTCAGCCTGGGATTTCTGATCCAGCAGGCCTATGATCTACCTCCATTCCAGATCTCCGCATCAGATGCGGTCGTGACGCGACATTATGACGTGATAGCAACCAGCGGTGCGCCAGTATCGAAG
>Ga0126381_100000572_pt1 | contig 40305 bp, 36 predicted proteins | sample PanSoiMetPlot_28_FD_96465 | JGI IMG/M metagenome (GOLD analysis project Ga0126381, IMG submission 96465) | Tropical forest soil microbial communities from Panama - MetaG Plot_28 | ecosystem: Environmental > Terrestrial > Soil > Tropical forest > Bulk soil | place: Panama | collected 2016-02-17 | reverse complement strand
CGTTCGGGGTGGGCGTTCGGGGTGGGCGTTCGGGGTGTGGGTGGCGTCAGGTGAACGTGTCGATGTTCTCGATCTTCCACTGGCCTGACTGGCGGATCGCGGTGACCGCGAGCATGGCGCCGCTGTAGCTCGTCTGGCTCGTGCCCGCGCGGGTGTCCTGCTGGTTGACGAACAGCAGCACGCGGGCCTGGTCGCCGGTCAGCAGTTCCACTCCGCTGCTTGTCACCTTCGTGACCACGACGAGTTTTTCCGCTGGCGCCTGCCGCTGCACGAGCGCGAACAGGCTGTCGTACTGCCTGATCGCCGGGCCGGTCAGGAGTCGCTGCGCGGCCTGCCTGGTCGCGCCGGTGTTGGCGTAACTGTAGGAGAAGATCGTCTGCACGGCGCTGTCGATCGAGGCGCGAACCGCGCTGGTGGCGGCCGAGTCGACCAGGGCCGAGTTCTGCTGGCCCGCTTGTGCGCGCAGGCTGCTCGCGTGCACCGTGGCCCAGATGCCGAAGCTGCCGAGGATGACGGTGAGCGCGCCGAAGATCAGCGGTGCGAGCCGGCGGCGAGGGCGGCTGGGGCTGGCTTCGGTGCCTGGCGGGGCGGCGGGGGCGTCAGGGGCGTCGGGAGCTGTGGCGCCGTCGGGAGCTGTGGCGCCGTCGGGAGCTGTCGAGGCGTCGGGAGCTTCGAGGGCTTCATCGGCGTAGGAGGGGTCATGGGAGTCGATCGCGGCGACGCGGGCGTCGGGAGCGTCGGAGGCGTCGATTTCGGCGATGGCGTCCGTGGGCTGGTCATTGAGCATGGCGTGTCCTCTCGGCCTTACCGGGCGGGCTGGCTTGCCGCGCCGGTGGCGCTGCCGACCGGGGCCTGGCCGAGCGAGCTGAGCTTCCACCCGGAGGCCGTCCTGGTGAGCTGGCCGACGAGGCGGGCCTGCTTGCTGACCGGGGCTCCCTGCGATGGGACGACGTTGAGCTGGACGGCGGCGATGATGCTGGCCGTTCCCGCCCGGGTGTCCAGCGTGACGAGCGCCGCGTCGAGGATCTTGGCGGTGGTGATTGTCTTCGCCTGCTCGACCTGCTTCTCGAATGCGGAGCGGGCGGCGACGATCTGGGCGCGCAACTGCCCGGCCGACGACTGCTCCCACAGGTTCAGGCCCGCGCTGACATGCCGGTAGTCCAGCGTGTTGAAGTTCTGCACCTCCTGCTCGCCCGCCTGCAGGACCTGGTCGCGGGTCTGGGCGAGGGCAGGCGTCCCGGCCCGGGCGGCGCTGTACCACGCCCAGCTCGCCTGGGCGGCGAAGATCACCGCGGCGGCGGCGAGCACCGCGCCGACTGCCAGCACCGGGTCGCGCAGCAGCGTGCGGGCGGCTGTCCTCACCCGCCCCCCCGCCCTCACGGGGTCACCCCGAGCAGTTGCGCCAGACCGGGCTGCGCCGCGTCCGGCACCCCGCCGCCGGACGGGGCGTGAGCGGAGCCGCGAACGTCAACCCCGCTGCTGGCCGGCAGGGTGCAGCCGGCGGACGTGTTCACCGGCGGTGGCGCAGACGTGTCGAGCCCGTTGCGGACCACGGTGCCGCCGTACCCCGCGGTGCAGGGCAGCGGGCTGAAGAAGGTGAGCGCCATGCCGAAGTTAGCTCCTCCGCTGGTGATGACCGTCGATCCGGCCGCGATGTCGGCCGGGAGCGCCGACAGCAGTTCCTCCAGTGCCTGGCCCCGGGTGAGCGTGACCTCCGAGGTGGTCAGCAGGTTGGCGATGAGCACGGCCAGTCCGGGGTTGGTGCCGGCCAGCAGGTCGGCCACCTGGGCGGCGGCCTTCGGCCCGGCGGTGATGAGCTTACTCAGATCCGGGTCGGAGGCGCGCAGCTGCCGCGCGAGCAGCCGCGCGCTGGCGGCGAAGGAGTTCAGCGCCCCCGACTCCGCGATCTGCGTGGCCAGCACCGTGTTGCCCGCGTTGATAAGCGTGATGGTCTGCGGGGCGGTGGCGGACAAGGCACGGACCAGCGCCTGGTTGCCGTCCAGGATCGCCGCCAGGTCGGCGCCCTGCCTGCCGAAGCCGGTGGCCATCTCGTTGAGCAGGTCGCGGAGCGTGCCGAGCGGCAGCGACAACGCCAGCGTGTTGACGCTGTTCAGCAGGTCGGTCACCGGCAGCGGCAGCTGGGTGTCGCGCTGCGGGATCACCGTGCCCGCGGTCAGGTAAGGGCCGGACGCGGTGTCCGGGCGCAGGTCCACGTACTGCTCGCCCACCGCGGACAGGTCCGCCACGGCGGCGTGCAGCCGGGCCGGGATATTCGTGGCGGTGTCGTTGATGTCCAGGTCCGCCTCGACGCCAGTCGCGGTCAGCCGGACGGCGCCCACCCGGCCGACGGAGACACCGCGGTAGGTCACGTCGGCGTGCGGGAAGATCCCGCCGGCCTGGGCGAGATCCAGCCGGACCACGTAGTAGCCGGGCATGCCGACGGTACCGCCCAGGTTGGCGTAGTGGATGCCCGTGTACGCCATGACCACCACGCTGAGCAGCGTGAACGTGGCCAGCTTCAGTTTCGTCGCGGTGCTCAGCATCAGTGCTTGCCCTTCCCGCGGTTCGGTTGGACGGGCGGGATGACCACCGTGCCCTTGGGCGCGGCCACCTTCAGGTAGATGTTCAGGTAGTCGCCTTGCACGTCATTGAGCACCTGGTCGGTGAACGGGTAAGTCAGCAGCACCTGCAGTGCCAGCGGCAGCGACTGCCCGGCGTTGGCGAGTTCCGTGAGCGTGGGGGTGAGCAGCCGCAGGTCGTTGACAAGGTCGGTCTGGCTGGCGTTGATCGTGGCGACCGCCACCCCGGACAGCGCGTGCAGCGAGTTCAGCATGGTCACCAGCTGGTCGCGCTCGTCGGCGAGCACCCGCAGCCCGGGGGTCAGGTGGTCCAGGACGTTGCCGATCTGCCTGTCGCGCGCGGCCAGCGTCGCCGACAGCGTGTTCAGCCCGTCAAGCGCGGTCATGATGTCGCCGCGGTGGGCGTTGAAGTTCGCGAGCAGCGTGTGCAGCCGGACAAGCAGCGAGCGGATCTGCGGCGCGTCGCCTTTCAGCGCCACCGTCAGCTCGGTGGTGATCGTGTGCAACTGGCTGATGCCGCCGCCGTTGAGCAGCAGGGACAGCGCTCCGAGCACCTCTTCGACCGTGACGTTGGAAGTGGTGCGGTACGCGGGTATCACGGCGCCGTTGGCCAGGGTGCCGGCGGCCGGGACGCCTGGCGGCGCGGATAGGGCGACGAACTGCTCGCCGAGCAGGCTGGACTGCTCCACCTGGGCGATGGCGTTGGCTGGCAGGCGGACGCTGCCGTTGATGAGCATGGTGACGCTCGCCGTCCAGGATCCCTGCGGGAGGCTGATGCCGGTCACCCGGCCGACGCTGACGTCGTTCACCTTGACCGCCGACTGCGGCACCAGGTCGAGCGCGTCGGCGAAGCGCGCGGTGACCTGGTATGGATGACTCCCCAGGTTGGCGCCCCCGGGCAGCGGGATGCTGTAGATGCCGCCGAACCCGCCGGAACTGCAGCCCGCGACGGCCACGGCCAGCACCGTCGCCGCGACGGCGGACGCCACCCTGGCGCGCATTAGCAATGCCCCAGGCTGCCAGGCGGGTTCCCATCCTGGCCTCAAGGCGCGCATTAGCAATGCCCCAGGCATGCGTCGAGTTCAGCAAGCAGCGCCTGCGGCGTGCTGTACTCGGTCCCGGCCGACGGCAACGGCAGCGGCGGCAGGCCAGCGGTTTCGCCGGCCGGCACGGCGACCGACCCGGGCGGGCCGGGGGCGGCGACCTGCCCGGCGCTGATCGCGGCCGCGGCGGTCGCCGCGGTGGTCCCCGCGGACGTCATGCTGAACTCGTTGATGTCCGCGCGGCCGTCGAGGGTCCTGGTCGTGGCGTCGTAGGCTTTGAGCAGGTTGTCGGCCGCTAGCGGCGCGGTGTCCAGGGCTTCGGCGAGCGACGCGCGCTCGCTGGACAAGATGGCGGTGATCGACGCCAGCTTGTTCACGTTGGACGTGAGCAGGGCCCGGTTGTTCGCGATGAACTGCTGCACCTGCCCGAGCGCGGTGGCCAGCGTGGACAGCGCCGCGGCGAGCTGCTGCCTGTCATCGGAAAGGAACCCGGACACCTGCGCTAGCTGCTGCTCGGCGAGCCGCACCTGGCCGTCGTTGCGCTGCAGCATGCTGGTGAACTGCTGCAGGCTGGCGAGGGTCGCCGCGATGTTTCCAGCGGAGCCGCCCAGCGCCTTGGACAGCCCGCTGTACTGCGTGAGCATGCTGTTCAGGTAGCCGCCGTTGCCCGCCAGGTTGGCCGCGCCCGTCTTGATCAGGTTGCTTAGCGCGCCATGGGAGTTGGCGCCCGAAGGACCGAGCGCGGCGGCGAGCTGGTTCAGGCCGGCGTAAATCTGGTCGACCTCGACCGGGACCGCCGTGCGGGTGGCCGCGATGACAGCGCCGTCGGCGAGTCGCGGGCCGCCGGTGTACGCGGGGGTGAGCTGGACGTAACGGTCAGAGACCACGCTCGGCGCCACTACGGCGACGCGCACGCCGGCGGGCACCGCGATGCCGTGGTCGACCGTCAAGGTGACCTTCACCTGCTGCCCGGCGGGCTGCACCGCGTCGACCGTGCCCACCCGAACCCCGAGTATCCGCACGTCGGAGCCCGGGTAGATGCCGATGGACTCGCTGAAGTAGACCGTGATCCTGGTGCCCGGATTCGCGACCTGGTAAAGCGTGCGCCCGCCGAGGACCAGCGCGGCAGCGACGGCCACCGCGCCGATCACGGTGATGATCCGCCGCCGCCGGGAGCCAAGCAGCCGGTCCCCCAGCGCCTGCAGCAGGCTGCCTGATCTCGCCGCCCGTCCCGCGACGGTCTTCAGCAGGCTGTCGAGTGTGCTCAACCCGCCTTCCTTCTGCGTGCTCATCGTGGACTCCCCTCAGCCTTTCGGGGGCTGGCAGCCGGAGGAGGGGCCGGTACCAGGCGGCAGGTCCGAGCTTGGAATGAGGCCGCACAGGTACACGTCAAGCCACCGGCCGTTGCCGATGGAGTTCCCGAGCAGCCGGTAGTATGGCCCGGCCAGCGCGATCGCCTGCGCCAGGTTGGCCTGGTTGCGCCGCAGCACGCTTGTGATCTGGTCCAGCGCCCGCAGCGCGGGGTTGAGGGTGGCCTGGTTGTCGCTGACCAGCCCGGACAGCTGAGTGGCCAGGGCCTGGGTCGTGACGAGCAGCGAAGTGATGGCGGCCTGCCGGGCCCGCAGTTCGGACAGCAGCAGGTTCCCGTCGCCGAGCAGCGCCTCGAAACTGACGTCCTCGCTGGCGAGCGTCCCTGTCACCGTGCGGGTGCCCGCGAGCACGCTGGCCAGCTGGGCCTGCCTGGACGCGACCGACGACGACAGGTCGGCCAGGCCGCGCAGCGCCGACCGCACGTAGGGCGGCGTCGAGGCGAACGCGTCGGACAGCGCCTGGAGGCTGCGGGCGAGCTGCGCGGTGTTGATCTGGCCGAGCTGCTGGCCGAGGTCGCTGAACGCCTGCTGCACGTCGTAGGGCGACGTGGTGCGGCTGAGCGGGATCGGCTGGGCGGGGTTCAGCGCCGCGGTGCCCTCAGGGACGAGCGCCAGGTACTTGTCGCCGAGGACGGTCTTGATCTTGATCGCCGCGGTGGTGGTGTCGCCCAGCCAGGCGCCCTTCTCCTGGAACGTCACGGCCACCTTGTCGCCGTCCAGCGAGACCCCGGTGACGCGGCCGACCACCACTCCGGCGATTCGCACCTCGTTGCCCGGTGACAGGCCGCCCGCCTCGGCGAAGTAGGCGGTATAGGTGGTGCCGCCGCCGATGAACGGCAGGTTCCCAGAGAAGTAAGTGACCGCGCCGAGCAGCGCGAGGATGCCCAGCCCGGCGAACGCCACCGCGATCGGGCTGCGCTCCGACATCGGCCTGGTGACCCAGGACACCGGCCTGGCAAGCCAGGGCGCCGGCCTGGCGAGCCGTGACATCGGCTGCGCGAGCCGCGACATCGGCTGCGTGAGCCGTGAAAGCGGCTTGGTGAACCGTGACATAGGCCTCATGGGGACATGCACCTCCCCGCCGTGACGGGTACGCCGGTAGGGGCGGGGCCGATGGTGGCGCGCACCCCGGTCACCGTCGCGGCGCACAGGTAGAAGTTGAGCCAGGACCCGTACGAGGCCAGCCGGGCGATGTCGGCCATCTTGAGCGGCAGGTTCTGCAGGAACGTGTTGACCGCGTCCGAGTTGGCCGCCAGGTTCCCGGCCAGCTGCCCGAGTTGGGTGATGTCCTGGCTCAGCGGCTGCCTGCCGACCTGGAGCAGCCCCGCGGTCGCGCTGTTCAGGCTGGCGATGGCGTCGATGGCGCTGCCGATCGGCTGCCTGTCCGCCGCCAGGCCGGAGACCAGCTGCTGCAGGGTGGTGACCAGCCCCGCGAGGGCGTTGCCGCGGGAGGTGATCGTCGTGAGCACCGAGTTGAGGTTGCCGATCACGCTGTCGATGACCTGGTCCTTGGTCGCCAGGGCGTTGGTCAGTGATCCGATGGTGAGGACCAGGGCGTCGAGGTTCGGGCTCTCGCCCTGGAACACCTGGATGATCTCGCTGGCCAGCTGGTTGACCTCGGCTGGCGACAGCGCCTGGAAGAGGGGCTGGAAGCCGTTGAACAACACGGTCAGGTCAAGCGCTGGCGAGGTCTGCGCGAGCGGGATCGTCGCTCCAGGCGGCAGGACGCTGCCGGGCGGCCCGGCGCCCTGGGCCAGGTTGATGTAGCGCTGGCCGACCAGGTTGAGGTACCTGATGGTGGCGGTCACCGAGGCGGGCAGCGTGCGGCCCGACTGCACGGCGAAGCCGACCAGCGCCTCGTCCCTGTGATAGACGCTGATCGAGGTGACGTCCCCCACCCGCACCCCGGCGATGTCCACGTCGTCGCCCACGATCAGCCCGGTGACGTCGGAGAACACGGCCTGGTAGCCACTGGTCCCCGACACCCCGGTGTTGGCGATGCTGATCCCGAGTACCGCGGTCACCGTGGCGGTGACCGCGATGAAGATGACGGACTTGACCAGCGGTCCGGCGATCGATGCCCGCTTCATGCCCGTCTCATTTCAGGACCACATCTCATTTCAGGACCACATTGGCGCCACGGTACAGCGGCCCCACCAGGAGGCTGCTCCAGCCGGGGACGGTCGCCGGGGGGCGGCCGAGTGTCAGCGCGACGAGCTCGGAGACCAGCGCGCTGTCCTGCGGGGCGCCACCCGGGCCGGTGCTCAGGGCAGTGGCGGTGGCGGCGGTGGCTGTGGTGTCGTTCAGCTTGACGCCGGCGAACGGCACTGGGTAGCAGTGCGGCCCTGTGTTGTCCCCGTACGCCGGCGTGTCCCGGCCCGGCAGGTACCGGCCGAGCGAGGGGACCACGTGCACGTCGACGTGCAAGCCGGGCTCGCTGGTGCCCTGCCCGAGGATCTTGTTGATGGCCGGCTCGAAGTCGACGAGGTCCTGCAGCGTGCACGGGAACTCGGGCGCGTAGTTCGCCAGGATGCTCAAGCTGGACTGGGAGTCCGCGGACAGCGCGATGATGTTCTGCTGGTTGGCGGCCAGGAACGAGCGCAGGTCGGTGGCCGCCGTGGTCAGGTTGGCGAGCAGCGCGGTCACGCCGGCGCGCTGGCGCGCGACGACCTGGCTGGTGGCGGTGAAGTCGTTCAGCGCGGACAAGATTCCGGGGGCCGCGGCGTTGTAGGTCCTGGCCAGCCCGGCCAGCTCCCTGATGTCGGAGTCCAGGGCGGGCAGCTGCGGGTTCAGCTGGCCCAGGTAGGAGTTGAGCGTGGTCAGGGTCTGGCCCAGTTCGGCGCCCCGGCCCCGCAGCCCCTCGCCGAGCGCGTTCAGCACGAGCGACAGCTTGTCCGGCTCCGTCGCGTTGAGCAGCGGGAGCAGGTTGTTCAGCACCCGCTCGAGCTCAAGGGCGTCACCGGACCGGTCCTGGGTGATCACGCTGCCGTTGGCCAGCGACTGCTGGCTCGGGTTGGCCGGCAGCAGCAGGTCCACGTACCGCTCGCCGAACAAGGTGGCGGGCAGCATCTCGGCTGAGACGTTCGCCGGCAGCCCGCCGGCCAAGCCCGGATCGATCGCGAGCTCGAGCCGGGCGCCACTGCCGTCGGCGGTGATCTGCCGCACCTCGCCGACCACCACACCGCGGACCTTGACTTCGGCGCCGAGGTTCATCTCGTTGCCGGCGCTGCTGGTGTAGAGGGTCACCATCGTCACCGGGGTGAACTTCTTCTGGTAGGCGGCCACAGACAGCCAGCCCAGCAGGACGAGCGCCAGCAGGAACAGCGCGCCGGCGCCCCGGCGGCCGAGCTTGGCGCGCGTCCTTGGATTCATCCGGCCACCCGGACCGTGGTTGTCGCCCCCCAGATGGCCAGGCTGAGGAAGAAGTCGATGATGTTGATCGCCACGATGGAGGCACGCACGGCGCGGCCGACCGCGACGCCAACCCCGGCCGGGCCGCCGCTGGCCCGGTACCCGTAGAAGCAGTGCACGCCGATCACGACCACGCTGAAGATCAGCACCTTCAGGAACGACCACAGCACGTCGACCGGCGACAGGAACAGTCCGAAGTAGTGGTCGTAGGTGCCCGGTGACTGGCCGTTGAACGTGACCGTGACAAGGCGGGAGGAGAAGTACGAGCTCACCAGGCCCAGGGCGTACAGCGGGATGATCGCGACCATGCCCGCCAGGATGCGGGTGGTGACCAGGTAAGGCAGGCTCGGCACGCCCATGCCCTCGAGCGCGTCGACCTCCTCGTTGATGCGCATGGAACCGAGCTGGGCGGTGAAGCCGGCCCCGACGGTGGCGGACAGCGCCAGCCCGGCGACCAGCGGGGCGATCTCGCGCGTGTTGAAGTAGGCGGAGACGAAGCCGGTGAAGGCGGCCGCGCCGATCTGGTTCAGCGCGGCGTACCCCTGCAGGCCCACGACCGTGCCGGTGAACAGCGTCATGCCGATCATCACGCCGACCGTGCCGCCGACCAGGGCCAGCGCGCCGCTGCCGAACGCGACCTCGGAAAGCAGCCGCAGCACCTCGCGCCAGTAGCGCCTTATCGCCCGGGGTATCCAGGCCAGCGCGCGAGCGTAGAACAGCAGTTGCTCGCCGAGCAGGTCGAGCCAGGACAGAGCTTTGTCCAGACGTTGCGTTGCCTCCATGCGCACGGCTTATGAGCCCTTCGGGGGTACGATCCGCAGGTATATCGCGGTCAGGATCAGGTTGACGAAGAACAGCAGCAGGAACGAGATGACCACGGACTGGTTGACGGCGTCGCCGACGCCCTTGGGGCCCGGCCGCGGGTTCAGGCCACGGTGCGCGGCGATCACCCCGGCGATGAAGCCGAAGATCAGCGCCTTGATCTCGCTGATGTACAGGTCGGGCAACTGGGCCAGGGAGGAGAAGCTAGACAGGTAGGCGCCTGGCGTGCCGTGCTGCATGATCACGTTGAAGAAGTAGCCGCCGAGCACGCCGACGACCGATATCAGCCCGTTCAGCATGACCGCGACGCCCATCGCGGCGAGCACCCGGGGGACGATCAGGCGCTGGACCGGCGAGATGCCCATCACCTCGAGCGCGTCCATCTCCTCGCGGATCGTGCGGGCCCCGATGTCGGCGCAGATCGCCGAGCCGCCCGCGCCGGCGATGAGCAGCGCCACGATCAGCGGGCTCGCCTGCTGGACCACGGCGAGCACGCTGGCGGCGCCGGTGAACGACTCGGCGCCAAGCTGCTTGGTCAGCGAGCCGACCTGGAGCGCGATCACCGCGCCGAACGGGATAGAGACCAGCGCCGAGGGCAGGATCGTGACGCTGGCGATGAACCAGAACTGCTCGATCAGCTCGCGTACCTGGAATGGCCGCTTGAACGTCAGCCGCAGCACCTGGGCCGCCAGGATGAACAGCTTTCCGGTCTGCCGCAGCGCGCCGGCCCCGGGGAACGTCACGTCCTGGCCGGTCATGGCTGGTTCCCGTGCGTCATCCTGGCGCGGCGCCGCAGCACGGCCTGCCGTTCCGGCAGCCCCGGGCTCGGCTCGAGTTGCGGAGTCAGCGGAAGGACCTGCGGCGGCAACCCGCCATAGCTGGCCTGCTCGGCGGCGATGTCGGCCGCGTCCTTTTCCTCGGACATGCCGATCGGGCCGATCCTGCGCCCGTTCACGAACTGGGTGATGACTGGGTCCTCACTGGTCAGCAGCACCTCGCGGGGGCCGAACATGACCAGGCCGCCGCGGTAGAGCATGCCGATGTTGTCCGGCACGGTGCGGGCGATCTGGATGTCGTGGGTGACGATCAAGATAGTGGCGTCGATCTCGGCGTTGAGGTCGATGAGCAGCTGCGACAGGTACGCGGTGCGCACCGGGTCAAGACCGGAGTCAGGCTCGTCGCACAAGATGATCTGCGGGTCGAGCACCAGGGCGCGGGCCAGCCCGGCCCGCTTGCGCATCCCGCCGGATATCTCAGCGGGAAACTTGTGCTCCTGCCCGGACAGGCCGACCATCTCCATCTTGGTGAGCACGACCTCGCGGACCTGCGCCTCGGTCTTCCTGGTGTGCTCGCGCAGCGGGAAGGCGATGTTGTCGTACAGGTTGAGCGAGCCGAACAGGGCGCCGTCCTGGAACATCACGCCGAACAGCTTGCGGACCTGGTACAGCTGGCGCTCCCGGCACGTCACGGTGTCCACGCCGGCCACCGTCACGCTCCCCCCGTCGGGTTTGACCAGCCCGACGAGCGACTTGAGGAACACCGTCTTGCCGGTGCCTGACGGGCCGAGCAGCACGCTCACCTCCCCGGCCGGCAGCGTGAGCGTGACATCGCGCCACACGGCGTGGCGGCCGAAAGACTTGGTCAGCCCTTCAACGACCACCTCAATCCCCATGCGGCCTCCCCGTCGGCTGTCGGTAGCGGACATCCTGCCGCACACGGCGCATGTCGTCCACGCTTTGAGTGATCCGTTCCCCGGCCGCTTAGCGCAGCGGCTTCGGAATCGGCGGCGGACAGCCCAGATCGCCGATGAGCGTGCACAAAGAGCCCTGGGTGAACTGGGCGAAGTTACCCGGGCCTGACACCGTACCCGTGAACAGCGGATCGAGGTCCTCGGTCACTCCGCAGCCGGCGAACGGCGGAATGGTGACCTCCCCTGTGAGCGGGCCGCCTCCTTGCAGCGAATAGGGGTGCGGGCCGGTGCTGACACCGACGAGCTTGATCAGGACGGGCCGGCTGGTCTGGCAGTGCGAGCCCACGTCCAGCTTCTTGCCGTCCACGGTGACGTCAGAGACGCGCAGCGTCATCCGCGACCACGCCGTGTTGGTCCCCAGGGCCGACAGCGTCCCAACCGAGTAGATGTTGATCGTGCCTACCTCGGTGAGCTGCAACGTCGCCGATACCGGCATGAAGCCGAACGCCAGGAAGGTGGCGCGGGCCGGCGGCAGCGCGTGCACGACCCGGCAGGTGCGGCAGGGCCGGAAGTCGAACTGGGCGGCCGAGTCCTGCTGGAAGTAGTTCTTGCCGACGCTGATCAGGATCCGGTCACCGATCGACAGGTTGAGCAGGCCAGGCCCGACCAGCGCCGCGCCGTTCTGCTTGCGCACGTCGGCGTAGCCGACGGCGTAGGCGCAGCCAAGCTCGGGCGGCGCGTGAGTGTTCGTGGCGCCGCGCGGCGGTGGCGGCGGCTTCGGCAGTGTCGGGTTCAGCTTCAGGCCACCCGGCGGCATCGGCGGACAGGGCGAGCCCGCGCCGGCTGCCTGGTCCGCCGCCGCGCTGCGGACCGCGGCGCTGCTAGCCGGGGCTGGGGTCGTGCGGGCCGCGGACGGGGTAACCGTGGCGGCCCGCAGCAACCCGGCCCGCTGGCCCGGCACTGGCACGGCGCACGCGGCCAGGCCGGCAAGGATTACGGCGGTCCCGGCCGTCGCGATCCACGCCGAACCGCGGCGTCCGGGCAGAGCCCTTTCCGTCAGGGCCCTCACCGTCAGGCTGCCTTGCCAGCGCCCAGAGTGAAGGTGATCGTGTTGCCCGGCCCGGTGATCGACAGGTTGATCAATGGCGTCAGCACTCCGGCGAGACCGCAGTGCGCGAACGCCGGGATCGTGTAGGTGCCGGCCAGCTTGCCGCCAGTCACCACGCTGAAGCCAGGCTGGCTCTTCATCGTGATCACCGCCGGGGTGGCGCTCTGGCACGAGTTGCCGACGAATACCGGCAGGCCGCCGACGCTCATGCTGACGATCTTGAGGGTGATCTTCGAGGTCGTCTGCACGGCCCCGGTGCTGAGGTTGATCTTGCCCGTGGTTGGCCCGGACTGGATGAACTTGGTTGTCGCGCTCACCGGGATCAGCCCGAACTCCTTGAAGGAGACCTTGGCCGCCGGCAGGGTCAGGCTGGCGCTCAGGGTGGCGGCGCTGGCGTTCAGCGTGGTCTTGAGCGTGCCCGGCCCGAGGCTGACCGTCGTGTTCGGTGCCTTCAGGTGGGTGCTCCCGTGGACCGGGTAAGAGATGGTGATGGTCGAGGCCGACGCGGCATCCGGGCCGGCGATGACCGCCGTAGCGGCCACCAGGCCGATGGCGGCCGGAACGGTCACGGCAAGGAAACCCCGCGACCGCGTGAGCTTATGCATGGCATCTCCTTGCTGGTGGGGGCCCTTCTGCTGAAAGGCCGGGCCGGAGCGTGAGTTGAGCTGCCGGGAGGACAGCTCAACTCACGCTTCACGAGGTCACGGGCTGGTAATGATCTGCGCCGGGACGACGGTGTAGACCGCGGTGTACACGGAGGGGTCGTTGTTGTGGATCAGCCCGAAGCAGCCGGCCACCTTGTAGATGTGCAGGTTGCCGCCGGTGGGGAGCACGGTCAGCTTGTGCGTCTTGTTGCTGTAGGTGGCCTTGACCATGCCGTTGTTCTTGGTGGCGCCGGTGCCGTCGACCGCGGCCGAGCAGCCCGGCCCCGATAGCGTCGCGTGCACGCCCGTAATCGTCCCGGTCGTGACTTGGGTCAGCTTGTTGTAAGACACCGCGTTCAGGTGCCACGGCAGGTGGTTGCTCTTGACGGTGAACGTGATCCCCAGCGGCCCCGTGCACTTGGTGAAGGTGGCGACGGTGATCGTGCCGAGGCCCGCGCCGGCCAGGTGATGACCCTTCTTCAGGGTGACCTTCGTCGTAGAGGAAGCGCACTTGAGCTGTGTGTGGGGGGCCTTGCCGTCCTTCAGTATCGTCACCCCCGACTTGGCGGTCGCGACTCCGCCGGGCCGCACGCTCCAGGTAGGTACCGCGGCCACCGCGGACCCCACGCTCGTGCCGATCAGGAGAGCCGCGGCAGCGCCCGCGATGAGGCCACTGCCTGTCCGTTTCCAGTTCCACGTCCGCGTCGTCATGGTGAGTTCTCCTCAGCTGTCGCGCCCGACCGCACCCCGCGATCGGGTCACTCGCATAACGGTGTACGCTGCTCCTCCGTTTGCTACTGGCGAGTACGTTACTTGTACGTAACCAGAGCGCGCAAGGTACAACAGCATCATGTGCGGTAACGGCACGGTTTTAAAGGCAGATCCGAAGAATCAGGCATACCGGCTTCGAGCAGGGACGCTGCCGCCGGGCAGGGACCACCGCACGTTCGGAAGAATAAATAAGATTACTCCGAACGGCCGCAGGCTTTATCCCTGCCTATATCCGGCACTGATATTCCGAATTCAATACCGTATCGGCGCTCCCCCCTGGTCGCGGAACCGAGATTCCGCATCGGTAGGATCACCAGCGGAACCGAGATTCCGTTTCGTGGAGGGCGCTGAGGATGGCAAGGGTTCGCGGCCGCGGGCATTACCGGGTGACGTTCGCGGTGCTCGCGGTGGGGGTCGGCGCGTACGCGCTGCTGCAGTCGCTGGTGATCCCGGTGCTGACGACGGTGCAGCAGCAGTTGCACACGTCGCAGGACGCGGTGACGTGGGTGCTGACCGCATACCTGCTGTCGGCGTCGATCATGACGCCGATCCTCGGGCGGGTCGGCGACATGGTGGGCAAGGAGCGGGTCTTCGTGATCTCGCTGGCGGCACTCGCGCTGGGATCGCTGCTCGCGGCGCTGGCATCGTCGATCGGCGTCATGATCGTGGCGCGGGTCATCCAGGGCGTCGGCGCGGGGATGATCCCGGTCGCGTTCGGGATCATCAGGGACGAGTTCCCGGCCGCCAAGGTGACCGGCGCGGTCGGGGTGATCGCGTCGCTGTCGGCGGTCGGCGGCGGGCTCGGCATCGTGCTGGCCGGCCCGATCGTGACCGCGCTCGGCTACCGCTGGCTGTTCTGGCTGCCGATGATCTTCACGATCATCGCCGGGGTGTCGGCGGTGCTTTTCGTGCCCGAGTCGCCGGTCCGCGCGCCCGGGCGGGTCAGCTGGCTGCCGCCGGTGCTGCTTTCCGGGTGGCTGGTCGCGCTGCTCGTCGCGCTGAGCGAGGCGCCCGCCTGGGGCTGGGGGTCCGCCCGGGTGCTCGGCCTGCTGGCCGCGGCGGCGGTGCTCGGCGCGGGCTGGGTCGTCGCCGAACTGCGGGCGCGCACGCCGCTGATCGACATGGCGATGATGCGGCGCACGGCGGTGTGGACGAACAACCTCGTCGCGCTGCTGATCGGCATGGGAATGTACGCGACGTTCGCGTTCCTGCCCGAGTTCGTGCAGACCCCATCGGCCGCCGGGTACGGGTTCGGCGCCAGCATCACCGGCTCCGGGCTGATGCTGCTGCCCTCCGCGGTCACCATGTTCTTCGTCGGGATGTACAGCGGCCGGCTCGCCGCCCGGTTCGGCGGCAAGGCCCTCGTCGTCGCGGGCTGCCTGATCGGCGCGGTCTCCATGGGGATCCTCGCCCTGGCACACCACCACCCGTGGGAGATCTACGTCTCGACCGGGCTGATGGGCATCGGCTTCGGGCTGGCGTTCGCGGCGATGTCGGCGCTGATCGTCGCCGCCGTGCCGGTATCGCAGACCGGCGTGGCCAGCGGCATGAACGCGAACATCCGCACGATCGGCGGCAGCATCGGCGCGGCCGCGATGGCCAGCATCGTGACCTCGCAACTGGCCGCGTCCGGACTGCCCAAGGAGATCGGGTATACGACCGGGTTCGCGGTGATGACTGGCTGTCTCGTGCTTGCCGCCCTGGCCGGCCTGCTGATCCCTGGTGTGGCGCGCGCGGCGGCGACAGCCGGCCCGGCGGACCGCCACGTCGCGCCGGCGGTTTCCGGTGACGCGATCGCCGGTGAGACGGTCGCTTAACGTGCTCGCGCACCCGGACCGGAGCCCGCGGCGCGACGCGACCGCGAACTACGAACGTGTCCTGGACGCGGCGCGCGAGGTGTTCGGCGAGCGCGGCGCAGACGCCTGCATGGAAGAGATCGCGGCCAGGGCCGGCGTCGGCGTCGGCACGGTTTACCGCCGGTTCGCCAGCAAGAACGCCCTCGTCGACGAACTGCTGAAGCGGGCACTCGAAGACATGACCGCCGCGGCGCAGCGGGCGCTCGCCATCGCCGGCGGGCACGGGCTCGAACACTTCCTGCGCGCCGCGGGCGAGGCTTTCGCCGATCACGCGCGCTACGCCGACCTGCTACTGTCACGTCCGGCCGACCCGCGCGCGACCAGCCAGATAACCGCCGCGATCGAGGAACTGACCGCCCGCGCGCTCGCGGCGGGCACGGTGCACCCGGACGTCACCGGCGGCGACGTGCTGGCGCTTACCTGGACCCTGCGCGGGCTCGTGCAGGCGACAGCCGCGGAGGCGCCCGACGCGTGGCGGCGCTACCTCGACATCCACCTGGCCGGCCTGCGGGGTCCTGGACCACTGACCCCGGTGCCCGCCATGTCCGCGGCGCAGATGGCCGCGCTAACCTCGCAAGCCCGTTTACGCCAGCAACTCCGAACGCGATGACCGGTTACGTCACCGGGAGCTTTGCCTGTGTCGTATGGATAATGGTTTTGAGGAAATATGGACGCGGCTGCGAGCGATCATGTTGGTTCGCCACGGTTTGAGGTGCTCGGGCCGCTGCGAGCTTTCTCGGTGGACACCGAGCTGGCGCTGGGCTGGCCACGTCAGCGTGCCGTGCTGGCCGCCTTGCTGCTGCGCGCGGGCCAGGTGGTTTCGCGCGACGAGCTGATCGACGCGGTGTGGGGCGCTGGTCCCCCGCCGACCGCGGGGAACGTGGTGCAGGCCTACATCGCCCGGCTGCGCAGGGCCGTCGAACCGGACCGGGCGTGCCGGGAACCGGCGAGGCTGCTCGCTTCGACGGGTCCGGGTTACGTGCTGCACGTAGCCGAGGATCATCTGGACCTGCAAGTCGCCGAGCGTCATCTGGACTATGGGCGATGTGCGCTCGCCGCGGGAAGACTACAGGTCGGGGTCGTGGCCATTGATAGCGCGCTGGCGCTCTGGCGGGGGGTCCCGCTGGCCGGTGTCCCTGGACCGCTGGCGGAGATCGAACGGGCCAGGCTGACCGAGCGGCGGCTGGCTTTGCTCGAGGATCGTGCCGAGACCCTGCTGCGGCTTGGGGAAATGGCTGACCTGTCGGCGGAGCTGGCGACGCTGGTCGCCCAGCATCCGTTCAGGGAGCGTCTGGCCGGCTTGCTCATGCGCGCGTTGTATCAGGATGGCCGTCAGGCCGAGGCGCTCGCGGTATACCGCTCCGCCCGGCGGACGCTGGCCGAGGAGCTCGGTATCGAGCCGTCCCCTGGGCTGAGGCAGATCCATGACGACATTCTCCGCAACCGTGACGTCATAGCTTCGGCGAACACCGCCAGCCTTCCGCCGCTTGTTCGGGCGGCACCGGTGATACCCCGCCAGCTTCCGGCGGCCCCCTGGCAGTTCACCGGCCGGGAGCGCGAAATTGAGGCGCTCATGACGCTGGCCCGCGTGGCGGTGGCGGGGAACGCGGTGGTGATCGTGGCGATCGGCGGCACCGCCGGAGTCGGGAAGTCCGCCCTGGCTTTGCAGTTGGCCCATCAGGTCGCGAACGAGTTCCCTGATGGACAGCTCTATGCCGAGCTGCACGGCTCCGCCGCCGCCGGGACCGCGGCCAGCCCGCAGGACGTGATCCGCGGCTTTCTTGACGCGTTCGCGGTCGAGCCCGCGCGCATTCCGGCCGATCCGCGAGCGCACGCGGGCCTGTATCGCTCGGTGCTGGCGGGCAAGAGGGTGCTGCTGGTCCTTGATGACGCCGGCGACGAGGCGCAGGTCCGGTCGCTGCTACCCGGCAGCGGCGGCTGCCTGGTCATCGTCACCAGCCGCCGCCGGCTCACGGGTCTGGCAGCCGCTTATGGCGCCGCCATGCTCACCCTCGATGTGCTAACTAAAGACGAGGCCCGCGAGCTGCTTGGCCGTCGCCTCGGGGCCGAGCGCCTGCGCGCCGAGCCTGAGGCGGTAGCCGAGCTCGCCGACCTTTGCGCCCGGCTGCCGCTCGCGCTGAGCATCGCCGCCGCCCGCGCCGCCGGTCACCCGCATCTGTCACTGTCCGGCCTGGCGGCGCAACTGCGAGACGAGAACGGCCGGCTGGACGGGCTGGACACGGGGACGGGCACCGACGGCGTACGCTCGGCGTTCTCCTGCTCATACAAGGCGCTCAGCCAGCCGGCGGCACGCATGTTCCGGCTGCTTGGCATCCACCCCGGACCGGAAGTGAGCGTCCCCGCCGCCGCCAGCCTCGCCGCGGTAACCGCGAAGGAGGCCGCGGACGCACTGGCCGAACTGGACCGCGAGCACCTGATAAGCGAACAAGCGCCCGGCATGTTCGCCTTCCATGATCTGCTGCGTGCCTATGCAGCCGGACAGGCGAGATCCGACGACAGCCCAGCGGAACGCGAGGCGGCGGCACACCGCATCCTCGACCACTATCTGCACACCGCGCGGGCCGCCGCCATGCTGCTGCACCCCGGCCGCGAGGCGCCGGCTCTCACCGGCCCTGTGCCGGGCGTGGTACTGGAGCGGCTGGCCGACTGCGACCAGGCGCTGGCCTGGCTGGAGGCCGAATGCAGCGTCCTGCTCGCTGCCGTCGCCTTTGCCGCTGACGAGGGATTCGACCGGCACGCCTGGCAGCTCCCGTGGTGTCTGGTGACCTTCCTTTACCGCCGCGGCTTGTGGGACCAGTGGGCCGCCACCCAGCACATCGGCCTGGCCGCCGCGCGGCGGCTTGACGACCTGGCCGGGCAGGCGCGCGCTCACGTCGACCTGGGCTATCTCGGCGCCGTGTCCGGCTCTGCCGCTGGGGTCCGCAGCCACCTGCAGCGAGCTCTCAAGGCGTTCAGCCGGCTCGATGACCGCGCGGGGCAAGGCCGGGCGCACAACGCCATGGCTGTCTTCCTCGAAGGCCAGCACCGGTACCTGGACGCGCTGCGGCACGCCGAGCTGTCCCTCGCTCTCTACCTGACCACAGAAAACCGGGCAGCCCAGGCTAATGCCCTGACCCAGGTTGGCTGGCTCCGCGGTCTGCTCGGCGATCATCAGCAGGCGATCAGCGACAACGAGCGTGCCCTGCGCCTGCACCGGCAGCTCGGCAACCGCCACGGTGAGGGCAATGCCTGGGAAGCCCTCGGATACGCGTACCAGCGAGCGGGATCCTGCGACACCGCGTTGCGGTACTACCGCACGGCACTGGCCGTCCGCCGCGAGCTCGGCGACCGCCAGCACGAAGCGGGAGCGCTGACCTACATCGGCGACGCGCAGGAAGCGCTCGGCGATCAGGCCGCTGCCAGGGACGCGTGGCAGCAGGCCCTGATCATCCTGAACGGCCTGCACCATCCCGATGCCGAGCAGATCCGCGCCAAACTGGGCGGGGCACCGTAACTCACACAGCGTGATGCACTGGTCGCGCAAAACGGACATCCTTCAGGAGGCCTTCAGCGAAGCTCAAGCGCCTGCTGAGCATGATGAACGCATGATGGACGACGATGGGGAGCCGATGTGCCGGAACGCCGTCAGCGTGCAGGTACTCGGTCCGGACGGCGCGCGGATCGAGGCGCCGCCGCGGACCCGGCTCACGTTCGGCCGGGGTCATGAGGCCGACATCGTCATTCCAGCCGGCCGCAGCCTTGCCCGCCGAGCCGGCGAGATCGAGGTCGACGGGCGCGGTGCCGTCGTGATGAATCTGAGCCGGCAGCACCCGCTGTTCGTGGCGGGCGACGGGTACCGCCTCCGGCTGCCGAGAGCGGGCGATGAGGGTCCGGTCGGGGGCTGGCTAGTCGCGCGCGGGACGGCCGCGGTCGGATCCATTGCGATGATGCGCCAGGGGACGGCCGTGCGCATCATCGCCGTGGAGCAGCCGCGGACTTCCTGCCCGCTTGCCGACGGCGTCGGCGGGCAGCCGAACATCACCGCCCAGCCATTCGCGATTCGCCCCGACACGAGGCTGTTCCTTGTGGCGTTGCTCCTGTGCCGCCCATGGCTGTTCGACCCGGACCACCTGACACCCTTGCCCACCGCTCCGGAGGTCGCGCGGCAGGCGCTGGACTTCGTCGGTGCCGCGGATCAGCTCGAACGGTTCGACCTGGACGCGGACTTCCGCAAGCGCCTGGTCGAGCAGGTCAACGACGACCTCAGGTATCTCGGGGAACGGTTGCTGGCAGCTGGCCTGATCCCTGAGGAGAACCGCCTGACTCTCCCGGTCTCCGCCGAACTGCTGCTCGCCAGCGAAATCGTCACGCTTTCCGACCTCGTCGTGACCGAACAGGTGCGATGGCGGTCTCGCCAGGAGGACCTGTGGGGGGCGGTCAAGTAGGCGGCGTTCGCCGTGCACGCGAGACACGCGCTGAGGATGTTCCTCAGTTGCCCGGCGACTCGGCGCGGGCACGCCCCTTTTGGACGTCACACCAGCATCACCCGTTAACTTCACACAGAAAACGTACGCTCTCGCGCCCGTTATGCCCCGATATGGGCAGCGCCAGGCGTACCGCATCTGTGCAAAGTCATCGGCTGGGGGCGTGCGGTTGGACTGGCCAGGCTACCGTGCCCGGAGATCGCGATGCGGTACGCAGACGTCATTTACCAGCGATGCCGCATGGAACTGGAACGCTCGCTCATGAGGCCGGCTTGGCAGAGATTTCCCTCAGGGCATTGAGCACCGGGCTGTCCTCGCGCTCGCGCTGGCCGCGATCACCCGGCACCTGATCGCCGCGGACGTCGTCCACTTCGACGAGACCGGGTTCCGCACCGCCGGGAAGCTCGCCTGGGTCCATTCCGCGTCGCAGGGGAAGTACGTCCTGGTCACCGTCCACGCCAAGCGCGGCAAGGACGGCATGAAGGCCGCCGGGGTGCTGCCGTCCTTCGCCGGCATCGCCGTCCACGACGCCTGGGCACCCTACGACAGCGATCGGGCATGCTCTCAGCCGGCATCATCTCTCCAGCCACCTGGCCGCCACATGGTGCTGACAACGGGTGCACCCTCCGGCAAGCCCAGGGTGCCGGTGACGTGGAAGCCGAAGTGCTGGTAGAGCGGCACGTTCTCTGGCTTCGAGGATTCGAGGTAGGCGGGCAGCCCCTCCTCATCGCACTGCCGGAACCGGGAGCGCAGCAGGGCTGCGCCGACCCCGTATCCTTGCCGGACCGGATCGACCCCGATGATTGCCAGATACCAGTGCGGCTCTTCGCGCGGATGGGCGCGGACCGCCACGGACAGAAACTGCGAGCCGAGGCTGATACGACGGCCGAAGGCCCGCAGATAGCCGGCGAGGGCGGACGCTTCGGTCCCGGGTGACCAGGTGCCGGGCGGGAACCACACGGCGGCTCCGGCTACGCGCCCATCGACACAGGCCACTTCCACCGCGCCGTGGCGAAGCGACTCATGCTGCAGTTCGGTCACGAAATAACGTCGCAGTCGCCGATGCCGCGAGCCCTCAGCTGGAAAGAACCAGCCAAACACCGGATCGTCATGGAAGGCGCGGGCAAGCATCTGAGCGGTCTCCGCCGTATCTCCACGCCCGGCTACCCGTACCTCAAGACCAGCCACGCAAGCCAGCATAGGTCGCACAAGGGAGAATCTCTCGACGGACCTATCCAGTTACCTTACTGGAGCCCTCAGGGTGGTGGTCGCATTTTCTGCGCACAATGTTGCCACAATTCTTCTGGTTGGCCCTCATGATGACGACGATCCATTCATGGATGTCTACTCTCAGCTCTACGAACTCGCGGGTCTAACTCAGGCGCCTGCCGCGGAGCGGACGAAGCCACCGTGCTGCGGGGCGGAGGACGGCAGGGCTCCGGTTTCGGATGGCGAACTCCTCGCGGACCTGGCGAGCCGGGCTCGCCGGTTGTCAGGAGCTGATAAACGGCGCACACGCAGATCTGCACGCTAGGGTCTAACACTGCGCGGAGCTATCACCCCTGCCCGCTGCCGCCACGCATAGCGTGAGGAGTTCCCATGAACATTGGCGTCCGATGACTGGCCCGGCGGAACACGGATCGGACGACGCCGGACTGCGGCTCGCGCTGACCGGGCTTGTCGCGCCGGGCGGGCGGCATCAGCGCAAGGTGCTGTTCGACGAGATCGAGCAGCGGCTGCCACGCGACCCGCAGGCGCGCGTCAACGTCAACCTGTCCGAGCTGATGCCGGGCCAGTCAGCCGACTGGCATGTGCACAACGGCGCGGTCTGGTTTCTCGTCGTCCAGGGCATCGTGACGCTGGAATACGAGAGCCACGTCGAGCACTATCAGGCCGGCCAGGTGTATACCGAGCCGATCGGAGTCGTGCACCGGGCCCGCAACCCGCACGCCAGCCTTCCCGCGGCTTTCGTGGGCTTCTGGGTCACCGCGGCGGACCGGCCGCACCTGGCCGCGGTTGCCCAGCCGCCCTGGACACCTCCGGACTCGGAGCACCCGTACCTGCGGCGGTGAGGCCGGCTAGGACGTGCTTACCGCTCCTCGATGAAGTCCGTCATCATGGTGCGGGTATCGCCGTTGGCGTCGATCAGCGTCCAGATCGCGGTGTAGGTGCCGGGCCGCAGACCGGTGACCCGCACGCCGCGCGGGGTGTCGACGTTCGGGGCAGAGAACACCGTCCTGCCGGAGCGTGTGATCCGGAGCGAGATCCTGGCGCTGTTCGGGACGATGGTGTGGTTCGGCCCGGCGAATCCCGCGCGGGCACGGGCCGTGAACGCGCCGAACACATTCTCGCCTAGCGGCGGCGAGGTGCTTACGATCAACGGCACCTCGGTCATGGTCTGGCCGCCGCTGAACTCATCGGTCTGCGCGATCGCGGCGGCCGGCAGCCCCGCGGCCCTGCCGTTCAGCGGGCAGATCTCGCCGGTGAGGGCGGTGCCGCCAAAGATCGAGCCGGCCGAGGCGCTGGTTGGCGGGGTCGTGATCGGCGGGCCGAAGTACTCACCCGGCTGGCACGTCCCGCCAGACAGCACGGTCCGGTTCCCGTTGATCGCGATCCGAAGACGAGCCACGTGCAATCTGGTCAGCGTCCGCTTGTAAGTACTTAGTAGATAAATCATCTCATGGACAAAGAGGCGAGACGCCGCAGACGAGGTTCGAGCTTGTCCATGCAACGAAACGGCCACGTCGACCTCGCGTGCGGCCGCCATGCGTGAGCGCTGTGGGCCACGCAGCTCACTGGGTGAGCACTGTGGGCCACACAGCTCAGTCACTAGGTGGGCTGACTCGGACTGCGTCATTACTGCTGTCGCCAGCGGTGTAAGCGTGGACTTGCGGTACGCGTGGGGTGCGGTAGTGCGACTGACTGGCGGAACTGAGTGAGGTGAATGGCCCCGTGCCCTCATCTTCCGGGGGCAATGGGCCATTCACCTCAATGGGTGATCGGTGGGTGGGGTCCGGATGTTGACAAGGCAACCGTTTTCGGCGGATAAATAGAGCGCCCGCTTGTTGGATGCTGGAGAGCGGCGTTGAGAGCTGTCGGAACCGGGTTGCCTGCCTGCCCGGCGGCCGGCGCGGCCCCCCGCACCATCACCCCGCCAGGAGGGCCGAATGCCGAGCAACGCTGCCCGTCGCCCACACACGCGCGCCCACCGCCGGCTCGCCGCCGCCGCGGCGGTTAGCCTGAGCGTCGCGCTGGGTCTGCCGCTCACCGCGCAGGCCCGGGCGGCCGCGCCCGCCGGGGCCGCGAACCCGCGCGCGGCGACAGCGGTCCGGAGCGCGCAGGCGGCGGACGCCGCGACGATCTCCGGCGGGGTGCCGAACACGATCACCTTCGACAAGTACTCGCTGATGATCGACGGCCAGCGAACGTTCGTCTGGTCTGGCGAGTTCGACGCGTTCCGGCTGCCCAGCCCGTCGCTGTGGCGAGACATCCTGGAGAAGATGAAGTCGAACGGCTACAACGCCGTCACGATCTACTTCGACTGGGGCTATCACTCGCCCGCGCCCGGCGTATATGACTTCACCGGCGTGCGCGACATGGACGAATTGCTCGACATGGCTGACCAGGCCGGCATCTACGTCATCGCCCGCCCCGGTCCGTACATCAACGGCGAGACCGACGCTGGCGGGTTCCCCGACTGGCTGGCCGAGTTCCCAGGGACCGACCGCACCAACAACGCGACCTACCTGACCTACTCCGACCAGTGGCAGTCGGCGATCGACGCGATCATCGCCCGGCACCAGCTCACCAACGGCACCGGCTCGGTGATCCTCTACCAGATCGAGAACGAGTACGCCAACAACCTGACCAGCCAGGCCGGCATCGGGTACATGGCCCACCTGTACGCCAAGGCCCGCGCCGACGGGATCAGCGTGCCGATCTTCCACAACGACAAGGGCCGCAACGGCGACTGGGTGCCCGGCAGCTTCCCGCAGACACCGAACGACGGGAACTACCTCTACGGGTTCGACGGCTACCCGGGCGGGACGTGCCACACCAACGGCAGCCCTGGCACTCCGTCGGCACCCCCGGACTGGGGCTACTACGGCACCGGCGGCCGCACCGGCGGCGCCACCGCCTCCCCGAACACGCCCGGGTTCTGGGCCGAGTCCGGCACCGGCTGGTTCGACAACTGGGGCGGTGTCGGGTATGCCTGCCTGAACACCCGGATGGGCCCAGCGTACGAGCGCACCGAGGGGCTGACGGCGATCGCGAACGGCATCAAGATCCAGAGCCCGTACATGACGTTCGGCGGCACGAACTGGGGCTGGCTGCCCGCGGACATCGTCTACACGTCCTACGACTACGGAGCGCCGTTCAGCGAGTCCCGCCAGCCGACGGCGAAGGTCGGCGCGATGAAAGAGCTCGGCTACTTCGTGCAGAGCGTCACCCCGATCGACAAGGTCGACCCCGGGCCGGCGGTGACCGCCACCGGCGTCAGTCCGGCGGGCTCGACCGTGAAGGTCTACCACGACGTGAATCCCGACACCGGGACCGGCTTCTACATCGTGCGCAACGACTCGTCGGCCGATGAGACGTTCACCCTGCCGATCAGCACCGCCGACGGCTCGTTCACGATCCCGCAGGAGGGCTCGCTCGAGCTGAACGGCATCGACGCCGACATCATCACGGCCGGCTACGACTTCGGCTCGCAGCACCTGGTCTACTCGACCTCGCAGATCATGACGCAGGCCACGATCAACGGCGAGGACATCGCCGTCTTCGATGGCCGAAGCGGGCAGTCGGGCGAGACCGTGCTCCGCTTCCCAACGCAGCCCGACGTGCAGGTGCTCACCGGGTCTGCCACCAGCACCTGGGACCCGGAAGGCGCGGACCTGCGCCTGGACTACACCCTGAGCGGGCTCACCGAGGTGCTGGTCAGCGGCGGCGGCACCAGCCCGCTGCTGCTGATCTTCGGCGACGACAGCGCGGCGAACAGCTTCTGGCGGCTGGACACGACGGCCGGGCCGGTACTCGTCCGCGGCCCGGACCTGCTGCGCACCGCGAGCGTGTCCGGTTCCCAGGTGGACCTCACCGGCGACACGGCCGCGTCCGACCCGCTGGAGGTGTGGGCGCCGGGCGCGGCGAACGTGACGTGGAACGGGCAACCGGTCGCGGCCGCGCAAACGGCCGCGGGCAGCCTGCTGGCAGGAGACCAGCTCGCCGGCCCTCCGTCGGTCAGCCTGCCCGCGCTGACCGACTGGGTCTACCAGTACGAGACGCCCGAGGCGCAGCCGGGCTTCGACGACAGCTCCTGGGCGCTGGCCGACAAGACCAGCTCGAACAGCAGCACGCCGATACCGGTCGGCCAGCCCGACCTGTTCGCCGACGATTACGGCTTCCACCACGGCGACGTGTGGTACCGGGGAACCTACTCGGGCGCGTCCGCCGCGACCGCGGTGAACATCAGCTACCGGGCCGGCGGCGTGGGCATGATGGAGGCCTGGCTTGACGGCACATTCCTCGGCTCCAGCCAGCTCTCCACGCCCGCGGTGTACTCCACGAGCCCGGTGGAGAGCGCGACCGCGACGTTTCCGATCCCCGCGGCGCTGCAGACCGGCGGCAGCCACGAACTGTCGGTGATCGTGCGGATGATGGGGCACAGCGAGGACGGCAACTCCAACAACGCCAACAAGGCGGCGCGCGGCCTGACGGCGGTCAGTTTCACCGGCTCCACCGCCCCGATCTCCTGGAGGATTCAGGGCAACGAGGGCGGCGAGAACCTGACCGACACCGTCCGCGGGCCGATGAACAACGGAGGCCTGTACGGCGAACGGGCCGGCTGGTACCTGCCCGGCTACCCGGACGGCACCTGGACGCCGGTCTCGCTGCCTAACAGCGATCCGCTGCCTGGCGTTGCCTGGTACCGGACCACGTTCACGCTGAACGAGCCGGCCGGCGTGGACGCGTCGCTTGGCCTGACCATCGCCGACGTGCCGACGAAGGCCTACCGGGCGACGATCTTCGTGAACGGCTGGAACCTGGGCCAGTACATCAACAGCGTCGGACCGCAGCACACGTTCGTGCTGCCGAACGGGATCCTGCGCACCGGCATCGGCGACGACGGCCAGAACACCCTGGCGATCGCGGTGATCACGAACAACCCGGGCGGCGGCCCGGCCGGCGGCGGCCTGGGCAGCGTGTCGCTGACCGACCTGGGTACCGTGGCCGGCGGGGTGAGCGTGACCGACGTGGCCTCACCCGGCTACGCGGCACCGACCGCGTCCGTGGCGACGATCACCCCGCGGGTCGAAACGCCGTTCAGCGGCCCGGTCGGGCACGTCAGCGTCCCGGCCGACGCGCGCGGGACGGCGCTGGCGGCCACGGTCGACTGGGGCGACGGCACCTCCTCGGCCGCAACGCTCGTGCCCGCCGGCGACGGCTACGACGTGGATGGCGGCCACACCTACACCGCGGACGCCTCCTACCCGGTTACGGTGACGGTCACCGACGCGGTGGACCAGCAGGTGCTGGCCGCGGCCACCGGGACCGCGTACGCGTACGCGTTCGCGCCCGGCGGCGGGACGTTCGTGGTCGGCGACCAGAGCGCGACAGGGCAGGTGCTGTTCTGGGGCGACATCTGGTGGCAGGCGAACAGCCTGAGCGGCGGCACGGCGCCGGCGCAGTTCAAGGGCTTCGCCGCCGCGCCGGCCGTCCCGGCCTGCGGCACCGGCTGGGTGAGCCGGCCGGGGGGCAGTTCCGCGCCTCCCGACGGACCCTTGCCCGAGTACCTGGGGGTCATCGTGGCAAGCTCGGTGTCCGCGTCCGGGCCGAAGATCTCCGGCGATACCGGCCACATCGTGATTGTCAGGACCGACCCAGGCTACGGCCCACTGTCCACCGAGCACGGCACCGGAACCGTCGTGGCCACGGCCTGCTAGCTACAGCCACTCCTCGGCATTAGCGAGGCCATCGTCATCTGGGTACTGGGTGATCTTGGCCTCGAGCGCCGCGATGATCCGCCCGGTGTCGCTCTTAGTGCGCCGGTATGCACCTGACATAAAGATCATGCCGAAGTGCCCTGCGCCGCCGGGCATGACGGCCTCCGCGTGCAGTGGGCGGAAGTCCCGCACGTTGTTCGTCACGATGGCGCGCCGCTCCGCGCGCGCGAGCGCCAGCACCTCGGGATCGGACAGCGCCTCCCGTTCCGGATGCCCGGCCACGGCCAGGACGTCATAACCCCGTGCGCGCAGTTCGCGGGCGATCACCGGGGACAGCATCTCATCGAGCAGCAACTTCACCGCGCGATGGCAGCCTGCCCAGCGGCCCAGGCGGCGTGCGCCTCGGCCGCCTCCTGCTCATTGGTTTCGATCCACTGATCGATCTCGTCCCGGTAGGCGCCGTAGTAGGTGACGGCTGCCTGCACGAGCCCAAGGGGCATCTCCAGGTAGCGGGCTGTCTCGGCGGCGTCGCCGCCGTTGTCGCGCACGGTGGCGATCACCTCCCACACATCCTTGCCCGTGCCCACGAGGCGGGCCCGCCGGCCGGCCGGCCCGTCCGCAAACCGGATGAGCGGATGCTCGTCCATGCGCAGGCCCTCTTCCACGTACCGCTGGGCAAGGGTGCGTGGCGCCAGATGGACTCGCTGGGCATGCTTGCCCAGGCGGGCGATGGTCGCGTCGTTAAGGCGGACGCTCAGCGGGTGGCTCATGTAGTTCATTGTAGTACGGCGCACTACAAACCTGTCACCACGCGTCGGTGCCGATGAGCACGCCTGCCCCCACGGGCATGGACACCGGCAGCGGCGGGAGCAGGGTGAACCGGTCGTCGCGGAAAACGCCGAATCGCGAATTGCCGTCCCGCACCAGCGAGCCGATCAGGGTGCTGCCATCCGCGCTCGCCCAGCCGATGTAGGCGCCGCTAGCGGGAACGCTTTGGCCGCCGCAGTCAGCCGCCGACGCGAGCAACTGCGGCGTGTGACCGCTGCCACTCGCCGATACGGTTTCCCGGATGAACCCGTAGACGAACCGCTGGGCGCCTGAGCATGCCCCGCCGCCCGAGGGGACGCCCGAGAGGCCGGCAACGGGAGCGGATTGCGCGGAAGTCGTCCGCATCCTGACCGCGCAGACGATTCCGTTGCCGCCCGCTATCAGCGACCACCCCTGTGTAGCTGCGCAGGTGACGCTGCCTCGCCCCGGCGTGTAGAGCGTCCCTATCGCGGCCAGCTCGCTGCTCGTGGCCAGCAGGCTGCCGCCCGGCGCCGTCGCGTCGAGAACTCGGATGGCCGCCGCGTTCCAGGCAAACGCGAGGCGGCGGCCGTCGGCAGACCACCGCAGGGCCAACTCGGTGAATGGCCATGTACCAGGCTGTGGCGGCGTCGCGGTGATCTGTCCGGACGCGGCGGTCCACGAGCGCAACAGCTTCCCGGCCGGCAGCGAGTAGATTCGCAGGGCGGCAGGAGTGCCAGCCAGGGCGACGGCGAGCCTGGTGCCATCAGGGGAAATGGCGACTCCGGCCGGCGTCTGCCGGACCGGGATCGGCAGCGGGGTCAGCCGCGCGCGCTGGCGCCTGGGGTGACGCGCAATAGGTACCACAGGGTTGCGCCATCGTGGCGCTCACCCGTGACGACGAACGTCCGGTCGTCGGCCGCCTCGCCGGAGACCGTGTCGAGCAATACCCCGCTCGGCGGCATCACCGTGGTGACCGGCTTGCCGGTCACGGTGTCACTCACCACGAGATAGGCCCTGCTGGCCTGCATCCAGGCGACGTAGTAGCGCGGCACGTCCTTGACGGCGGCGGAATTAGCCTTCGCGGCGGGAGAAGCCGCGCTCCCGTTCGGAAAATTCTTGATGAGGACCAGTGCGATGGCGAGCGCCGCGACCGAAACCGCGGCGGCGAGCGGGGTGATCCAAGGCCGCAAGCGGCGCAGGCGGCTGATTGCTCGCGGGCGGCGCGGCCTGCCGCGGTTGGCGGACCGCAGCTCGTCGGGGGCCGTCTCAAGCCGCAGCGGCGGGACGTCGCGGACGGCCGACGCGATAGCGCGGGTGGTGGAACTGATGAGCTCTTCGGCCCTGGTCACGACGATCCCTCCCTCAGGGTGCGGCCGATCGCGGCCAGCGCGCGGTGGGTGGCGGACTTGACGGTGCCGCGGCTGACGTTCATGGTCCTGGCGATCTCCTCCTACAGGCCGAGGAACGCGTCTTGCACGATGTCCTCCGCGCAGGCCCGGTCGGCGGTCAGCACGACCGCGAGCCGGACCAGGCCGAGCGCGTGCTTGGCGTAGAGCGCCGTGACCGAGGCCGCCGCCTCGGACGACAGCCGCCTGTCAGCTATGTCCACCTACCAGAAACGACGCACGTACCCAAAGGTTGCCTCCGCGCGTCACATTCTTGCCGGAGCCTGGAGCGCTAGCTTGAGGTTGTCGTTGTTCCCGGCAAGACACCCAGCTGCGCTTCGAAATCCAGGTTGTCCCAGTACAGGTGGTGCACGACCAGCTTGCCGTCACGTACCTGGCCGAGGTCGATGCACCGCACCTCGACCCGCCTGCCCGTGGCGGGCAGCTCTGTGCCGTCGGGCAGGGTGAGCGGACCGGTGTTCGTGCCGGCCCAGGTGTACTCGAACGCGATGGTGTCGCCCTGTTCGATTGCCTTACCCAACGTCACTGTGGAGCCGGGGAAGCTCACGCTGACCCAGTACCAGTAGTCGCGGATGGCGGCGCGCCCCTTGTACGCGCCCTCGGGCGTCACCACGACCGCGTCGTCGGCGTAAAGGCCGAGGAACCCCTCCAGGTCTCCGGCGTTGTGCAGCGTGATGACCCGCTCGAGCAGGTCCGTGTTACCGCTCATGGCGAACCTCTTCCTCAGTTGGTGAGCTGTTCCACAAGAACGCCCATGGGGAAGTAGATGCGGAACTCGCTGATCAGATCGCCGCGCAGGTCGTAGACGACCGTGTAAGGGACCCGGACCGCCCGGCCAGTGGCCGCCACACCGGCGAACTCACCGGTATGGGTGCCGACGAAGTCCGCTTCGATCGCCGCCCTTTCGGCGGCCGCGTCCAGGAACAGGTTCTTCACCTCTGGGCGCGCGTCGAAAGCGCTCTCGTGCATGTACCGGATCTGCTGCTCGGCAGCCTCGCGGCCGACGGCACGCTGATCGGCGCCCTCGACCGTCACGACCACGTCGTCGGTGTAGTACTGGCCGAAGTCGGCATGCTTGATGAGGGCATCCACGTAGTCCTGCAACATGTGCCTGGCGTCGCTCACGACGGCCTCCCGTTTTTCTTCTTGTCGGTATTTCCGGCCCGCCGCTGTCCGGGCCCGCCACCGCGTTGGTCTACTCGACCAGGTCCTACGTCGCCGCCGGCAGTCCGAAAGGTCCCTGGTAGAGGGGACATGCATCACCAGATCCGCACACGTCGGACTCGCTTGGTTTACACTTCCCGCGTGAGCGGCGCCCCGCGTATGACAGCAGCGGGAGGCGCACGCAGATCTGCGACGATTCCCCGCCCACGGGTCGCGGCCCTGTTCGCGGGCGCCGGCCAGCGCCGGGTGACGCTCGTGATCGCGGGCGCCGGATACGGGAAGACAACGGCCATCACCGAGGCTGCGGCCCCGGAGGCGTCCCGATGGGTCCGGTTGCGCCCTGCGGATGCCCAGGCCGAGTCGCTTTCCGCGCACATCGCGGCCGCGCTCGGCGAGCGAGCGCCCGCGGGGCGCTCCGCGATCGCTGGCGCCACCGGTTCCGACGACCGCCGAGTCCTCGCGGAACGGCGCGCCGCGCTGCTCTGCGAGCTCGCCGATGCGGTCGAGGGCGACATGCTCCTTGTCGTCGACGGCCTGGAGCACGTGGGCGGGGACGAGGGGGCGCTGCATCTGCTTCGGGTGCTGTCCTTGGAGGCGCCGCCCCAGCTCCATCTCGTGCTGTCCGGACGGAGCCTGCCCGAGCTGGGCCTCGGCCGTGCGCAGGGGCGAGGTGAAGTGCTCGAGGTCACGGCTCCCGACCTGAGCTTCACCGCCGACGAGACGGCTGAGCTGGTGAAGATGCGGCTCGGCGATGCCTCACTGTCCCTGGCTCAGGAATGCTGGTCGCTGACCGGAGGCTGGGCCGCTGCCCTGCAGTTGCTCCTTGACCGCCTCGAACGGCTGGATCCCGCCGAGCATCGGCGAGCGCTCGAGCGTCTGCGGCACAGCCGCGGCCATATCTGGAACGCGTTCGCGCAAGATCTGCTGTCCAACGAGCATCTGACGGCCCGCCGGGTCCTCGCGGTGGCGTCGGTGGCGCCTCGCGTCGACGCCGCGCTGCTCGGTGGCGTCGGGGTCGCCACGACAACGAATGACCTTGAGGGCTTGCAGGAGCGGGGCCTGCTCGTGGAGGCGGGCGAGCCTGGTTACTACCGGCTGTCGCCAGTCCTGACGGGCAGCGTCGCCGGGCCTGGCGACAGTGACGCGCTCAGGGACCGGGTCGCCCGCTGGCTCGAGGACCACGCACGGACTGAGGAAGCTCTTGAATGCCACGCGGTGGGCACCGCGGAGATAGCCCGCTCGTTTGTCAGCAGGACCGCGCCCGCCCTGATCCGCGGCGGCGCCGCGGCTCGCCTGATCGAGGTGCTGCGACGTCACGGAACCGCGGGTGCCCCCGGCCTTGATGCCGTGCTGGCCGAGGCCCTGCAGGCGGTAGGCGAATGGGACGCGGCCATGGAACTGTTCGCCCGGGTGGAGCGCTCCGCGGGGTCCGCGGGGCTGCCGGCCGGCGTCGCCTGGCGGTACGGGACGCTGCTGTACCTGCGCGGCCAGTCGGGAGCCGCCGCGGCCACCCTGACGGCGGCCCACGACCCCGCCAGCATGACCGCCGATGACGCCATGGTCTCGGCGTGGCTGAGCACCACCTTGTGGAGCCAGGGCCAGTCCGACCGCGCGGAGGATCTCGCCAGGATCGCGCTGGGCCAGGCGGGAGCGAGCGGCGACTCGTGCGCGCTGGCCGCGGCGCACGTATCGCTCGCCCTGGCGGCGGCCGCCCGCGGTGAGCGTGAGCGTAATGAGCAGGAGTACCGGCTAGCGCTAGCGGCGGCGCGCGACGGCGGGGACCGCGTTCAGGAAGGCCGGATCCACGCCAACCTGAGCTCGCGCGCGCTGGAGAACGGCGACTACCGGCAGGCCATCACCGAAGCGGAACACGCCCTGGAAACTGGCGTCGGTCACCGCTTCTTCCTTGCCATAGCGCTGAGCAACAAGGCGGAGGCCCATCTGTGCCTGGGGCAGTTGGACGACGCCCGCGCGGTTCTCGCGGACGCGGCGGTCATCTACGAAGCTCTCGGTACCCTCCATTCCTCGAGCCTGCATCTCCTTTACGGCGAGCTGTATCGGCAGCGGGGCGACATGGTGCGCGCCCGCAGTTCTCTTGAGCAGGCCCGATCGCTGGCCGAAGAAGGCGACGACGCGCACACCCTCGTGTTCGCGCTGGCCGCGCTGGCCCGGGTCCTCGCCACCGACGACCTCGCCGCGGCTCGTCAGGCGGCCGCGGACGGGCTGGCGAAGGCCAGCAGCCTGGAACGCGGAGTCGCGCTGTGCGCCGCGGCCGAGGTTGAGCTGCGGGCCGGAGCCGGCGCGGCGGCCGAGGGGTTCGCCAGGCAGGCCGAGGCGCAGGCACGTGCCATCGGGGACCGCGCGGTCCTCGCGGAGTCGCTGGAGTTGCAGGGCGCGGCCAGCGTCCCCGGGAACGAAGCGCTCCTTCGCTCCGCGATCAACCTCTGGGAGGATGTCGGCAATCCGGTGGCCGCCGCCCGCGCTCGGCTCGCGCTGGCCGTGCTCACCGACGATCAGCAGGCGGCGCGGTCCTGCCAGCGCGAGCTTGAGACGATGGGGGTCGCTCCGGCGCTCGGCGTGCCCGGTCTGCTGACATCATCGCATCGCCGCGGCGGGCGTGACGCCGCGATCGTCACCCTCGGGCGCTTCGCCGTCTTGCTGGATGGTGAGCCCGTCCCGCTGGCGGCGTGGCAGTCCCGCAAGGCCAGGGACCTGCTCAAGGTGCTGGCCGCCCGGCGAGGCCGCCCGATCACGCGCGAGGCCGCCGCCGATGCGCTGTGGCCAGACGAGGATCCCCAGCCCGTGGCCAACCGGTTGTCAGTCGCGCTGAGCACGATCAGGAAGGTGCTCGATCCCGGCCGCAGGTACTCGCAGGATCACTACGTCGTCGCCGACGCCCGGGCCATCGCCCTGCGCCCTGACCACGTCGACGTTGACCTGATCGAATTCCTGCGGGTCGCCGACCAGGCGATTGAACTCATGGCACGGGGAGACCGTGCCGCCGCGACAGGACCGCTGCGGCGAGCACGCCAGCTCTACGCCGGTGACTTTCTCGAGGAAGATCTTTACGAAGAGTGGGCCGTCGAGGCACGCGAAGAAGCGCGCTCGCGCCTGCTCTCGGTCCTGCGGCTGCTGGCGTCGCTGTCCACCGAACAGGACAACGACGAGTCGGCCGGGCAGTACCTCGGCCAGTTGCTCGAACGGGAGCCATACGACGAAGATGCCTGGCTGGGGCTCATCGCCGGTCAGTTGCGATTGCGCCGCCACGGTGAGGCCCGCAGGCGCTACGCCGCCTACGCCCGGCGGATGAGCGAACTCGGTGTCACGCCCGTGGCTCTGGCGGACGCCGCGCGATGGCGGCCTTAAAGCCGCCTTCAGGCCGCCTTCAGACAGCCTGAAAACCCGCTCCGATAGTTGGGGGCGTGAAGACCTTTGTCGTCCGCCTCCATGAGGACGCCGACAGCTCCCCGGCCAGCGCGGATGTCCCGCGGCTTTGCGGCGTGCTCGAACAGGTGGCCACTGGTCTTCGTGCGACGTTCCGTGACGAGCGTGAGCTCGTCGCGGCGCTCAAGGCCGCCATGGGCACCGATCCGCCCGGATCACCCTCGGACAGCGGCGACCCAGCGCCCAGTGGCGCCACTACGGACTAACCGCATCTGTGCTTCAGGAGGAACAGATGTCACCCCGAACCAAGCTGGCAGTGCTCGCGGTACCCGCTGTCCTGCTTCTTGCCGCGTGCAGTACATCTCTCAAGATCAACCCGACTGTGGCGAAGCCCCCGGCCGTCACTCACGTCAACAGCAGCGCCCCGGCCACAAGCGCCGCCCCGGCCGCCAGCACGGCTCCATCCACCTCCGCGGCGGCTTCCGCCGGGCTATCCGGGACCTGGTCCGGCCACTATAGCGGCGGCTACCAGGGCACATTCACCCTCAACTGGACCCAGACGGGCTCCAAGCTGACCGGCACCATCAAGATCTCGACCCCGCCCGCGACCATGAGCATCAACGGCAGGGTGCAGGGCGGGTCGATCAGCTTCGGCACTGTCGGCTCGTACGGGATCACCTACTCGGGCACGGTCTCCGGCAATTCCATGTCCGGCAACTACCAGGTCAGCGATGGCCAGGGGAGCACCGGTCCATGGAGCGCCGCCAAGACCGGATCAGTCCCCGCGACCGCTGCCGCGGCGGCGGGCACCAGGCCGTCATCCCCGGCGCTGGCGGGCGGCAAGGCGACGTCGTCCTGCGACGTCATCAGCCAGGCGCAGGCCAGCTCGGCGCTAGGCCAGACCGTCCAGCCGCCGGTCAAGGGCCATGCTTACGTCGAAGGCGGCGTTGCCTGCGTCTTCGACGGGCCTAGCGCGATCGGCGACGATCCGGATATCCCGTACGCGGACACCGTCCGCGTGGTGCTGGTCACCGGGCCAAAGGCCAAGGTCTATTTCGATGACTACCGAAACAAGGTGAGTGCCCAGCCGCTCACGGGCCTGGGCACCGCGGCCTTCTATGACGGATTCGCGTCGATCAGCGTGCTGAAGGGCGACGCCTACGTCCGGATCGCGGTCGGCATCGTTGACAACCTCGGCGCGGAGAAGGCGCTCGCCGCGGACGCGCTGACCAGGATGTGATCACGCAAGAGGTGCGGGGGCCAAGAGGTGCGGGGGCCAAGAGGTGCGGGGGCAGGGCCGCCGCTGGCTAGGGGGCAGCGGCGGCCCTGGAAATCGAGTTTCCCACTGTTGCTGCTGGGACCCCATCGCTAGCCTTAGCGATTGATTACCCAGTGGGCATCCATGGGCGGTTGAAAACTAAAGAGTTCATAGAGACAGGAATTGTCCCATGCGACGTCCGACAGCCGGCATCTTTGCCAGCCTTAGCGTGCTGCTCACTGCCCTGGCCGTAAACCCGGCTGCCCAGGTAGCCCTCGCCGCTCCGGCGCGGGCCTTCGCCCCCGCCGCGACAGCCGCCGCCCCGGCTGCCCCGCATGTCACGGCTTCCTTCGTCCCGGCCCCCGCCGGCGCGCCCGCCACCACCAGCATCTACCTCGGCTCGGTCGCCTGTGGCGGACCTGGCTTCTGCGTGGCGGTGGGGACGTATGTCGATAAATCCGGTTCGTTCCAGGGCCTCATCGAGACGTGGTCCGGCGGTAAATGGAGCGCGCGCACGGCCCCCCTTCCGCACGACGCCGCGGCCAGCCAGCAGGTGGCGATCGAAGGGGTGGCCTGCGCCGGCGTCGGGTCGTGCGCGGCGTACGGGCAGTACAACATCACCGGCGGCGAGGCGGCGATGCTGCTCACACTCGGCAAGGGCACCTGGACCGCCGTCGCCGCGCCCACGCTGGCGCAGGCGCCGAGCACTTTCCCGAGGCTGACCGGGGTCGGCTGCAACGCCCCCGGCAACTGCACCGTGGTCGGCAACTACACAGGCACGGACTTCCTCCAGCGCGGCATGATCGAGATGTTCAACGGCACGGCCTGGAAGGTGATCGCCGCGCCGCTGCCTGTCGACGCGATCAGCCCGGACACAGAGGTGCTGTCCCAGGTCTCGTGCGCCACCAACCTGTGCATCGCGGTCGGCCACTACCGGATCAGCGACGGCACCGATCACGCGCTGGCCGAGGCGATCACCCCTGGCAAGGGAACCGCGAACGGCACCCAGCCGCCGCTGCCGGGCGGCGCCTCCTTCTTCGAGCACCTGGACGAGATCTCGTGCGTGGCCGCAGGCCCGTGCGCCGCCACCGGCGGCTACGACGACAACGCCAGCACGGCGCACGCGCTGGTGCAGCCGCTCGGCGGCGCCGGCTTCGCCCCCCAGCCGCCGCCCACCCCGACCGCGCCCAACCCCGGATCGATCCCCGTCCTGGCCGCCATCGCCTGCGGCGCGGCGACCTTCTGCCTGCTCTCCGGCGACTACGCCCGCGGGAATGGCACCACCGTGTTCATCGACCAGCTCTCTGGCGGCCACTGGACCACGGTCAAATCCCCGTCGCTGCACGTGATGGCCGCGCTGAGCTGCGGGTCCGTCAGCTTCTGCGTCGGCGCGGCGCTTGCGCAGGCCGCCATCTACAACGCCAGCGACTCGCTGACCGCCCTGAACGGCGGCAAGTGGTTCGCGCTCGCGCCGCTGGATCCGGCCGGCCGCGGCGTGCCCCCGAGCCTGACCGGCACCGCCTGCGACGCCGCCGCGGACTGCATCGCCATCGGCATCACGAGCGACTCCAGCACCCGCGGCGTCATCGAACACGTCACAGCAGGCGCCGATCACACGCCGCCGACGGTCACCCTCACCGGGCCTGCCAAGCCGGCCACTCTGGCCACGTCCGCCACCGTCAGCTGGACGGCGAAAGACACCGGTTCGGGCGTCGCCGCCATCCAGCTCCGCCACCGCACCTCCGCCTGGTCCGCCGGCTTCACGCCGTGGAGCGCCGCGACCTCGCTGGCAGCGTCCGCCATCCACGCCACCGTGACCGGCCTGAAGCAAGGCACCGACTACTGCTACAGCGTCCGGGCCCGCGACCACGCCGGCAACTGGTCGGCGTGGACGCCGCAGCGCTGCGTCGCCGTCCCGCTTGACGACCGCGCCCTCGCGGCGGACAAGCACTGGACCAGGGCCAGCGGCTCCATCTACTGGAATGGCACCGCCACGATCTCCGCCACCAAGAACGCGGTGCTGACGCTCACCAAGGCCCAGCTCGACCGGATCGCGCTCGTCGCCACCCGCTGCCCGTCCTGCGGCACGATCGGCGTCTACGTTGGCGGCACACTCATCGCGACGGTGAACCTCGCCGCGAAGGCCACCGCCAATCGCGTGCTCATCACGCTGCCCCCGTTCAGCCTCCGCTCCGGCACCGTCACCCTCAAGGTCCTGAGCGCCGGTCATAGTGTCCGCGTCGACGGCCTCGCCGTCACCCGCACCTGACCCAGGGCACATGACGGTCATGTGACGCCTGATCGGCAGGTGCCCCAGTCTCAGGTAGTTCTCGTATCGTGATGGGGTGCGCCCTCGGCACGCCTGGCTTACCGGATGGCGCTGGCTCGTCGTGCTGACCGGCGTCGCGGTGCTCTGCTGCCTGCCGGTGCTGGCCAGCGCGCTCCCGGCGAGCGTGCCGACGCGCACGGCGCGTCAGCTCGAGAGCCGCATCCTCGGCTCGCAGCGCACGCCGTTCACCGGTTACGCAGAAAGCGACGCGACCTTCGGTCTCCCGCCCCTGCCGGCCTTCTCCAGCGTGACGCCGCTGCTCGACGGGGTGACCCGAATGCGGGTCTGGCAGGCGTCGCCGGATCACTGGCGGGTGGACACGCTCTCCGACGCGGGCGAGAACGACACGTACCAGGTCGGCGACGACACCTTCGTCTGGGATTCGGGCGAGCAGCTGCTCACCGGGATCTACGGTCTTGAGGCCATCCGGCTGCCGAGAGCCGCTGACCTGACGCCGCCGGCCCTGGCCGTTCGGATCATCGATGAGGCGGGAACCGCCGCGAAGCTGAGCCTCTTGCCACCACAGCGGGTGGCCGGGCAAAGTGCGGCGGGGCTGGCGGTCACACCGGCCAGCCCCCAGTCGACGATCGCGCGGGCCGACATCTGGGCATCGCCGCAGACCGGACTGCCGCTGCTGGTGGAGGTCTTCGGCCGGGGCTCCGCGCAGCCAGCGCTGCAGACGCGGTTCCTCCAGGCCGGCCAGTGGACACCCGACGAAAACGTGCTGACGCCGCAGCGCGGACCCGGCGCCGGGTTCACGACGACCACGCCGAACGCCTTCGCGGGAGTGCTGCGGAACCTGGACGACGAAGTGCTTCCCGGCAGCCTCGCCGGATTCGCGCGGCAACCGTCGCCCGTCCCGCGGATCGGGGTATACGGCAGCGGGCTGACGGCGTTCGCGGTGCTCACCTTCCGCCACGGCACCGGCGGACCACTGGTCCGCGACGCGCTCGACGCCGGCGCGACGCCACTGACGGTCCCAGACGGCATCGGAGCGATCGCAAGCGCCCCGCTTGTCAACCTCGTTCTCGTCCATCCTTACGCCTCGCCCGACACGTTCCTGCTGGTCGGACTCGTCAGCCAGGACGCGCTCCAGCGAGCGGCCACGGTGCTGGCCGCCAAACCGGACAAGGACCAATGATCACGACACAGAACCTGACCAAGCGCTTCGGCCAAGTCGAGGCGGTCCGTGAGGTCAGCATCGACGTCCGCGAGGGCGACAGATACGGACTGCTCGGCCCGAACGGCAGCGGTAAAACCACCCTGGTCCGCATGCTGCTCGGCCTGGTGTACGCGACAAGCGGCGAGATCAGCGTGCTTGGGCACCGCGTCCCGAAGCACGTGCGCCGGGCCCTGCCCGAGATCGGCGCGCTGATCGAGGAGCCCGCCGCGTACCCGCATCTGTCCGGCCGCGCTAACCTGCGACTGCTCGACGCGGCCGGACCGCGCTCGGCCGGAACGCACTCTGCCGGACCGAAGTCTGGCGGAACGCACTCTGCCGGAACGTACGGGGCACGACGCACCAGGCGCGCCCGCGTGGACGAGGCTCTGGAACAGGTCGGCCTGGCCGGCATCGACCGCCGGCCGGTGCGCAACTACTCGCTCGGTATGCGACAGCGGCTTGGCCTAGCCGCCGCGCTGGTGCGCCGCCCCCGGCTGCTCATCCTCGACGAGCCGACCAACGGCCTGGACCCGCGCGGCATCAGGGACATCCGCAACCTGCTCGTCAGCTTGAACGACTCTGGCGTGACCCTCTTCATGTCCAGCCACCAACTGCCTGAGGTCTCGGCGCTGTGCACCCGGATCGGAGTGCTCGACTCCGGCAGGCTGGTGCTGCAAGATCAGCTTTCCGCATTGCAAGAGCCGACCGGCCGCGTGCTGATCTCAACCGATGATCCGGAACGTGCGGTCGCGGCTCTTGACGGTCTCGTCGAGCGCCGGGACGGAGCGGACCTGGTGGTCAGGTCCCAAGATCCGGCGGAGCTGAATGCCCGTCTGGTGGCGGCCGGGGTGCCGGTCCGGTCGCTGGTGGCGCAGCGGCGCAGCCTGGAGGAGATCGTGCTCGACGTGACGGGCGCCGGCTCCGACCAGTTCGGCGTGAAGAAGGACGCCCAGTGATCGCGGTCGAGTTGGTCAAGCTGGCCAGGCGGCTGCGGACCTGGGTGTCGATCGGGCTGATCTGCGCGCTGCCGCTGGTCGTGGCGATCTTCATCGCGGTCACGCATCTGGCGCCGCCGCCAGGGCAGGGCAGCGCGTTCCTTTCCGCAGTGCTTCATCACGGGCAGCTTTACCCGGCGGCGGCGCTGGCCCTCGTGCTGCCTGTGTTCCTGCCGGTCGCCGTCGCGGTGATGGCGGGCGACTCGGTCGCGGGAGAGGCTTCGGCGGGCACGCTGCGCTACCTGCTGGCCCGCCCGGTCGGCCGGACCAGGCTGCTTGTCGCCAAGCTCGTCGCGGTCATCACGTTCACGCTGCTGGCGGTCATCGCCGTAACGATCACCTCCTACGCCACTGGGGTGCTGATCCTCGGCCCGTCCCGCGCGGCGGCGGTCGGCACCCCGCCGGGCGGGATCTCCGGCGCGATCGCTCCTGGCGCCGGCGGCGCGCCCACCGCCGGGCTGCAGGCAGGCGCGTCCATCACGTCGCTGTCCGGCACGCCGCTGACCACCCTCCAGCTCGTCGAGCGCGTCTTCGGCGCGATGGCGTTCATCACGGTTTCGATGCTCGGCGTCGCGGCGATCGCGCTCTTCCTTTCGACGATCACCGACTCCGCGATCGGCGCCGCGCTTGGCGCCCTGGCGGCACTTGTCGGCAGCGAGGTCCTGGTCACGCTGGACGCCGCGAGCGCCGTGCAGCCATACCTGCCGACCCGGTACTGGCTGGCGTGGATCGACTTCTTCCGCGATCCCATCTTCTGGCGAAACATCGACCGCGGCTTCGCCATCCAGGCGGTGTACGTGGTCGTATTCCTCGCCGCGGCGTGGGCGAACTTCGCTACAAGGGACGTGACGACCTGACGGGAACCGGGACGTCTACGCCGATTGCGCATTTGGCCTGGCTAGAGCGGGACGTGCCAATAACCCAACAGGCAACGCCTCCACTGCGACCTCCTGTGCCGCTGGCGCCTCATCCGTGTCGGCAACGCTGAGGCCGTCGGCGCAGGTGGCCTCACTAGATGAGGCCGATGGCGCCAACGGCCTAACCGCTCCAGGCCGTAACGCCGGGACGCGGCGCAGCGAAGGGACTGCCGATTGCGCAT
>Ga0126381_100000571_pt1 | contig 40312 bp, 59 predicted proteins | sample PanSoiMetPlot_28_FD_96465 | JGI IMG/M metagenome (GOLD analysis project Ga0126381, IMG submission 96465) | Tropical forest soil microbial communities from Panama - MetaG Plot_28 | ecosystem: Environmental > Terrestrial > Soil > Tropical forest > Bulk soil | place: Panama | collected 2016-02-17 | reverse complement strand
TACTTCACCAGCACGCGCAGCCGGATAGCCAACGTTGCCATGCGCGCAGGCTACCTGGGATTTATAGCCACCCCAAAGAACGCCAAACCGCCTGACGGTGTGACGTGGTGCCTTGACAACGGGTGTTATGCAGCGTCAGACAAGACCGCCCACCGCCCACGCCCGCAAGACCAACGCCACGGTGGACGCCCGACCAGCAGACCGCAGCAGCAATGGGATGAAGCCAAATGGGTTGCCTGCCTTAGAGACCTAGACCCGGCTAGATGCGCGTTTGCGGTAGCCCCAGACGTGGTACATGACGCAGCTGCCACACTGGCACGTTCGCTACCGTGGCTGGCCTATATCCGTGACCTTGGTTACCCGGCTGCCTACGTGGCGCAGGACGGGGCTACCGTAGACACGTTGCCGTGGAACCACTTTGACGCCTTGTTCCTTGGCGGCAGCGACGCATTTAAGCTGGGGGCACCAGGCCGCGCGCTGGTACACGCAGGCCGCGCCCGTCACAAGCTGATCCACATGGGGCGGGTCAACAGCCTGCGCCGCATGCGGTACGCGGAAGCCATCGGCTGTCACACCGCTGACGGTACGCAACTGGGGTTCAGGCCTTCGCAGACCTTCCCGCAAGTCATCGGGTGGTATCACCACATGCGAAGCCAGGAAGCATTGTTTGACCTGACCGGGCCGCACAGCCCAGACCGCGAAGAGCCAGCATGATCCTCTACTTCACCAAGCCAGTCAAAGAGAACCGGGAAGCCATGCAGCACCGCCACGGTGTTGGCTGCATAGTCACCGCGTTTACCGGCGGGCACAAACCACACGGCAGCATCTGGTGCGTAGACAACGGATGCTTTGCACCAGAACGCTGGGACGAAGACGTGTGGTGGAAACACCTAGTCAAGATGTCAACGCGCGGAGTCGAACTGTGCATCTTTGCATCAGCACCAGACGTGGTAGGCGACGCCCAAGCCACACTAGACCGGAGCCGGCCGTGGTTACCACGCATCCGTGACCTTGGCTACCCGGTGGCGTTTGTCTTCCAATACGGCTTTGACAACATCGAAGTACCTTGGGACAGCTTCGATGTACTGTTTATCGGCGGCGGTGACAGGGGCGGTCATGGCAGCGCCAACTTTAAGTTCGGCACCGTGGCAGCAGCAGCAGTCAACGAAGCCCGCGCGCGCGGCAAGTGGGTCCACTACGGGCGGGTCAACAGCCTGTCACGCATGCGCAACGTCGAAGCCATGGGCGCACAATCAGCAGACGGCACCTTAAGCGCGTTTGCACCTGAGAACAACAGCCGCAAGCTCGACGGTTGGGTCAAACGCATGCAACACGAACCACCAATGTTCAACCTACACAACAACAACCAGGAGGCACCGTGCGAACCGTGATACTGCTGTCAGGGGGTATAGACAGCACCGTGTTGCTAGCCAAACTGCTAGCGGAGGGGGACGAGTGCTTGGGCATCAGCTTTGACTACGGTCAGGCAGCAGCCAACCAAGAACGCAAAGCTGCGTACAGGATCGCCGAACACTACGCAATCACACTGCTACACACCAACATCAGCGAAGCTGTCTATTTTGCTGACAACGCGCTGATGGAATACGCCGATATACCTATGCCGATAGGCCACGCGCAGGCACCAGACGCCACCAATGTACCGGGGCGCAACCTTGTCTTTATCGCCCTCGCAGCTGCCTACGGCATGACGGTGCAGGCGCACCAGATAGCGTTCGGGGCCATCATAGGCGGGCGGGCGGGGTATGCGGACTGCCGCCAAGGGTTTATCGAGGCAGTTGATGAAGCCTTGGACCATGTCAGCAGGGACACAATAGGTTTGCGCCTGCACGCACCGTTCCAGGAGTGGACCAAAGCAGACGTAATCAGCCTGGGGCAGCAGCTTAACGTACCGCTGCACCTGACCTGGACGTGCTACACCGGCAACAGTGAACCGTGCGGTGTCTGCGGTGCATGTGACCAACGCCAGCAAGGGTTCGATGCGGCATGACCATCAACAATGCACTGACATACCTGACTGATGGCCCCTGGCCCCCATGCAAACACTGCTCGCTGATGATAGAGCGGCGCGACGACGGGAACTGGTATCACCGCAGCCTTAACCGCCGCGCCTGCAGCACAGTCAGCCCCCACACCACCGCAACACCAGACAGCAGGTACACATGACCACCATCTACCTAGCAGGCCCCATACACATGTGCAGCTACACCGAAATACACGGCTGGCGCAACGATATGTGCGAACGCCTGGCACGCGCAGGCAACACCGTGTTAGACCCCACCAGGCACGGCACCGCAGCAACACGGGACCTGATCGAACAAGACAAGGCAGACATAGACCAAAGCGATATCTTGATTGCCTATGTGCCCAAGCCATCAGTAGGCACCAGCATGGAAGTCCTCTACGCGTGGGAACGGGGCAAGGCGGTCATCATCTACGCGCCAGCACACGCCCAGGTCAGCGGCTGGCTGCACTACCACAGCCACGCCATCACCAACCACCCCGTTGACGCAGCAGCAGCCACCCTGACCCTGTTTAACGCACCGCCATACATCTGCAGGGGCTGCGGGTATGAGATAGCACCAGTGGGCGCGGTGTGGACACACACTGATGAGCGCAGCTACCAGCACACGCCACCGCACCTAGCCAGACCAGGGGCAGGCCGGTGATGCTGTACTTTGCCACCCCGACCTGCGCCGGTATGCCTCACATGCTTAACCACACCCTTGGATATATCGACACACCACGCCAAGCCAACATCCGCCCGCCAGGGGTCATCTGGTGCGCAGACAACGGCTGCTACACGGACAACTGGGACGCCGAACAATGGTGGAACTGGCTGCAACGCAACAGCAAAGACACCACCCGGTGCGCGTTTGCCACCGCACCGGACGTAGTAGGTGACGCACACGCAACGCTGCGCCAGTCAACGGAATGGCTGCCACGCATACGCGCCCTAGGCTACCCGCCAGCCTACGTAGCACAGGACGGGGTCACCGACACACCATTACCCTGGGACAGCTTTACCACCTTATTTCTCGGCGGCACCAACACCTTTAAACTGGGCCTTGAAGCACGCGCCATCACCACGCAAGCACGCGCCAGAGGTAAGTGGGTCCACTGTGGACGGGTCAACAGCCTGAAGCGGTGGCGCTACGCGGAAGCAATCGGATGCCACAGCGCAGACGGCACCTTCCTTAAACACGGACCAGACAAACGCCTACCAGAACTACTGGGCTGGCTTGACGACTTACACCAACGCCCCGCCTTGTTTGACCTAACCAACCAACAAGAGTTCACACCACTAGACCCGCGCACCTGGGAGCCCTACCAATGATCAAAGCAACCGTCCTACTATCAGGAGGCATAGATAGCACCGTGCTACTAGCAGACCTGCTAGCCAAAGGACACGACTGCACCGCCTTAACGTTTGACTACGGTCAACACCACCACCGCGAAATCAAGGCAGCCGAACAAGTAGCAGCCCACTACCACACGCCTTGGCATCACTACAACCTGCCTGACGTATGGACACCAAGCTGTAGCAGCCTGCTTGACGGGGAAGACATACCCGAAACACACGCCACCGCAATAGACAGCACCTACGTGCCAGCCCGCAACCTGCTGCTGATAGCAGCAGCCACCGCGTTTGCTGAATGCAACGGAAGCCACGCGGTATTTAGCGGGGCCAACGCTGAGGACGCAGCAGGCTACCCGGACTGCCGCATACAGTTCTTCGACGCCATCACCGCTGCCACCTACATGGGCACAGCTGGTGGTGTCTTTGTCTACGCCCCGCTGGTGCATATGACCAAACGCGCCATCGTCAACCTAGGGCGTGACCTTGACGCGCCGCTGCACTTGACATGGAGCTGCTACCGGGGCGGCGAACACCACTGCGGGCGCTGCGGGGCCTGCCAAGCACGCCAGGAGGCAATGGCATGACCTACCAAGTGCATGAAATCTTTATGACATTGCAGGGCGAAGGGTATTGGACGGGGCGGGCAGCGGTGTTTTGCAGGTTCTCGCGCTGCAACCTATGGACAGGCCTTGAGAAGGACCGTCACCGCGCGGTGTGCCAGTTCTGCGACACCGACTTTGTTGACGCCACCGCATACACACTAGACAGCCTGGCAACCGCCATCAGCCACCAATGGTCAAGCAGCGCACCAGACATGCTGCCGCCACCAGGCACACGGCACGGTAAACGGCGGCAGTCGATGGTGGTGTTTACCGGGGGCGAACCACTACTACAGCTAGACCAGCAGCTGACCACCGCCATGCACGAGCGCGGGTATTACATAGCGGTGGAAACCAACGGCACCAGACCACGGCCACCGGGCATCGACTGGCTATGCATGTCACCAAAAGCAGGCACCGAACTAGCAATCACCAAGGGCGACGAACTCAAACTTGTCTACCCACAGCAGGGCATCAACCCGGCAAACCTGCTGCGCAACACCAGCTTTCATCACTACTACCTGCAGCCAATGGACGGACCTAACAGGGAGGCCAACACACACTTCGCCATCAACTACATCCTCGAGCACCCGCAATGGCGGCTAAGCCTGCAAACACACAAGATCATAGGCTTACCGTGATGGGCACCACGCGCAACGCCTGGGACGCTAACCCTAACTGGTCAGGCGGCTCATACAGCGCAGTACACCGCAAGCTAAAGCGCACATACGGACCAGCCAAACAACATGCCTGCACTGATTGCGGTGGGCCGGCCGCTTATGACATCACTATCCGCACCGTCTGGAGGGTACTAAGCAGATGACACCTATCATCGAGATCGCACGCGACGCAAAGTTTGAGGCTGCACACTGGCTGCCTAACGTCCCGCCAGGCCACCGCTGCGCAAATCTTCATGGGCATACTTACCGCCTAACCGTCATCTGCCAAGGCCCACTACTCGAGGACAAGGGGTGGGTAGCAGACTTTGGTGACCTTAAGGACGCGCTAGCACCACTGATCAAAACCCTTGACCACCACCTACTAAACGATTACGTCACCAACCCAACATGCGAGAACATGCTGATATGGCTGTGGGACAAGATCAGCCTACCGGGGCTGGTCGAGATCAGGCTGCGCGAAACTGACACCAGCTGGGCCACCTACCGGGGCGAGGCCACCCCATAACCACCACAACAACCACCGAAAAGGCAACTCCATGACCTTCTACGACGGCACACAACCATTCTGGATACAACGCGAAACGGAGGCCACAACACCCGGTAAATGCCCCTGCGGCAAGCAGATACACGTGGGCGACAAAATAGCAATCATCGAATGGGAGGGGCCTAGCGACTGCTGGTCACGCATGCATCTGTCATGCGCGCACCACCACGCCATGAACCAAGCCAACATGGCGCACCTAGACCTAGACCTAGAACAACCGTGGACGTTTGGCACACAACGAGATTGCACAGTCTTTGCGGTCAACCACCCAGACGTGCTGTGCGAATACAAATATCTGCCTACCGCCAAGTGGGGCAAACAGATGGCCTACCGCATCAGCGCACACCAGAACGGAGACGAGTAATGATGACCGCAGCAGTCACACTGCTACTAGCAGCACTGGCAGCCCACCTAGTCATGCTGGCCTACTGGTGGCCTGTCTTAGATGACCCAGAATACTTCTGGCGCAAGCAGCAAATCGAACAGGCGTGGGTAGCGTGGGCCTGCGCGCTGCCAGCCGCCGTCAACAATGAGGCATGGGAATGACCAGCTGTCAGCACCGCCGCCTGATCACCGCCTGCATCACCTGTGGGCGTACACCAGGCCACCACAGCGACCCACCGTGCCTATGCCAAGACTTTCGCGACAACGTCTGCGCCCGCTGCTTCATGCTGGTCAACACACCACCACCACAGCACGCGATGCCAACCCTATCCCCAACCACCATAAGCGCCTACGTAGCAGCGCTTTTCACACCTAAGGACACCAAGCATGGCAATCATTGACCTACAACGCCGCATCGCCGAAGTCGGACGCATCCGCATAGGCCAACAAATACCCACCAAGGGCGGCAGCATGCGCCCCGCCAAACTAGACACCTTCCGCCTAACATCACCAGACCTGCAACGCATCCGCCACGCGGCACGCCTATACGGCGGCGAAGTACACCCCTGGAAAGCGCCAGCCGGATCACAGTGGGAAGTCATCACCACCACAGACCAGCTACCAGTGCTGGTGCCACCCGCAGACATGGCCTTTAGCCAGTATTACGAACTGTGGTCACGCGGCGGCTGCCAACGCAGATGCGACGGGCAGCAGGAATCAATCAGCGACGGGCCTTGCCTATGCGACCCTGAAGCGGGGCGTCAATGCGAAATCACCACCCGGCTAAACGTGCTATTGCGCGACATACCAGGCCTAGGCGTCTGGCGACTGGACACATCAGGGTATTACGCGGCAGTCGAACTAGGCGGCGCAGTAGACATCCTCGAGCGCGCAGCCACACACGGCCGGATCATCCCCGCCACACTGCGCCTGGAACAACGCGTGGTGACACGCGTTGACCAGGGCACCAGACGATTTGCAGTACCAGTGCTAGACCTAGCCATCACCGTAGGGGAACTGTTCCAGGCCACCGGCAACGCGCCAGCCTTAGACGCGCTGGCACAGCTTGACCACCAAGCACCGCAAGATCAGCCTGTGATAGATGACCAGCCACCACCGCCAGACGAGCCACCAAGGGCACGGCAGCGCCCAAGCGGCACACGCAAACGCAGGGACACCGAACCAGACGCCACGCCTACGCCATTAGCGCAGCAGCGCACCGTGGCAGACCAACTACAGCGCCTCAACGCAGTACAGGAAGCCGGGTTTACGCAACCACCACTGACACCACCACCACAGCTGCCAACACCATCTATTGCCCAACAGGTGGCAGCAGCCAACGTGCCAGTGGAACCAACCAGACGCGGGGCAACACCAATCAGCATCACGGGCATACCACCACGCACAGCGGTGCAAACCGCCACCAGTCAGCCACAGCCGGCCACCATACCCACTCCCACACGGCCGGCCGTGGCCTCACCAGCAGTGGCAGGCTTCGCCAAACCACCAGGGCCTAAAGGCAACGCCAGACGGGTGGCGCTAGAGGCTGCGGCGGCGGCGGCACCACCACCACCAGACACCGACCCGCGCGCACCAGGCCCCAACCAAACAGCCCTAGGCCTAGACCTAGACCGCGCAGCAGATGACATGCCAGCCACCGCCGAACAACTGGACGCCCTACGCACCATGCTGACCGCAGCAGGCTTTATCGACCTAGACACCCAACTAGGGTTTCTCAGCGCAGCCACCAACCGCACCATACTCGACATTGACAACGACATCACAAACCAGCAAGCAAACGACGTCATGGACATACTGGAACTCGACAAACGCCAACAGGACAACACATGAAAATACACCTCACGGGCGTAGGCAACGCCCACCACATCAACACCGTCCTTGACCTACCAGCCTGCCCACGCCAAGGCGAAACCATGCAACTACCAGACGAACCAGAATGGGTAGTACGCACCGTCACTTACACACCACTGTCTAAACACCACCACGACGCCTACGTAGTCATAGGACCACCAACACGCTGGGGCAACTAATGATCGACCTAGCAAAGGACCTAGCCAACTACCAAGGCGAACCACCACCACCACGGCCGGCTGCACCAACCATCGAACCCAAATGGCCTACACCACCAGACCTCAGCGGCTGGCGGGACCTGATGCGCGCCCACGTGGCCCACGTGGCTGCCTACGGGCAAGCGGTGCGCTGCGCACAATGCCAACGCTACCTACCGGACGCAGACCCCACATACACCACCTACTGCGATGAATGCAGGCGCATGCAAAACACCGTGGGCCGCCGCGGATACACGCTGGCAGACGTGGAGGAGATACGTGACCGCATGTGGCGCAACCGCTAACAGCCCGGATCACCCACCAGAAGGGCAGTAGCGCTGGTGTTCCCAGCGCTACTGTCACAACCACAACAGAAAGGCGGCACCATGACGTACCAACCGGAAGGCTACCATGTCACCCCGCGTTGGGATCAGGAAGCGTGAACCAATGCCTTACTTCGCTGTAGCAGAAAACTTCGCCATGCACCCCAAGGTTATGTCAGCTGGCAACGCGGCTGTAGGCCTGTGGGTCAGGGCTGGCGCGTGGTCAGTCACCAACCTGACAGACGGGTTTGTTCCCTTCAGGGTCGCACTGCAACTCGGGTCGCGGAATATGTGTAACGACCTCGTCGATAGCGAATTGTGGATGCAGCGACATGACGGCTATCAGTTTCATGACTGGGGCGCACACCAATTCACCAAAGAAGAAGTCGAGCACCGTCGTGCGTCTGCGCGCCGGCGCAAGGCCAAGCAGCGGCAACGCGAAGTCGTCACGCCGCTCGTCACGCGTGACGACCGCTGTGACACTCGCGTGACGGACGGCGTCCGTCACACCGATGTCACGGCGTCCGTCACACCGATGTCACGGCGTCCGTCACACGAGGAGTCACAGACGAAACAGAAACAGGTAACACGTAGTGGTTACCTGTTGCCTTCATCTAACGCTGGTAACGGGGCCCGCAGCGCCGCTACTGACGGCGGCGCTGCTGCCATCAACGCCTGCAACCAATGCGACGAACAGGGTTACCGCAACGGATCGATTGTCTGCGACCACGTAGACCGCGCCGCCACCACCGCACGAGGCATGCAAGCCTGCCGAGACGCCCTCAAACCCAAACCACCACCACCACATGAGGAGACAGACCCATGGGCCAAGTGACACGCAACCACCGCAGCGCACGCAAAGCAGGCACCGCAGCCGAAGTCCACACCGCGGACTACCTGGCAGTCACACTGGGCGACGACCGGATCGAACGCAGAGCACGCTTTGGCGCCAAGGACCGTGGTGACATCAGCGGCCTACGCGCACACGGCCGGCGAGTGGTGGTCGAGGTCAAAGCGGTCAGCCACCAGGCCTGCCCACGCTGCAAACGCGTCAGCGGCCTAGCACTGCCAGCCTGGACAGCCGAGGCGCACCTGGAGGCAGGCAATGACGATGCGCTGGTAGGCGTGGTGGTGTCTAAGCGCAAGGGCGTAGTTAACCCCGGTCAGTGGTGGGTACACATGACCGTTGATGACCTGTGCGCGCTGCTAGACGGCGCCAGGCACGGTCACCGCAGGGACATGCTGGCGGTCAGCGATGAACCGGGATGACCGGGCGCAGGCGTGGTGGGCGCGCGGGGCATGCGTGGACATGCCACCTGCGCGGGTTGACCGGGTGTTCTTTCCGCAGCTAGGCCACCCAGGCACCAGACCCAAATACCTTGACCAGGAGGCGGTGCGGATTTGCGCCAGCTGCCCTGTGCAGCGTGAATGCTTGCAGTTTGCGGTGGACAACGAGATCCTGGTTGGCACGTACGGGGGTGTGCCGGATTATGTGCGGCGCAAGGTGTTTCACAAGGGGCGGCGAGCAAGCAGGGGCAAGACGGCATGACACCAGACGACGCCACACTGACGCACAGAGGCCCATTGCGGGTGGCTGGCAATGCCCAAGAGGAGGCACCGTAGAGATGACAGGTACACCGCACACCGCCAAACGCCGCCTACCCAAACGCATGCAGCCTGAAACACTGACCGAAGCGCGCTACTGGGACAAGGTTTGCAGTCAAGTCAGGCGCCTTGGCTTGTGCAATAAATGCGCTGCGCAATACGCGTGGGGCGTGCAAATCGGATTCACGTACAGCCACCCGCCGTGCTCAAAGCAGTGCCAAGCCATCGTGGACGCCAGCCAGGGCCGGCCGCGGCCCAACGGATGGCGCACCATGCACAAGGTCAGACCATGGGGCATGCCAACGTGAGCACAGCTAGCAGGCGCAGGCGCAGACGCGCCAAACAACACCAGCCAGCCAGTGTCAAAGACACTGGCCTGCGTGACGCCACGGTCAAGCTGGCGCACGCCATCACCGCGCTCACCTACCCCCAGCCACCGCCGCAACCACACACCAAACCGCTGCCATGCCGCTACACCACGCTGCGACAAGCCCTGTACACGCACCGCGGAGGCAATGGCAATAACCCCAAGGCGCACACCATACCCGCGTGGATAGACGCGTTAAAGTATGTGATTGAGATAGACGGATTAGCGTGTGATCTACACCAACGCTGGCCTGCCCCGCAAACCAATCAGCAACAGCATGTGACCATACGCAGACTAAACGCCATACTTGCCCACAACTGGCTAGCAGCTGACAACGTGCAGCAAATACGTGACGCCACAACACAACTGGGCGCATATGCTGACAAGATAGATGACCTGTTTGCAGCACAGCCTGTCTACCTGCCTGACCCATGCCCCCACTGCGGTCACACCCACACCCGTAAACTTAACGACCTAGGTGAGACGGTTAGCACGCCAGCGCTGGCGGTCAGCGTGGATAAGGGGGCGTGGTGTCAGCAGTGCCATGACAAGTTCGCCCCGCTGTTCCTAGGCAGACTGCTTGGCTACCAACCAATCCCGGGGGTACTGGACGTTTGCTAGACCGGTAATCACAGGATTGTCATTTAACCAGGTCAGCAACTATCATCGTGCTCAGGCGTTACCCGCGTTCGCACAATCCGAGCCTGCAATGGACCTGCCTAACATAGCTATCTGCCTGGTGGCTGGCATGTTGTTAACCGCGTATCTGATTGCTGCATGGCAACTAGACCACGACACGCAACCACGCGACCCCTACGACAAGCAGCACCGCGCGCCATAATCAACGCATGCCGCTGATTGTGTCCCTGCTTGCAGCCACCGTGCTAGCAGCCAGCGTTGCCGCCGCACTAGTCACGGGGCGTGGCGTGCTGCCCCCACGCATGCTGTGCCAGGCCTGCGTAGACCAATCAGCACGCCACCCCAGCGGGCCGCTGCACCGCTACACCCGCCGCCGTGACCACCACGGCCGGCCGCGCTGCCACCGCCACCAAAAGGACAAGGTATGACCGCTGCAATCATGTTGACGCTGGCTGGTGTTGGTGTCATCAGCTACACCATCCTGCGCTACCTGGACAAGCTAGGTAAGCTGCGGTGACCAACAAACTACCGCGCGTCACCATCACCCGTGACGCCATCACCATCGACGCGCTGCGCCTACACCTAGCAGGCCCCGTCACCGTCAAAGCGGGTGACACACCACACACAAACCACGTCACCATGACAATCATGGCGGGCGCAGTAGACATCAGGGCGCTAGAGGAATGACCGTACCTGCCCACCCGCATACCCACGTCTGCGTCATCTGCCACCTAGCAGGCGTCACCCGTGACGCCACCACCATCACACCAGCCAGGGGCTACGCGGTATGCGACACCCACGCAGTGCTGTCAGAGACCGCCATACGCCAACAACTAACCACCTACACACCACACATGCCATGAACGCGCAGATAGTCACCGCGCTAGCCGAATACCTGGAAGCAGGCGCATTAGCACACCCCGGTGACCCCGAAACACAAACCCAGCCAACAACTTTCGTGCTACCCATGTTTCGCACCCACGGCCGCCCCCCGCCACTAGCAGACAACATGCGCGCCATGACACGCCGCATAGTCGAAGCGCTGCTGTACCACCTTGAAACCAACCTAGACTGCACCATCATCACCAACACCGAACTAGCACAGCTACGCAACGGAACTGACACCGCATGAGCCACGCCCACGTCACGATCAACGGCACCGTACGCCTAGACGAGGACGTAGACGGGTGGCAACGCAGACCACCACAATTCCTGGCAGACCTAGCCCAATCAGGCGCACGCCCCGAACCATACTTAAAGGCGGTGGCGCTAGCCCTGGTAGACGCCATAGGCAATCAGCGCAGCATCACAATCACTGTTGACACCAACCCCGCAGGCTGGCGCATGCTGGTCCACCACCCAAGTGAAACACCATGCCTCACACCACAATCCGCACCGTCATCATAGACACAGGCAACGGATTTGCACTGTACTGCGACGCAGCCTACGTCACCACCAGCGACAGCAACGCGCTACGCATACGCCCCACCGAAGATCACACATTCATCACCATCCACCACCCCCAGGAACAACCATGACCGCAGCACGCGACACGTGGATAGTGGTGGCAGCAGCAGCAGCAGCACTAGCCACCACCGCGCTAGGCATAGCAGTCAGCATCATCTACGCAGGCGCCAACAGCTACCAACAGCAGCAACAGCAGCAGCGTACTGACGTACCGCCAACGTACCCGCCACCATCAGACCAACCAGACCAACCCACCTACATACCCAACCCGAGCAGCTGACAACATGACCACCGGCTACCGCACCCGCATACCACCACCACTAGGCAGCCACGCATGGCTGCGCTGGTTCCGCCAGACAAAGCGCTGGCGTGACCTATCAGCCCGCGTCAGACGCGAGGAACCTACATGCTGGCTACGTCTACCGGGCTGCACGGGCGCCAGTGACACCGCTGACCACATCATCCCCGCAGCCATCAGACCACACCTGGCGTATGAGCGAAGCAACCTGCGCGGTGCTTGCCATAACTGCAACAGCAGGCGTAAAGACAAACACCCGCACGCGCGCAGCCTGCGTACCATCCCGGGTAGGCGCAGACCTACCACCAGCCAAGCATTAAAGCCCATTGCTACACCCACCCAATTACCACCTGCATTAGAATTCTTTAATACCCAATTGTCCAACAACAATGGCGCGTCACCACCAGACAATGGCAATATCAGCGGCGCGGTAATGCGCTGGCACCGCATACCACACCCACAAACAATGGCGCGCAACAACCAAACAATTGCAAAATGTGGCGCTGATCACGACACAAGAGACTATAGTGTCGAACAGCGATAGCAAGAACCAACAATGGTGAACGAGCTGGTCCACGCGATGGCAATGGGCGTCAGCAAACGGACGGTCACCTGTTTTTTTGAGGGTTATAAGAACAAGCGTGACGCTCAATCCCAATTTGCACACAATTGGGCCAGAAAAAGAATGGATGAAGAATGGGTGGCAATGGGCCCGATAATCCAATCTATACCGCAGCTATAACAAATAACCGGCTGGCCACGCTGCACGCTATTCGGGACAAACTGGCGTTTGCTGTAGACAACTGCAGCGAAGACAGGGATATTGCGGCATTAACGCTGCGGCTAACTGACGTATTAAGCCAGATAGATGCCATGCCAACTAGCGAACAGGTGTCACCAGCTGATGAAATCGCCAAGCGTCGTGCTGCCAGACGGCGTGCCCGTGCCCCGCGTAAGGCACGCGCCAAAGGTGCAGGCTAACGCCTGGGAAGATGTCACAGACCTAGCTGCCAGCTATGGCCTTAACCTCCTGCCTTGGCAGGAGAACGTGTTTGAGGCCACCATGGGCGAACGGTCTGGCGGGTTGTGGGCTGCCAAGCACATAGGCCTGTCATGCCCCCGTCAGAACGGCAAAGGGTCAGTGTTGGAGGCGCGGGCGTTGGCTGGCCTGCTGCTGTTTGATGAGCAGATGATTATTCACAGCGCGCATGAGGTGCGTACCGCGCAGCTTGGTTTTAGGCGGCTTAAGGCGTATTTCGAGAACTTCGATGACTTGCGGCGCAAGGTGGTTGGTATTGGTAATGCTGTTGCGCGCGAGTATATCCGGTTGCGCAGCGGGCAGGAGGTGCGGTTTGTGACGCGCAGCAAGTCAGCTATCCGCGGTTTCAGCGCTGACTGTCTGCTGCTTGATGAGGGGCAGATCCTTGATGATTTGCAGTGGGAGGCAATCCTTTACACCGTGTCTGCGCGGCCGGCTCATCAGATATGGCTGGTTGGTACGCCACCGTTAAGCCTTGATGAGGGGGTGGTGTTTGGCAGGTTCCGTAAGCGTGGCATGGAGGGTAAAGATCACCAGCTGGCTTGGTTGGAGTACAGCGCTGCGCCTGATGCTGACCTTGATGACCCCTGCGCGTGGGCTGAGGCTAATCCCGCGCTTGGCACGTTGATTAGTCATGACACGGTGTTGACGGAGCGTGCGGCAGCGTCTAACGAAGGGTTTGCGCGGGAACGCCTTGGTATGTGGCCTGGTAGGTACACGTCACGCGTGTTCGATGTGGGGCGGTGGGTGACGCTCGAGGACAGCGGTGCTGATATGCCCGCTAGGGTGGCCTTGGTGGTTGACGTGGCCCCCTACCGTGCTGGCGCGTGTATTGCGGTGGCTGGTGATTGCGAGGGCGGTAGGACCCTGGTGATGGTGTTTTACGCTACTGGGGTTGACTGGGTGGCGGGTAAGGTGGCGGAGCTGGTTGGCACGCGTGACATTGCCGAGGTGGGGTTGACGTGCGGGGAGGCGAGAGGCTTGGCTGGTGACTTGGTGCGCGAGGGGGTAGAGTTCCGCAACCTGACTAGCCAAGACATAGCAGCGTCATGCACCGCCTTCCAGGCCGGTGTGACCGCTGGCAGCGTGGCGCACCTGGGGCAGCGCGAGCTTGACGTGGCGGTGGCGCAGGCGCAGACCCGCCGTGTTGGTGACGCTGAGACGTGGGAACGTGACTTGACGGTGGACATCAGCGCGGTAGTAGCTGCCGCTGGCGCGTATCACCGCTGGAGTGTGCAAGAGGCCCCTATGCCTGCCATATGGTGACGCGGTGGCGCTGTATGTGGTCACCGGGCAGCCTGGGTCTGGTAAGTCAACGTGGGTTGCTGCGCGTGCGGTGGCTGGTGATGTCACTGTCGATTTCGATGTGTTGGCGTGCGCGTTGACACCTAGCAAGACTGGTCAGCATGTGTTCCCGCAGTATGTGCGTCAGGTGACATCAGCTGCCTGGTTCGCTGCGGTTAAGGCTGCGCTGCGTATCAGCAGCGGTGTTGATGTGTATGTGATACATGCGTACCCCAGTAGGGCTATGACCGGGTTGTATAGGCGGTATCACGCAGTAGTGGTCAACCTAGACTCTCCCCAGGTGCCAGGCTCCATAGCGCGCAAGCCTGATCCGGTCACAGGGTAAAGCCGCTGGCACAGGGAAACCACCGCCAGCGGGGCTGCGGGCAGCATAGGGGATAGCAGGTAATACGTACGCCCCTGCTGCACCTGGGGAGTCAAGTGTAAAGGATAGGTATGGGGTTCTGGACAAACCTGTTTGGCGGTGATGCGCCAAACTACAGCGGTGAGACACCAAACGCTAACGCAGGTCCGGTTGGTGACGCTGCTGCCACTGGTGACGCTGACGGGTTTGAGGTGGTGGGCGATGAGGTGCGCAGCGCCCCGCTGCCCTGGCTGCAGCCAACACCGTGGGCTGGTTGGCCTGGTGACTGGTCAACCCCCAACTGGTCTATGGGCGGTGCTGGCGGTATAGGCGGTGCTGTCAGCGGCATATCTAGGTTGATTGATACCGCTTGGGCTGCTATTGACCTTAATGCCAGCATTCTCAGCTCTTTCCCGGTCTATAGGTTGCGTAACGGCAAGGTGCTGCCCTCGCTGCCCTACATGACCAACCCAGACCCTGACATCTACACCAGCTGGGCAGAGTTTGGTAAGCAGCTGTTCTGGGACTACATGCTGTCTGGCGAGGCGTTTGTGCTCGCTATGGCGCACGGCGCTGACACCTACCCGATACGGTTCCGTGTCATACCGCCTTGGCTGGTCAGTGTCGAGCTGCTGCACGGGTATCGGACGTATCGGCTTGGCAGCCTTGACATGGGCGGCGTTGATGTGACTGACGACATCCTGCATATCCGCTACGTCAGCAACACCGCGTACCCGCGTGGAACGGGGCCTTTGGAGGCAGCTGGTGGGCGGATGATTACCGCTGGTTTGCTGCAGCGCTACGCCAACACGCTGGCCGAAACAGGCGGGACACCGTACCACTGGCTTGATGTACCTGGGCGCAAGCTAAACCAGGATGAGGGCAACGCGCTGATTGATCAGTGGGTGGCGTCACGCGCTAGGCATGCTGGCGGGCCTGGCGTCACGTCAGGCGGGGTCGAGATTAAGCAGGCCACCGCCATGAGCGCTAAAGACTTGGCGCTGCTTGAGCTGGCCCAGTTCACCGAATCACGGGTGGCGATCTTGTGTGGCGTGCCACCGTTCCTGCTTGGCCTGCCTATGGCGCAGGGCGAGAGCATCACGTACAGCAACGCGTCAACGCTGTTTGACTTTCATGACAGGTCAAGCCTGCGCCCCAAGTGCAACGCGGTGTACACCGCGCTGTCAGGCTGGCTGTTGCCACGGGGGCAAAGCATTGAGGCTAACAGGGAAGAGTACAGCCGCCCGGGCATGCTGGAACGGGCGCAGGCAGAACAGATTTGGGTGGCTTTAGGCGCCCTTGACAGCGGCGAGATACGCGCCATGGAACGCTTTGACGGCAGCCCCAACGCTGCGTCAGCGTTGACGGGGGCCGAGGTAGTGGGCGACGGTAGCCCGCCGGCCGCGCAGCCACAACCAGACGTGACGCCGCAGCTGGCGTCTGCACCCTCCCAGGAAGGGCCCGAGAAATGACAACGTTCAAGGTTGCGCGTGATGACCGCTGCCCCGCGATGAGCCCTTACGGGGTGATAGACAAAGACAGCAACGAGGTCGAGTCATGCCACGCCAACGCGGTACAGGCGCAGGCTGCTGCGGTCAAGCTGTCAGCCAGCGGTGAAGACGAAGGCGCATCTGACGTGGACACACGCGCTGACAACGGCGACAGCAGCAAGCCCTACGGCGACGTCACCTACGCGGACCCCGGATATCAACAGGACGGGGTCAAACGCTACCCCATCGACACGAAGGAGCATGCGAAGGCCGCGTGGGGCTACATCAACCAGGCAGGCAACGCAGGCAAGTACAGCCCCGAGAATCTGGCTAAAGTCAAAGGGCGTATTAAGGCTGCTGCCAAACGGTTTGGCATCGAAATATCAGACAACAGCAACAGCAGCAGTGACCGTGCAGCAGCGTTGACACCACTAGGCCCCATCGAGACACGCGAGTCGGAGATAGCTGGCGTCAACTTTAAGGAACGCATCATCACCACCATTGCGGTCCCCTACGAACAGACCGCGCTAGTACCAGGCGGTCAAGGCTTTGGACGGGCCGGCGAAGTGTGGCGGGAAGTGTTTAGCCGCGGCGCATTTGCGTCTATCACCAGCAGCCCCCAACGGATACGCGCCAACCGCGACCACGACAAGGCCCGGACCGTAGGCAAAGTCATGGCGTTCTACCCCGAACGCAACGAGGGGCTGGTGGCTGAGGTAAGGATGGCTAAGACACCACTGGGGGATGAGACGTTAGAGCTGGCTGACGCTGACTGCCTAGGCGCATCAGTAGGTTTCGCCACCCGCGCGTCAGGTCAGCATCTTGACAGGTTTACCCGGACACGGCGTGTCAATGACGCGTACCTTGACCACCTGGCGTTTGTGGCGTCACCCGCCTATGAAGGGGCCAACGTGCTGTCAGTGCGCCACAACCCCGTCATCGACGCCCCACCCACTGGCGCCACGCCAGCCCTAGACTACGCCCTGCAGGACCCGGTGTTCCTGTGGGCGGCACAGCGCCTGAACCGCATGTAAGGCGTTGGGGCCGAACAGCAGTAAGCCCCAGACCGAATAGCAGTAGGTCAGGTCGAACCGCAGTAGACCAGCTGTCAACACCGGACCCTACACACCTGTAAAGGAGCCCAAGCATGGGCACTAACGCAGCGGCAAATGATGAGATGATTCGCCGCCTTGAAACCGAACTACGCGAGAAGCAGGCCTTCGCCAACGAGATCGTAAGCCGCGCCCAAGCGGCCGGCCGTGACCTGACTGACGAGGACCGCAACCTGCTAGGTGACACCCGCGGACGGATGGAAGAGATTAAGACACAGCTCGATTCCATCGAAGACATCAGCCGCGTCTCATATGAGGTTGCCAACCGTACCCGCGAAGTGGGCAACGTCATCGACCAGATGAAGGGGCGTGCCTTGTCAGGGCCTGTCGAGTACAGGTCAGCTGGCGAGTTCGGGCTTGACATGTACAACGCAGCCCTAGGCAAGCGCGACGCGGTGGACCGCCTGGAAACCTACTACCGGGCGGCCCAGCACCAAAAGACCACAGATGAGCCTGGCCTGGTGCCAGACCCCATCCTCGGGCCTGTCATCAACTTCATTGACACAGCCCGCCCGGTGGTCAATTTCCTTGGGGCACGGGCCATGCCACCGTCTGGTTACTGGCACCGCCCCCTGGTCACGCAGCACACCGCTGTGGCAGTACAGGGGTCTGCTGGCGCAGCTGCTGACGAGAAAGCGGAACTGACCAGCCAGAAGATGACCATTACCCGCCTGACCGCCAACGCAGTCACTTACGGTGGGTATGTCAACGTGTCACGGCAAAGCATCGACTTTAGCCAGCCTGGCGTGCTTGACCTGATCATCAACGATCTAGCTGCCCAGTACGCCATCGACACGGAGGCTGCTACCACCGCCGCTATTGCTGCCACCGCAACCACCGCAATAGGTTACGGTGCCACCCCAACCCAGGCCACCGTGGCTAACGCGGTGTGGTCAGCTGCGGCTGCTGTGTACGCAGCGGTCAAGGGCCAGGGGCAGCTGTTTATCGCTTGTCCCAGTGACGCTTTGGGTGTGTTTGGTCAGATGTTTGCCCCCTACGGTCCGTTCAACCAGTTCGGTCAAGGGTTCAACGCAGCAAACTTCGGTCAAGGCCAGATGGGCAACATTAGCGGCATCCCGGTGATCATGTCAGCTGGCCTGCCTACTGGCGCTGCCAAGGCGTATCTGCTGTCAACCGCTGCTATCGAGGTCTACGAGCAGCGGGTAGGCACGTTGCAGGTTGTGGAGCCGTCAGTGCTGGGGCTCCAGGTGGCGTACGCGGGTTACTTCACCCCGCTCACCATCAACGCGTCAGCCATCGTGCCGCTCACCAAGGCCTAGGAGCTGCAATGCATTTCATCGACGGTGTTGCTGTAGGCAGCATCCACCACGAGAAAGCCGAAGAGGGTGAGCAGCAGCCAACGCAGGAACCTAAAGCCCCTGCCCAAGCTGCTGCGCCCAAAAGTACGGGTAAGGAGGCGACGCCAACGTGACAACAACCACCAAGCTAGCTGACTATCTTGGCAGATGGCTTGGCAACAGCAACCCAGGCACCACCGCAGCAACAGACGACCTGGGGCGCAACGTCACCACTGGCGACAAGGACTACCTTGGGCGCGGTCTGACAGTTGCCAACCCCGCTGCATGGGCACCAGCCACCCCTTACACCGTGGGCACCTACACCCGCGGCGGCGGCGGTCAGCTGATGCAGGCCACCGTCGCAGGCACCAGCGGGGCGGCACCGCCCACGTGGCCTGCTACCAAGGGCGGCGGCGTTGACGACGGCACCAGCGTCCCCAAGCTGCACTGGGTGCGCGTGCTGTGACACCACCTACACAAGAGCTGACAACCGCTGACGTAGAGGCTTACACCAGCGGCCGGCTCGCGGCCACCGACCCCCAGACGCAGCGCATACTTGACGCTGCGCTGGGGGCGGTCAGGCGGGAAGCCGGATGGCACGTCTGCCCGGTACGAACAGACACCTTGACACTTGACGGGCCTAGCGGGTGGGGAGGCAAACGGGTCCTGTCACTACCTACGCTAAACATCGTCACCATCACATCAATCACCAACGCAGGCAACCCCGTTGACCTATCAACCGTAGTGCAGTCAGCACAAGTAGGCTGGCTTATCAAACTGACAACAGGCCGCTGGTCTAATGACTGGTCAAGCATTGTCATCACCCTTGACCACGGCTTCCCCCCTGACGAAGCAGCAGACTGGCGCGAAGCGGTGCTGACCATGATTGACGACTTCACAAGCATCATGGTGACCGGACGCCCAGACAGCGACCTAGCCAGCAAGCAAGTTGACGACGTGGTCTATAAGTGGGGCACCGTACAGGGCCTGCCAGGCGCCCCACCAATACTGGAAAAATACTGGCTACCAAACCGGGGCTTCGCATGACCTACGGAAGCCAGACAGTGACCTTGGTCAAACGCGCGCCTAACACCGTAGCTGATGACCTAGGCACCTACCCCATGATTGAGACAACCGTAGACATGCCAGGATGCCTGCACCGCCCCGTCACAGCGGCCGGCGAACGCGGCGCTGGCATGGCGCGCGCAGAGGAAGCATCAGCGGTAGGCGTGTCAGTAGCGATCCGCTGGTGGCGCACCACCGTCCCCATAGGCACCTACGGTCCCACCCTGCGCGCAGCGGTGCTAGGCGCCCAAGCGTCAGACCAGCTGCGCTACGCGGGCGAAACATTCCAGATCATCGGCGCACCGGAACCACACCCAGACTTTGGTAACCCCATCGTCAAAATGACATTCACATCCGAGAAACAGACCGTTGGCAGTTAGGAGACATCATGGGCAGCTACACAATCCTCGCGCCGTGCGCCTACGCCAAAGACGGGCGTATGGTCCGACACCGCACCCCCGGAGCGGTGGTCGAGTTAGACGACGCCACCGCCGCCAAACTCGGCGCAGCGGTCCAGCCAGCCACCAGCAATGAGGCACCAGCGCAACAACCTGCACCAGAACCAGAGCTGCCAATGCCACCAGGCCACGAAGCCCCGTAAATGGCCACCAGTAGCGCCGCGGAGATCGCCGACGAGATGTTCCAAAAGCTCTCCGAGGACGAGCAGAAACAGGACCTCAAAGAGAAGCTGCAGCCCATCGTCGACTACGGCGTCAACCTAGCCAAGTCCCTAGCCCCCGTGGGCGGCCCCAGCGACCCGCTGTCAGGCACCTTCCGGGACTCCATCCACTCAAAAGAGCTCCCTGACCGCAAATACCACATGCCCGCCATGGCGATAGTGTCTGACGACCCCGCAGCTGTCCACATCGAGTACGGCACGTCGAAGACCCCCGAGCACGGCACCTTCGCCAAGACCGAGCAGGCCCTCGCCAAGTACGGCGCCGAGACAGCGCCCTACTGGACCGAGGACTCCGACCCAGGCCTTAGACCGAAATGACCGCAGACCTGCTGTTCGAATGCGCCGAGGACGCCGAAGAGCTCATCATCGCATGGATGGCCCCGCTGCGCCGCTCCGGATCCGCCCGCGAGACCGGCGACCCGCTGCCATTCACCATCGTCACCCAAGTCACCGGACCTGAACTGCCTGACCTTGGCCTCGCCGACCCCGTCGTATCCGTCCACACCTTGTGCGACAAGGCCCTCGGCTGGGGCGCAGCCAAGAACGAGGCCAAGCGCACCCACCGCCGCATGCTGCAGCTGGCCCGCTACGGCGACCCCATCACCCTCAACGGCGGCCGCCAGGCCAGCGTCGATTACGTCACCGTGTTCGAATCCCCGATCTGGGTCCTCTACGAAGACACCCAGATCCTCCGCAAGGTGGGCCGCTACACAATCGGCCTCTCCTACGTGCCAGCCGAAACAGCCTCAGCACCACCAGCGCTGGTCCCGGCCGCGTTCGCGTTGCCGTTCACACCAGCCATCAGCATGGCCGCCGTCCTCATCCCACCATCACCGATAACACTCGTCCAAACCGCAACGGGCACAACCTTTCCGCTCAACTTCACCAACCCAGTCACCACCGGAAACACGGTTGTAGTCCTGTCTGGCGTGCTGGCCAGCGGAACACCAGTGGTAGACACGCCCACGTTCAACGGCAGCAACGCGGCAGGCGCCTACCCGATATGGAACGACGGCGGCGCCAACGCGATCACAACCGTTTACTCTCTCCCCGGCTGCTCCTCGATCGGCTGGGTATTGCCTGACTGCCCAACAGGCAACGGGATCGACTTTGGCACAAAGAACATCAGTTACAACGCGGGCAACGTGGCGTACGAAGTTGCCGGACTGGGACCAACACCAATCATCAACGCGGCCAGCCGCGGCGACGCCGTCACCACCGCCATCGACTCGGGATCCTCGGGCAACACGACCACGCCCACATTCGTCGTCGGCACAACGGCAACCACCTCCGTCTCGACTGGTCCCCCCGCCGGTTGGATCACCCTCAGCCCCACCGGAAACATGTGGGCCGGCTACCAGATCGGATCGCCACCCAACAGCTACGAATGGGTCCAGACCGCCGGCGGCACCGCATGGACAGCTGGCGTCGCCGCCATCGCTGCAAGTTAAAACAAACGTCCCCGCCTGGCGCGGGGCCTGCCGGAAGTTGGTTCCGGTCATCACCAAACCCGTTGAAAAGGAACTAATATGGCTATTCCCACCACCGGCGTCAGTTGGAAAGACGGCGGGTACGATGTCGTGGACAACCGCTTCTACTCACGCGGCCCGTTCTGCTCGGTGCTTATCCGCGACAACCGCGGCAAAGACACCGACATCAGCCCACTGGCGGCCGGCACCCCACCGACCGTGAACTGGTCACCATTCGCCACCGACGGAAAACTGCGTGATGACCTGCTCGCCTACATCCGCGTAGACGGTCAATGGCAAGTCAACAGCGCGACAAACGAAGGGTGGTGGTTGCTCGGCGCCATCGAGGAACGCGGTGGCCCGGACCGCAAAGCGAACATCAGGCATGACGACGCGATGATCCTCCAGAGTAATTTCCCCTTCGATACCGATTTGACACAGGAAGGCATCACTATTCAAACAACGCCCGTGGAGGTATTCAAACCGCTGCTCCTACGGCTCCGCATGAACCTCCCACTGTCCCTAGGCGACGGAACCAGCATCGTGGAGGACGTGGGCGAAGCCAAGTTCAACATCTCCAAACCCGTTGACGCAGACAGCATCGACCGCCAGATCTTGCTACTGTTCAACAAGAAGAAGACGGGCAAGAACCTCTACAGCGCCGAAGTCTATCCATTGTGCAAGCTCACCGACATTGGCAACGTCAAGCGCTCAAAGACCGACGCCGACGCACCGTCACTGACATGGACCGTGCTGCCCGACCCCTTCCACGTCAACACCGACGCTGCGGACCCGGCCTCCGGCGACCTCATCCAGGCGCTCTACACCTTCTGGATCGGCGGCGACGCCTGGGATGACCTAGCTGCACCCACCGGACCGTAACCCCATAAACCGGCTAGCGGGGCGCGTGGTCCATCCGGCGCGCGCCCCGTGAGCCTCCCAACCCCGAAAGCGAAACCCGCTATGCCCCAACCCAACACCGGCCGGCGCGCCCGCGAACAAGCCGCCCAATACAACGGCGTATTCGCCAACGTTGCCCTAGAACTGTCCGACGGCACCACCATCGACATACCCCCACACCCCAACCTTCGCATGCTGGACGACGAACGCCAAGCTGACTACGAAGAGCTGCTGTTCGAAATCGAAACCCAATACGACCGCGCACCTGACACCTACTTCCCCGAACAACACCTTGAATCCGGGGTAGTGCTACCCTCCGAAACCCGCAAGGGCGCCATCCTCGAGCCCTACCGCAAAGAGGGCCAACTTATCAAACCACCCCACAGCGTCCGCGTGGTGCAAGTCGCCCTCGGCATGGACATCTACAATCAGCTACGCGCAGGCGGAAAATCCTCCGCCGATGTCTGGCGCATCTGGAACGAACAAGGCCTGGTCATCGCAGACCGCGCCGAACGAGACTCCAAAAGTAATGGCAGCGCTAGTCCTATGGCGACTATTCCCAGGTGAAATCGCAAGCGACCTAAGCCAATTCCACCACCGCCGCATAGCCGACTGGCATACCGGGGACATGTCAAGCTTTGAGCTCCTTGAACTCTGCGAGTACATGCCTGAGACCGGCGCGTTCAAACCAGCCTTGGCACGTTACAACCCCATCCACGAATGGTTAACCGAGCCACCCCCAGCACTAGCGGCCGTCTACCAAACCGCCAACGAGCTGGCCGTGCTACGCGCCTCGCAAGTCCCGCAAGCCAGCTCAGAGGAACTCGGCTCCATCCTATTCATCACACCCTCGCAGCTACGCAAGCGCATCGAGGAACGCGAAGAACTGCTCGAAGCACGAGACGACATATACGCGTGGGCCGACCGAACCCCCCAAGCCGACGAGGAATAACCATTGGCCATTCACATTGACGTGGTGACCCGCCTTGACGAACGCGCCATCGCAGCCAACGCCAGCGCCCTCGAAGCCCAATACGGCGCCATGGGCGTTAAGGCTGGGGAAGCCTTCAACGCAGGCATGGCAGCTGGCGGCAAAAGCAGCTATGTCATACGTGAAACCTTCCGCGACGTAGAACAAGCCGCCTCCCAACACGGCGCCAACACCGCAACTAAATTCATGGAAGCCCTCAACAAGGGCTTCAGCGGCGCCGAACTTGAATCCGGGCGCGGCATCATGCGGACCTTTACCGAGCTCACCAAAGGGGCCGGCGAGGCTGGGACCCTCGCAGGGGCTGCGTTCGTGGCCGCGCTAGGCGTGGCCATTGACGTCGGCATCATGAAAGTCATTGTGGACGTAGGCGAACAGTTCGCCCAAATGCACCGCGACATCGTCGTCCACACCGCCGCGTCTGGCGCAGCGCTAGAGGAAATGTCCGGCGCCGCCGAACGCCTAGTGGGCACCTTAGACACGTCCATGAAGAACGTGGGCACCGACTTCGCCACCCTAGCAACACGATTGGGCGCCACTGGCGAACAAGTGTCCACACTAGTCGGCCACGTCGAGATGCTGCGTGACCGCTGGGGCAGCCTTGACGTACAGTCCCTAGCTGGCGCGCTCAGCATCTACGGGCTTAGCGCCGACGAGGCCGACGCGGCGCTGGCGTCTCTCAACGAGCAGGCCCGCGAGCACGCTGTCTTGCTGCCGCAACTGGTCAGCGACACCGCACGCTGGGCCAGCGTGTCCCAGGAGCTCGGCCTCAGCATCCAACAGGAGGGGCACCTGTTGGCCGAGCTTTCCGCGCACTCCATCGACTCCGGTAAAGCTATGGCAGGCCTAGAAGTTGCTGAGAAGCAGCTGGTCAAGTCCAACGAAGACCGCCGCAAGGCTGGCCAACCGGAAGAAGCTCTGCCCCAATACATTCAACGCGCCGTGGACGCGATGCGCTACTACCACTCCATTAACGAGGACGCCAAAGCTGACGAAATCGCGCTGACCGTGTTCGGGCAACGGCGCTGGGCGGAGGCTGCTAAGGGCGCCGAGATGTACGTCAACACCGTGCGCGCCGGCGCCCACGCGTTCGACGCGGCACCGGGCAGCCTTGACGAGATGGCGAACAAGACCAAAGAGCTGTCCAACATCTGGAACCAGTTCACCAACGAAATCAAAACGGGCCTAGCCCCTTTGGGCGGCCAAGTCTTGGAAGGACTGAAGGTCGCCCTGCAGGGCATCGTCAGTCTGGCGCACGAGTTGCAGGGCGCGTTCAAGGGATTACCTAGCATCATTAAGGAATCCGTCGAGGTAATCATGGATGTCGCTAACCCGATGTTCCTGCTTATCGACGCCCTACGCGCCCTCGGGCTGATGCACGGCGAGAAGCAACCCGCCTCCGACACAGACATCAGGCCCGGTGAAAGCACCGCCGACTATTACAAGCGCATCTATGTCAACGCCCCGGCGCCCGGTCCAGCTCGCCCCGACGTCGCGCCAGGGCAACCGGGCGGCCCCGCCAAACCTGGCGAAGCCCCCGTGTACGGCCCGCCGAGCCCGCCCGGCGCCAGCCCCTACCAACCCGCACCCGGGCAGGCGCCTGACACCACGGGCCTATTCGGAGAGGACAAAAGCGGCAAGAAACTCCCCAAAGCACCGGAGATCCCCTACCCCGCCGAATACGGCGCACCACCAGAACCCGGTGAGACGCCCGAGCACTACCGCCGCCGCATGGCCAACATACAAGCCGCCCACGAAGTCGCCGAAAAAGCCGCCCGCGTAGACCAACTCGAACACGACAACAACGCCACCGAACAAGATCTCATCAAGGCGCGCAACGACTTACAGACCGCGCGCATGCACCAACTGGAAACCGAAGGCGAGCTCAACAAGAAGGAAAAGGAAAAGATCGAAGTCCCCTACCCCGCCGGGTACGGCGCACCACCACGCCCCGGGGAAAGCGAACGCCAGTACGGCCTTGAGCAGTCCTACTACGAGGCCCAGCACAAGGTCACCGAAGCCCGCGCCAAACTCCAAGCGGTGGAAGCGGATACCACGCACACCGCCGAAGATCTCACGAAGGCGCAGAACGACTTAGCCACCGCACAACGCGACCAGTACAAAGCCGCCATGAGCCTCAACGAGGCTGCCCGCAAGGGCACCGAAGACCTTGGTGAATTGGGCGCCAAAATCGACAAGGACTTCGGCGCGGGGCGTGGCCTGCCTGGCATCGTGGAAAACCTGATTAAGCTACTGGCCAACCTCGCGTTCGCCCCCGTGTTTGGCGCCATGCGCGGGGCACAGGCCGCCATGGGATACCCAGGAGGCAAGGGCGCAGGCTCCGGGCTCATCGGCATGCTCGCCGCCCCGTTCGCTGCGCCACCGGAAAACCAGTGGGTGCCAGGCGGACCGCAACCCGGCGCCCCCGCAGGGGGTCCGGCCGCAGCCGCACCAGGCGCGCCAGCGGCGGCCGGCGGCGGTGCCCCCGGGTCCCTGGCGGCGTTGCTGGGAGCCCAAGGCGCCAGCGCACAACTGATACGACTGATCGAAGCGTTCAACAAAGTTGAAGGCCCGGGCCCGGGCGGCGTGCCCTCGTTGGGGTTCACCGGCGCCGGTGACCTCCAAAGCAAGGTCAACCGCCTCATGCAACAGATCAGGGACCGCGCATCCGTGTCAGGCGCCTTCCCTGAAGGCGGCGGCGATGTTGCGCAGGCGCAATGGATCGCGCGGGTTGTCGGGCAGGCTGGGGTAGGCGACCAACCACCGGACTATGTGCAGCGGGTAGTCCGCGCGATGCAAGGCGCGCCTACGGTCGCCCCCTCTGCTGGACCTGGTGGCAGCGGCGGCTTAAACCTGTCCACCATTCCCGTTGCGGCGCAACAGTATGCAAACGATTGCATCGACGCGTCAGCCCGGATCATCCTGTCCCACTCCGGCATCAACATGAGCGAAGACCAGCTAAAAGCTGTCATTGCACCGGGTGGCACAATCGAATCTCAAGCCGCTGGCCTGAACAGGCTTGACCCGGCAGGCCGGTTCGTGGCCATGGCGGGTTCAGGTGGCAGCCAGCAGGCGATGTTCAACGCCATTAAGGCGTCAATCGACGCGGGCGTTGGTTCTATCCTGAACGTGGCCCCCGGAAGTTCCATTGCAGGACAGCCTTTCAGCGAGGGGCACTTCATCGCCGCAACTGGCTACAACCCTGACGGCACTATCAACCTGTCTGACACTGCGCGCGGCACACGGTACACCGTGTCGGCAGCCGACGCCTTCCAAGCCACGCGGGGACGCGGCATCGTAGCTGGCACAGGTACAGGACCCGGCGCGGTCGCCGGCCCAGCCGGTGTTGTCGCAGGAGGACTACCCGGCGCTGCCGCGCCAGGTGCTGCGGTGCCAGGTTACGGCGGCGCGACGCCCGTATTCGTCACCAATTGGCCCGCAGGCGGAGTTCCGGGCCTCGGCGGGCCAGGAGCCCCAGGAGGGGAACCAGGCGCGCCAGGCGGGGAACCAGGGCCAGCACCGGGCGAACCACCACACTCCCCCGAGGCGGGCCTTGGCAGCGAACCGGAAGGACTCAAGGAAGCCGGCCCCCCGAAATCAGCAGCCTCGGCACCAACCGGCGGCAGCCGTACACCATCCGGCCCGACGCCTTGGGACCGCTGGCAACCCGTTCCGCCCCCGGCGCCAGGAGCCCCAGTCACGCGTCCTTTCTGGGACTTCTACAACCAACTGCCTATGCAGCCCTCCGACGTCGACCAGTACCAAAGTGACATCGATGCCATGCGCCGCAGCGGATGGCAGGGACCGCCGATGGAGCGTCAACTGCCACACATGGCCAGCGGCGGCGCCGTGCCCATCATCGCCCACGCCGGAGAGCACGTACTGACCGCCAGCGACGTCGCCGCCATGGGAGGCCAGGCTGGCGTCTACGCCTTCCGCGCTGCCCTACACGACGAGGGCGGCACCGTCCAACCAGCCCAACCTGTGGCACCACCGCCAGCACCACCACCACCACCGCCACCGCCTGCACCACCACCCCCGGGCATCTTCGAGGGCTTAATGGCTGGCGCCAAAGCAGCCCAACCCGAAGGTGGACCCATCACCGCCAAACCCACTGCCGCACCAACCCCATTCACCGGACTGTCGTTGACCGGCCCGCCGGTGGACGTTGGCCTCGGCCCGCAACCTGGCAAGTCCATGGTCGGCGCCATCGCACCCTCCGCAGGCTACGGCGCCGGATTCCAAATAACGGGCGGCGGCCTCGTGGGCTTGCTTGAATCATTGCCCAGCACCGCCGTCAGCACCGCCATCAGCGCCGCAGAGGCGGGCGCAGCAGCAGGCGCACTGTTTGGTGGCGCCATCGAAGACTTACCGCGCTACGACCTTGGTGGCGCAGTCGGTGGCGCCGACATAGACGCGGGCATCGCAGCAGGGGAAGCTGGCGGCGCCGCAGCCGCCGCAGGCGCAGGCGCAGGCGCCGCAGCAGGGTCAGCCGGAGGCGCATCCGGCATCAGCACCGGGGCGCCGGGCTCTATCTTTAGCGCTGCCATCAACATAGGCATGCAAGAACTTAACGCCGGAATCACCGCCCTCGGCCAAGCTGGCGGCGCCCTGGTTGGCGGCCTGCAACAAACCTTCGGCCCCGGACAATTCGCGCAAACCAAACTGGGACAACAGGACTGGATCACACGCCTCGTCGGCGGCATTGTCGGCGCCCAACCACAACTGCCCAACCTCGCCGGCCCCAAACAACCGGCCGCCGGCCTAACCCCCGAACAAGCCGCGTCCGCCCAGCAAGGCCAACCCGCGGGGGAAATCACGGCCGCAGGCGGCAACACCAACATTCACAACGCACCCCTAGTGAACGTCGAAAACTATCACGCCCCCACCAACATCCACAGCGCGTTCAACGACCTTGCCGACCGCGTCGGCAACTCGTACACCGCAGCCACCAACGCAGCGTTCGGCGCCCGATGAGCTTCTTCCCTGTCACCACCCGCTACCCCGCAGGCCCCATCACACCAGCAGGCGCATGCTGGCTACTTAAAGGCACACTGCCACACGTCACCTACCGCAGCTACAACGACGCAGTAGTGTTTAATCTCCTTGGCCCCCTGGCGATCTGGGACCGCACCATACCAGAACGCATAGTCCTCGAGGACGTTGACGGCCTGATACCACCATGGAGAAACATCAGGCAAAAGGGTGCCACACAAGACGGGAGCACCTGGATCACCAGCCTGTATGACCCCATGGAAGCGGGCCTAACCGTCAAAGCACACGGCCGGCCGGGGCAGCCAACACGCAAGGTGATACGGGACTGGATAGACAGCTGGGACGCCAAGAAACCTGGCACACTGTCATGGTTTACACCGGAGCAAGGCTACTGGTGGGCCAAAATGCGTTGGGAGAAACCACCTTTAGACAAGATCATGGGCGGCCTGTTTAACCGCCAGAAGTTCAAGATGGTAGTCAGCTGCGATGACGCGTTCTGGCGCACCTATGACACCACATCCGTGTTCGCCATCAGCTACCTGTCAGCAGTGGACAACTTCGCCACCGCCTACAGCCCGGGTCTAGGTCCCAACTGGTCAATCGGATACAACACCGCAGGCACCGGATACCTGTATTCCGATGGCGCACAATGCACCAGCACACTGCACGGTGGGCGCAGCGCGGCCGCCCGCTGGCACATACAGGCAGGCAGCGATGAACAGGTGGTTACCTTTACCATCGGACCTGTTGACCCCTGGCCTGCTGCCACAGATGTCTACCTAGACCTATGGGCACGCATGGACAACAGCGGGGCACCGGGGCAGACAGGCATCAGATGCCGCCTTGGCTACCGCACCGAAAGCACGGGCGGTAAACACACCACCACCGCCAACAACCCCTACATACGCCTGTCTTACTTCATCAGCGGAACCGAAACGGTGCTACGCGAAACCGACGTCACAGTGCCTTGGCAGCCAACAGACCAGATAAGCCTCGCGGTAGGCGGTTACGCAGGAACGGACTACAGCTACAAAGTGCAACGCGGCACCAACACCAACCTGGCGCACCAGAACACCACCTGGCAGACCTTAATGACCGTGGTACACGCGCAGCCAGACGGAAGCCACATCGGATCAAGCTACCGCGGCATAGGGTTTGGCATGCAGGCCAACGGCACCAACCTGCCACCATCAATCAAGCTGTTTACGGGCGGCGACAACCAGGCTGTAGTCAACCAAGACAGCGGGTACGTCACGCTGTTTAATCAGGGTGACCAAGACATGTGGCCGTACTTTATCCTTGTGGGACCAGGCACATTTGGGCTAGGTGACGGTCCCAACGCCACCCAGGCAGTTACCTACGGACCGCTGCTTGAGAACCAGATGGTGCTGATACGTACCGACCCCCGCCGCTACAGCGTCACCGACCTGACCAGCATGCCACCGCCAGGCACCCCAGCCACCACACAAGCCCTTAGCGCGCTGGAATCCGCTATAGAAGAGTTCTTTTCGTTTATGTCTAACGCCAGCATGCAGGCACCGCAGCTAAGCGCGTTTGGTACACCGTTCCCGCAGGGCAATCCTTATTCGCTTCTCAAGGGCAGGTTCTCGCGCCCCATCCCCGCCAAGCCGCCAGGCAGCCCCGCGCCACCACAACAGATAGCGGTGGCGTTTAAAGACGGCACGCACAGCACCGCCATCCTCGCCGGAGGGACACCGCTAAGGAGGTACCCGGGGTGACCGAACCGCCAGAAGTGTTGTCAGCCTTACAGGTACAGCGCGACAGCGCCTACCGCGAGAACGTACAACTACGCGCCAGGCTGCGCGCGCTAAGCAGCCACCAAGTCGAGCTGCTGGAATGGCTGGTCAGCGAAGTCGAGCTGTGGCAGACCGCGCGCACCACAGATGACGCGCTAGCCATAGCTGACGAGATACATACACGCGCGAAAACCATACTGGCAGAGGCACAAAGGATGTCACCGCAGTGAGCATCCCCAACGGGGCCAGCCTTGACGAGCTTAACCGGATGCTGTGGCAAGGCGACCCCATCACCGCAGCAGCAGCAGCCGAACAGGTGGCGCAAATACAGGCGGTGCCGGTCACCGGCGGTGCTATACCTGACTGGCGCATCACCATTTACGACAAGTTCTGGCGCCCCATAGGCACCATAGGTGACTACATTGAATGCAGCGGACTAGATCCGCGTAACAACATGCCAACCGCGCAGCTTAAAGTCAAGGGCAACGACCCGTTTATCACAACCTTTATGGCTTGCGAAAAAACAATGGTTGGCATCACCATGGAAACCGAAGGCCTGCGCTTTGCCTTCTACGTGGACACCTTTGATTACGAATTTAAGCAAGGCGAATGGATAGGCACCGCCAACCTTAACGGAATCTGGGACATCTTAAACTACCTGCTGATATGGCCTGACTGGTGGGCACCAATACAAGCCCAAATCATCAGCCACGCCATTGTCTGCTCACCTATATGCAGCGGCATCGAAGTCCTGATAATGGAACAGGCACTAAGAATACAGCTAGGCCTATGGGAATTTGTCAACAACGCACTATCATTTAACCCAGACATCTTTGCCTGGTTTGGTTCGCTGCTGGAATACGGCGGCAACATCATGGAAATGCTGCAATGCCCAATAGTGGTCAGCATGACCAACCCGTTTACCGACACCAGCATGTTTGTCATACGCACCATCAGAATGGAAACCTGCGCAGCGGTCATCAAGGACATGACAAAAAGCACCGGCGTGGACGTGCGCGTAGACCTATGGCTACCCGGTGACCCGCAACCACCTAACATCTGGGTCGGACCGCTGAAGCTACCCACTTACGTTGTGACAGTTAAGGATCGAAGCCAGATCACCGGCCCGACAGGGACCGTACTGGACAGCATCATCAAGACAGTCGTCGACCTAGGCGGCAGCATCATGGGCGACATACTGGCACCGCTGATAGAGGGCAGCGATGAAGTGCCAGGCCTACCGCAAGGCTTCTTTATAGCCCCACCGCTTGGCGTCAACTGGACACCACCATGGGTGGTGCTGATAGCACCAGACGAGAACCAAAAGGGCAGCGTCGAAACCTGCCGGATCACCGCCCACACCCCTAAGGGCTGGCAGCAGATAATAGGTGGGCGCAGCCCGCAATGGCTCAACGACTTGATCAACATATTCTTTAGGTGGCTAATCGACGCCATCAGCATACTGATAGGCGTCACCGGCATCCCCAATGACCTACTGGCAGGCTTTCTTAACAACGCGTTTCTGGCCTTTCAATTGTGGGAGTCATTTGAACGGCGCAGCAAGGTAGGCCCATACCATCCAGGTGTCGAGGTATTTCACGCCACCGCCAGCGCGCCCTATAACCTCGAAACGATATTTGATTTTATCAACGCATTTTGGGACAGCCGCGGTTGGACATGCGTGCAAGCCAGCTGCCGCAACGGCGCCACCTACACACTAGGCAAAGACATATTTCGTGGGCAACTAATCAGCATTGTCTACCTTAACCGCACCCGCATATACACCGACTTCCTTGAGCACGTCAGCTGGAAGATAGACCAGAGCACACGCGATATGATGCTGCAAATAGGTGACGGCAAAGCAATCGAATCACCACTGGCCAAACACCAGCGCAACATCAGCGGACTACTGGAAATGTTTAACGTCTTGACGCTGGCCCCGCAATCAGGCTAGGAGCAACCGTGACAACACCTACCACCACCTGGAACACAACCACCATCAACGGTAAGCAGTTCCTGGTCGTCGACGTTGCTAGCTTTAGGATCCCGCTTGACTGGGACCCCAGCAGCAACATGTTGATAGCCATAGGCGCGCCAATAGGCGGGTATGGCAACATCCCTGCGCTGCTACAGGGACCGCCAGGTCCCACCATCACCCTTGACGATGAGATCAACCTGACGCTGCTAGAGGCCACGGATCCGACGCCTGACAGCGCCACACTGACCCTGCTAGGCGGCAGTACGTATCAGGTCAACCTCACCATCCACAAGGCGCCAGCGGGCGCGCCAGGCACCAGCGCGCTTGATCCCACCGTGTATGGCACGCCTGTCAGCAAGAAGATGTTGATAGTCAACAGCACTGCTGACGGGTTTGTGTACGCAGCGCAGCTATGCGGTGACCGCTACGTGCCAAGCACCATCAACAACACACCAGCAGGCAACCCCCTGTACACGCTTTGCAGCGTCAGCATCCCCGCGCAACTGTTTGACTGGCGGCCGGCCGTGCGCGGTCAGGCCATCATCACCGCCACCGGAAGCTATAACTGCACCACGGACCTGATAGCGCGGCTTAACAACGAGTCAGCAGGCAACATCGTGGGGCGCAGCTTTGGCCTTGGCGGGGTGTCAAAGCAGCATGGCGTGCTAAGCGCGGGACCACCGGCCGGCTCGGCTGACACCTATGACCGCGTGTATGCGGGTAATGCTGCGGTGGTCTACCTGCGCGCAGAACGCCAGAGCGGCACGGACACTTTCACCACCACCGCAGCCCAGACCAGCTTTAGCGTCAGGGTTGACCCGATACCAGGGACCGGCACATGACAGTGACACCAGAGGGAGGCATACCTACATGGGCTGCCAGCGTGCAGGCCTTCTCGGACGCAACCAACAGCAGCAACCTGGCCAGCAGCGCCCAGCAAATACAGTTCCCTGACACCAGCCAACTAGTCAACATCTGCCAGCAGCTGCTAGGGGGCAACGCGTTTACCGGCGGCCTGATGGCAGCTGGTGACCCCACCGCCAACGGCGCTACCGGGTCACTGGTCACCGGGGGCCAGACCTTTATTGACCAGCTGTGCGCCATGATGGGCGGCGCAGGCGTAGGCACCACCCCGCAGAGCATCACTGCTGGCGCGCAGGACGTGCAGACAGCGGTCAATAACAACCCGATGGCATCAGGCACCATAGCCATGGCCCCAGGCGGTCCCAGTGGCAACACAGCGCTTGACGCCATCAACGGGGCTATCGAACTGATGAACACGCTGTATGCCATCATCAGCGCCTGCGGTTGCGCTGGCAGCAACGCCCCCACCAACGTCACGCCTAGCGTGATGATTGACACCGCGCAAAACACCGCTGACGCGGTGACCGGAAGCCCGATGGCGTCAGGCATCTTAAGCATGGGGCAGACACCAACGTCGGGCAACGTGGCGCTCGACGCCATCAACGGGCTACAGGCGTTTGCAGACACCCTGTACAGCATCATCCAGCTATGCGGTGTCTGTTTCCCTGGCGTATCAGGCAGCAGCGCCATGTATACGCAGCAGCTGCTTGGCACCACCCCCAGCTTCTCGCAAAGCGTCAGCCCGGACGACATCATCAACGCCACCCAGGCCACCGTTGACGCGTTTAACGCCAACCCATACGCCAAAATGGTCATGAAGATGGCAGGCCCGGGGTCAGGCAACCTTGCCATCGACGCGCTGACTGGCGGCAACCGCGCAGCCCAGCAACTGACCGCGGGCCAAACCCACGCGGCTGCGCTGACCACCGCCCAGTCAGTGAACTTGCTGAACCAGAACCTGCTGGTGTCACAGCAGTTTGGTGACCCCGCAACCGTAGCAGCCCAAGCGAACTGGTCATATGACGCCAACAAAGGTGCCACCGCTTTGGGCTGCGCCAAGTGCGTCTGCAACGGCAGCCAGGACCCGCTGATAAGCGGCGAGGTGGCGGTGGTGCTTGGTGAAACGATCGAAGTTGCATGCGAGGTTGCGTGGACGGGCCTGACCTACACCGGCACACAACCCATCGTGCTGGCAGTTGAGAAATACCGCCGCGCCAAACCACCAACCGGCAGCGGGGTCACCTATCTTGACGTGGGCTGGTATGACGTAGCCCACATCACCAGCCCGGCATCAAGCAGCGGGGTGGGATTCGTTGGCATAGCAGGAACTTATGTAGTCGAGTCAGGTGTTGACCAAGTACGGTTCAGGCTAGACCCGGCTAAGACAATCACCGCTGGCACCGTCTGGTTCGATGACGCCGAGCTACTTAAAACCGATCTTATAGCGTCAGAATGCGTGCCCGGTGTAGGCCTGACCATGGACAACATAGTCACGCAGCTGTACGGCACGGCCGGCGAAGGGTTTACCCACAACCAGGAAGCTGTTGCGCTGGCGAATACCGCGTCAAGCATCACCGGCCTTGCAGCCGAGATAGCTGCGCTTAGGGCCGAAGGCGCCACCGGGGCGGTAGCTGGCGACGACTTTACCTGGACAGGCAGCCTTTACAGCAACGCCAACTGGCATGACTGGGGCGTGGGCGCGCAATCAGCAGGCATTGGGTACATAGCCAACGGCAGCGACGCCATCTGGACACCGCCAGCCAGCAACCCAACCACAGACATCTACTCGCGGTTTCAATGGGTTGGGACAGATAACGTTTCGACTACCGACTACCAAACCGTCCAGGTGGTGCTGCAATCAGCCCCGGTCAGCGGCGAGTATAGGACCCTCAACATATTTGTGTGGATATACCATGAAGAACCTGGGTACATACAGCTGTTCGGGCGCATGAACTCGACAGGCAATACCTACTGCTATGCCCAGTTTGGCAGCAACACAGCCAGAGGCTCAACCACCGGAACCTACGAGGTTGGCTACGTGTCTGCAGGCACCAAACACGTTCTCACATCTGGCACTTGCGCAATCCCAGGCACCGGATCAACGCTGACCTTCACCTGCGGAGACAAGGCAACCAGCAACATCTACCACTTCCGCCTAGAGGTCGGCACCCTGGTCATCGCTGACTTTAACGACAGCAGCTTTGCGTCTCCAACTGGCGTAGCCCAAAGGGGCTGGGGCTGGGGCGGATACGCGTCATCTGTTGGCAGCGCGCAAGGCGCACCAGCCTCTATACACCAATGGCTAGGGATGGATCAGTGACATGGGTGACACACTAGGTGAACGCATCAAGGCACGCCGCGAAGCCCGACAAGCAGCCACCGCGCAACCTACCGGGCACGTGGACACCGCGCACCTACGCGCCTACATAGACCAGCACGTCGAGGCGCTGCATGACCGCATAGACAAACTAGAAGCCAAACCAGATGACTGAGCCTGGTTCGATCCTGCCGCCCCGCCCAGGCTGGTGGGTACGCACGGACCGGATCGGCACGGCTGTTGGCAACTACAGCTTTACAGGCACTGCTACCGGGCACACGCCTGTGGTGCAAGCCCTGTTTGACCTTGCTGTCACACCAGCACTGGCCTTAGCAGGCGTGGCACGGTACACCGCTGCACTGCCTGTAGCAGTCACACCTGCGGTAGCCATGACGGGGCTGTTGCGCTACGTAGCCACACTAAACCTGCCAGTAACACCAAGCATCGGCATGGTTGGGGCCGGCCGTATGGCAGCAGCGTTCAACCTACCAACCACGCCAGCTATAGGCATGACAGGCGCAGGCATCTCGCAAGCAGCGGTCAACCTTGCAGTTACCCCTACTATTGGTGTCACAGCACCGCCATACGCCACTGCAGTCACATGGGTCTTTAACCCCGCTATTGCCATGACCGGGGTCGAACGCTACTTTGCCAGCCTAGGCCTGCCGTTTACCCCAGCATTGGCCGTGGCTGGCGTCGAACGCTATACCGCTGCACTAGGTTTGACGATCCCCACCGCGCTAAGCATGGCAGGGGCAGGCACGTCACAGGCAGCGGTCAACCTTGCTGCTACCCCAACTATTGGTATGGCTGGTGCTGGCGTTAGCACCGCAGCGTTTAACGTTGGCGTCACCCCAAGCATTGCGGTGACAGGCGCAGGCCTATACCCCGCGTCCTTCACGCTGGCGGTCACCCCAGCTATCAGCATGACTGGCACCCTGACAACCTTTACCCCAACCAGCGAAGAAAACACCCCGCGCACAAGTCAAGCCATTCCAGCAGGCGCTAGTGGCTGCTTTGTGACCCTGATCGGCGGTGGAGGGGCAGGGGGTACAGCGTCAAGCAACGGCGGCGGCGGTGGTGGCGGCGGCGGAGGCCGGGTCAACCGCCAAACCAGCTTTATTCCCGTTGCGTCCCTTGGCAGCACCTACACGGTGGTTCGTGGCGCTGGCGGGGCCACCGCCTCATCAGACGGCACCGCGTCAACCTTTACCTCAGGCTCCTGCTCGCTGTCAGCAGGAGGCGGTACGCGTGGCGCTGCTGGGGTCAGTAACAACGGTGGCGCTGGCGGGGCTGGTGGCACGTGCAGCGTGTCAGGTGCCACCGCTACCACCAACAACGGGACCGCAGGCGGTAACGGCGGCAACAACGGCGCGGTAGGCAGCCCCGGTACTAGCGACACCGCTAATAACCAGGGCTGTGGAGGGGGCGGCGGGTCTGGTAACGGGGGCGGCACCGGCGGTAAAGGCGGTGATTCCAAGACAACAACCGGCGGTGCTGGCGGCACATCATCGACACATGGCGGCGCCGCACCGGCGGCGGCCGGATCAACCAACGGCGGTGCTGGTGGTGGCGGCGGCTTTGGTGGCAGCGGCACCAACCCCGGAGGCAAGGGCGCTGACTACGGCGGCGGTGGAGGCGGTGGGGGCGCCAATGGTGGCCTGTTTGCAGCTGGCGGCGCCGGATACACACTGGTCGAATGGGTTTAAATCACATAGAGATAGGAAAGTGAAACATGGGCATTCCCAACGCAACACACCAAGCGGCGTCAAACGCCATTGCAGGCCTTGGGTCTTGGATCAGCCTGCACACCGGCGCTGGCGCAGGCACCACCGGAGCCAACGAAGCCACAGGCGGCGGTTATGGACGCGTACAAACCGTCTGGTCCGCGGGCAGCACCGGAACCAACACGGGCAGCGCAGTAACCATCCCCTGCGCAGCAGCTACCTACACCGAAGGCGGTATATTTTCAGCCTCCTCGACAGGCACCTTTGTGGGCAGCAACGCCTTTAGCGGCGGCAACGTCACAGTAAGCGGCAGCGGCGCCAGCATCGTTGTCACACCAAGCAACACCGCGTAAAAGGCGGCCGGCCGTGGACGTACAGACACAACACCAGATCGTGTCATTCGGTGCTGACCGTATGATGCTGTTTGACAACGACGCGGGCACCGTGGTGGTTGACTGCAACCGCAACGCAGACGGGGCCTGGGTGTCAACCGCGCCAGGCGTGGCAGACGTGACAACACCACCAGATGAACCAAACAGCAACGGGGTAGGAGGTGTCACCACCTACCGCCAGGGCGCAATCACCGCGATGATCGAGCAGGCGCTACTAGCGTCACCTGGCACCGGGTACAGCACCCTTGTCCCGCATGGCCTGCCAGAGACACCGTGACCAGTCCAGGTCTCAACAACGCAGCCATGACCCAGGCTGCCAACCAGCTGATTAACGCGCTGGCATGGGCGCAGCTGCACAGCAGCGCGGCTGGCACCGCAGGCACCGCCAACATCATCACAGGTGTTGCGCGGCAACGCGTACCGTGGGGCACCCCTACGGGGTCAGGCAACTTCAGCCTGGTGGCAATGATGCTGTTCACCGGCGGGCCAGCTAACGGGACAGTGTATTCGGTGACCCTGTGGGACAGCCTGACAGGCGGCACCTTCCTGGGCGAGTACGTGTTGACCGGGGACACCGCGTTTAACGCGGCAGGCCAATTCCAGGTCACGGCGCTAGACATAGTTGGGACCGCAGGATGACACCAGACGAGGCCGAAACCAAGATCGCTGCGCTAGAGTACCAAGTCAAAGTCCTAGCGTGGCTACACGCAGGCCTGGTGCATGAACTGTCACAGCTACTAAACCAGCTGATGGGCGCCACCGCAGACCCCTCGCGCGCAGCAGCCTTGCGGTCACGCGCCATGCGGATAGCGCGGATACGGGCCAGCCAAGCACCACTGACCGCAGCAGAGAGGGTAGTGAGATGACCACACCACCATTCACGGTTGAAATCTATAAGGGGCGCAAGCGGTTACGTCAAGCCTGGCGGTGGCGCGCCACCGCAGCCAACGGCAACATACTGGCTGACAGCGGTGAGGCGTACACCAACCAGGAGGATGCGCTGGCGGCGGTGTATCTGCTGTTTGGTGAGAAGGTGGTCATCAATGAGTAAGGACGATTACGCACGCGCAGTCATACTCGAGGGGCAGAAGCGGGGCATCACACCACGCGGCATCCAAATCGCCCTCGCGACAGTGTACGTCGAATCGAACTTTGTCATGTACGCCAACGAGGCAGACCCCGCCAGCCTTAACTTTCCGCACGAGGCGCTAAGCACCGACGCCAACAGCGACGGCCTGTTCCAGCAGCGGGACCCCTGGTGGGGCAGCGCCATGTGTCGCATGAACGCAGGCTGCAGCGCAGGCCTGTTTTATGACCATCTCGCCAAGCTCGATTACAACAACCCCGCTAACAGCCCCGGGTCCTACGCTCAGGCTGTGCAGCAGTCAGCGTTTCCCGATAGGTACGATCAACGATTCAATGATGCTGTGGGACTGTATAACCGGCTTGTCAGCAGCACCGGGGCGGTTGACGTGCGCCCAGACTTCAACGAGCTTGAAATGTGGTGCGACAACTGCCAGGACCGCGGCGGCGCAACTATCGACCTCTGGCTGATACACACCCAGGAGGGCGGGGGCGGTGATAACGCTGCGCGTGACCTGGCCCAGTTCCTCATCGACTCGACCGGAGGCCCCAACCCCGTCAGCTACCACTACACCATCAGTCAGGCGTCTGACGGTGGTGTCACCGCCTACGATGTGGTTGACACGGACCAGGCCTGCTGGGCCGTGGGCGACGCAAACAACCGCAGCGTGAACCTGTGTTTCGCCGGCTCATCAGTCAATTGGTCACGCCAGCAGTGGATGCAGCAGGGCAAAGCTCTTGACGTGGCAGCCTACCTCTGCGTCCAGGATTGCCTCAAATACAACATCAAGCCCATAGTGATCAAACCGCCATACCCCAGTGACCCACCTGGCATCAGTGACCACAAATATGTTACCGAGCATCTGGGCTGGGGCACGCACAGCGACGTTGGGCCTAACTTCCCTTGGGACAGCTGGGGTTTAAGCGTGTCTAAATGGGTCACCACGTTGACAGCAGCGCCAGGCCCCACCCCTACGCCACCGCCTGTGCCAGCACCAGAATCACCAGCACCGCCACCGCCTGATGACCCGACGCAGAACGCCGAGCTGGAGACGCTGGAACAGGTGCGCGGTAGGTGGGGCATGCTTGGCGGTCAAACACTGGTTGAGGCGGTGGCCGAGCTGCGTGACAAGCTGCTAGGCACCAATGACCGTCAC